>VFQR01000573.1_pt1 | contig 45896 bp, 43 predicted proteins | sample 3512321 | NCBI WGS metagenome assembly VFQR01 (sample SAMN10412374, study PRJNA504923) | tailings metagenome | isolation source: Relicate 3 Philex TSF1 revegetated site | place: Philippines: Tuba, Benguet | collected 2017-08-29 | reverse complement strand
ACGTCGTGATCAGCCTTTGTCGCGAAAGCAACACAGAGGGCCACTTGAAAGTCGCGTTGGTTGACAGGTCTGGCCAGTTCTTCCACCAGTCCGCCAGCGGCAAAGTACACCACTCCCGGGTGATCTTTGAGATACTTATGGCAGGCTTCGGTCAGCTTGCGTGTGTTCTCGGGGGTGGGTTCGTGCAACTCGAAGTACACGACATGAACAAGTGGAGCCATGATACGTCTCGAAACTGAAGGACCGGAGTATTCTGGTTTTGCAGCCGCAATGAAGCCTCTGCCAGGTCAAAGTGATAACTAACTGCTGCGGACGGTCTGCACCATGGTCCAGAGCCAGGTCGGTACAAAGAAGAGAGTGATCACCATCGCCGTACAGGCGACAGAAGCGATGATGGGAGCTGGTGCGTGAGAGCCATGATGCTCGTCGATTGGTTCACGCAGATACATGGCTCCGACGACCCGCAGATAGTACCACGAACCCATGGCGGCATTGATGACCATGAAGAGAGCCAGCCAGCGATTAGAAACATCTCCTTGTGCCCAGGCAGCAAAGAAGAGATTCAATTTGGCCAGAAACCCTGCGGTAGGCGGCATGCCTGCCAGGCTGAACATGAAGACCATGAGCATCAGAGCCAGACCTGGCCTGACGCGGTGGAGGCCGGCCAGTTGATCCAGCGTTTCAAGTGGCTTGTTATCTCGTTCGGCAGCAATCAGGACGGCGAAAGCTCCAATGGTCATTAAGCCGTAGACCGCCAGATAGAAGAGCAGTGCTTCAATACCATCCGGGACCGATGTCGTGTGATGCCCGACATTGAGACCGACCAGCATGTAGCCCACATGAGCAACACCCGAATAAGCCAGCATCCGGCGGAGATCGTTCTGCAGAATCCCCAGGAAGTTCCCGACGAACATGGTGATGACCGAGAGCCACCAGAGCATGGGGAGCATGACATCGGCCAGCAGCAGGCCCGGAGCAGCATCAACGACAGGCTCCAGCAGGCGGATCAGTGCGATAAAACCGGCGAGCTTCGGGACAAACGAAAGCAGAGCTGCACCACTGGCTGCAGAACCTTGAAACACATCGGGTGCATAAAAGTGGAACGGGACGGCTGTCAGGCGGAAGGCCAATCCCGCGACAACGAAGACCATTCCGAGGATCGCCAGCACGGGTGTCTGATTGCTGTTGGCCAGTGCTTTTTGAATGGCCGGGAGATCGGTTGTTCCGGCCATGCCGTAAATCAGGCTGAAGCCATAGAGCATGATGGCAGATGAGAAGACGCTGAGCAGGAAGTATTTAACCCCAGCTTCCTGGGTGGCGGCATCTTTTCGAGGCAAAAACAGGAACAGATAAGTCGGGATACTGATCAGTTCGAGTGCCAGAAATAACGTGGTGAGATCGTTGGCCAGTGCCACAAGGTTGACACCCGCCGTGATGGCCAGCAGGCAGGCATGGCTCTCGGCCGCTTTACCATCTTCAATTTGAGACCAGTTGACCAGCACCAGGAGCAGGGCGGCAATCAGCATGACGCCACGCACATACCAGACAATGTTATCGACGCGAAAAGGCCCGGTGGTGACGACTTCTGTCGAGCCTGTCCACCAGAGATAAAGGGCTGTGCAAATCGCTGCGATGGCAATACCACCCCAGCGATGGCGAAGGCCAGGAAGAGCGCGACCACTGGGTGTTACCAGAAACGGGCCCACCAGAAAATTGATGCAGACCGTCCCCAGCAACACCAATTCAGGAATCACTTTTCCTGCAGCACTGGTGACTGAAGAAATCATTGCGGCATCTGGCTGGCTCATCGCCGCTCTCCTGTCTGAATCGAAGAAATTGTCTCGACAGCCTGATCAGACGTCACAATCGCTGTGGAATTCGTCATGGCGAAAGAGGGCTGTATTGCATCTGTTTTCCGAACGATGACCTCATCTGGTTCGTAGTAAATCACGGCGAGAGCCTTGACGTCTGGCTCGATGAGGTTGAGCAGTGTCTGGGGGAAGAGTCCTAATCCCAGGCAGGCCAGAGCCAGAGGCCAGATTGCCAGGCCTTCGCGAACTGTCAGGTCGGAGACATGTGAGTGATCACCAGCCGGTTCGCGGAGTGGACCGAACAATCCGACTTGAACCATTCGCAACAGATACCAGGCACTCAAGACCACGCCCGTAGTGCCAATGACGGCATAGATTGCACTGACCTGGAACATGCCTAAAAGGGAAAGGATTTCGCCAATGAAGCCATTGAGGCCGGGCAGCCCGATGCTGGCAAACGAGATGAAAACCAGGAGTGCCGAAAGCAGAGGAATGCGACTTGCCAGCCCGCCCAGATCTGTCAGCGACCTCGTGTGATACCGCTCATGGATCATCCCGACGAGGGAGAAAAGAGCACCCGTTGCCAGACCGTGGTTGATCATCATGCAGATCCCGCCACTCAAGCCTTCGGCATTGAGAGCGAATAACCCGAGCATGCAGACCCCCAGGTGAGCAATTGAGCTGTAGGCCACCATCCGTTTGATATCTGTCTGGTGATAAGCACAAAGCGAACCATAGACCACACCGATCACAGCCAGTATGGCCACCAGTGGTTGACCCACAGTGAGACTGGCATCGGGAAGCATGGGGATCGCAATTCGCAAAAAGCCGTAGCAACCCAGCTTCAGCAGCACACCAGCCAGGTCCACAGAGCCAGCCGTCGGAGCTTCCACATGCACCAGTGGCAACCAGGTGTGGAAGGGGAACATGGGAACTTTAATCAGGAAGCCGGTAGCGATCAGCAGGAACAGAATCGTTTGTGTCTCGACAGGCAAAGGCTGATCCTGCAGGGCACGCGCCATGTCGGGCATGGAGAATGGTGTGGAGATCCCAGTCAGGCTCTGGGTTTCGACCACCAGAGAGACCAGCCCAAGGAGCATGACGAGGCTGCCAGCCAGGGTGTAAATGAAGAACTTGCCAGCCGCATAACGACGTTTGGGGCCACCCCAGACACCAATCGTGAGGAAGAGTGGCAGCAGGGTGAATTCGAAGAAGGCGTAGAACAGTATGAGGTCATAAGCGAGAAACACGCCAATCAGACCGGCTTCGAGAATGAGAATCCCGGCATAGAATTCAGCAGACCGCTCTCGAATTTCACTCCAGGAGACGAGGATCGCTGAAACACAGAGGCCCGTCGTGAGCAGGATCATGGCCATCCCGAGGCCATCCAGCCCGAGATAAAATTCGAGATTGATGAAGTCGCCACTCGGAGAGCGGGATGTGGAAGGATCCTGAGGCTTCGAAGTGCTGGCGGGGTTCTTCGGCTCTTCTGGCGATTGTCCGCGAATGACATTCGGCGAAAGAGCTTCATGATTGACGACCGTAGGGGCGGGAGCGGGACTGGCTAAAGTCAGCCACGTGTGCCGCCATTCCCAGCGCGTGGTGACCGGGCCTGCCTGCTGAGAAGTCGCGGGCAATTGATAGGCCACACTCCACGAAAGAATCAGCGTGGCAACGGTTGCTACCAGAGCAAAACCCCGCGCACGCGCTGCTGTGGCTTTGGCATCAAGCACCAGCATTAACACTGCGGCTATAGCTGGTAGCAGCAACATGGCAAAGACCAGCGTTGTCATAGTTTTCCAACCTTCAAACGCACTACTGGCTCATTCAGTCTGATCGATCAGAACCGGATTCGATTTGCTTGATGCGACTAAAAATATTCAATGTCAGGTCACACTGGCGATGGCTCTTAAAACACTGGCCAAGGCCACAATCACCCCCAGCAGCATGACGGCGGCATAAGAACTAACGAGTCCATTTTGTAATGGCCGAATCATCCCCCCTGCAATGATCGGGATGAGCCCGACGGCATCCACAATCTTGTCGAGGATCATGCGATCAACAAATTCACAGACAGCCGACAGTGTGGCCATAGGGCGGGCAATCAATGCTCCGTAGAGCTGATCCAGGTAGAGCCCGTTAAGAGAGACATTCTCCCACAGGCTGAGTGGTCGAGCATCTGAGTACTCCGGACGAGTGGCTTTGCCATAGATGCTGTAAGCCAGTCCGATCCCGCCCAGCGCCAGGACCGTGCTGAGAATCATCATGCCCACATTCATGCCAGCGGGAGCAGCCGTCGGGAAATTGGGGGTCATTTCGATGTAGTGAGCATAGATATGTGTGGGGCCGAGAATCAGGCCTGCAACGACAGCCAGTGCCGCCAGGATGTAGAGCGGAATGGCCATTGCCGGTGAAGCATCGTGAGGATGATGACCGGCTTCTTCCGGGAATCGTTCCGGGCCATGGAAGGTGAGATAGTAAGCGCGGAATGTATAGAACGCAGTGAGAAGACTCGTCAGTAGACCGACACCCAGGATCAGGTAGAAGTAAGTTTTGTAATCGCCGGTTTGAGTCGCTTCCCAGACGACTGCCAGAATTTCGTCTTTACTCCAGAAGCCCGAGAGGAGCGGGAAGCCAGCCAGTGCCAATGCTCCGCAGAGGAAGGTGATGTGCGTGATAGGGAGTGCTTTCTTTAAGCCACTGAAGCGGCGCATGTCGATGACATCGCCCATGGCGTGCATCACGCTCCCTGCTGCCAGGAAGAGGACGGCTTTAAAAAACGCATGAGTCAGCAGGTGAAACATGGCGAACGTTTCGGCATGGGCCGCAAGGGCAGGACTGGCTGCCGCAGCTCCTAGAGCCATAAACATGTAACCGAGTTGACTGACTGTGGAGTACGCCAGCACGCGTTTAAGGTCGTACTGACAAAGTGCTGTGGCGGCAGCGACGAGAGCAGTTGTTGCTCCCACACCAGCCACGACTAACTGTGCGGTTGGTGAATGGACAAAAATCGGCGTGGTGCGGGCAATCAGATAGACTCCGGCAGTGACCATCGTAGCGGCATGGATCAGAGCACTGACGGGAGTGGGGCCTTCCATCGCATCGGGAAGCCAGACGTGCAAGGGGAACTGTGCCGATTTACCAATCGCCCCCAGGAGGAGCAATAAGGCAATGGTGGTGATCAAGCCGGGCTGAGCTGCTGCGAGTTCGGCCAGCCTCGCGGGATCGAGAACAGTTTCAAAATCCACTGAGCCAAAGGTGCGGTAAATCAGGAAAATGGCAGTCATGAGACCAAAGTCACCAATTCGATTCACGACAAACGCTTTGCGGGCAGCGGCTGCTGCGGAGGGTTTGTGATACCAGTGGCCGATCAGCAGGTACGAACAGAGTCCGACGGCTTCCCAGAAGATAAAGACTTCGATGAAGTTCCCTGCCAGTACCAGCATGTTCATGGAGAAGACAAAGAGAGCCATGGCTCCGAAGAAGCGGGGATAGCCTTTGTCGCCATGCATGTAGCTAGAGGCAAAAATCGCCACCAGCAGACTGACAAAGTTGACCATCACGAGCATGAGGGCTGTCATCGCGTCGGCTCTGAGCACGATATCCACTGTCAATCCGCCGACAGACATCCAGCGATAAACTTCAAAAATGTAAGCCTTATGGGCTGGCCCATGCGGCTCGCCGGTCGCTGAGGAGGTGGCGGAAGTCGGGGTTTCTGAAGCAATCAACGAGACGGGCTTCACCAGGTTTTTGCCCGAGGCCTCGATGGGCGTTATCTGACTATGAGCAGCGGGAGTATCGGCCGCTGAATGATCGACAACTGAACCCGGAACGACGACGCACAGAACATACGCAGCCGCCACGAGTGAAAGTGCAAGGGCGAGCACAACGGGCCGGTGGGCTGTTGTGCGGCGGACAACCTGAGCGACTGTGCCGCACCAGATGGCGGCCGCCAGAGGTGCAGCGGGAATCGTCGCCAGGGCGATGTCAGACCAGTTTGCCACAGCCTTACTTCCTTTATTTTTCGCCTCGAAACCGGGCTTCGAGTTGACTCTGCAATCTGCTTATCTGTTGAGTTTTATGAACACTGCCTGCGAATCGAGGCCCACTCTAATGGTTAGATTCTTCTGAACCTCTCATCAGGTGGAACCTCATCTGATCCATTTCAGTCGGCTTGACAGCGATGGACGTGGTGATGATCTGTGAGCAGACAGACGCTTGGATGTTTACTTGGACTTTGGGACTTTCTTCAGGCTTTGGCTCCCTTGCCACTCGCCTGTGAATTCGACAATACGGGTGTCACGACATGGCCATCGGCACCAATCACTGGGCGGCGGCCAGCGGGAACAAGTTTGGGAAGTGGTTGGGCGGGAGGTTCAATTTCACGCGATGCAGAATCGGCCATGGGTGGCATGAGTTCCTCTTCGCCAAGGGTGGTCCAGAGCCGGATATCGAGTGAGCGTGTTCGCTGGTAGAGAGCCAGGATAATCGCGAGCGATAAACCGGCTTCACATGCCGCAATGGTGAGTACGAAAATAGTCAGCACCTGACCGTCATGCTGGCCATGATACTGGCTGAAGGCTGTCAGGTTGACGGAAACGCCATGGAGCATCAGTTCCGATGAGAGCATCATCAGAATCAGATTCCGGCGTGTAAGAAAGCCGATTGCACCCAGGCCGAAGAGCAAGGCACCCACGACGAGGTAATGGGAAGGATCAGGACTCATAAACTCCCCTGTGGACGGCGAGGTGCAATCGCAATGGCACCAATGGTAGCCACGAGTAGAACTGTTCCAGCGAGTTCAACAGCGAACAGATAATCAGTGAAGAGCGACCGGCCCACGCCACCTGGCGAACCGAGATCATTCTCAACAGGCAGTGAAGAAACGTGAAGTGCCGTTCGATCGACTGAAAGTCTGGAAGAATCTGGCCCGAAGGTTTTCTCGATCCCCAGGAGCATCGTCCCGACGAGCAGGCAACCGAGAACTGTCGCGAGGAAAGGTTGTTGCGGAATGCGATCGTAACCTGATCCCTGCTCCTGCTGAGCCAGCATGATCACGAAGACGAACGTGACAACGATGGCACCGGCATAGACGATGATGGTGACAGCCGCCAGAAATGGTGCTGAGTTGATGACAAACAGACCACAGACTCCCAGCGTAGCCACGGCAAACCACAAAGCAGCATAAACCGGATTCCGCTGTGTCGTCATCAGCAGGCCACCCAGGACAGCCGTCCCGGAAGCCATATAAAACAGGAGATCGCGAACAAGATCGCCTGTGGGCTGCAAAAACACCCAGCCGAGACCGGCCACGGTGACTGGCAGCAGGAGAAAGCCCGGGATCCCTGACTTGCGGCCAGTCGATGGAAACAACAGGAGAATGTTCGCCCCCAACAGGACGAGCGTTCCGATTAATGCGATGTTCTCGGAAACCCAGTTCATAAACTGCATTCAAAGAGAAAGAGTAGTTCCGTCATTAAAACCGTGATGCAAGCATGAGCAAGGTTCTGGAAAGTGTTCCTGGAGCCTGTCGGAAAATCGACTCAGGTCGAAACCTGTGCCCCAGAGTAAGTTCCGCCCGCTGCTCCCTCAAGTCATCCAAGACAATTCATTCGCCAAATGAGAAGTTGATCCAAGAAATTGAAGGGGAGCGTGGCCTTGGTCAGCCCTGCTTGATCACATCGGTGGATACTGGTTTCGAGGCTTTGTCACCTTGGGGGATCTGGGTGGCAGGGCCCACGGGAGGTAATGAGGTGAAATCTGAAGCGGGGCCCAGAACACCACGATGAGTGCGAATGGGATCCCGGGGGTTGTCTTTGGTTTTGTCGAAGACTTCCAGCAACTTCTCTTTGTTGAACTTCATTTCCTGGCGGGTCATCCCTGTCAGGTCGTAGATGTGAGTCAATTCGATCGAATCGACGGGGCAGGCTTCTTCGCACATGCCACAGTAAATGCACTTGAGTTCGTCGATGACGAAAGACTTGGGACGCTTGTCACGGTCTGCCCAGAGAGGATCATCTTTGGGAGCTTCTTCGGCCACAATATCGATGCAACGTGCAGGGCATGCAGTTGAGCACATCATGCAGGCGACACATTTCACCCGGCCTTTGTCGTCGCGATTCAGGCGATGAACGCCACGGTAATTCAGTGGCAGATCGGGTTTTTCCTCGGGGTATTGCTGAGTGACGGGTTTGAAATCGGTCACATGCCGCAAGGAATTTTTGAGGCCACTGAAAATGGCGGGCAGAAATGTCGATTCCCAGAATCCCATTTCTGGCTCTTCCATCCAGACGACATCGTCATTCGAGATCGGTGTGAGTTCTTCAGCCATGGGGCACCTGAAAAATGTCTGCCTGAGGTTATGGGCAGGATGATGTCAAAAAAGGATCGCTGCAGGAATTAAAAATTCGCCATCAGGAATGAACGTGGGCATATCCTTCGGGTGATTCACCGAAATCGACCGTCTGGTCGCTGACAATGAATTTCCCACTGGTGCCAATCAGACCTGCTGCCACGAAGATCGCCAGCGAACCTAATGGCAGTGTCCAGATGGGCCAGTCGAACTGTTTGGCAGTCATGACAACGAGAATGTTCAAAGCGGCCATGGGAATCAGGCCCAGCCACGCCAGATTCATCAGTTGATCGAAGCGGAAGCGGGGAATCGTCCAGCGGATAAACATGATCAGCAGGATGATCAGCAGAACTTTGGTCAGCAGCACCACCACTTTGACCAGAGTCGCTCCCAGATAGGCACTGTCGGCTTCGGCAATCAAAGGGAACTGCCAGCCACCGAAGAAGAGAATGGCTGTCAGGAAACAGACGGTAATGATGTGTGCATATTCACCCAGGAAGTAGAGGGCGAATTTCATCGAGCTGTATTCGGTATGGAAGCCGCCGACAAGTTCCTGTTCACATTCGGAAAGGTCGAAGGGAAGGCGATTGGTTTCGGCCAGAGCGGAGACAAAGAAGATCAGCAGTGCGAGTGGCTGAGTCCAGACGTTCCAGCCGAGAATTCCATGCTGAGCCTGATGCATGAGGATATCGTTGAGACTTAAAGAGCTGGTCATGAGCACAACGCCAATGATCGACATGCCCAGAGGAATCTCGTAGCTCACGACCTGAGCACTGGCCCGCATGGAGCCTAAAGAACTGTACTTGTTGTTCGAGGCCCAGCCGCCGAGAATCACTCCATAGACACCCAGGCTGCCCACGCAGAAAATGTAAATCATCCCGATGTTGACATCTGGAGCGATGACAAACCGCATCCAGGAAGGAGCCTGATCGACAGGTCCGAAGGGGACGATGGCAAAGCCTGCCATAGCAGTGAAGACAGCAATGCTGGGGCCCAGGATATAGAGCGTTTTATTGACGTAACCAGGGATCACGTCTTCCTTGAGCAGGAATTTGGCACCATCGGCAATGGGTTGTAACAGCCCGGCCCAGCCGACGCGGTTCGGACCGTAGCGGTCCTGAATAAAGGCGGCCAGACGTCGCTCGACCAGGATCAGATAGGCAATTGTGCCCATCAATCCCCCGAAGGCCACACCAATCGTTATCAACGTGACGAGGAAGAATTCCCAACTCACGATCGGCTACCTCCTGTAACAGGAACCTGTGACTCAGAACCGGCTGCAGAGGCCGTCTCACCTGCCGACTTCAGGAAAATCCCTTCATCGCCCAGGTCACCCACAATCAGTGCGGCCAGTGCAGGAATCTCACCCGCGATTTCCTGACGGATGGTGGGAGCGTGGAATACACCTGTCCGACCTGCCAGCTCAAAACAGATCCGTCCATCGGGCCAGGCATCGCCTGGCGAACGTAAGCCGCGATGAATGGCTTGTGCCAGACCGGCATGATTTACGAATGTGCCATCACGCTCGGCCCAGGAAGTGCCAGGAAGCACAAATGTCGCCCAGGGAAGTGCGGGGGAGTCGAGCAGATCCTGCACGATCACCAGTTTCGCCTTGGCCAGTGACTTGGCCTGCTCTTCGGTGATCCAGCCCTCAGGGGATCCTGCAGTCAAATAGACCGCTTCGAGAGTTCCCTGAGAGACCTGTGCTAAAACCGCGTCGAGCGATTCCACCGCTCCTCCAAAGTGCTGGAGAACAAGTTCGACACCGGCTCGGTTCGGAGCTTTTTCGGCTCGAATGGTGAATTTGGGTTGAGGTGCTGCCTGCCCGCGAAGGTCTTTCGGATACGAATCATCTTCACCCACAACGGGGGAGGGTGTCATGAACAACCTAGCAGCAGGCGAGAGAGACTTTACAAATTTGCAGAGTAAGTAAGCCTCTTCCACTGTCATGAAGGGAGTCAGCACGACAGCCAGCTTTTCTGGAGCCCTTTTGGCAGCTTCTGTCAGGGCCTGTCGCAGAGCCGGAAGAATTTGTGGCCAGGAAACGGGGGTGATCCCTGCAGGGAGCTTCTGCATGGGGAACTTCAGGCGATGCTCGGAGTGAATGTACTTCCAGCCGAAGCGGCCTTCGTCGCACATGAACTCGCCCTGCGCGAGCGGGTTCGAGCGTGGCTTGAGTCTGTAGACCACATCTTTGTTCTGATCGACGCGAATGCTGCAACCTGTGCTGCAACCGGCACAGACGGAGTTCTTCCCTTTCAGCCACCACACACGCTGCTCATAGAGAAAATCTTTACTGCAGAGCGCACCGACCGGGCAGAGATCGACGACGTTGCCAGCCAGTTTGTTATTGCAGGGCTTGCCGGGAAAGATGTCGATTTCTTCGCCCGAGCCACGGCTGACGACCTGGAGCTCAGCGGTGCCGGAGATTTCACGGGTAAACCGCACACAGCGGGTACACATGATGCAGCGATCAGTGAAGAGTGTGATCTGATCGCCGATATAAGGCTTGTCTTTTTTCTGGTTTTTGGGCTCTGCCAGACGACTGTAAGCCCGGCCGTACTTGAAGCTGAAATCCTGTAGACCACATTCGCCGGCCTGATCGCACACGGGGCAGTCGAGAGGATGATTCAGCAGCAGGTATTCGAGTGTCCCTCTCTGGGCTGCCTGTACCTTGGGAGAATTGGTGACGATCACAGTGCCATCTTTGACGGGTGTCTGGCAGCCGGGGACAACCTTGGGAACCATGGCGACGGTTCCATCGGGCTTTTTGTCTCCAACTTCAACCAGGCACATACGGCAACTTGCGACGACTGACAAGCTGGGATGCCAGCAGTAGTGTGGGATTTCCACACCGGCTTTCTGAGCTGCCTGAATACAGTTCAGCCGTTCGTCTGGCTTCAGTTCGACGGGCTGATCGTTGACGTAAACTGTGGGCATAGTTCTGACTTGTCGAAAGGAAAATAATATTCAGACAAAGTTCTCTACTGAATTTCAGTAGGTAAATATGTAACTTACAGTTTTTGGTTGTTAGCTCTTCTCAGTGTGCCCCGATCAGTTCACATGGTTTAATCGTGGAGCGGCCGCTCTGAATGTACTCTTCAAACTCGCTGCGGAATTTGCGGATGGCATTTTTCACGGGCCAGCCGGCACCGTCGGCCAGTCCGCAAATCGTGGTACCGGGCATCATCCCGATTCCGCCAGAAACTTCCAATAACAGGTCAAGATCTTCCATGCGGCCCTGACCGCTGCGAATCCGATGCAGAATACGCTGCATCCAGTTCGTCCCTTCGCGGCAAGGGGTGCATTGACCGCAGGACTCGTGAGCGAAGAAGCGGGCCGTGTTGTAGACCACATCAACCATGCTGGTCTGGTCATCAATCACCACTACGGCAGCGGTTCCAAGACCCAGGCAACCAACCTTCCCTGGACCGTTGAAATCCAGTGGAGTGTCAAGTTCGGAAGGAGCGAGAAAACCCATACTGATCCCGCCGGGGACGACGGCTTTAATTCCGCGACCACCGGGAACACCACCACCATACTCTTCAATCAGCTGCCGAGCGGTGATTCCCAGGGGAACTTCGTAACAGCCGGGCTTGTTGACGTGGCCAGAGAGGCAATAAAGCTTCGGGCCATAGCTGCCAGCATCGCGAGGATTGTTCGGGTCGGGCGGGACCCCAATCGATTTAAACCATTCGACACCGCGCTTCAGAATCTGTGTCACGCAAGCCATGGTTTCAATGTTGTTGACGATGGTTGGCTTGCGGAAGAGCCCTTCGATGGCCGGGAATGGCGGCTTGATCCGTGGCCAGGCGCGTTTGCCTTCGAGGCTTTCGATCAGGCCAGTTTCTTCGCCGCAGATGTACGCAGCCGCACCACGGTGCAGGCGGACATCCAGATCAAAGCCCGAACCGAAAACATTCTTCCCGAAAATCCCTTTTTCATAGCATTCGGCGACGGCCTTTTGCAGGGCTCGCCAGGCAGCTCCGTACTCGTACCGGAGGTAAAGGTAGGCCGTGTTCGAGCGGATGGCGTAGCAACTGATGGCGATCCCTTCGAGGACCTGGTGCGGGTCTTTTTCGAGCAGGATGCGATTGTTAAATGTACCGGGTTCGCTTTCGTCGCCGTTGACGGCGAGATAGATCGGGCCGGGATGATCTTTGGGGAGGAACGTCCATTTGAGACCAGTGGGGAAGCCTGCACCGCCGCGACCACGCAGGCCGGAATCTTTGACCAGAGTAGTCACTTCGACAGGCGTCATACCGAGCGCCTTTTTGAAGCTTTCGTATCCCCCATCGGCCAGATAGCTGTCGAGAGTATGGCTCTGCTCTTTATGGATGCGAGCCAGAAGGACAGGTTCATATGTGGACATGGGAAAGCATCCGTGTATCGATAAAGGACAATGTCTGTTGAAATCTATGAGCGTAATGAACTATTGAGGAAGTTTTGGGAGGGAAAGTTCTCGTTTCACCTGATCAGCAATCAATTCGTAGCAAGGCAGTTTCTTGATTTCTTCGTCTGAAGGCCAGACATACACGATCTTTCCCTCTTGCCAGGTACTGGCAGGAATTCCGTGCAACCAGTTCTCGCGAACTGCCGCCTGGACTGCCTCTCTCGCAGCTTCTTGCATTCGTCGAGAATAGTCACTTTGGACGCTGGAAGAAGAAGACTCAAAACTTAGCTGCATTAAGATTTCCCTTCCAACTCCCAGAGACTACGCCTTTAATTCACTAATCAGTTTGTCTGCCATTTCATGAGTGACGTTGTGGACACAGTCTTCATTGACCAGAACACAGGGAGCCCCATCGCAGACGCCGAGGCATTCTGCAAATTCCAGTGTGATCTTGCCGTCTTCGGTGGTGCCGCCGGGCGTGACGTGCAGTTTCTCACACATGTGAGCCAGCAATTCTTCGCCGCCGCGCAGACCACAACTGATACTGCGACAAACCCACACGCGATGCTTTCCGAGTGGATTCTCTTCCGTACGGAAGAATTGATAGAAGGTCATCGTGTCATGAACTTCGGATGGATGCAGTTCGAGAAGTTCTGCAATCTCTTCAATCGCACCCGTCGAAACATGGCGGAGTTCATCATGTACCAGATGCAGCGCTGGGAGAGTGACCGCCCGCTTGTTCGGGTATTTCGGAAACTCCGCAACGATGCGTGCCCGTAAATCGTCCGAAAGTACCGTCATCGATCCAACTCCGCAGCAATGATATTCAAACTACCCAGAATGGCTGGCACATCGCTGAGCATATAGCCCGGCATCAGGTGCTGGAATGTCGCAAAGTGGATGAACGAGGGTGGCCGACATCGAGCCCGATAGGCACGTGGTTCGCCATCGGCGACAATATAAAATCCCAATTCCCCATTAGGAGATTCCGTACAGGCATAAAGTTCTTCCACCGGAACTTTGAAGCCACGATTGGGCATGATCATTTCAAAGTGGTGAATCAAACCCTCAATACTTCGATAGACAGCGGGTTTGGAGGGGAGGACTGACTTCCCTTCCAGTTCCACATTCACCGGGCCTGAAGGGATGTTTTCAATGGCCTGGTTAATAATCTTGATGCTCTCAAGCATTTCCTGCATACGGACTAAATAGCGAGCATAGCAATCGCCATTTTTAGAGGCTGCGATCTTGAAGTCGAGATCGGCATAGGCCAGGTAGGGTTCATCTTTTCGCAGGTCTCGCACTACGCCCGAAGCGCGGGCAATAGGGCCGGTGCAGCCCATGTTGATGGCATCTTCTCGCGAAAGAACACCCACACCTTTGACGCGATCCACGAAAATGCGATTCTTCGTCAGCAGGCGATCCACTTCGCTGTGAATTTTGGGGAAGTTCTTCGCGAATGAGCGAACCTTGTCTGCCCATAGGTTATTCACATCGAAGAGCACACCACCGACACGGGTGTAGCTCGTGTGAAAGCGCTGGCCAGAGGCATATTCCACAATGTCGTAAATCAATTCCCGCTGCTGGAAGAAATACAAAAAGGCTGTGAATGCTCCCAGGTCGAGGGCAACAGCGCCAACACACAACAGGTGGTCATGCAGACGCATCAGCTCGGCAAGGATTGTCCGCAGATAAGTGCAGCGGGGAGTGATCTCGATACCAAGCAGCTTTTCGACGGTATGGTGCCAGGCAATTTCATTCGCCAGAGGCGAGATGTAATTCATACGGTCAACAATGGTGACATACTGATTGAAATCGAGCGATTCCCCCAGCTTCTCAAAACCACTGTGGAGATAACAAATGTCTGGTTCGGCCTTAACGACCTTTTCTCCATCGAGCGTCAGAACCAGTCGGAGTGTGGTGTGAGTGGCTGGATGCTGAGGACCGAAGTTCAGAGTCCATAAATATTCGGAATTCGCCGCCTCGGCATGTGATGAGGCCGGCCCGCCAGCCGCATTGCGGGACGTCGCCGGGTGGAGCGAAGAGGCAACTACGGGCATGGTCAACCTTCAATGAGTGAAGTTTCGCGGATCAGGTAGGAAACAGGTTCTATGGTATTGATCAATATCAGCGGCGGGTCGTCGGATGGCTGGCCGCGGATGGTTAACTTTCGGCTCTCGTGATCACCGGGAAGTTATGTCGTTCTCCACGCCCTTTGAGTGGATAATCTTTGCGGAGTGCGTGGCTTTCAAACTCAGGGGGGCAAAGGATTCGCTGCAGATTGGGGTGGCCAGTGAAGTGAATGCCAAACAGGTCATAAACTTCCCTCTCCGTCCAGTCTGCCGTTTTCCAGTGACGGTACATGGAGGGCAATGTGGGTGCTGGATCATTCACAAAAGTTTTGACGACGAGCCGCTCTCGAGTTCTGGTATTCACCAGGACATAGATCACGCCATAACGATCTGTGGCCCCGGGGTATTCCAGGTAATCACAGCATGTGACATCACTGAGCATGTCGAACCCCAGATGATGTTTGAGGTGAGACATGAGATCGTCGAGTTGAGCAGCCGGGACGATCAGGCGAGTGTTGTCTCGGAAAGATTCCGATTTCAGGAGACCGCCCAAGTGCTCATTGAGTGCTGCGAAGTCCACCGAAACCTACCCTTCTCAATGACGACTTTCCGAGTCACTGTCGAGATTCATTTGGATTTGAAACGTCAGTGTCTGATTCAATTTCAAATAAACGCTATTTGCCTGAACAGAAAACCAAACCGATCGATTTCTTTCGATTAAGCAGACCCTTCAAGAGCTGGATTACCCTTTTTCAGCGATGCGGGGAGCTCCAGCGGAGTGAGCTGCATCTGACCTTCTCGAATCCGGATAATCTCGTCGGCATCGAATGGGGCGGGGCCCGTTGGTCGAGTTCGATACTGGAATTCCGTCCCCTGCATGGTTCCAGTCTTCTGGACCAGATCCTGGATCTGCATGATCCCTGCAATCAGTTGCTCCGGACGTGGCGGGCAGCCGGGAACGTAAAGATCGACAGGGATAAAGCGGTCAATTCCCTGCACGACGGCATAAGTGTCGAAAACTCCACCTGTACACGCACAGGCTCCCATGGAAATGCACCACTTGGGTTCTGGCATCTGCAGCCAGATGCGTTGCAGAACGGGCATCATCTTCATGGCCACTCGACCGGCGACAATCATCAGATCGCACTGCCGGGGCGAAAATCGCATGACTTCTGCACCAAAGCGAGCCAGGTCATGCCGGGATGAGGCCGTGGCCATTAACTCGATCCCACAACATGCAGTGGCAAAGGGCATTGGCCAAAGGCTGTTCTTTCTTGCCCAGCTTGAAGCGGCATTGAGCGTGGTGAGAAAGACGTTATCAGGCAAGCCTTTTTGCGGATTCACAAAAGGAGCTGAAGAACCTGGTGTTGCCGAGGCTCCACCTGATCCCGGGGGTTGAGCTATCGCCATTTGAACACACCCTTTCGCCAGGCGTAGATGTAGGCAATTGCCAGAGTGCCGAAGAAGACGAGCATGACGCCGTAGACTGTCGAGGAAAGCTCCGCAGGAACTCCGCCATCACCTTTGTAAGCAGCGACCGCCCACGGGTACATGAACAAAAGCTCAACATCGAAGATCAGAAACAGAATGGCAACCAGATAAAACTTGACATCGAAGGGCTGACGGGCGTCTCCCACGGGGTCCATGCCCGATTCATAAGGCATCTGCTTAACGGCCGTCTTTTTGGTGGGCCCGATGATGTGAGTCAGAATCAGATTCGTGATCACGAACCCGACCAGCACTCCGGTATAGATCAGAACTGCGAATAAGCCGTCCATTTCCATCCATTCTGAAGACCGTGAATTGTTCCATTCTCAGGTCAATGGCGCAGAGAAACCGAGAATGCCGAGCCGTGTTTTTGAAATCCTCGATTTAACTGCAGAGATTCATCTGATGAAGGTCTTGCGTGTCATTAACCTGTTATTTTGCAGTGAGTTCGCACAATCTCAGTTAACGTCAAGTTGACCGCGGGATTCTAGTTGGAATCTCCAGTAACTTCAACCACCTCTGACCGTAGCGTCTGAGGGGGCGAGCGAGAAGATCAATCATTTTCAGGCATTTGCATTCGTCAATGGGCACATTCCTGACGAATTTGTTGGTTCAGACAGGGCTTTGTTCCTCAATTGAGTGAGTCGTTTCTGTCTTTACTGATGGAACACCGATTTTCATTCACATGGCTGTGATTGCGTTCGTTTTTTGATCATTAGCTGGTGGACCTGCTGCCTGCGCAGGAAATCTTGGTAGCGGTTTCGATTGCAGTTGAATTGATGTTCAGCCAGACTGTTTGTGAGAAGGCCTGCCCTGTGGTGGGTGACCAATGGTTCCGTTGTTATTCCTGCAGATGGTGGATGACCCACGCCATGATCTCACCCCGCGTTTGTGTCTTGCGTGCCCCGGGAACAAATTGCGATCAGGAAACGGCCCACGCGTTTGAGATTTGCGGTGGCAAGCCAGAAGTGCTGCACCTCAATCGAATTCTGGAAAACCCGGGGCGACTCAAGGATTACCAGATCCTCTGTATTCCCGGTGGATTCAGTTATGGCGATGACATTGGCTCAGGCGTGATTTTTGCCAGCCAGCTCAAAACGGCACTGCGCGAAGAAATCGGAGAGTTTCTGGCTGCTGACAAGTTGGCACTGGGGATCTGTAATGGCTTTCAGACGCTCTTGAAAGCGGGCGTGCTTCCCGATGGTGACGAAGGCTGGAATCAGCCCGATTCTGGCAATCAGCCTGCCAAAGCCACGCTCACCTGGAATGAAAATGGTCGTTACACCGCACGCTGGGTCAGGCTCAAAGTCACCTCCACAAATTCGATCTTTTTACGCGGTATTGATGAAATCGACCTGCCGATGGCACATGCCGAAGGTCGGATTGCTGTTCGGGATGCAGCAGTGCTGGCTGAGTGGGAAACACGCCAGCAAATGGCACTGGCGTACATTCCCTGGCGGAAGTACCACAATGCTGAGCGTGTGACCTTGCTCACCGCTCAGGCTGGTGGCTCGCCAGGCAGTCGACAGGGAACTTCAGCTTTGATGGAACAGGCCAACCCGAATGGGTCAATTGCGGATCTGGCCGGGCTCTGTGATCCCACCGGGCGAGTGCTGGGATTGATGCCGCACCCCGAGCGATTTCTCTTCGCAACTCAACATCCGAACTGGACTCGCATGAATCTGGCAGGGGATGGAGCTGGCAAGCAGATCTTCCAGAACGCCATCGATTACTTCGCGTGATCATCTTCCCGGCGATCGTGCGGATGTCGAGAGCTTTGTCATGGCCCACTCAGCACAGACGCGGGCGAGGGTTTTTTGCTCCTTCTCCCGTTCTGACGGGAGAAGGCCGGGATGAGGGTGAGCTCGAACGTATGAGGCGTACGATCCACCACCAGTTTCATCGCAATCTGCTTGTCATCTCTGACCACTGGCAATCAATCAGCGCCCCTGCGGATAGCTCGCGGACCGATCCATATCGATCGGCGAGACCCTCACCCGGCACTGCGTGCCACCCTCTCCCACGCAGACGCGGGCGAGGGTTTGCTCCTTCTCCCGTTCTGACGGGAGAAGGCTGGGATGAGGGCCACTTCCTACGAATTGAGCCTGCAATCATCGAAAGACCACTGCTGACAATCCAGCAGTGGTACGTACAGCGCTTTGAAATCCTGAAAGCCAACTCCAATCAGCCGGCAGCCTGGAGTTCCTGGATTTTCGCCACCACAGCCTCGGCATGGCCATCCACCTTGACCTTAGGCCAGACGGCGGCAATTTTTCCGGCGGGATCGATCAGAAATGTGGCCCGCTGCATCCCCATGCTCTTCTTGCCGTACATGTTTTTTTCGACCCAGACGCCGTACTTCTCGGCAATGGCGTGGTCTTCGTCAGCCAGAAGCGGAAAAGGAAGTTCAAACTTTTCAATAAACTTCTGATGAGATTCAACACTATCAGTGCTGACACCCAGAACCACCGTATTCGCTGCGGTTATGGTCTCATGCCGATCACGGAAGTCACAGGCTTCCGTGGTGCAGCCGGGCGTGTTGTCACGGGGGTAGAAGTACAGCACGACATATTTGCCTTTGAGGCCGCTGAGCTTGTATCGACCCTTGGGAAATGCAGGGAGATCAAAGGCAGGGGCTTTACTCCCGACTTCAGGAACAGCAGACATAAGCACAAACCTTTCCGAGAGGCAGCGAGTGAAGTGGAGATCGGTGAGTGGGATCCAGACGATCGAGTTTATTGAAATGATCGTAGTCGTTCATCAGTTAATGGCTAGTCTGGCTGGTTGCCGATGGTTCTTCGACGGGATCTTCTCTGGAGGCGACCTGGTCGAGAATCATGATTTTCTGCCAGACATTTCGAGAGAGATCGTTTGTCAAACCAGAGAGTTGATCGGCCGCAGCCAGGGCCACTGAGTCGGGGAAATGCTGGACATAGATCGCCCCGATTTTGCTGATGAGAGAGAGCAGCTCACTGCAATAATCGAGATATCGGCCCAGCTTGAACCGGTCGAGAATTCGCTCGGGTGAGGAGAGCGTTTTGTCTCCGCCGCGAATGACCGCTTCCGGGTCTTTGGTCAACTGGTGCATATCGACAATGTGAGCCAGCGAGCGCAATTCGTGCAGGGCTGTCAGCAGTTTTCTGCGTTTCAACCGGGTTTCGAGGCTGAAAAGGAATGCTCCCGCCAGAGCGAGAAAGATCAGACTCTGCGAGGAAGAATCAAAGATCTGCACCATTTCGGTGAATTCGAGCCCATCAACATGGTAACGCGTCGATTGCATTAACCTCACGATGGGAAACGCGATCACTCCCAGAGTCAGCCAGATCCCTAGCCTGAGCAGCAGATTCGGTCGCGCTATGCGGGCGCCCTTAGCCATCGCTTCTCGACTGAGGAGCGTGACCTCGTGAGCGACTCTGGATAACCCGATCTGTCCAAATCGCTCCTGAATCCGACGTTCCAGTCGTTCGGCAGTTTCGACAATCCGATGAGCAGCCAGACTCCGGTAATCCGGGATGGAGCCACTCTGTTCCATCCTGTTTTGCGACATAACCACTTGCCTGGTAGGTGGTTGTGTGTCTTTTTCCGAATCTGAGAACGTGGAGGACGACGTTCGTGAAAAAATCGTCGTGGTCGCAGCGGCTGGTGGAAGTGAAGGATCAAGTCCCGCAGGTTGAGCAGAACTTTTGGTAGACTTTTCGGGTTCGTGCGAACCTTGTACGACTCCAGTGGGGTTCAAAGAGAGCCTTCCAGAAAGTGGAAATGAAAGTCTTCAACTCTTGTTTCATGAGTTCTGGTACACTGCACCTTCAATCTGATGATTTCTTTTGAGCATCATGAGTTCGACTTACCGACAGTTAAACTTGCAAACGAGGAATGGCCCGTCAAGGATCATGCGGCAATTCCGTAAACTGCGTTTGTTCTGGCATAAATCATGAATCGTCCGACACGATTGACCTCTGAAGTGCGTGAAGATCTGGTGGCTTATCTCGATGGTGAACTCGAGGAAGAAGCCGCCCAGAATGTGGATACTTTGCTATCGCACAATGAGACGGCTCGTCACGAGGTCGAGGTTCTGGCCCGAACCTGGGAATTGCTGGATCTGCTCCCCGCGACAAAAGCTTCTGCTGATTTTTCTGAAAAGACCATCACGCATATTCGATTGGCAGAGCAACCCAAGCTGACTCCGTGGCTCATCCTGGGGCAGCAGAAGCTGATGCAATCCTTGCCCTGGGTGGTCAGCGGAGTGCTGGTGGTGGTGACAGCCGCAGTCGGCTATCTGGCGGCTCATGACTGGGTGCCAGATCGTTCGCGTCGAATGCTTTCTGAATTACCCTTGGTGCAGGATTACGATGAACTGATTGAAGTCGATTCAATCCAGTTTCTGAAGGAGCTTCGAGCCAGCGGGTTATTTGATGCAGGAACGGGTGGCAATTCAGCGGCTGGCAGTAAACCCAATGCACCTGCAGCACAGGGAGCCGCCAATGACAACTAACCAGATACGTTTTGTACGAATTGCCGGCATCATCGGGATGTGCTGCCTGGGAAGTCTGGCCACATTTGCGGCTGAAGCAGATATCGAGCGGGCCTATCAGAAGGTCGCCGGTATGAATGCAATCGAACGTGATCGAATTGAGCGTAACTTCGAGAATTTTGAAGCTCTTCCTGAGGAACGCCGCCAGCATTTGCGGCAACTGAACAGTGAATTGCAGGCCGATACGAAAAGCGGTGGAGACCTGCATGCCATCATGGAAACTTACAGCATGTGGCTGAAGACACTGACTCCCGGACAGCGAGACGATCTACGTCGCGAGACCGATGCCCTCAAGAAAATGCAGCTCGTTAAGAAATTCAAAGAAGAACAGGATGCCCGCAACGAAGCGCAGGCGATGTATGTGGGATCCTGGAATGAACGTCGCAATCGAACCGCCAGCCGTGGGCCAGCCCTGTCGTCTCAGGATCTTCAGGGACTGATCGAAGTCTGCTACAAAGATTTGCCAGTCGATCTTCAACGGGATGCTCAGACACAAACCGGGCTTTCCCGCTCACGGCGTGTTCTGGAATCGTCTTTCCGACAGGCGGGTGGCCGCTTGCGCTGGCCTGCGGAGCCTCAACTGGTGCGACTTATTGATGCGATTCAGGATCCAGATCTGAAGAAGCAGTTGGAATCGAAAAAAGGGACCGAGCAGCGCCTCACATTTCTGAGCATGTTCTATCGCGGGCTGGGCAACATGGTCGGAGCAGAAATTGAGCGCAATCTCCCGGCCGAGCAGGATCTGCAGGCATTCTTCAGCGAGATGGACAGCACTCGTCGAGACGAGCTGATGCGTCTGCCACCTGAGGATGCCCGTAAACGGCTGACGTATCTTTTCATTCAGGAAAAATCTCCCGAACTGAAGGCTCTCTTTGAAATGCGTCGCGATCTGGGCTTTCCGTTGGGCGGGTTTGGCCCTGGAGGTGGCCCGGGAGGGATCGGAAATGGTGGCCCGCCAGGAAATGGTCCCCCTGGTGAACGACCACCCGGTGAGAGAAATTCCGGTGAGCGTGGTCCAGGTCAACGACCACCCCGCAACGATGGACCAGTGAAGTAAACTCTGTTTTCAACGAAGAGTTCGCCCGCAGAAGAACACCGAGAGTATTCTCTGTTTGTGAACAGGGGAGCTTTCGGGTTCTCATCGCTCGTCTGATCGAAAATCTGTTCTCGTTCCAGAGTGTCCAGAGTGTGAGTGAAACGACCGTTGATCTGCTGATTGTTGGTCAAGGTGTCGCAGGATCGGCTCTGGCCTGGCAGGCACTGCGCCGACAGCTAAAAATTCATGTCATCAGCTCACCGGCCCCATGGCCACTTTTTGCCTCTCAAGTGGGAGCAGGGCTGATCACACCGATTACCGGCTCCAGGTTAGCACTGGCCTGGCGTTTTGCAGAATTTCGATCGTCGGCGTTGGATCTTTATCGTTTTGTCGCCAACGAGACAAATCGAGACTGCTGGCGGAATCGACCCGCCCTGCGCTGGTTGACGACAGCCGAGGAAGAACTGTGGTTATCGCGCTGCCACAAGTTTCCCGCATCCGCCAACTATCTTCAGCCCATCGAAGAGGATTTTGTCGCTTCGCGAGAACATGGCATCCATGGGCCAGTCGGTACAAAACCCTATGTCATGCCAGAGGCGGCACGAGTGCTCCTGCCGGTCTTTCTGGAGGCCACAGAGAAGTGTCTGAGGGAAACATCGTGTATTTCAAGAGCGGAGTTCAAGCCTTTTGATCTTCTCTGGGATGAAGTGGCGTGCCATTGGCAATGGAAATCAATTGCCGCCCGGCGCATCGTCTTATGCACAGGCTACACCCCAGAATTGATCCGGCTGCCATTTCTCGCTGCCAAAGGAGAGTTAATGGAAATCGAACTTCCGGGGGCTCGAAAAGATTATTCCTGGCATGGAGGGATCTGGATGACACCGCAGGAGCAGGATCGCTGGCTGGTGGGAGCAACCTACGATCCGCAGCACCTCGATTACGAAATCACATCTGAGGCTCGTCTGGAGTTAACCGGGGGCCTCGCGCAGTGGGGAATCAGAAATCCGCCAATCTGCTCTCAGCAGGCCGCCATCCGCCCCGCTTTCCCTGGTCAGATGCCAGCGATCGGCTGGAGTCTGCCAGAATCCATTCTCGGCAGAGTTTCAGAAGTCACCTGGCCACAGGAAAAAAACTGCGGGGTGATCAACGGACTGGGTTCACGTGGTGCTCTTTGGGCTCCACTTCTCGCCAACTGGTTACTCGACGCGATGGAAGGCCAACCCCTTCCGCCAGAGATCAACCTGACCCGGTTTCTGAAGTCTTGATGATCGAGACTCAGGCGGGGTCTGTAAGGCTGATCGATCTTCGATTCACACCATAACGCGGAAGATGAGCCAGACGAGTTTTCCCATCCGCGCAGATGCTACTTCTCCATGCCTTATTCGGCTGGAGGAACAATGGGAAGTTCGTGTCGGCGGTTGGCTTCGTCGCGCACGAAGATAGGGCCCACTTTGACCACACAGTGGCTTCCATCCGCAGTAACCACAGCACAATCGGGACTCGCTTGTGTGGATTGATTGGGATAGTAGGCATGTGCTCTTTTGAGTTTAACAGGTTGGCCATTAATCCTGGGCCAGCCAAAGGTGACCTCGACAGCCGGTATGTGGGAACGGGGGATCTGGCGGGTGCTGTAGACTTCAACAAAGGCGGATTGTCTGGGCCAGAATTTGAATGTTTCGCCTTCAAATCGCAGGCTGCCGACGGTGATCTGGCAACAGTCTTTGGTTTCGACTTCACAGGTAAACCAGGTGTGAGGCTGGCCATCGATCTGTTCGGTTTTGTCCTTGCGGATCCGGTAAGTGTAGGTCCCTTTCGTCCATTCGAAAGGTCTGCGGACGCTGGCAAATTCTCCCTCGTAGCCAGCACTTTCCACGAGGCAATCTTCGCCTGCTGTCAGAACGTGATCGAGGCCAATGGGGGTCTTTTTGTCATTCGACCAGCGAGAGAAGATAGCACCTTTCCCGCGAAAAACCCGTTCGCGACTTTCCTTAGTTGCCCAGCCATTGATGTTGGTTTGAATGCCACCGTAACACTGCATGCCGCTGATCATGGCGACTCCCATAGGGGCGATATACAGATTCATGGTGGAGGGGACATCACGATCAATGGTGACAGTCTGTTCCAGCAGTTCGAAATTTTCGGTTTCACTGGCCAGCTCCCACCAGATATTGGCTGTATGCCAGGGGAGTGAAGGCAATTTCACTCCGGCAGCCCTAGCCATTTCGGCTGGGCTCGGTTGTTCTGCCGAGAGAGGGGGAGTAACGACAGCAGCGGGTGCGATCGGATCACTCGCCAGGCTGTTTCCCGCCCAGACTGCGATCAGCAAACCAGCGGCAACCATGGCGGCCAGAAATCGCAGGGAGTTGCTCGCGAACAAAGCAGCAGCTTTGTGTGAAAAAACCTGGTGGGTCATCGAGCGGTGGTTCATCGTCTTTCCGATATCAGGTGATGTTTCTCTTCGAATTCAATCTGCCGGTGTTGACGCAAATTGTCAAACAGATTGCTGTTCTGTGCCTGGTGATTCGTGAGGATCTGGCATCGATCAACGCTTGATCGCCGGTCAAGAATCAATCGACCGGCAAATCATGCCCATACAACCAGCAGACCTGAAGAACATCGCCCTTGTCTGCCAGACGTGCCCATCGTATGTAGCGCTTACGATCATTCATGAATATGGCTTGTGGCTCGCGAACTTCGCGTCTCAGTTCCGCAAAAGAGCTTCAGCAGAAATTCAGGCGATGATCGTAAACTCTCGAATTCATCGAGAAACATTATCAGTGCGTGGGCAGACCAGAGTGAGGCGAGATTGATCCGTCTCCAAGTGTGCGCGCGTCGATATGACTCGTTAAGAGTTCAGGAGAGACGAGGTCGTCAGGTTGATTGGCAAGGTTTGAACTGAAGTCTGCTGTGTCTGCGGGCCCGCACGGCAGCCATCGGTTCCTTGGCTGATTGACAATGACGAATCAGTGACCAATGGAATGGTCTGAAGATGGAAACGGAATTCAAATACAAAGGATGGCGTATGGCCCCCCGTCACCATGTGGTCATTACCGGAACAGGACGCACCGGGACGACCTTTCTTGTCGAGCTTTTGACTCATCTGGGAATCAATACGGGGTTTCGCCCGGAAGACCTTTCTCGACTCAAGAACGAAGTCGCGAGGGCCGGTCTGGAACATGACATCCGCGAACCCTCCGCGCCTTACCTGGTCAAGAACCCCAAATTTGCCGAGTATGCAGCCGACGTTCTTGCCGATGCGAACATTGTTATCGAGCATGTCTTGATCCCTATGCGGGATCTGGCTGCTGCGGCAGAAAGTCGTCGGCATGTGACTCGATCGGCTGTCGCGAAGATGCCACTCCTCAAACGCGCCAAGCGGTTTTTTCACTCGCGAGAGTTGGCAGGAGGCTTGTGGAACTCGAGCAGCCTGAAGGCCGGGGCCCAGGAGCAGGTGCTGCTCGCTCATCTCTACCAATTAGTTCTGGCCCTGGCTGATGGTCATATCCCGGTCACTTTGATCAAGTATCCGCGTCTGGTGCATGATGGAAGTTATCTCTATTCCAAACTCAAGCCCATCCTGAAGAACATTACCGAAGAGGATTTTCTTCGCGTTTACGATGTTGTCGCACAACCAGATCTGGTTCACAAATTCTCTGACACGGATCAATGGTCTGGTCACAACTCCAAAAGATCTTTGAAGGCTGCTTGAAGACGAGGTCAATGCAGACCAACCCATATCGAGTGTGCCTCAAAACCATCAACACCCGGACTCGATAACGAATCCGGGTGTTGAAAGGTGTGTGGATGGATGCCACGGCTCGATCATCACGGCTTCTGGAAAAATCGCTTTGGCGAATTGATCACCTGTTCGAACTAATCGAGTGGCTGTGGGACCGCATCGTTTTTCTGTCCATCGATTTTGTTTTCAGTTCCCGTCGAAATGGTGACTCCGTGGATCGCTGGCCGGTTCTGATCAACCAGTTGAGCGCGGTCCTGGTGAGAACGCTGTTCGAGAATCGAACGGGCCGCTGTGCGAAGCTCTTCGCCATCCAGCCGCTTGAGATTCGTCAGTTCGAAGAGTGGCTGCAGGATCTGAACGGTATTTCCAATCGACTTCTCCAGCAGGGACAACTGGAAGAACTGCTCACGAAGGCTCGTGAGACTGCGGATCTGAGTGCCAAGCTCCTGCTGGAAATCGACGATCAACTCCAGATTCTCAGCAGCATCGGCCAAAGAACTGGTTCTTCCCGCCAGATCGCCAACCAACCGGGCGGCTCGATTGACATTCGCTTCAGCGAGAGGAAGTTGTTGCATCTCATGCAGCTTTTTCGAGACGGCCACCAGTTGCTGAGCTTCTTCAAGCGTCGCTTCCGCCGACACAGGACGATCGTGCAAAGTTTGTTCGATCTGCACAAGCACGTCACTGACCCGCTGGGCCACATCGAGCTGGCTGGCAGCATCGATCAGCGATTTGCTCAATTGTGAAAACTCTCCGACAGTTCCCCTGGCGGCATGCAACATTTCTGTCTGACCAGTGAGCGACTGATACAGATTTTCCTGTTGGACAAGAACTTCCCGGGCTGAGGCAATCAAAGGTTTCTGAGCAATGGCTGTGCTCTGCAGGGAGTGTGATTGTTCCAGAGCCTGCTGTGCCGAAGCGGTCATTTTTCCGAGTTCAATCAGTTCGGATTGCATCTGGTCGAGTCGGTCGTAAGCCACTTGAGCCTGCTCAGCAGCAGGAGAAATTGCCACCAGGTCTTTCGTCAACTTCTGCAATTGTGTGAGGCTTCGAGCCAACTGAGCTGTCTGATTCGATTCGACCAGCATCGCCTTGTTGAGATTTTCCCACTGACGCAAGGCGACTTTCGCTTCTGTCAGATGTTCTCGTTGCGACCTGAGTTCCGAAAGCAGGCTGGTGGTATAGCCACTATCCACAGATTCCTGAATCAGCACTTCCACCTGCGAATTCACCGTCTTCAGATTTTGCCTGAGTGACGCAATCTCGGCATTCATGGGCCGAGCGACAAGAAAGTGCATTCCCAACAAACCGGCTGCCACTCCCACAATCAGCATGGCCCAGGCCAAACGCTGCTGATCCTGAATCTGTTGTTCCATCGCTCTGAGTTTTCCCTGTTCCGACATATACACAATGATTTCTCCGATCATTTGTTGTTAGGGCTGCAACTGGGAGCATCTGCCAATCCACAGCCAATCTTTTTGCTGTGAGTTCTATCGGCACTTTTCGCCGCTCGGTTGATGGTTTGGGCAGCCTGCTCAAAGATTAACAATTACAACCATCCCAAAAGCTGCGATGAGTCTGCGAGGAGGCGATGGCTTATGATCGGGGCTCGTCTTTTCCAAATTGTCGCTGAATAAGGAGTTAGCCATGACGCATGCCTCTGGTCGATACAGCATAAGGCGGGGGAATTCTGCTGATGCTGACGTTCTTGCCGCCTTTAATGCGGCCATGGCCCTGGAGACCGAAGAACGAAAACTGGATGGGCCGACGCTCCTGCGTGGTGTGCAAATGTTGCTCGCCGATGAGCAGCGTGGAGCCTATTTTGTGGCAGAAGAGTGCGCGACAAAAAGGCTTGCTGGCCAGCTATTGATCACGCGGGAGTGGAGTGACTGGAGAGCTGGTGAGTTCTGGTGGATTCAGAGTGTCTACGTGCGGCCTGAAGATCGCCGGCAGGGAGTTTTTCGCCAGCTTATGCAGCATGTGGAACAGGCCGCCCGGCAAGACAACTTATGCACAGGTTTGAGGCTGTACGTCGATGGCAGCAATCAATCAGCCAAGCAGGTCTATCAGACTCTGGGATGGTGCAAAACCCATTATCAGGTCATGGAAATCGACTGGTCAGGCTGCTCGCATGCTGTCGATGGGTGACAGTGCTGAAAGATGCCCCTCATCCGGCGATGAGTGGCAGATGAATTGTCTGAGACCGTTAACCAAAGCTGTCAGAACCGACGGCGAGCATCTCGTGACTGTCATCACGGCGCTTTCCGTGATGACCATTGAGATCGACCCCGGAATCATCATTGGGGGCCGAAAACAGGTCGTCAAAACGAGGCGAATCATTCAAAGGTTGCGATCCGCGCGGTGGCTCATTCATCGCAGAGTGATCACTGAATTTTCGACGAGAAATCCCACTCTCACTGGCTGGGGAGCCATTTCCCGGAAATGCTGTGGAAGGAAGTGAATACCTTGGCATTTCGGCATCACTTTCGGGAATTGCCAGTGGCAGTTCAGAGCTGACTGGAGATGTGGCAGAAGCTCTCAGCGCTGGTGTGAAGCCTGCAGTCTCCACAATTTTGTTGTCAACAAGTTGTGGCTTGTTATGCAGTTTGAAACCAATATCCCCAATCAGAATTTCATCGCCCAGTCGCAGCCGATGTTCTTTGCGGATACGGGCTCCGTTGATGGAAACACCGTTCGTACTTCCCAGATCGCGAATGATCCAGCGATCATTCACCTGAGCGAAGCAGCAATGCTTGCGGGAGACTTTGCGACTGTGAGTCAGTACGACATCACAGTCAGCTTGGCGTCCCACGAGGACAATCGACTTCTCCAGTGGAATCACCGTACCACCGGCATCGAGAGGAATCAGGAAAGCTGGCATGGCATTACCTTGTCACTGCGGACAGGACAATTTGATTCAACGATCCACCTTCCGAGGGATCTCTTCAAAATTGTCTTTGAACAAAACGATCCTGCCGGATTCCATATCCACAATTCAAAAGCCTGCCTTGGCACAGTTATCAAGCATCAATTACTAGGAAGACTCGACTATCACACAGCGTTTGCCATGCCAATGCATCACTAAAATCGACAGATTTGTATCTTAATCCAATTCCGAAGGCGGATGACAGAGCAAACCCGCCCAGAGGATGTGATCAAAAGAGCACTAGAAAGCCTTGGCCGACTCAGCCTCTGATCGTAATGACTTCAAGCCGTTTCGATTGTGCATAGGGCAGGTTATTTCACCACATTCATTATCGTAGTCGATAGAGGGGCAAACGGAACGTGAATTCATGAATTCCGCAAGAAGTCGCCGGATTTTTCTCTCCGACAAAGCCTGAATTGCAGGCATTGACCATTAGAGAGGCAGTCCCCGCAATTTTATAGCCATGAGGTATGGTCTGCTCACGAACGATTTGACGAGTTGTAAATTCTGTGGAGTGCGCTGCTAAGCAGACCATTTTCACGGCGGGATGTTTCCGGCGAGATCCCTGAAAATGCCGTCGCCAGTCGAGGCAGTGGAGCCATCAAACGAGGGGTCAGCTTTTCCACACTCTCCAGAAAATTTTCCCAGCCAGCACTCAGAACTGTCGCCAGAGGATGCGGCCTGGCAGCAAAGCTGTCGAGAAAATCGGCCACACTGTCGCTGTCGTAGCCCCATTCCAGAGCAGTTTCATGCTTGGAACATGTGCAGGAAATCAGAATATCGACCCATCGCTCATATCGTTTCCGGAAGAGATTGATCTCGGAAAATCCAGACGTTCGATCCTCTTTTTGTAACGTCCGGTAGGCCCAGACCATCAGTTGCTGCTGAGACTGCGATAACGAGAGGACCAGGCGCTCCACAGCAATCAAATCGTCACTCAACGCTGATTGATGATCGGCCAACGTGGTGGATGACCAGACACGCAGGATGCCATCCGACATGAGCACATGCATCAGCAGGTCAGTCGTGGGAAGGTGAGCCGCCGCGTTCTGGCTCAAGGCGTGCTCACTGGCTGTCGTGCGGACCAGCTCTGTCCCCAAGGTTTTCTGAGTCTGCTTAAGTGGCAGCCAGATATTGTCAGTCATCAGCCGGCGCTGTGCCGATGGCAACAGCGTCCAGCGGAATAAGGACCCCAGCAGTTCTCGATATCCGGTGGAATTCAAGCTTCGCTCTACCTTATCGACGGCGATGCATCATCGTTCGACATCTCAGATCATCATTCGCAGGCAGTAGAGCTTGCCGCAGAAAAAGAGCCTTCGCCAGTCGAAAATCGGAAGGTGAACCGTTTTTGCTGTTGCGAGAAAGCCACATCCCGGAACCAACCATTCCTCCACTCCAACAACTTGGGAAAAACCCCCGTTTTTAGGGCCAAAAGCAGGAATAACACGACATCTCGACACCCGGATCAACGTTGATGTCAAGCGACACAGGCAGCACGAGAAGAAGTTCCCGTACTGCCTGTGACATCGAAGTGGATCAAGAAACAGAGGGTCTCTTTAGAACTCGTTGACCGTTTCTCCCGAGGCACGAGTTCCTATTGCGCCCCACACACCATAAGGAGATGGGCCGCTGCCAGGAGAGGTCGCATTGGGATCACCGGCACTGATGTTTTCGCTGATGAATCGTACAGCGCCATCACCCATCAACGCGTGAATCCCTCCTGTATGCCGACTGGAAGCCGTGGCGTGGCCCCAGCCACCATCGACTGTTGAGCTTTGGCAGGAAGGACCATTGGGTCGAACAGCCGTCGCCACAAAAGCGAAGTAAGGCCGTCCATCCCAGGCACGTCCCCCTGGTGGTCGGAAGTCTGTCCGCACTGCACCGGTCAACGTACGGGTCACAGGGTCAATCAGACTCAGACAGGCCTGAGGAGTGCTGGTCGTGACACCCACGGCCACACCACCCAGAATGGCTGTGGTATCGACACCACCCATGACAGCTTCTGCCATCATGATCGTGTTGCTGGTCCCATCGGTCACATCACGCATGCCAGTACTGCTGCGGTAGGCGAACATGCCACGAGTATTGGTGCCATTGTTGTCGTTGAGGGTATCTCCCACGCTGACGCGGTAGTTGAGCAGGCTGGGGCTTTCATTTCGATTACCGGGTGGCACATCGGAGGGGCAGATGAAGCCGGGAATATCGACGGTAAAGTAAGCGGGTCGATTCCAGGGATCAGCCATTCCCGCCCCGGTGTTGGCCATGATCGTGTTGTACAACGGTGTCTGATCGACATACGGCAGAATGCTGATTGCAAAGGAATACCGACGACCCGATGTCCCTTTCATGCCATCGACACCCGCTGGAGGAAAGACGCGGAACGTGTCGTGGTAATTGTGCATCGCAATCCCCAATTGCTTGAGGTTGTTGCGGCACTGAGTCCGCCGGGCTGCCTCGCGGGCCTGCTGAACAGCCGGGAGCAAGAGTGCAATCAGGATGGCGATGATCGCAATGACCACCAGCAGCTCGATCAATGTGAACCCCGGACGACGAGCAACTCGTCCAGGCCGTGCAGTGGGAAGAGTCAAGCAGCGCATAAGAAGCTCCAAAAAGAACATTGCCAGAACTGGCAGGAAGTGAATGCCACAGAATGTGGCTCAAGACATGCAAAAAAGATTGGGTAGCAAAGGCCCGGAAAACGCGAATTCAGACATGATCCGTCAGAGCAAAATCAGCCAGCATGACTACATACAGTTTTCGGAGGTCGACAGAAAAGTCCCAGACGAAAATTTTGAGAATCTTATCGGTGAATTGAGTTTTTTATTGATAGGGATTTGTGGTTCTGAGTTGATCAGCGGGATCGCCCAGCCGTTCTTATGCATTCCAGGCAAACTCTTCAGGTTTGTCTGGATTTCCACACTCACATTAAAGTATACTGATATCATCGGGATTGTCACCTGCAAAACCGCCCCTCTCTATGGTGTTTCTACCAATTTTCGAAAGATTTCCTATGTGTCTCAGAATCAAACCCCTTCCGAAAGAAGCCGCGGCTTCTGATGTGATCTCAACACAGTCTTCACTCCGTTTCGCTGTGAGTTTTGCACCATGGGTTTGTGTTTTTTTACTTGCGATTTTTGTCGCAGGTTGTGGGAGTCGGGTGGCTGTTGATTCGCGCGCCAAAGGACCTGTGGCCGGGCGCATTCTCGTCGATGGCAAACCGATTGAGGTCGAAGGCGTCTCTCTGGTCCTGATGCCTGCTGATCAATCGGCGGCCGTCACGATCCCCGTTTCTAAAGAAGGAACCTTTGCAGGGCAGGCTCCTCTGGGGAAGCATTACGTGTCGATTTCCGCAGGTCACACCCCGGATGCAGGACACGGCGAGGGCCCGAAAGTGGGGTTCGGTTCTTTGTTCCTGTCGACGGAATCTCCCTTGATGATCACGGTCGCCGAGTCTGCCACTCCTCAGGATCTCGAAGTGGGGAATGCGGCTGCCAAAAAACAGGAACCCAATCGTCGCCGGCTCGGCCCCGCCACGACTCCCCGAAGCCACTAGTTTCCTTCGTATGTCGCGTGCTACGAACAGTGCGGCACACAAATACGGACAGTGGCGAAGCCTCCTGGTATGCCATAGTCTTTGCGTGTGTCAATCACTTGGAGGTACCATCAGGAGCGTGTTGAGAACTGTGTCGCTGATGGAAAGCGGGCCACCTGACTTCCCAGAGTCATGAACAACAGGCGCCATCACGCGGTTCCGACTCTGATCTTTTCGACGGGTTGCTATGTCACGTTCTGATCGAACACATCTGCATCAGATTTTTCCACTCGAAGAGTTTGGAGATACGCTGGTCGTCACGCCCGCAGGGGATGCTGCCGGTTTTCATCTTCCTCATGTCCATGCCGAGATGTCTGCCGCAATCGATTTTTTCGATAAAGCCCAGTTGAAACATCTCGTTTTTGATCTCAGTCGAGCGAGATATTTTGGCTCGCAGGTGCTTGGGCAACTGATTGTTTTCAGCCAGAAGGTCAAAGCCAAAGGTGGGCGAGTCGCACTCGCCAATCCTTCGACAGAAATGCTCGATGTTCTCCGCATTATGAAAGTCGATACGGTCTGGGAAGTTTTTCCGTCCCGGAGTAAAGCACTGACTGCGATTGCCAGGCGCCCGCTATCGACACATCTGGTGCAGTTTGGGCGGCGCAGCTTTCCGGTTGTCCTGCTGGGTTGCCTGGGGGCTGCCTGGTGGTACTGGCCCCGAAGAAATCTCGATCATCATTATCACGATCAACTGCTGGGGATTTACCGCGAGAGCCGACAACTGCTCGACACCAACCCGCGTGATCAGGACTGGGATCAACATCTGACCAAATCCCGGCAACAGCTTGAGAAAATCACCGCTGAACTGGAGACGATTGCATCAAGTCAGCGGGAGGCTTTGCGGCGGATGATCTATTGCTCGCGCGATTATCTCTTCCCCGCCTTGCAGGACAAACTCAAGCTCGACTCGTATCCGCATTTCATGTTCTTTCAGGAAATGAAAGCCGGTGAACATGAAATGCGCGAGCCCGTTAAAACCTTGTCAGAGACTTTGCGGCCTGAGGGTCTAACGAATCCCCGTGCCCTTCCTGCCAATCCCTCGTGAACTTTGATTGCCATAGCTGTCGTAGATCAACAGTGTGGTGGTCAGCTTTGTGGTGGTCAACGAGGGCACCATTTGCAGCCGACGGAAAAGAATTTTGTGTTGGTCAGGCAAAACTTCCAAGATCGCATTTGACCTGCAAATGTCTGAACATTAGTCTGCCGCCCTAATGGGGATTTGTTCACACAACATTCAGGTGGGGAGAACGCGATGGATCTATTTCGTTTTGCAATGCTGGCACAGGATGACTTCGGCGGTGATGCAGGAGCCGCGGCTGCTGGTGGCATCGCGGTGGTCATCCTGTTGGTCGAACTGGCACTCTTTGTGCTGATCATTGCCGGGCTTTGGAAAATCTTTACAAAAGCTGGTAAGCCAGGTTGGGCAGCCATCATCCCGATCTATAATATGATTGTGCTCCTCGAGATCGTTGGCCGCCCCATTTGGTGGTTTCTCCTGCTCTTCGTCCCGTGCGTAGGCATTATCTTTGGCGTCATCGTTTACATCGATCTGGCCAAGTCCTTTGGCAAAGATGTGGCATGGGGCATTGGACTGCTCTTACTGCCCTTTATCTTTATTCCACTCCTGGGCTTTGGCGATGCCAAGTATGTTGGCCCAGCAGCCAAGAGCTGAGTACGGGTGATATGGAAATAGACGAAAAGTAAATGCAATTTCGGGCCGGTCATCACTGATGATCGGCCCGAAACTTTTGAGAAAACACCCAATTCGCGTTCATTCAACCGCGACCGGCAATATGGGCGGTCGCGGGAGTGACGCTCATCCACTTCATGAAAGGTAATGCTTTGGACAAAAATCAGTTAGCAGTTCTGGCCAATGATGCGGCATTTGCTAAAGCCGTTTCAGAAACGTTACCAGTGATCTTATTCACTCTCGCGATTGCGGTAGTGCTCTTGGTGGGTGCTCTGATGGCCGTCCTCAAGTTCGTTACAAAACCGAGGAAAACAGACGAACTGGACGAGACCAAATAGGTGGCGAGGCTCAACTTCATTTTCAGGAAGTGGATCACCGTAGCTTGACCAGTCATATGAACTGGTGAAATGAAATGGCGATGGAGGGACTCGAACCCACGACACACGGCTTATGAAGCCGCTGCTCTAACCGACTGAGCTACATCGCCAGGATTTCGTCACGACCAGAAATCCAGAGGATTCCTCTCCGCAACTTCGCGAATGTTATTCCAATTCCCTCCCTGCTCGCAAGGCAGCGAAAATTTTCATGAATTCCGCATGCCACCTCGGTGCCATTCGTATGGCTCTGAAGGCAACTCGTTTGATACCAGTCTGTTGCGCCAGGTCTAGTGAGAGATTCTGTGCCCGGGTCTTCACGAAAACTCCCTCTGCAGATTCTGGACACCGGGGAATCCGTTGCGGTTCAATCGTTGATCAAAAGAAATTTTCGCTGACTTCCTTCGCCCAACCTTCAGGTTCCTCTTCGTGACCATGTCCTCAAAACTTTACTTCGCGTATGGCTCCAATCTGAACCAGGCAGACCTGCAAGAGTGGGCACTCGAACAAAACGTATCACTGGGAGCCATGACTTCTCTGGGTCGCGCGTGGTTACCAGATCATCGGCTCGTCTTCAGCCTTCACTCCCAACGCCGCCAGGGAGGTGTGCTCGATGTCGAGCCAGCGACGGGCCATGTCGTCCCGGGCGTGCTCTTCGAGATGGACGAAACCGCCTGGGACGCGATAGATCGCAAGGAGGGGGTACGCACTACGAAGGGTGGCTATCAGAGATACGCGACATTCGCCATCAATTCTGCCGGAGTACCTCAACAGGTTGAGACCTACACCGCCAAACCGACTGCCAGGCAAGCCTATGTCGAACCTCACCCTGATTATGTCGCCATTGTTCATCAAGGATACGCTCACTTGGCCTTGAACGACGGTCTCGTGAGCCCGACCGCCAGTAAAGTTCTGGACCAGGTCGCTGCTGGTCAAACTCCAGCACCTCTCATCAGGCAGCTCTTTGTTTACGGCACACTCATGCAGAGCGAATGTCGCCATCACTTTATGGAAGAGGTGGGCAGCCGGTGGGTGGGCCCACGCGTCACACGCGGCAGCCTCGTCAATCTGGGAACATTCCCTGCACTGATCCTGCCTGCAAACTCATCGTCGGAGAGACAAGGATCTCCGACGGCCCCGGAGCAAAAAATTCCCGGCGAGCTCTTTGAGCTGCAGGATCCGGCCCATGACTGGCAGGTTCTCGACCCTGTGGAAGACTTTCCAGGTTATCCCGCTCTGGCACATGGTGCCTATGCCATGTACCACCGCACGATTGTGAGAGTTGAGCCGCATCCCACGCTCAATATCGAGGAACACTCCTGTGCGTGGGCATGGACGTATTCCCTCGCCGATCATTCTCTGCCCCAACAGCCCATCGCGTCCAATTCCTGGCGCGAGCGGTAAGCAAAAAGCACGAACCTCATTCGCGATTAGCGAGTGAGGTTCGTGCTTGAACACATTGCAAACTCTCTACGAATAACTCACAGGTCACTCAGGACTTGATCTGCTGTAAGGCGTACTGAGCAGCAGCCCGCAATTCCTGATCAGGATCAGTAGCGGCCTGTTCGAGTTCTGGAATCGCGACTCGCGATAAGGCACCAATCTCACCCAGTGCATAGATTGCTCCCACACGGACTCGCTTGGCTGGATCATTCAGAACCTTCATCAGGCACAGCACTGTATCGGGTCTTTGTGGTGCCAGCTCAGCCAGTGAGTATGTCGCCAGCCAGCGGATATTCTCATCCGAATCCTTCAGGCAGTTCTGTAGCGTATCGAGAGCCCGACCGGCAAAGCGATCATTCCGCACCAGAACTTCAGCCGCATGCAGACGAACATAACCATCGGGATCATCGAGCGAAGTGGCCAGGGCTGGCAAAGCCTCAGCTCCCAGCGGACCCAACTCGCCAATCACAGCCGCCGAAAAACTCCGGACTCCGGAATCCTGCGACTTCAGTCCACCCACCAGTGTCTTCAGCACCTTCGGCGATTCGGCTCCCAGGCGGCTCAAAGCGAGAGCCGAGTGAACTTTCACATAAGGATCTTCGTGGTCGAGCAGAGCGTTGAGGGCAGGAACAGCTTCCTGGCCTTTTGCATCCATCTGACCTAACCGATGAACGTTATGACGAATCGCATCAACACTGCTGGTTTCCAGCCCCTGCACGAGGGGTTTCACTTCTTCACTAATCGCACCACATTTCTCAATCAGCCCTTTAATGACAGGTGCAGTGGCCCCGGTCTTCTTGGCAATAGCCGTGGGGGTGACAGTCGTTTCTTTTTCCCAATCAAAGGCATCCTGAATTCGATTCGCAGCCTCAGTGGTGGCATTGGCTGTCGAAGCGACCAGTCGGCTCTTCTCGTTTTCGACCTGAGCCCAGGCCATTTCGGCAGCAGCTTCAGAAGTTTCCGTGGCGAGGTCAGCAAATTGAACCGCCTGATCTTTGACTTCCTTCCGCAACTCGCCAGAAAGATTTTCACCCTTTTCCCGCAGAGAGTTTGTGGTGTTGGCCCATTCAGTGCTGGCAATCGCCTTCGATTCCATTAACTCGTCAGCGGCTTTATCACGAGCGTTGCTGGCCGAGCTTTTCAGGGAGCGGCTGAGGCTTTCGATCTTTTTGGCGGAGTCCGATTGCAACTCGGCAAACGTCTCTCCCTTTTTCGCTGCTGCCTGAGCCACTTGAGGTTCTGGCGTTTCCTTCGCCCAGTCGAAAGTTTTGGTCGGTTGCTGAGTCGCTTTAGCTTCGGGAATCTTTCCACCCGATTTCACAGCAGCCACAAGCTGTTCAGACTTGGAAGGAGTCTCCTGGGCGGGCTTTTCCAGCTTGGTTTCGGCCTCGCCTCGCCCTTCGATTTTCGAGATCCAGGCCGCGAAATCTTCCTCACCCGTCACTTCCGAAATTGGCTTCGAAGGAACTTGTGTCTGTGTGCCGTTGGGAGAGACTTTCTCTTTCTCAGGTGATTTACCGGCAACAAGATCTGCGGCCGGCTTGCTTGGCGTCGTTTCTTTGGATGTGGCAGATTTTGGTGGAGCCGTCTTGGCCGAATCGGATTTGGCGACTGGCCCGGATTCAGATTTGTTCTGCACACGCTCCGGCCCATTGCCACGCCCGGCGGCAATATCTGCCAACGCTTCTGCCAGGAAGGGATCTTCATCCGCTGGAATCAGATCACGAGAAGGCCCGCGTGTTGGCTTGACCGCTTTCTTTTCGCTACTGGCGGTATCTTTCAAAGTGCTGTCAGACTTGGTGTCGGCCAGTGCTGTCCCTTCAAAGGCCTTTGTGCTGGAGAGACCCTTGGTGGATTTGGTCGGATTGCTTTCTGTCGATGCAGGAGTCTTGCTGCCTGTACTGGCTTTGGCATCGCTTTTGGCAACCTGACTGTCCGCCGATGACTTTGAAGTGGAGGACTTTTCTTTGGAATCTTGAGAAGCCACGGAAGACTTGCTCTTGTCTTCTTTCGATGAACTCTTGATTTCTTTCGATGAACAGGGGGCTTTGTCGTCGTCCTTACCCCACGAGAACCAACTGGCCTTCTTGATCCCTTCACCGGCTTCGTCAGCGTCAGCAACCTGCTCTTTTTCAGCAGTCGACTTCTTGGAAGCCTTCTCCTTGGAGGCGAGGGACTCTTTGCCAGCTTCCTCTTTCGAGAGCGGCTTCCCTTGAGCATCAACTTTGGGTTCCCGGTCGAACCAGCCTGTCAACGTCTGACTCGAACGAGCACAGCCCGATCCCACACTGGCCAAGACAGCGGCGAGCAAAACATTTCGCAGAAGATACCACTTAACCATGTTTCTTCACCTTCCGTTGTGAAGCCCGCCTACTGAAGTGTTGAGCCAGAAAAATTGTTCAATGCTCTCCGGCAGTCCCTGATGTGTTGGCCCAACACTCACTGTCCGACAAATGATCTGACATCTGCTCTCAACCAGGTGTGGCAGAGGAACAGCCATTCATTCGTCGCTGGAATTTCTAAGTTCAACCTGCATTCACGAGATCAAATTCGCCGGGTGAGTTGTGCAAGTGTTGTTAATCACTCATCGGGTCCGGCAGTTCTTTCTCAGCGATGGACACCTTCTCGGACTCCATCACTCGAAGTATCGGTTGTGACGCTTGTGTGGAATCAGCCGCAACAACCGGCCCTGCCGAAGAATCCAGCGAGGACACCCCCCTTGCGGCAATACAACCACTACAACCGCTACAAATTGACGGGCGGGATCCGACATGATCGACGCCTTGCGTCCCGCCATGTGTGGGCCAGTCGTTCGGTGAACTTAAGAGTCACCGATTTTCGGTCATGGCGTCAAAGCTGTTAGATTCGGCAAATTCGTCAAGGTTGAAACTGGTTGCCGCCGATAACCACTTCTGGAGATGATTCCGTACGGGGGTTCAAAGTGCGCCACACTGTGTTCAGCATCATGCTGTTGCCTGCCATGAGCAGCCTGATTTTGTTCGGGCTGAGTGGTTGCCAGTGCTGCCGTCTGTATAACCCTTATGCCGATGTGATTGACGATGTTTCCGATCACGAAGGAAATGCCCAGGTCTTCTGGTCTCCCCGTTGGGATCTGACCCGTATCGGTAAAGCTGACTGGTGCGGGACAAAGTGCGTGGTTTGCGGTGGCTGCAAAGAGCGGTGCCAGGAAGAAGGCTCTTATACACCTCCTTGCCGCTGTCACCCTTATCCGCAGGCTTATCCTTACGTTTACCCGAATGATGCTTTGCAGCGGACGCAGTGGCAGGAAGTGCCGCCAGCCGGTGGTGTGACTCCAATGCCTGTCCCACCTTCACCAACTCAATCAGTCAGTCCTGCGCAGCCTGCCATCCCGCCAGCTCCCGGCGTGGCGCCGCCGGCTGCTCTGCAACCTTACGATCAGTAAGTCTTTTGCCCGTCCAGCTCAGGTCTTTATCGATCACTCACTCGGATTGGTGGCCAGTTGCCGGATAATTCGGCTGTAAAGTTCAGCCCCACTTTGTAGTTGCTCCAAAGTGATAAATTCATCGGCAGTATGTGCCTGTCGAATCGAACCCGGGCCCAGGACGATCATCTGTTCGATTTCGGTGAACATTGTGCCGTCGGTGCCATAACTGACTGTCTGGGATGATCCAGACCCCGAAAGCTCGCACATCGTTTTGACAAAGGGCGATGCCGGGTCGAGATAAAGTGGTTGTCCGCGGCGAATGACTTCAAACGTCAGTCCACAGGCAGCCGCAAGCTGTTCGACCTGTGTGACAAGTTGATCTGGCTGCTGATCAGGCATGGGACGAAACGAAACAGTGCAGACACTTTGCGCAGGTGTCATATTCACCACATGCGTGAAGTCGTTGATTCCAATATTCCAACTGATCCAGGGCGGGTCGAAGCGTGCATCGAGCCAGGCAGGATCTGTCAGTGTCTGGTCATGCAATCGCTTCATTTCATACAGAAAGTCGATCATTGCCAGATTGGCATTGAGGCCTTCGCGAGTACTCGAATGGGCGGCTCTGCCTGTGGAAGTTGCCTTGAGAACGTACATCCCCTTATGTGCATGCACCACACTCAATTCGGTGGGTTCGCCAATAATACCCGCCGCCTTTTCCTCAACGAGTTGTCGATAAAGTTGTGATCGGGCAGCCACATCGGCGGCCCCATAGAATCCGACTTCTTCATCAGCAGTGGCCACCACATAAATCGGTGCCGCCTGATCCTTGACGGAGCATTTCTCAATCGCGGCGAGAAAAGCCGCTGCTGAACCTTTCATGTCACAGGCACCGCGCCCATAGAGACGGTCACCCATGATGACGGGTTCAAAAGGTTGTTGTGGCTGAGCCGGGACTTGCTGAGAGTCACTCTCTTGAATGCCCACCCATCCCTCGGCAGGAACGACATCGGTGTGGCAGAAGTAGGCGACGCCACCTGTGGATTTTGCGGGGCCTCTGCGTCCGATTACACTGGACTTCAAGACCCCTTTGAAATCGTGGTAAGTGAGAACCTCAGTCACAAAGCCATGCTCTTTCAACCAGTTTTCGAGAAACAAAGTCGCGGCATGATTACTGTCTCGGCTGACCGTCGGGATGCGAATCAATTGCATCGCCAGTTCTAAAGCCCGCCCACCGAGTCCATCCATCAGTTACGTTCCTTGTTTCGAACCTTTGACCAGTGGTCATCCACTGGTGAGGAGATGTTCCTGAGATTCGAGATGACTGTTGATCTTGCCGGGCTTTGACTCTGCGTCAGTGTGAAAATATCCGAGTCAGAACTTTCAGCGATGCTGCTCGAGGAGCCACTTGTAAAGTTCAGGGTTGTTGTAAGTCGCCGTCCAACTGTCATGGCCGACACCTGGGTAGACGGTCAACTTCGGCTGGCCACCGGCAGCACGAATCGCCTCCACCATATCGGTTGTCGCCTTCAGTGGTACTACGGAATCTGCATCGCCATGAAACGTCCAGATGGGGAGCGATTTAATGGCTTCGCCATATTCGGCCTTACCACCTCCACAGACAGGCACCACGGCGGCGAACAGCGTCGGTTGTTTTGCTGCCAGTCGCCATGAACCAAAACCACCCATGCTCAACCCCGTAAGATACACGCGATCTTTGTCTGACTGCGTGGTCTTGAGAATATGCTCAACCAAAGCCTGCAATTCACCAGCATCCCACCGCTCGAACACGGGCCGGTTCGTCTCCGTGGCTTGAGGTGAAACCACGATGAATTGTTCGAGTTCAGGCAAGGTTCCCACGAGCTTGGGGGGGCCATGCTTTTTAACCTTCTCCAGATCAGAACCACTTTCCCCGGCGCCATGCAAGAACAGCATCACCGGCCATTTTTTCGAAGTATCGCTGGCGGTGTAATTTTTGGGGAGATAAATCCAATACTGAATGGCCGGAGCTGGCAGATTTTCAAGAACCAGCTTCTGCGCGACCTGTGCACCGGCTGTGGGTGTTTTTGAAAAATCAATCGCGTCGGCGGCCAGGGCTGAATTCGCATTTCCTAAAGCCGCAAACATCATGGCACTCAGGAACACCCAGGGGAGCCCGCCGCAAATCTTTCTGTGCCATTCCTTCAACATGTTGCCTGACTCCCTCTCGTATGGTGCTGATTCTCAATGGTGCTGATTCTGTATAAGCATACGGGTCGTGCTGGCTGATCCACGATCCTCATTGAAGGTAGGCATAACCTGCGTCGGCTGCAATCAGTTGTTGACTGAGAAACATGACAGAAACCTCTCTGAATTGGTAAGCCAGCTCCTGCATGATTAGCATGCCATGTAGAAAAACGTTTTGACCAGGGAAGCCGGCCAATGGAAGCACAATCGACAACGATGCATTTGCTGCAACTCCTGCTGATGCTGTTTGGCGTCGATCAGGCGGGGTTACCTCCCGGGGAGCCCGATCTGGTTGTCCAGCGGGCAGCACCTGTCACGGCGGTCTATCGCAGCGAATGGACGGCGCCAGGCAAAGGTGATCCCGGTGCTCCGGGGATCGATGGCTTTTTTGCGGATGTCGAAATCAGCAATTTCCGGCAGGCGCTCGATCGTGCCCATCGTGATTTTTCTAATGAGCTGGATCACGACTTTGGCGTGACACTCGCTGATTGGGATCACGCCGAAGCGAATCTCTTCCGTATGAAGTTTCTGAAGCATGTCCTCGTTCGCCATGCCGGCAGCCTGTGGATTGAACCCACACCAGCCTTTGACGAAGCCGTCATGGCCCGCGCGCAGAAAAAACTGGAAGATGGCAACGCGAACGAGAATGGCGACGCCTCGTTTCCAGGAACTCTGGAGGCGATCCCTCCATTCTGGCGAGTGAGCTCGATGGTCCTGCTCATTCGGGCTGGTGATGAGGCCGACCGAGTTCAGAAAGTGCTGGAGCTTTGCCTGGGTCTCGAAGCGGCCACAGATAACCAGGCCCACGAATTCCGCCATGCGAATCTGATGGCTGTCCCCGTCATCATGCATCGCCAGGAGAACGATCTCTGGGTGGCGATTGGCGAATCGGCGCTGAGACAAGCCCTCGAGCGCACACACAAGACACCTGAAATCAAGGCGGAAAAAGCGATTCGATACGAGCAGGCCATTTCCCGATTAGGGATCAGCCGGGTGGGTGTGACTCACTTCGTGGATGTCGAGGGTCTGCGTGAACTGCTGCGAAAAATCCCCGATCCGGCGGTTCAAGCCCAACTCTTGCTGGCCGATCTCGCGGGTTTAAGTTCCGTACAAAGCTGTGCCTGTGCCACGGGTGTTTCTCAAGGAACACTCACCATGCGCGGCCAGATCGTGTTCAACCAGGAACCCCAGGGCCTGTGGCACGTACTCGATACTCCGGCACTCATAGAAAAAGACTTTGAACGCGTGCCTGCCAAAGCCGAACTCGTGGCAGCACTCAAACTCAGCCCGGCTCAGTGGCTCAACTCGCTTCGCAAAACGATGAAGGAAACCGTCCCCGGGAGTCAGACATTGCTGGATGAAACGATTCAGCAGATGAATACCGAACTGGGAGTGATGGTTGAGGAAGACATCTTTTCGGCTTTTGGCGACACATGGATACTTTTTGCTTCAAGTGAGCAGGGGGCGATGCTCGACGGTGGTCTGATCGGAAGCTGGGAAGTGCGTGACCCGCGCAAAGCGGTCGCTGCTTTTGCTGAGATTATGAAAGTCGTAGCGAACAGTGTGAGCATTGAAGATGGTGCCAAAGTCCAGCAGACCGAGTTCATGGATCGCACCATCTATACCATCGAGACCCCAAGCTATTCGATCCTGCGCACCACGTGGTCATTATGTTTGACCGATCGACATCTGGTCGTGGCGTCGCATCCTCAGGCCATCAAGGCCTATCTGCGTTTTCTGCAAAATGACGAGGCAAGTTTTGCCAAAACGATGAACGGTAAAAAATCGTTGCCTAAGGAAGGGCAGGTGCTGGGTTACCTGTGGATGGACAGCGCGACGATTTTAACTCCCATGATTTCACTGTGGTCCACCTGGCTTGATTACAGCGGTCTGGTGAATGATGGATTTGGTGATGAAGAGTCCAGTCGCATCCAGGCGATTGATTTTCCCTCCACAGCGGCAATCCTGCCTTATCTCCAACCGGGGAGAGCGACCATCGTGCGTTCACCCCGTGCGATCACTCTGGAAGTCGAACGGCCACTCCCACTGATCGCAGTGATGGAAAACCTGCTGCGAGGTTACCTGACAGAATATGAGATGAGCGCCTGGTGATGATCCAGCGAGTGACAGGCAGGATCAATGCGAGCATGATCGATTTTTGGTTTAAGTGATCGATTGCTTCTGCAGCCACTGATTGATCTTTGCTGCCAGGATCAAGTCGTTCTCTGAGAGCCCATCAATCGCATGGGTCCAGAGATCGACTCGTATGTGGCGATAACTTGTCAGATGCAGATCAGGGTGATGTTGCTCAGCCTCGGCCATATCGGCCAGCGCATTCAGTTGCTCCATGGCCGAGACAAAATTGCGGGCTCGCCACGAGCGGCTGATCATCTTGTTGTCATCCGAGACCTGCCAACCCGGTACAAGCGGCAATTGAGTTGCAATCTCAGCAGGTCCCAGTCGAGGAATGCCTCCTTCACAAGGGAGACACTTTTTCGCCAGCAGTGTTTCAGTACGTTCCGATGGAACTTGGGAGAGTTCACATGCTGGAGATGCCGCCTGTAATTGTTGCCGATCAGACATTGAGATGCCTTCCTGGAGTGATGTTGTGGATTCAATCCATGGTGAATCGATACAGCATACAGAAGGCCCATGATTGATCATAAGAGGGAAGTGATCCCCATCCCGGTTTTGTAGGGTATCATGACGTTTCGACGGAATGCACCATCCTTTACTGCAAGACAAGAACGCGGGCGCTCCGCGGGACGCTCTCGATGATTCAGTCAGCTATTTGGTTAGATTAAAGTCAATGACATTTTTCCCGGGTTTGACTTCGGCCTCGAGTGTTGATGCCGTGGTGTACCTGGCCGGTAACCCTTTTTCGTCGGCGGCTGTTTCAAACTGGGCGGCTCCATCTCCTTCGGCAGTCGTCTTATCCAACCCCTCTTCTCCGGATCCCAGCACAACTCGGCAATGGCCGACTTTACAACCACGAGTCTCCCGAATGTAAGTCAGTTCATACTGGCCACTGGCATTGGTAATTCCAAATGCCGGTCGCCCCTGATCCGGATGAAAGGTGACGCGAACACCACTGACGGGTTCACCTTCCAGAAGGATCGTCCCAGAGACGAGTCCCAGAGCGGGAGCATCGGAAACGCCGAAACACCCGGGCGTCACAACTGCGACGATCGCCCACAAACAGAGCAGGAGCTGACGACCAGTGGCAGGGAAGCTCATATTCTCAACTCCCACAAAACAGGTGTAGATGAATCTCTGATAAGCCACACGATGATCGTTGCGTCGAGGCCTCATCATCAAAGAAATGGGGCTGATTCTCTCGACTGGATTTGATAGGTCAGCCCCGACACGTATCTGCACCGGGCTTTAGAATTCACCCACAGTTTCGTTCTTGCCGCGGGTGCTGATGGCCTGATAAGTGGGCATGTGCATGTTTTCAGAGAGGAAACGGACACTGCCATCACCCATCAGGAAGTGGGCACCACCGGTGTGATAACTTCCTGCAGCTTCTTCGGTGTACGAATTGATGGGGTCGTTCCCTTCGGCGGCAATCAGATATTCCGACATTTCTGTGGGAGGATTGCTATCCGCACCACCTGAAAAACCATGCTTGCGATCACTGCCAGCACCACCCAGCCGGTCGGCATCTCCACCCGAGTCGACCACTTCGCTGATGAAGATTGTATTGGAGAGCCCATCTGTGACATCCCGGAAGCGAATGCTGCTGCTGATGAAGAAAATCCCATCGCAATTCATGCAGCCACCGGCCTGTGTCATCGTGGCGAAGGTGCGACCACCACTCAGGCAGTCGTCGCCATCGTTTCCAATCAATGTTCCCATGTTGGCATTGTAGTTGGATGGTGCGTAGCCATTCTTCTGAACACCCAGTGTGACATCGGGTTGTGAAGGACACCAGAAGACAGTTAATGGAGCTTTACCAACCAGATCCTGCTTCGCATCGCCGACGCCACCACCCTCAGTCCCCATACCATTCAATCCCTGAACTTCATTGTACATGGGGGCCTGATCAATGAACGGCAGCAGGCTGGCATGCCATGTCCAACCATGGCCGTTGTAAGCTGTCCCGGCAGCATTCAGCAGCACAATGCTCCCGGAAGGAAGTGCCTGATAGACATCGTGATAGTTGTGCAGTGCCAGGCCGATCTGCTTGAGATTGTTCTTGCACTGAGTTCTGCGAGCCGCTTCTCGCGCCTGCTGAACAGCCGGGAGCAGGAGAGCGATGAGAATGGCGATGATCGCAATGACCACAAGTAACTCAATCAGAGTGAAACCACTTCGGCTTCGCATGAACAAAATCCTCAAATCATGACTGGATAACAGGGAAGAGCTGGTGGTTCGCTCCTCGCGAACCTGACTCGATGACGCAATTCAAAAACCGTGCGATGAGCAAACCTGCGGGGCAAGGATTCAGTTTGCCTGGCTACAGAAATTGGGAAAGTTTGAGCATTCTTAATCACACCGAAGTAGGTGCAAACACTCGTTTGTTGATGTGAATTCTGTATGAATGTCGCGTTAATTAACTGATAGGAATTAAAATCGATTTTCGGTTGACAAATCATCACGACTGAACAGTCCCGAAAATGAATCACGGTCAGTCGCTGTGACAGCGACTGACCGTGATTTGTTGAGTAAAACGAATGCCCGAGGTTCAATCGTGAAGATCAGCCAAGGATTCCTGCCATGGGCAGAATTGACGGATCGAGGATGCCGGCGGGGTTGGCTCCCAGCCAGTCTTTGAGAAGCGAGGCGTAAACGCTGCGGAAATCGGTGGTGTGATGCAA
>VFQR01000571.1_pt1 | contig 45946 bp, 45 predicted proteins | sample 3512321 | NCBI WGS metagenome assembly VFQR01 (sample SAMN10412374, study PRJNA504923) | tailings metagenome | isolation source: Relicate 3 Philex TSF1 revegetated site | place: Philippines: Tuba, Benguet | collected 2017-08-29 | reverse complement strand
AGCCTATTTACTTCAACAACATAGACAGATGGGTGTTATGAAACAGGATTGTAGTAGCACCGCCACGCCTCGATGATGACTTTCGCCTCGGCGAGGCTGTAGAAGATCTCGCCATTGAGCAGTTCGTCGCGCAGCTTCGAGTTGAAGCTCTCGCAGTAGCCATTTTCCCAAGGGCTACCCGGCTCGATGAAGGCAGTCTTAGCCCCGACCGCAACGATCCACTCCCGCCCGGCACACCGCGCAGGATGAACAGGTCCGACAGAACGTCGATGACGTCAGCCGAATTGAGTTTGCGGTCAATGCGGATCGCCAAGCATTCCCGGGTGAACTCATCGATGATGTTGAGCATGCGGAACTTCCTGCCATTGTGCGTCCGATCCTCGACGAAGTCATAGGACCAGACATGGTTGGGATGCTCCGGCCGAAGCCGGACGCATGATCCGTCATTCAGCCAGAGACGGCCTTTCTTCGGTTGCTTCTGGGGAACCTTCAGCCCCTCCCGCCGCCAGATGCGCTCGACACGCTTGGCGTTCACCGTCCAGCCCTCAGACCGCAGCATCGCGGTGATCCTGCGATAGCCGTAGCGGCCATAGCGTGAGGCCAGGCGAATGATGTCAGCCGTCAATGCCTCTTCATCCGACCTGCCTTCCGGTTTCTTACGCTGGGTCGAGCGGTGCTGGCCAAGAACCTTGCAGGCAAAGCGCTCCGAGACAGAGAACTTCGCCATGACATGATCGACGCAGCGGCGACGGCGGGCGGGGCTCAGAAGTTTCCCGCGGCAGCCTCTTTCAGGATCAACTTCTCCAAAGTCAGGTCCGACACCGCCTTGCGCAGCCGGTCGTTCTCTTTCTCGAGCTCTTTCAGGCGCTTCACCTGGTCGCCCTTCAGGCCACCAAACTCTTTGCGCCACCGATAATACGAGAACTGCGTCACACCGATTAAGCGAACCGCTTCACCAACCGATCGACCTTGCGACAACAAGACATCGACCTGGCGCAGCTTCGCGACAATCTCTTCGGGCTTGTGCTTCTTCTGGGGCATTCCAACGTCCTCTCTAAAGGCTCAATAGCCTACTTCAGGGAGGACCACTTTTCAGGGGGCAGACCATGTTGTGGATGCATCCAATTCGGCAAGGATCTGTCAGGAGGAAATCTTCGGCCCGGTGGCAGTCATTTTGCCTTTTCGCGATGATGCGCATGCGATCGAGATCGCTAATGACTCGATTTATGGCCTGGCGGGTTACATATTCACGAGTTCGATGGAGCGCGCTCACAACCTAGCTCTCCGTCTAGCGACTGGGATGATCTGGATCAACAGCGGTTTCGCGCGCGATCTTCGTCAACCCTTTGGTGGCGTAAAGGATAGTGGCCAAGGGCGCGAGGGCGGCCATTTCAGCCGTGAGTTCTATACCGAAATGCGCTTTGCAAGTTTCCCTTTGAGCCCCCGTCGGGATGACTAGAGCGCGCGCAAACACTAGCAGATGCCTGGTGTAACAATGAGAGCGGGCAAGGGCGACCAGCGTCGCAAATCCATGTTGACTATTTAGTTCATGGGTGGCGTATGGTGGTTAAATGACGAGCTGATCGCCAGAATGGTACGCGATCGCGTGTTAGGCCGGAACTCCAGATGTATCCGACCTTCCGATCGAATCTTCATCAATTGCGTGGTCTATTGTCACAACTTTCGCGAGTATGTCGGAGAATGCCTGGAAGGCGGCAGGCATCTTGGACATGGGAATGAAGGCCAATTGGTGCTGAGAGATATAGGTAAAGCTGGGACAATTCACCCTCCTCAATTCACCCCGTTCAACCCAATAGTTTGCAAAATGATCGGGCAGAAATCCGACATAGCTGCCAGCCAGCAGCAGCGACAACATTGCTTCCATACTGTTGGCAGTCGCCGCATATGAAACTGGCGGAAATGTGATTTCATCATACTGCTCTTGATAGCTTCGTATGACGAATCGGTGTGGCGTAATTTCCTCTTTCTTAAAGTGATCTTTGTTCGGCTCAAACAAAGGGTGCCCCTTGCCAACATACAATCGGTGTACTTCGCGGAAGAGTGGCTTAAAAGCTAGCCCGTTTATCTTTCTAACGAAGGGTACAACGGCAGCATGCATATGGCCGGCGATGACAGCCTTCTCGAGTTCCAACCTCGTTGCAACAACCAGTTCGATGTGAACGTCATGCTCAAGTTTGTTGAATTGCCGCAGCGCCTTTGGGATAGGGAATAGAGGGTGCGTGGTTAGGCAGTCCACCACTCCGAGTACAAGACGGCCGGCAAGACGCTGCCTCAGGGCGGCCAGGCTTCCCGAGAAGTTGTCCAACATCGTCAGAATGCGCTTGGTCTCGTCGTAGGCCGTTTGACCGCGATCGGTCAGACGAAATCCACTTCTACCTCTTTCGCAAAGCCGAAAGCCCAAACGCTCCTCCAGATCAGACATATGGAGGCTGATCGTTGAACTTCCCACGTTCAACGATGACTGGGCCGCGGTAAACCCGCCCGCCTCCACGACAGCGACGAAGACCCGAAGCAAGCGGAGGTCAATATCCTGAATACGATTCAAAGCCACCACCTTAGTTTGACAGGCGCTAAAGCGAACTCAAGACAATTCAGATTTTTCCCAACTTAACAAGAGTAAATATGGGCCCGCTCACATCAGAGACAGCCTACGAGGAAGTGGCACCATGGATATCTTAGCAAGGGACGCTGATCGGAAGATCCTAAGCGTTGCAGAAAACACGGAACACGTAACGTTTCAGCCAACTACCCGGCTCACGAAGCGCGGGCACCAGCTTCCCATGATCGTGCATGATCGACTCGCATTTTCACCTGAGGAGTTCGTGAGGCGTTACGACCTCATCCAGGATGAAATGGCTGAGCTGGGCCTTGATGCTTTGCTGATCCGCGGGCCTGAGAACATCACGTATTTTTCAGGCTACGAGACACCCGGCTACTATCGTTACCACTGCATCGTGGTGCCGAAGGATGGCGAGCCGGTCTTTCTGGTCCGTGACTTTGAGTGGATCAACACTCCGGAGTTCGCGTGGTCGACACGTTTCGTGAAAGTTTTTGACTGGGATCATGCGCCCAGCGTCACGGCGAATGTTATTCGGCAGCTCGGACTGGGAACCAACAAGCGCATCGGTGTCGAAAAGCAGTGCTTTTTCTTTACCGTCGATGAACATGAAACGTTGGCAAAAGCTGCGCCTTCCAACGAATACGTGGATGCAACGCAGATCCTCTGGAACGCCCGTATGATCAAATCGGCGGAAGAGGTCGGGGTGATGCGTAAATCGGCCGCCTTGGTTGATACGGCGATGCTGGCCGGATACGACGCCACCCGCCCAGGAGCAACGGGTGACGCGATCAACGCTGAGGTCAATCGTGCGCTGTTTGCTGCCGGCGGCGAATATATGGGGCTCCCTCCATTTGTTCTTGCTGGCGAGCGAAGCTGTCTGCCGCATCAGACCGGGGGCAAGAATGCACTCGGCAACGACGATCTCATGTACTTCGAGATTTCTGCATCCCATCGGCGGTACACCGCGGCTCTTATGCGCACGGTCTTCCTGGGTAATCCGAAAGATGAATGGATCCGTGCAGCCAATGCTTGCATTGACGCAACCACTGCGGCTCTAGAGTTCATCAAGCCTGGCGTGACGTCACACGATGCCGACACGGCTGCGCGCGCTGTCACTACAAAGGCAGGCTTTGCTCAATATCATCGCAATCGCTTGGGTTACAGCATCGGCGTGAGCTATCCGCCCGATTGGGGTGAAGGCGAAATCATTTCGCTGCAGCAGGGCGAGCAGCGCGTTCTGCGGCCAGGCATGACATTCCACATGCCTCCTCTTTGCCTGAAGTATCGCGAGTTCGGAATCGGGTTCTCGGAAAGCATTCTAGTAACGGAAAACGGTTGCGAACGTTTCTCGAAGCTACCTCGCGAAGTCATCGTCAAGGCGTAATAATGATGAACGATATCCAAGGCTACTTCAACATCTCTCGTCTGCTAAAGGATATCGAAACCTTGGCCCGCTTCGGGGCGTTAGAGACAGGCGGGATTAAGCGTCCCGCCTTTTCTGAACCGTGCCAGAAGGCCGAGCGCTGGCTTATGCAGGCCATGCGTGCGGCCGGCATGTCAGTTACCCGCGACGCCGCGGGTAACATTATCGGGCGGGTTGGTGCGAAGGGCACTCCAGCGCTGGTTTGTGGTTCGCACATAGACACGGTCCCTGGCGGCGGCGCATACGATGGTGCGTTAGGGGTAATGGCTGCCCTAGAGTGCGTCCGTGCACTCAGAGACAGTGGGAAGTCTTTTGACAGGCCGTTAGAGGTGGTTGCATTCGCCGACGAGGAAGGTGCCTATTTTAGCCTACTTGGGTCAAAAGCGATGGTCGGGGACATCGAAGCTGCCACCTTGCCTTCGACAGATGGCGACCTCGGCATTGCAATGGGCGATGCCGGATTGGATGTTCGGCGGGTTTCCGAAGCCGCTCGAGATCCGTCGGAAATCTGTGCTTACATTGAGCTGCATATAGAGCAGGGCCCAGTCCTTGAACGGCGTAGCTTGAACGTTGGAATAGTGGAGGCCATCGTTGGAATGGACTTCGCCAGGTATGTGTTGGAAGGTCAGGCCGGCCACGCCGGATCGACCCCTATGCTTGGTCGCTGCGATGCCTTGCGAGTGGCAGCTTCTGCAACAAGCCAATCCTTTGCCCTTGTGGACGCCTCGAAGATCAAGGGTGCAACGCTCACTTTTGGCAATATCAGCGTAGAGCCAGGAGCCTCCAACGTTATTCCTAGCCGCGTCGTGGTAGATTGCGAGGTTCGCGCCAGTTCCGTGACCTCGATCAACAAGCTCCGCGCTATGGTAGATTTCTGTTTTGAAGAAGCCGCGAAACAGTTTGGAGTTAGGTTGAGCAAAGGCTCTCAATTCTACGATCCACCTTCTCCCCTATCGGTTGACCTGATAGGCCGGATACGAAAGATAGCTGATGAAAGAGGGGTACGATACGCAGTTCTTCCCTCAGGTGCCTGTCACGACGCACAGGTATTTGCCAGTCGGGTGCCCACAGCCATGATATTCGTTCGAAGCGAAGGTGGAATCAGCCATAACCCGGCCGAATACTCGACGCCGGAGGCAATTGAAGCGGGGTCCAGGCTACTTCTAGATTCCATTCATGAGTTTATGAGTGATCCAATTTTACTTCATGACTAGGTTGGGAAGTAGCAACCGACTAGACCTACCTTAGATCGAAGCGATCTCTCGCTTTTGTCCAAAACCGACGACTTGCGGCTCGCGGCAGATGATCGACCAGTGTTAGCGTGCCTTGTAGGCTCCGCTGGCCGTGTCGCTCTTTCGTAATTTCTGTACAACCGTATACGCAACCCACGGTCTGCAGCGATTATCAAAGCCGCTTGCTGCGCTTGTCGACGCAATTCGCGTACGCACCGACTGACGGTACGGAACGTCTCTCGCGCTGACGTCGACCGCACGGACTGGGTGCTCAACCTCGTTGGGTTCCCTAGGTCGACTGGCTGGCAGATTCCAAGCTCCCGACTCACCTGCATTCGACCATACCTACGAAGCGGCATCGCTTGCGAGCTCCCACAAGACAACGATCTCGATACGTCTATTCATATACCAGCCGCTCGCCGAAGAACTGGATCGGCGTTGCGGCGATTTTTCGCCTGCGCACGCTGACGATCATTGGGTTGCTAACGACGCTCCCCGAAACCTCGACGCTCTCAACTGACTCGCCATCCTGTTCAACGCAGGCCATCATGCTTTCCAAGCCGACGCCACTCGCCTGGTGATGAGGAGCACACGCGGCGGTGGTTTGCCAAGCGCCGTCGGTCGCAGCCCTCATCCAGGGGCTAATGGGCAGCGAAGTGTCGATGCTGGTGGATTCCGAACCTGCCAACCGCTGATGCCAATACGACCCGGCAGAATCTCGATTCCACCCAACTCGGAGAAGCTTGCGTCATCGCATAGGGAAATGGTCTGAGACTCGGATCCTGTCATCTCTGACGAGAAGTTGCGGCTGGTCGAAACGGTCATTTAGAGGAGAGACTTCACTTCGATGGTTGAAGGCGTCAACGATCGACGCTTGGCTCGGGCAATCCAGCCGCGCTTATGCCAATGTCCGCTCTCAACGCTGAGTCTCGCCCATATGGTTCCGCTCACGGCTGTGTCGGCCAAACGCTCGACCCGACCTGTGCTGTCAAATCGGCGCCGCTTGCGTTGACGGCGCTCCAATTCCGGGCTTCGGAAACAGTCAGGTCGTTGCCTTCGACTTTGGGTGGCTCTATTCGCGTCGCAACGCTCGTCAATGGTTGCGAGGGGCGGCATGCCCCGCCATTGCAACGAGCCGGCCTGTCAATACGGCTCTGCCGAGGGAGCCTAATTGAACCCATTCCTGCGCCTGAACTGTCTTAACGCAACCGGCGTGGCTTAACTCGCTCCGCTGCTGAAACCCGACGGCGGTTGAAGCGTGGCTACGGGGCCGTCTTCGAAGATGAAACCCGCATTCGTAACGCTTCTGTCCATTGAACAGTCGGAAATTGATGGCGATAGTTTGATCGCCGCAAAAGTGTAAGTTGAACACCCCGTATTTCCCACCGCACGGCAATGCGCTTAGCTCTACATCAGCTAGTTCAACCGCGTCCGCGAGAAAATTGATGTCAGCCCAGATCGACCAGGCCATAGAGTTTAGGGGCGTGTCCAAGCGCTTCGGTTCCTGCGCTGTGCTTAGCGATATCAACCTAAAGGTCGCGCGTGGTGAAAAGGTCAGTCTAATCGGTCCAAGTGGGTCGGGCAAAACGACTATCCTGCGAATTCTAATGACTCTTGAGAGCTTCCAAACCGGGACAGTGTGGGTTGGCGGTGAGCCACTGTGGCATATGTCCTCCCCGACAGGCCTCATCCCCGCATCCTACAAGCATCTACGGAAAGTGCGGCGTCACATCGGAATGGTGTTCCAGCACTTCAATCTTTTCCCTCATTGGACAGCGTTCGAGAATGTGGCGCTGCCTCCGCAGATATCCCTTGATTTGGACAAGGCCGAGGCGGAAAGCCGGGCGATTGACCTCTTGAGATTGGTTGGTCTCGCTGACAAAGGAAAGAACTATCCCTCTGAACTCTCCGGTGGGCAAAAGCAGCGCGTCGCCATAGCCCGGGCGTTGGCCATGCGCCCTGATGTCTTGCTGTTTGATGAGGTGACGTCGGCGCTCGACCCGGAGCTGGTGGACGAGGTCCTCAACGTTTTGCGTGATATCGCACATGCAACCGACGCGACCATGTTGCTTGTTACTCACGAAATGGGATTTGCGCGTGAGTTCTCCGACAGGATTCTATTTCTGGATGGCGGAAAGATTGTGGAGCAGGGCCCGCCCGAAAAGCTTTTCATCGATCCACAAGAAGAGCGTACGCGGGCCTTTCTGCGTAAGATTCTAGGCACTCAGCAAAGGGCGCTGTGAAACCGTTGAAAGTTCAAAGAGAAATCTAGATGCGAAAGTAGCTCTGTTAATCATGCTGGATGTATCAGAGATGATTACAATAACGGTACGTGGCTAGGCAGGTATCTGACGCATAGTGAAAGTATCAAATATAATCGAGGAGATGTAGTCTCGTCGTTAGCGCGGCCTTTCGTCCTTGATTGATCAAGGCCAAAGGCGGGATGTGAGAGATCCCTACTTAGTCAAAGCCAGTCGTCCCCAAAATGGGGCATTGTAAATTGAGAGGAAAGTCATGAAAGATCATTGCGGATGGCGAGCCAGAATTGGTGTGATCTATATGGCCTCGAGTATTGTTCTCGAGCCGGAATTCTATGCCATGGCCCCAGAGGGTGTTTCTATTCATACGGATAGGATCGTCCTTCCGAAAGTGACTATCGCCGGGCTGGAAGAGATGATGGAGGGAGACGAGCTTCTTCGCTGTACATCGTTCCTTGCAAAGGCGCCGCTGGACGTCATTGTACTTGGAGGTACAAGCGCAACCTTTCTGGAAGGGCGCGGGTGGGACGATGCGGTGATGAAGCGCATGCGCGAGGTCTCAAACGGCATACCTGTTACCACTGCCTCGACCGCTTCGTTGGCTGCCCTGCAGAGTTTCGGCGCCAAGAAAATCTCTATCGTAACTCCTTATCTCGATAGTATAACGGAGCGAGCAGCAAAGTTTTTCTCGGAAAATGGGCTAGAAGTGCTGTCCTGGGCAGGGATGAATATCGATGATGATCATCAGATAGGATCAGTACCTCTTGAGGAAGTATACAGGTTTGCTAAGAAAAACTGCCATCCGGACTCTGACGCGTTGTTTATGAGTTGCACAAACTGGCGAACAGTTGGCGCCATCGAAGCGCTCGAACAGGATCTCGGAATTCCAGTGGCGAGCGCTATCCAGAGCTCGTTCTGGCAGAGCCTGCGAATTGCTGGGGTCAAGGATCCATGTCCAGGCTTTGGCAGTCTTTTCCGCACCTAAGGTTTGCAGTCACCGAAACAGGGAGGAGAAAACAGAATGTCTATACTAAGAGCAGTACTCACTGGTGCCATTCTCGCGATCGGTATATCGCCTGGAGCCTCGCAAACGAAGCTCGAGGAACTCCAGAAGCAGGGATACGCCAATCTAGCCGTCGCCAATGAGCCGCCGATTACGGAGGTGAAGCCGGACGGAACGGTGACTGGAGGCGCCGTTGAAGTAGCGCGTGCCGCGCTTAAGCTAATGGGAGTGAATGATGTCACCCCGGTCGTCAGTCCTTTCGGCGCCATGATACCTGGCCTCGCGGCGAAACGATTCGACATCATCACCGCAGGGATGTTTATGCGTCCGGAGCGATGTGAGGCCATCTTGTTTTCTGAGCCTGACATCTGTGACGCTCAGGGCATTCTCACCACGAAGGAGAATGCCGAGAAGTTGCGCTCATATGCCGACATCGCTGCCGCGAAGATCAAAGTTGGGGTCATTCCCGGCAGCCATGGCCAGCGCGAGGCTCGCGCTGCCGGCGTCGGGGATGCGTTCATGACATCGGTTCCAGATGTCCAGGCGGGGCTCAAACTGCTGCAGGACAAGCGTATCGAAGCTTATCTTCTCCCCGGCATGAGTCTGACGGACCTAAAAAAGAAGGCGGCGGACGAGAACCTGGTGGTCGTCGCGCCGCTAGGCGGATCTAAGGTCTCATGCGCAGGTGCAGGATTCCGCAAGGAGGATGTGGCGCTGCGTGATGCGTATGATGTGGCACTGAAGAAGCTTAAGAGTTCTGGAGAATTCGAGAAGATTCTTAAGTCTTTCGGGATAGATTCCAAACTTGCCTTGACCACGACCCGAGCACAGCTATGCCAAGGGCCGAACTGAGCAACGAGAGCGCGGATGCTAGGGAGCTTCGACGGCCTTCGCTATGAAGATGCGATTGTTGTCCTGTTTCTCGTGGCAGCGTTTTGAACAAGAAGAAGTTCCCGCTACTTTTTACATTCCCATCTGACCCTTATCTGGCGCCGGAGCACGAATGTGATGCTCCGGCGGCTTTTTAAGCACTAGTCAGATGGATCTGCGTCGGTAGCATTGAGGTCGTGGCGCTTAGCGCAGAAGGACCTCGTGGCGTCCGTCGGGATAAGACAAGATTGTGAGTTCGATGGCAGACATTTCCAGCTATGCTTCCTTCGTTTTGCAAGGGCTTGGCGTGACGCTATCTGTCACGGTTGTTGGTTCCTTGCTAGCGCTTGTCTTCGCTTTCCTGGCCGGAATAGGTCGGTTGTCACGCTTTTTTGTTTTCCGCGTATTGGCAGGCCTCTACATCGAGACTTTCCGCAGCACATCCTTCGTAGTCCAGCTTTTCTTTATCTACTTTGCATTGCCCCTGTTCGGCGTCACGTTGCCGGCGTTTTCGGTTGCGGTGGTCGTCCTGGGGCTCAATGTCGGAAGTTTCGGTGCGGAAGTCGTTCGAGGAGCCCTAGCCAGCGTTCCGAGACCACTGATCGAAGCCGCTACAGCTCTCAACTTCTCGAGATGGCAGCAGTTCTGGCATGTCAGCATGCCAGACGCGATACCGCGAATGATCGCACCGTTCGGAGTTCTTTGTGTCGACCTTCTCAAAACATCTTCAGTGGTTTCACTGATCTCTCTCTCTGAAGTCACGTTTCGTGCTCAGATTGTACGTGGTCAGACAGGCGAGACTGTTGGTCCGTTCTTGGCCATCCTGATTTTGTATTATGTATGTGCGACCGCCATAGAATGGTTATTCAAGCGTGCCGAACTCCGAGTGGGATCGGCGACAGTACGGAAGGCGTGAATATGACGTGGAGCAATGACTTCTTCTGGGAGTGTGTGCCAGTCCTGCTGGATGCACTTCCGCAGAACCTGATTGTGACCCTTTTCGCCTCTATTGTCGCCTTGGCGATCGGCTTGGTGTTTGTCCTCGCCGAGCAGGCACGAGTTCGCTCAATCCGGTATACCGTGGCGTGGGTAGTTGGCTTCATCCGCCGCACCCCGATCCTCGTCCAGCTCTATTTCCTTTTCTACGTTCTTCCCGACGTAGGTATCTACCTACCAGCAATCACGGCAGGTATTATTGGTCTTGGTCTGCACAATGGGGCCTATATTTGCGAGGTCTATCGTGTCGGCATTAACAGTGTCGATCGGGGGCAATGGGACGCAGCGACAGCGCTAAATTTGCCAAGGGGATATTTTTGGCGCTCGATAATCCTGCCCCAGGCTATCCCACCAATGATTCCGGCTCTCGGAAACTATATCGTCATCATCTTTAAAGAGACGGCATTGCTAAGCTTTATTACAGTTTACAATGTTATGTCGGCGGCTCAAAATATAGGCTCAGAGTATTACCGCTATCTTGAGCCAATGACGTTGGTTGCACTTATATTCATTGTGGTGTGTTACCCTGCAATGCGAATGCTACGCCTATTGGAAAAGCGCATCCTTCTCTCCCCGCGTTTTGTACGGATATGAAACGAACTGGGTTCAACGTATGCGTTTGGACCCGACAAGGCTCCTGTAACCCAAGCCTGTGCTCGCCGGTAGTCGCTTCCAATCGGAAGCCAAGCGGAAAAGAAGCAGCTGGTGATGTCACTTTATGAGCGTGGGTGTGAAATTGCCTTCATATTTGGGCGGTGATCCAGAAGGCCGGGCCAGACCTTAGGTCCCGGCAGCGGCCCAGATAATGTTGGGCAGAGGCCACCGACGAATTGGTGGCAAGCATCTCAAAAGACTGAGCCAACCCGGATAGCCGATCGTGATCGCTGTCAATGGTAATTGATGGCGCGCTGCCTTACGGCTCGCCTGATGTGATCGGAGACCGTTGTCTGGCAGAGATCGCGGTCGCGCGGTGATGGCGAGGTCCGCCCAGGCGGATGTTTATGCTCACCTTGTCGCGCTGACCTAGCTCGTGAATGCTCAGTCATTACACGGAGCAGCACATTCAAGCGGGGGGCAGATGTTCAAGTACTGGGTCGACCCCCAGGGGCATGCGACGGTTCGGACACGACGATTGACAGTCTAGGATTTTGGCGCGGTTGGTCGCGTCGAATCGACCCCAATAGCAGGAAAACGCAGTGGGTGATCGCACACTCCGGGTACTCTTCCGTCAGTCTTGGGTCGCTGATGGCAGATCGTGGCTGCGCTTGCCAAGCGCGGCGACATCGGCCGCGAACAACGACGGTCTCGGCACAGCAATCGCGCATGAAGCCATCTCAAACCTGGCGCAATTGGCTCGGGTTAGACGTCTAGCGCAGCCTTGATCTCTGCCGGCAGAGGCACCCTCAAACGATGTGCATAGGGCGCAAGCCCGCTGCATGTCGTTCGGAGGACCTGCACCCCGTCCCGAGATTGGCTTTCGCGCAATTCGTTTGCCCTCTCACCTGGAATTCGAACGGATCTTCCGGGCAGGGGGGTGCAATTGCGGAGAACCTCAAGGTACCATTCTATTCGCTCGATGATGGTTTCCTTGTCACCGAAGTGAGACGGATTGAGAGCAAACACAAAATGTCCTTGAGTAGCCGTTTTCCCTTCGGCCTGTTTCCCTTCGGCCTGCCATCCGGCCAGTTCAGGACCAATGCCGCTTCCCGTCAACGGCCCACAAAGCAAGCCCACCATTAGCGCCAAGCCAAAACCCCGGTGGCCCGCCATTGGGCTAATCGCGCCGTTTCGTATTTCTAACGGGTCTTTGGTTGGCAGCCCAGTCGGGCCGATACCGCTGCCCTCGGCCATCAGATCATGGTTTTGAATAGCTTGGCGGACCGATGAGCTCGAAACGGCGCTGGTGGCGGCGTCAAACACCAATGGCGGCCGTCCCTTGCGCGGAAAGCCATAGGCAATTGGGTTGGTGCTCAACAGTCGTTCTCGACCACCCTCGGGGTGTACCAAGGGTGGTCCCGATGTGAAGACAAATGAAATTAGACCTGCCGCGGCGATCTTTTCCGCATAGTACCCAAGCATGAATACGTCGGTAGAGTTCCGGACCGATACAGCGGCTGCGCCAAACAGCTCTGTCAGTTCAATCAATAGGTCAGATGCAAAGACCGCTGCGGTTTGACCCATGCCTCGATTGCCATTGACGATGGCGGTGGAAGCCGTTCGGGCCTCGATTGTTGGCATTGCCTGCCCGTCGATAAGCCCTCGCTCCAGGCTGTTTAACGTATACGGTAGGTAATCCAAGCCCTGGACGCCGCGGCCCTTCATATCCGCATCAAGATGAACCGCTGCAGCGATCTCCGCGTTGTAGATCGATGCGCCGCCAGCCACCATGAGACTGACCATGAAGTGGCTTAAGGATTCAGCCGGTACTGTAACAAATCGCTCAAACCGCGACATACATCACAGCATGTTGAACCATGCCCAGCTGTGAAGCGGTAACAGATTTGTCCGAAGAGCTGGAAATACTGAACAAAACTATTGCAAGTAAGAATGAAATAAGTGCAAAAACGACCACCAGCAAGGCGAATACTTCTCTGGTTTCGTTCCTGTTGAGAGGGGCGTTACGTCCCTCTGGCCGCTTTTCGCCTGCGACTGCATGTCCAATTGCACGCTCTATCACCGCCGCTCTCCTGGGTCCGCAAGATTGGAAGTTTCCAACGGACGAAGCTCCTAAGAAATGCTCTTTTCTCAATGTTTGCTTTGACAAGCACTCATGTTTGATGGTGCGGGGCACGTGAACTCCACTAATCAACGGATGCATTCGAGGCTGAACGCGCCGTGTCTATCGGGCAATGAAGTGGTCAAGCGGCTCACTGTGCCGGCAATCGCTCGTGCAGAAGCGTCACCCCTTCGTTCACCTAAGGTGGCTAGCCCCTGTTCAGGCGCAGTTCTTCCTTCTGGGCCGCTACATCTGCGCCGGACACACGATTGGAGCGCACCCGACTAGCACCGATCTCAATCGTTGAGCAGAAGGACCTTCGTGGCAAAGCTCGAAGTCGCCTTGTACTTCCAACTCTGAGCGAAGTTTGCCTTCGTAAGATCAACGACGTTAGCCGGGCGTACCGCGCTCCTCAACATCAAACGCCCACACGAAACGTCGACACGGCGCAATGTAAACGTGAGCAAGTCTTAATATGAAGGCGCGCATTTCTGATTGAAAATAAGCTTGGAAATTAAAAAAAGGGGAACAAACGATGACGAAAATGATCACGCCGATGGCTGTCCTGGCGACTGTCCTTATGGGGTGGGCTCCCGCGCATGCCGAGACGACCTTGGAAAAAGCCAAGGCAGCCTCTTCTGTAAAGATGGCTTTTACAAACGAAGTTCCATTTAGCTACTCGGACAAGGGCAACCTAACCGGAGCCGATACGGAGGTTGTAAGGGCCGTTCTGTCCCGGATCAGCGCCTTTGAGACAGAAGATGCTACTGAAGGATGGCGGGCGCGAGGAGGTTTTGGCGGAAGCAGCATCATGCGTGCGCTGACAGCAATTGTTCCCCCTTGGCGCGCGACGCGTCAGGCCGCCGCGATGACGCCGATCTCCACCTTGAAATCCGGCGTCGCCAACGGAGTGCCCACCGTGGCGCGAGCCGGAGCCGCCCCTTGCGGGATCCAGGCGTCCCACCTTGCGTTCATCTCGGCGAAGTAGCGCATATCCGAGAGCCAGATCGTCGCCGAGAGTATCCTGGTGCGGTCCGAGCCGGCGAGCTTCAGCAGCGCGTCGATCTTGTCGAGCACCTGCTGCGTCTGGGTGCCGACATCCGCCTTCTCATCGTCGGCGACCTGTCCTGCCAGGTAGACCACCCCGCCGTGCTTCACGGCCTGGCTCATGCGCTGATTGGTCTGGAGTCTTTCGATCGTCATTGCGTCGCCTCTACATCAGTATCGCCGGAAGCCAGGTGGCCAAGTTTGGAATGAAAACGATCGCGAACACCACCACCAGCATGATCGCGACGAAGGGCCAGATGTCGACCTTGAAGACGGACAGCTTGGCGATGTCCGCGGCAATGAACAACTGGAGGCCGACAGGCGGCGTGATCGTTCCGATCAGTAGCGTGATGATGACGATAATGGCGAATTGCAACTGGTCAACGCCGAAGCTCTGCACGAGCGGCATGAATACCGGCACGAAAATGAGCATGGCCGCCGTGCCTTCGACGAACAGGCCGACGATCATGAAGATGACGATGACCACCAGAAGGAATGACGTCGGATCGTCGACGAGGCCGTTCATCATATCCTGCACCATGAAGCCAAAGCCCGACATGGTGAGGGCGAAGCCGAACACCGACCCGGCCGCGATAATGTACACCGGCACCGCAGTCGCCTCGACGGTCTCCGCCAGTAGCGGCAGGATATCCTTGAGGCTCAGCTCCCGATAAACGAAGAAGCCGAGAAACAGCCCGTAGACGCAGGCCACGACCCCGGCCTCCGTCGGCGTCGTGGCGCCGGTGAAGATGCCGCCCAGGATGATGATGGGGGCAAGCAGCGCCGGCATCGCGATCATGATCGGCCGCCAGCGATGCCGCCAAGGCGTGTATTCGGCGCGCGGATAGCCGCGACGCGTCGAGAGCAGGCTCACCATGACCATCAGCGCCAGGCCGACCAGGAGCCCGGGCACGACGCCCGCAAGAAACAGCGCCCCCACCGAGATATTGGTGACGGAACCGTAGATCACCATTGTGATGGACGGCGGAATGATCGCCCCGATCGTCGCGGACGCGGAGTTCACACCAGCGGCGAAGCCGGCATCATAACCCTCCTTCTTCATATGCGGAATCAGGATGCGTCCCTGCGAGGCCGCATCCGCGGTCGCCGATCCAGACATTCCTGCAAAGAAGATCGAGGCGAGCACGTCGACCTGCGCGGTGCCGCCTCGAAAATGGCCGACAAAGACGCGCGCAACCTCGAGCAGCCGGTCGGTGAGCCCGGCGCGGTTCATAATAATCGCGGCAAAGATGAAAAAGGGCACGGCCAGCAGCGTGTAGGAATTGATGCCCGAGAGCACCCGCTCCGCCATGATGGTCATCGGCAGCCCATTCACCAAGAGCGATAGCACGGCCGAAACGATCATTGCGGCGGCGACCGACGCCCCGAGGACAAGGAGCGCGATGAAGGAGGCGAGAAGGACGAACAGCTCCACTGAGCGGATTCCCGGTTCAGCGTTTCCAGCGCGCGATGCCGCGCACCACGAAAACGAAGGCGAAGGCGGAGCCGACCGGCACCGCCAGGTAGAAGATCGCCTGCGGCACGTCGGGCATTGTGTAGAAGACGGCGTTCCGCTGCTTCCAAGCCACCACAGCTCCGGAGTAGAGCAGCGCCAACACGGCGGCTAGGTCGATAAACCGCCGGACGAAATCCGCGCCACGCTCGACCCTTCTTCCGAACAGAGCCATTACGGCGTCGACCCGGATATGGCTGTCGCGGGCAAAGGCCACAGCGGCGCCGAGAAAGGTGATCCAGACGAACAAATAGCGCCCGACCTCCTCCGCCCAGGTCTGAGGATTGTTGAAGAAATAGCGCAGCACGACCTGCGTGAAGGTGAGGGTGACGGTGGCTGCCACAAGCACCGACGCGATCAGCGTCAAGAGACGGAGGTCGTGGCCCTCGGGCTTCGACCTCGCTTCTCCGGCCGGTTCGTGTCCCGTCATTCGGCCGACTTGACCATTTCAATGAATTTGTCGGCACCGGGATTGCGCTCGGCGATCTCGGCCTGCAATGGGTCCATCGCATCGCGCCATTCCTGTGGGTTGGCGGGCTCGACGATCTTGATGCCGAGGGCCTCCAGCTTTCCGTACGCCTCCTTCTCCAGCGGCATGTTCACCTCGAGGTCGACATAGTCGCCGGTGTCCGACGCCGCCTTGCGAACGAGTTCTTGATGCTCGGGGGAAAGCGCGTTGAACTTCTGCTCGTTCATGGCGAAGAGCATCGAGCCGAACATGTGCTGAGTCTTCAGCAGAGAGTCCGAGACCTCGTTGAACTTCATGTCCAGCGCGGCCTGGGCCGAGGTGTCGAAGCCTTCCGCGACGCCCGTCTGCATGGCGGTGTAGACCTCGCCCCACGTGACCGGTGTCGGGCGCGCACCCATGAGCTCGAACATACGGATCCAGACGAAGTTCTCCGGTGAGCGCATGCGTTTACCGGCAATTTCGGCGAGCGTGAGCGGCGCCTCGCCATTGAACATCAGGTCGCGGAAGCCGAGATGGATGAAGCCAAGGACCTCGACATCGCTGTTGTCTCGCACGCCGGCGATCAGGCCTTGGCCAAACTCGCCCTTGTAGACCTCGCGCGCATGCTCCCAGCCCTTGAAGATCAGCGGCGCGGAGGTCGCCGCCATCGGCGGGAACAGCTTGTCCAGGATCGGCGTCGACGTGATCGAGATGTCGATCGCGCCCTGATTGACGAGGTCCAATGCCTCGCGTTCCTGGCCGAGCTGGGCGGCCGGGAAGATTTGGATGCTGATGTCGCCGTTCGAATATTCCTTTACCAACTCGGCGAACTTCTTGGCTGCCGTATCCACCTGCCCACCTACTGCATGATGGTGGGCGAGGCGAAACGTCTCGGCCAAGGCGGCGCCGCCGAAGCCGCCCATCGACGTGGCGATCACAGTGATCGCAGCAATGGCACTCGAGCGTATGTTCATCGGTCTTCTCCCTGATGTTCCTAGGTTCGACGGCTTCTCCCGCGCCGCCTCTTGCCGCTATTGCTGACCGACCTTGCGGCCGATCACTGGCAGCTCCTCGGGCGCGAGCCCGAGCGTCAGCAACCGGTAGCCGTCGTCGGTCACCAGCACGAGATCCTCGGTATGGTAGGTGCCCGAAGAATGCTTCACCATCGGTTCTATGTTGATGGCCATGCCCGCCTTGAGCGGCGTCTTGTCGCCGGGGCGCAGCATGGGGTTCTCGTGCAGCTCCACGCCGAAGCTGTGGCCGATATGGGGCATGGTGAACGGCAGGCCGTGCTTCGCGTAGAGATTCTTGCAGAGGAAGAAGAGGTCCTCGGCAATGACGCCGGGTTTCACCGCCTCGATCGTCTCGCGCTGGATCCGCACGAGCTTGGCGTGGATCTCCTTCTGCTCCTCGGTCGGTTCGCCGGCGGAATAGGTGCGGGCAAAGTCGCTGGCGAAGGCGCCGTAGGTGCCGCCTACGTCGAAACGGATGATGTCAGCCGGACGCGGCACCACGTCCGGCTGCGCCGTCGTGTGCGGATGCTTCGTGCGCTCGCCGGAGGCGAAGGCCATGAAGAGCGTGCCGTCGGCGCCGTAATTGATGATGTTGTTGGCGATCTTCTGGGCCATGTCGGCCTCGGAATCGCCCTGGTGGCTGGCCTCCATCGCATCGAGCACCGCCTGGTGCGTCTGCTTGGTGGCTGCCTCCAGCACCGCGATCTCGCTCTCGCTCTTGATGACGCGAACGTCGGTGACCGCCTCGGTCGTGTTGACGAACTCCGCATCCGGCAAAGACGCCTTGAGCGTCTCGTAGGCTGACACCGGCAGATAATCGAGGTCGATGCCAAGCTTGCCCTTGTCCAGCCCCTCGTTCTTCAGCTCCCGCGCCAGAACTTCGACCGGCGTCTCGGCGAACTCGGTGTAGGTCCGCACGTCCGCGATCCAGCTCTCGTCGCGCGTGAGGCTCTCCTCGATGCTGCACACGATGTTGAAGGGCTCGCCCTGGGCAGGGACGACTGCATAAGCGTGGCGCGGACGGATGAGGCGGACCGTCGAGATATAGGCCCCGGAGGCGTAGGCGAAGTTCTCCGGGCTCATCGCGATGATCGCGTCGAGCCCCCGCTGCCTCGGCAGCGCCTTGATAGCCTCGGTATTGGGTTTGAAATGCATTGCGGACCACCTCTTCACGTTCGCATGAGGTTGGAGGGCTCGTGAATCGCCCACCAACCGGGGACAGACTGTCGACAAATTGTCGGCAATTCAAGCCCTGATTTTGCACAATGAGCGGATTCCGTGTAGAGCGGCTCCAAGGACCCTCCCCCCGGGCGGCGGGGCCAGGCCCGCAGCGTGTTTGCAAGAGACGATAAGGACATGGACCTGACCAGACCCATCGATGACGAGGAACTAGCCGCCGCAGTCGACAGGCTCGCGCCCGTGATGACCCAGTTCGAACTGAGCATGATCGCGGCTCGACATGCGCAGGAGCAATGGGGACTTCGCTGCGCCTCGGCCGCAGGCATGAAAGGCTATTCGGCGATGGACCTCCTGGTCCTGCACATGATCGGCTACGGCTCGAAGCGGCTGGCCGACATCTGCTTCGCCCTCAATGTCGAGGATACCCACATCGTGTCCTACGCGCTGAAGAAGCTGCAGCGCGCCAAGCTCGTGGAGAGCGAACGGATCGGCAAGGACACCTTCTTCGTGCCGACCGAACAGGGGCGGGCGCATATCGCCGACTACAAGGCGGTCCGGAAGCGCTATCTGGTACGGGCGCTGGCGAAGTTCTCGCGCGGAGACCTCAATCTGGAGCTGCTCACGGACATGCTGCGCGTCCTCTCGGGCCTGTACGAGCAGGCCGCCCGCAGCGCCGAGAATTCGAGCGCCGCTTGACAGGTGCGAACCGGGTTTCCCAATACAGCCAAGCGATCGGAGCGCTCGCGATTAGGGCGCCATCTGACAGACTTTGGTGCGCAGCGGTGCCAACGGCGCACATCGATGCAGCGGAAGAGACAGATCCAGAGGGCATATCGAGACCTTCAGCGTGACTGCTGCGCATTCCCTTGCCGGACGCACCTACGGTGCGACGGCAGGTCGCCGGATGGATAAACGACTACAATCAGCTACAGCCTCAGAACACGACCTCCCAAATGGGAGTTCTGAATTGGCCCCTTTTCGACCGGACAGTTGGCTTAACGCGGGAGGCTTGAGGCTATCCTCAAGCACAGGCTTATGGCTGACGACTATTCGACGGATCGAACTGATCACCGCCGAGAACGCCGCCGGCATTGGACGATCGAGCAGAAGCTTCAGATCATCGAGGAGGCGAGACGCTGTCTGCTGTCGCCCGGCGACGTGGCGTCGCTCCGAATCTCCTTTATCGTTTGCGTCGTTTGTTGACGGAAGGCGGAGCGGCAACGGTGGGATCGAACGAACCTGTGGTCGGGAGTTCGGAGGTGCGACGGCTCGAAGAACCCGTTCTCGATCTTGAGCGGATTGGAGCTCAAATCAGTGGTATTTCGGCGAACCGGAGGCACTACAGTCTGGAGTCCGATTTACAGCTGTGCTTGGGGTTCAATGTAAGCCGCGTAACCGAGCGAGAGGTCGGCGGGCTCCAGAGAAGGTTCGACGTCAGTCTCCTTCCCTCCGCCACTTGCCCTCGTGAAAAGGTTCTCCCCATCTGGCTGGGGCCGGATTTTTCCGTTGTTTTCGAGGGTTATGCGGGAGGGGCTGAGCACTGGCTCGGGCACCAGGTGGGCCGGAAGCGGTCTCTACAGGGCGATATTCTCCGGATCTGATGACTGCGCCCGTTTGGTGAATTTCTTATAAGCCCTTGTAAGCAAAAAAGAAAATCCCGCGTCCGAAATTGCTTGGATTGGAGTCGCGTTTGCGTCTGCCGCGACCGGGTTCGGAAGTTCTCAGGCCATGGCCCTTTCCAACCTCTGCTTCCGACGCTCCCAATCGGGCATCACCTTGTAGAGTAGCTCGAAGAAGGCAGCACCGTGATGAGGCTCCGCCACATGGCAGAGCTCGTGGGTGATCACGTAGTCGATGGCGTCGACCGGCGCCTGCACGAGGCGGCGGTTCAGCAGCAGGCGTCCGGCCGGCGACATGGACCCCCATCGCTGCCGGGTCTGGCGTACGATGAGACCTTTCGGCCTGAATGCCTCCGGATCCGGGAAGTGGCCGAGACAGAGCTCGATCCGCTCCGGAAACTTGATGTGTGCCCGGTCCCGGTACCATGCCTCGACCAGTTCGCGGGTCACCTCCGGCCTGGTCGGCCGGTGTGTCTGCACGACGATGAAGCCGCGGATCAGCTTCACGCTTTCCTGGACATGCGGGACGACCTTCAGCCGGTACTGGCGCCCGAGGTAGAGATGGGTCTCACCGGCGATAAACCTGCGCTCCGGTGTTCTTGGAAGGAACTGGGCGAAGTACCGCTGCTGCCGCGTCACCCATGCCGCGCGCTTCCGCAGCTTGGCTTCTATGGCGTCGAGCGTCGCGTCCTCCGGGGCCGCGATCACCACCGAAGCATCCGGCTCGACAGCGATCTCTAACGTCTTCCTCGGACGGCGGACGATCTCGTACCGGATCTCCTGCTCGCCGTACTGCAGGCAGTGCAGTTCCCGCGTCATGCCGCGAACCGGGCCCGAGCAAGATCCATGATCTTGAGTTCGAGATCGTCGAGCACCTCCACGGGCAGGTCGACGCCCCTCTCGTCACGCAGAACGTCGAAGAAGTAGTCATCAATGGCATTGCGCAGTTTGTTCTGGGCCACTTCGTTCGACCAGATGTCGACGATCAGGTGGGACTTGATGATGTCGATGATCTCCAGGGCGATGGATGCTGCTTCGTCGCCGGCCACCGGCTCATCGTCCTTGATCTTGAGCTGACCTTCCAGGACGCCGAAGAACGCCTGTGCATCCTCATCGCCCCGGATGCTTTCGGGAACATCCCGGCCCCGATCCTTGCGTGCCACCTTGCTCGCGAGGTCCACGACGCTGTTCAGGTACTCGCGCTCGGAGAGCCGCTTCTCGCGATAGGCGCGAATGGTTTCTTCGAGCAGCTCGGAGAACTGTTTGTAGAACGTCGGGTCCTCATCCATCTTCTCGGTGATTGCCCGCCGGGTGGCGCTGGCGATGCGGTCCGCCCTCGAGGCTTCGGAGACGCCCGTCTCCTCGACGACCGCCTTCAGCGCATCAGGATCGTTGATGTTCACCACCTCGATGATGGTCTCGGCAGGCATCGCCACGACATGGTCATCGAGCAGCTTCTGGATCTTCGGCTCGAACTCGCGGACATCGACCGTCTCCTGGTAGCGGAGCTGGACCGACCGCTTGAGCTCGGAGAACTGCTTCCAGTCCCGCTTCAGGGCGTCGACCTTGGCCTCGTCGAAGACATCGAACAGCTTGTCCGACGAGAGCGATATGTGCAGGCACCGGCTGAAAGCCTTGAGGCGCGCGTAGAACTCATGGCGAAGCGACTCGTCGGCAAGGTGCTGCTCGAACTGCTCCATGTCCTTCTTGTTCCGGACCGGCTTGAACAGGTCCCAGAGCTGATCGTGCAGCTGGGGCAGCTTGCGGATCTCCTCGCGGACGTCATGCACCGTCTCGGCGAGGTCCGCCGCCTCGTACCCCTCGAATGCGCTATAGGTCGTCAGGGCGCTGTCGAGCTCGCCCAGCAACCCTTCGTAGTCGATGATGAAGCCGAACTGCTTCTCCGTGCCACCGTCCTCGTACAGGCGGTTCACGCGCGCAATCGCCTGCAGGAGGTTATGTTCCTTCAGGGACTTGCAGACGTAAAGGACCGTGTTACGGGGCGCGTCGAAGCCGGTGAGGAGCTTGGAGACGACGATCAGGATCTCGGGATCGCCGGAGCCCTTGAAGGCGTCGATGATCTGGCGGTTGTACTCTTCCTCGGTCTTGTACCGCGCCATCATTGACGACCAAAATTTCCGCACGAGGTCCTTGGATTCCTGGTCGACCTCCTCGTTGCCCTCGTTCTCGTCCGGCGGCGAGATGACGATCGCGCTCGACACGTGGCCGATCTCGTCGAGGACCTCCTTGAAGCGGACGGCCGCCGCTTTCGACGGGGCGATGAGCTGCGCCTTGAACCCAGTCCCCTGCCAGTGCTGGCGGAAGTGCTCGGAGATGTCGAACGCCTTGGCTCGGATGGCCTGATCGGTCTTGGCCAGGGCGTCCATCCGGGAGAATTTCCGCTTCAGATCACGCTTTTGGTTCTCGGTCAGCCCCTCGCTGATCTTGTCGAACCAGCGGTCGATCACGGTGCCCGAGACCTGCTGCTCCACAAGCCGTCCCTCGTAGAGCAGCGGCACGACGGCGCCGTCGGCGACCGCCTCGTCGATGGCGTAGCGGTGGATTAGCCGCCCGAAGGTCGACAGCGTGTTCTTCTCCTTCTTCAGCAGGGGCGTGCCGGTGAAGCCGAGGTAGCAGGCCTTGGGCAGAAGGCGCCGCATCTTGGCGGCGAACTGGCTGTGGCCGCCGTAGCGCCCCGTCTGCGTCCTGTGGCTCTCGTCCACCAGCACGAAGATGTTCGGATCCTCGTCCACCAGCTTGCTGTTCTTCAGCGCCGTGTCGAACTTGTTGATGATCGTGGTGACCAGCGGCGCCTTGTTGTGGACGAGATCCAGAAGGTGAGCCCCGCTCGTCGCCCGAACCGGTTCGAGGTCACAGGACTTGAAGGTATCCTTGATCTGCTTGTCGAGATCATCGCGGTCCGTCACGATGATGATCCGCGGGTTCTCGATGCTGCGCTCTAGAGCGAGCGAACGCCCCAGCATCACCATGGTCAGCGACTTGCCCGAGCCTTGGGTATGCCAGATCACGCCGCCCTTGCGGGCGCCGCTGACATCGTGCTGTTTGACCGTCTCCACGGCCCGGCGGATCCCGAAAAACTGCTGGTGGCGCGCAACCTTGCGCACGCCGCCGTCGAACACGGTGAAGCGGCGGATGAGGTCGAGCAGCCGCTCCGGGCGGCACAGCGCGTACACCGTCCTGTCCTGAACCGTTACCGCGCGGTCGCCCTCGGCGGCCATCGCGTCGAAATACGCGCGTGCGTCCACGAAGTCGCCGGAGAAGATGGCGTCCTTCTCCGCCGCCGTAAGGACGCGGTTGGCGAAGGGCGCGATGGCCTCGTCGGTGTCTTCCTCGTCGCGCCACGTCTGCCAGAACTTCCGCGGCGTTCCGACCGCGGCGTAGCGCGCCTCGTTCCGCTTCATGCCGATCAGCAGCTGGGCGAAGTGAAAGATCTGCGGGATGTTGTCCTCGTTCTGATAGCCGATCAGCTGGCTGTCCGCCTTCTTCAGGCTCTCGGTCGGCCGCTTGTTCTCGATCACCAAGATCGGGATGCCGTTCACGAAGGCGACGATGTCGCAGCGCTTTGTCTGGCTCGACGCGGTCCTCTCGACCGAGAACTCGGCCGTGACGTGGAAGACGTTGTTCTCCGGCCGCTGCCAATCGATGTAGCGGAACGAGTAACTCTTCGAGTCGCCGTCGATCGACTTCGTGATGGTCGTGCCGAGGACGAGCGTGTCGTAGATGTCCTGGTTCGTCCCGCGCAGCCCCTTCAGCCGATCTGGCGTGGGCTTGAGCCGCCGCATCGCCTCGTGGGCATCCTCAAGATCGAACCCATACTCGCGGCCGCGATGCGTGAAGCGGTTGATGCGCATGAGCTGCTCGGCGAGGATATCGTCCAGCACTACGTTGCGCAGCCGACCGCCGCGCAGGCGCAGAGTTTCTTCCTGCGAGAGCGGGGTGAACCCGAGCGCCACGAGCAGCTGAATCGCCGGGACCTGGGACTGGTGTTTTTCGGCGGCGTTGAAGGTCATTTGCCGGTCACCACGAATTGCTTGAATTCTGCGACGACCTTTTCCGCCTGCTTCTGGGCTAGACCCCGCCAGCAGTACTGGCTGACACGCTGAGTGTTGCCTGAAACCACATTCCGCTTGGTGCAGGTCACGTCGAACTTCCCGCCACCAACCGGCACGGCCGAGTGCGAAAACTCATAGACTCCGCATTTACCGAGCTCGTTGCCAGCGGCGTCGACCGTCCAGTGCCCGGGATAGTCCAGCTTCTCGAGCGCGCGCCGCATCTCGAGGGCGCTAGTGTACCGCTTGACTGGATCGGGATGGACCGCCTTCAGGATGACACGCCGAACTGCTGCCGGGATGTGACATCCGAAGTCCTTCGCTTGAAGCAGCTTTCCCGATGCGATTTCCTGCTCGTACTGCGCCGGGCCGATGCTGGCGCGGACTGACCGGAGGTGGTCCAGGTGAATCAGCAACCTCGCAAGGGTCATCCCGACCTGGAAGATGTCCGAACTGACGCCGATGTTGCCCGTCGCAAGGACTTCCGGCGCACGGTGGAGGACGTAGGCGTTCGGAGCCGCCACCGGAGCGCCGTTCGACGAAACTCCAGTGATTCCGTAGTCGGACAGCATGGCCTGCTGCTGTGGCCCTAGCAGGACATTCCCCGGCTTGATGTCGTTGTGATAGAAACTCCGCGCATGGAGATACTCCAGCCCTTGGAGAATATCTCGCGCGATCCGAAGGACGGCAGGAAGCGGCAGATAGCCGGCCGGATTTGCCAAGGTTTCGACAGAACCGTTCGGCTGGTAGTCCATGGCAAGGATGACGGCATGCTCCCCCGACACCGGCACGACATCGGCTTGGTGAACGTACACGAGGTTGTTGTGCTGGAGCCGGTTGCCGATCTGTGCTTCGCGCAACCGCTCGTCCACTGACACCCCCGGCTGGAGGATCTTGACCGCGTACTCGCGCTGCACCGCCAGATCGTGCGCGAGCCAGACCTCGCCGAAGCTTCCGCGGCCGATCCTGCTGACAAGTTGGTACTTGTAGAGGTTCATGCCGGGCGTGAGGGTGACAGGGACAAGCTGGTTCATGGGTGGCGCAGCCCCAGCCACGCGGCATTCACGGCGTCCGCCATCTTGTTGTCCCAGTACTTGTCGGTCTTTCCGACCCGGGTTTCGGCGTGCTGCTTGGTGTCCTTGCTCGTCGTTGGCATGGACGCATAGATCCTCAGCTCGACCGGGATGCCCCGATGGGCGCAGGCGAGTACGACGGCGGCATCGGCATGGGCAGACTTGCGCTTCGCCTTGGTGTCGCTCTGCGTGTATTCGTTTTGCTTGATCATCACCTTGGCGATGCCGGCGTGGGCATCGAAGATCGCCAGGACTTCGCGGTACAGCCAGTCCAGCCGCTCGGCATCCGCCTCATCGGTGATCGATGCGGGGACGGACAGCTTGTTGTCGCTGGCGGCGTTCTCCAACGCATAGGAGCCGCCCACCTCTGAGACGACGGCGTAGCGAGGGGCCTTCGGGTCGCCGCGAAAACCTAGAACCTTCATGCCAATACCTTCTCTGAATCCACACGCCATTCGCCCGTCAGCAGCTTCTGCATCAGGCCGCGCTTTTGCTGCGTCACGGCTTCTATTTCGCGCTCGGTCGCGGCCATGTCTGCCTGAGCGGTATTCAAGACCGCGGCGATGGCCTTCTGCTCGTCCAGTTCCGGCAAGGGCAGCTTCAGCGCGGCGAGATCGTCGTAGTAGGTCCGCTGACGCACGCTGCCCGACCCGCCGCTGTTGATGTAGTGGGACCACCACGACGTCTTGCGCAGGTGGTCGAGATAGTCGGGGTCTAGCCCGTCGGCGTTGCAGGCGAAGACGACGTAGTCGGGGCTAACAAGCACCACTTCCTCGCGCTCGTTCATCGCGATGGAGCCAACGTTGATGCGCATCGGATTGTAGGCGAAGGCGCGCGACGGCAGGCGCTTGTACCGGCTGATGTCGCCGGCGATGGTCTGTTCCCGCATGGGGACGACGCCCTCAGCCTTGGTGACTCCCATGACGCGCTTCCGGCCGAGCCCATTGGCGCCGTTCCGCTTCGTCAGTTCATGGGTCACCGCCTCCAGCCGGGTCGGTGCCCAGTTGTGGCGGAGCCCCTTAAGGCGGAGTCTCCCGAACAGCAGTGAAGCGCGGAGGGCGCCGAGCCGCCGTTCTTTGGCCGTGCGGAGGGCGGTGAGCTTTTCGAGCGCCTCGTCCCAGGTCCGCAGGATCTCGGCGATCTTGCGCTGTAGATCGAGTGAAGGCAGTGGGACAGGGAATTCCTTCAACTGTGTGGAGTTGATGCTCGCCAGATTAGTGCTCTGCTTGGATGAAAGCTGAAAATAGCGCCGCCCATGAGCAGACGAGGCAAGCGCCGCAAGAAACTCGGGCAACAATTTCGAAGGTGATGGCCTGACGGCGAACACATGGTTTTGGTGGAGGCAGCTTGGGATCTCGCCACGCCAAACCGTCCCGCGGCCCAGTTTGTCGAAATCGCCGCCTTCCGTAAAAAGCACATCCCCCGGTTGGAGCGAGAACCGGGCTACATCGCTTGGCGAAACCGTAATTGTCTTGATTATCTGGAGATCGAGATGCCCGTCCTGAACATTCGCCACCCGCAGATAAGGCAACTCCAGCGCTTCACCATTCACAACTTTGCCCTTCGCCAATCCCGTTTGCACGGTGGCGACTTCGGACAACGGGACGAGATCCCAACCTAGAGGAGCCTCAAACTTCAACGCCGAGCTCCTCTAGGTACCCGGCCATCTTCGCCCGGACCTCAGCCAGCTCGGCCTCGATCCGCAGGATGTCCTTCTGCACGGCGGCGACGTCGATCTCTTCCTCCGGCTCGAAGGTGTCGACATAGCGGGGGATGTTGAGGTTGTAGCCGTTCTCGGCGATCTCCTCGGGGCTTGCCCGATGCGAATACCGCTCGACCTCGGCGCGGGCGCTGTAGGTCTCCAGCACCTTGGCGACATGCGCCTCGTCCATCACGTTCTGGGTCTTGCCCGGCGTGAACTCCTTGCTGGCGTCGATGAACAGCACGTCGCGCCGGTTCGCGTTCGCTCCGCCTTCCTCGCGCGAGCGGTCGAAGATCAGGATGGCGACCGGGATTCCTGTGGTGGTGAACAGGTTGGCGGGCAGGCCAACAACGGCATCGAGCAAGTTCTCCGCGATCAGCTGCTGTCGGATGCGTCCCTCGGAACCGGCCCGGAACAGCACGCCGTGGGGCACGATGACTGCCACCCGGCCGGACTGGCGCTTGGCGATTTCGACCATGTGGGTGATGAAGGCGTAGTCGCCCTTAGACTTGGGCGGCACACCGCGCCAGAAACGCTTGTACTGGTCGCTGTCCGCGTCCTCCGCACCCCACTTGTCGAGCGAGAACGGCGGATTGGCGAGCACCACGTCGAAGCGCATGAGGTGGTCGCCCTCGACCAGCGCCGGGCTGTTGAGCGTGTCGCACCACTCGATGCGGGCGGCGTCCTTGGCGTGCAGGAACATGTTCATCCGGGCCAGCGCCCAGGTCGCCCCGTTCACCTCCTGGCCGTAGAGGGCGAAGTTCTCGGAGCCGACTTCTTGCGAGGCCTGGATCAGCAGCGAGCCGGAGCCGCAGGCAGGATCGCAGATCGTGTTGCCGGGCTGCGGTGCGGCCAGCTTGGCCAGCAGACGCGACACGGCCGTCGGCGTATAGAACTCGCCCGCCTTCTTTCCGGCGTCTGAGGCGAAGCGCGAGATCAGGTAGATGTAGCACTCGCCGATGATGTCCTCGGTCACCCGCGACGGGCGCAGGTCGAGGGCAGGCTTGGCAAAGTCCTCAAGCATGTTCTTGAGGCGGCGGTTACGATCCTTCGGACGGCCGAGATTGGCCTCGGAGTTGAAATCGATATTGCGGAAGACGCCCTCGAGCTTGGCCCGGTTTGCGTCCTCGATCTTTTCCAGCGCGATGTTGATCAGCTCGCCGATATTGGCCTCGTTCCGCTGGGCGTGGAGGTCGTAGAAGCTGGCGCCCTCAGGCAGGATGAAGCGCTCGCGCTCGAGGCGCCGGCGAATGCGTGCCTCGTCGTCGCCATACTGCTTGCGGTAGGTCTCGAGGTGGTCGTTCCAGAGGTCCGAAATATACTTCAGGAACAACATCACGAGTATGTAGTCCTTGTACTGAGCGGGATCGACTGCGCCCCGGAAGGTGTCGCAAGCAGCCCAGGCGGCATTATTGACCTGGTCTTGGGTAATCTGGTTGGTCATCAGACAATTTCCTTCTGGTCGGCGGCCTTCGCGGCCTCGCCGAGAATGGCGCTTACGAGTTCTTCCCGGCTAGCGGCGAGCTGTCGAAGCAGTTTCCCCTCCTGCCGAGCCAAGGCATTGAGTTCGACGATGCGCTTCTGCGTGGGCAGGTCCGGGACGGCGATCTCGAGGTTTTCGAGGACCGCCATCGGGATCATCCGGAGGCTTGTGCCCTGTGCTTCCGCGCCGAGCCTGCGCTGCGCGTCGGGCTGGTTGATGGCCCAAGCCAGGTATTCGGGGAGAACGCGGTTCCTGTCCGGGCGAACGATCACCAGCGGAACGATAACCACGGCAGGTTCCGGCAGCGGATCGCGAATGGCCGCCGCAGCGTTCGGCTCGCCGCGCGAGCGAAACACGACCTCGCCGCCACGGACAAAGTATCGGTCGGGCAGCTTGCCCAGATCGTACCTTTGGAAGTCTGGGCCCGCTGCCGCGCCTTCCGTCCCGACATCACGCAGCTGCAGCGCCGGCACGCCGCCCTCAGGCAGTGGTTCGAGCCTGCCGCGTGCCGTGTAGCCGGAGTGAATGTCAGAGAGCTCCGCGAGCCGCATGGAAAATCCTCTGTAAGGCGTTTACAGAGATCTAGGTTATCTCATCCGACGAGTCAATTATCCACGATGCAGTTTTTGTCCTACAGAGAAAAATGCGTGCACTGCAGCTGCCATGCGAGGGGGAACGGCTCCAGTCCTTGTGCCAGCGTCACCTCCGGCCCCTGCTTCCCGTCCAAGATCGCCTCGACGATGTCCGGCGCTAGCAGCGTCAGGCGCAGGATGCGGGTCATGTAGGATGGTGCGATCCCCTCTCGCTCGGCAAGTTCGGAAACGGTGGCGAACTCACCCGACTCCAGCATTCGCTTCCAGCGGAACGCGCGGGCCAGCGCCTTGACCAGAGTGCTGTCCGTCCGACGCGGATGGGTAGCGCCTTCAGGCAACTGCATCTCTTTCCGCCCGCCGCGTTTAACGATGCGGAATGGGACGTGGAGCGTCACGGTCTCGGGAATCGCCGCGCCGCGTGTCACGCGGCTTCTCCGATATTGCTGCCCAGCATCTCGCGGGAAAGGCCAGCGAGACCGTCGATGCGTAGCCGCACGTTCAGCCCGTCCGTGCCGATAACTACACGCTCGACCAGCAGTGTGACGATGCGCGCCTGCTCGGCGGGGAAGAGTTCGTCCCACAGCGGGTCCAATTGCTGCAGCGCCGCGCGGCCGTCGGCTTCGGTGATGTCGGTTGCGTGGGCGCTCGCCGCCTTCCACGTCCCGGCCACGATCTCGGGCTGGCGGAACACAGCACGCACTTGGTCAATAACCGCGGCCTCGATCTCCCCCGCTGGCACGCGGCCGATGGGGCAAGATCCAGCGCCATGCTTCAGCACTGTCTGGCTGACATAGTAGCGGTACAACCGCCCGCCCTTGCGGGTATGCGTCGGCGAGAAGGCGGCCCCGTCCGGGCCGAACAGCAGCCCCTTCAGCAGTGCGGGCGTCTCAGCGCGGGTGCGCGCGGCGCGCTTGCGCGGGCTCTCCTGCAGGATGGCGTGGACGCGGTCCCACGTCTCGCGGTCGATGATGGCGTCGTGCTCGCCGGGGTAGCTGTCGCCCTTGTGCACCGCCTCGCCGATGTAGGCGCGGTTGCTCAGCATCCGGTAGATGTATTTCTTGTCGATCCGGTTGCCGCGCGGCGTCCGGATGCCGCGTTTCGTGATCTCTCTCGCCAGCTCCGTGCCCGACCCGATCTCGAGGAAGTGGGCGAAGATCCAGCGGACGTGCCCGGCGGCTTCCTCGTCCACCAGCAGTTTGCGGTTTTCCACCCGGTAGCCGTAGGGCGGCACGCCCCCCATCCACATACCCTTCTTCCGGCTGGCGGCGACCTTGTCACGGATGCGCTCGGCCGTCACCTCGCGCTCGAACTGGGCGAAGGACAGCAGGATGTTTAGCGTCAGCCGCCCCATCGACGTGGTCGTGTTGAAGGACTGGGTCACCGAGACGAAGGTCACCCCGTTGCGGTCGAACACCTCCACCAGCTTGGCGAAGTCGGCCAGCGAGCGGCTGAGGCGGTCGATCTTGTAGACCACGACCACGTCGACCAGCCCGTCCTCAATATCCTCAAGCAGCCGCTTCAGGCCGGGGCGTTCCAGCGTGCCGCCCGAAATGCCGCCGTCGTCATACTGGTCGCGGACCAGCACCCAGCCCTCGGAGCGCTGGCTGGCGATGTACGCCTCGCAGGCCTCACGCTGGGCATGGAGCGAGTTGAACTCCTGCTCCAGCCCTTCCTCGGAGGATTTCCGGGTGTAGACGGCACACCGCAGCTTGCGGACAATCTTCGATTTTTCGGGCGGCATCGTCATGTCCGCCCCCTGTGGTTCTTGAGCCCGAAGAACACCCAGCCGTTCCAACGTGTGCCAGTGATCGCGCGCGCGATGGCCGACAGCGACTTGTAGGGGCGCCCCTGCCACTCGAAGCCATCGGCGGTGACGGTGACGATCTGTTCGACGCCCTGCCACTCGCGCAGCAGCCGCGTTCCGGTGATCGGGCGGTCGCGGTCGGCGCGGGTGCTGCGCTTCGTTTTGTCGCCGCCGTCCAGTTCCTCGCCCAGCCGTTCCAGCCGCCGGATCGTCTCCGGTTTCAGCCCGCCATAGGCGAGTTCCTGGATGCGATAGGCGATGCGGCTTTCGAGATAGCGGCGGTTGAACGGCGGCGGCTCGCTGTCGAACAGGTCGCGCCACTGATTCTTCAGGTCGGGCGTCGACGTGGTCTTCAGCGCGGCCAGGCGCGCGGGGATGGGATCGAGCTTGTTCATGCATTTCTCCGGTGAGTTGGAGTTGCATGACGGCATTGGTCGGGCGGATAGTGTAGGCAACGTTCTCCAGTATCGTCAGATACTTCGTCCGTCTTTCGCATCCGCAACCGAGCCAGCCCGAGCGCCAGCAGGCCGCACAGCTCAGTGCGGCGCTCTGCGGGCGTCATCTGGTCGGGCGGCAGCGGATTCGGGCGCTTCATGTTTCGGTAGCCGTGATCGGTGGTACTTACCGATCAAAAGCCACCCCACTGGCCGTAACGGGACATCACTCGTTACAGGATTCAGGGTTGCGAACAGGTAGAGAACATCGGGACTTGCCGATCACCGATTTGTCCGCGACAATCGCGAGTTGAAGCAGTCGAGAGCAGTAGTTCATTGAGGTAAGTTCATGCCGCGCAAAGCAACTCCGATCGGTCCCCATCTCCTGGAGCAGATCGAGGACGCGCGCGTGGTTCTCGCCTCTGTGGACGTAACTTTCCGGCGAAATGGCGACGTCGCCCTCGGTCTCCAGAGGCGACATCGCGGTATCAAGCTCCGAGCACGGCGCCACGATCGCCATCAGTAGCGCAAGTCAAAATTCTCGGAGACTTCAATGGTACGCGTCCCGGCTAAAACCTGCCCCAATCTTTCTCGGCTTTTCGATGATGCAGAGCCCGAATTGCTGTCCGGATTTCTCAACAGCAAGGCTTTCGAGAGGTTGGCCTGGCTTGCGACCTACAAGTTCGACCCCGACGATCCGGACGGTCCGACAGCAGCGAGGAATATGCTGCCGAAGGAAAAGAAAGACCGGCTGGGCCCGCTCGAAGCGGAAGCAGCCCGGATCGTCACAATTGCGAGCGACCGCGGCGAATATGTCCTCCAAGGTCTCGCCACGACTACGCTTGAACCGGACCGCGCCAAGGAACTTCTGAACCGGCGGGACAAGCTCGCGCGAAGCCTGTGGGCTTACGCCAACGAACACGGCTTATTTGAAGCGGCGGAGAACAGCCTGCACCTGCGTCTCTACCGGCGCTACGACAAGCACTACCAGACCTTCATGGCCGAGCCTTCGGTCGACGGGGGCCCCGACGCCGGCAGTGCATTGCTCGACGAGCTTCTGGTCGACCTCAACAAGCGTCTCGATCGCGGCGACGGCTACAGCATCGACAAGTTCGACATTCCCGAGGACGGAGATGAACCGGCGGCGGAGATGTACCTGCTGTTCCATCCCGATCCCCCCACGAGCGTTCGGGAGATCGATGACGATGGCAATCGGTCGAGCATCTATTTTCGGCCGCCCGGAGAGGCGATGATCGTCTACACGCCATCGACCGGGCGGGTCCATGTCCGTGCCGGCAACCGAAAGCTCAGGCACACAGTCGCCGAACGCTTCATCGAGACTGCTCTCGAGCAGACCTACTCCAACCAGCCCGTCGACTTTCAGGCCTACGACATTTCGCAGTTCCTGCATCGGCTCGATCTTGAACCGCCGGAACTTGACGACGTGGTGATCGACCGCGCACAGGTGATCCGCGCTGACATCAGCATCAGTAATCTGGCCAACCGTCTCTCGCTTTCCACCACGATCGACCAGGATATCTCCGAAATCATCGACAGCCAGCCGGGCCTTCCGAGGATTTTCGAGCGGGCGCTTGCAATCCGTTTTGTCGAGATTGCGGTCCGGTATTTCCGAGCGGGACGGGATGAGGCGCAAACCCTCAACTTCACGCTCACCGACCGCAACACGAGCAGCCTTCTCAGCATCGACGACCCGTTCGAGCGCATTCTGGGGCATCGCTTGCTCAGACACTGGAACATCCTCCGTGATGGTCGCGCACCGGGCGATGAGGAGAGCATGGCGGTCATGCCCGCCTTGCTGGCCATCTGGGACATCGGAGCGGACAGGGTCACCGGCGCATGGCTCCAAGCTCGTGGTGTCGATCCTGGCCTCCTGACCGATCTGGGCTTCCTCGTGCCGGCCGGCTGGGAGGGGGACGACCTGATCGACGATGAAGACGAGGTCGGATCGGTCGCAGCCGAAGTGGTCATTCGGGTCGATGAGGGAGATGCGGAGGAAGGTCACCGAAAGGTGGCCGACGAGACCGGTAATTTCTCTGGGGTCGAATACGGGTTGTTAGGCCCGCGTAGTCCATCAGCGTCGCTTTGTTCGGAGGGAAAGCGATGGCGGTGGAATGGACGATCACGATCGAGGGCAGGAACGAGTTCGGTGACGTTTGCCGGAAGGCGGTCCGTATCGACAGGAGCTGGGAACGTCTGTTTGACGGCGACCTTGGCCTGTCGATCGAGGACGGCAAGACGATCATGACGGCGCTGCAGAGCGCGGTCGTGAACCACGAGGCGGAGACGTATTCCCTCTTTCGTCGGGTCTGCCCGGATTGCCACAAGTTTCGGCCGGTCAAGGACTACACAACGCGCCAGATCCGGACCGTCTTCGGCACCGTGGAAGTGCGCAATCCTCGCTGGATGATTTGCCGAGATTGTTACCCGAGCATGGTCGTTGCCTTTGCGCCGCTGAAGGAGATCTGCCCGGATCGAGCGACATCCGAGCTGATGGAACTGACGGCGCGGCTGGGGAGCATGATGCCGTACCGGCAGGCGGCGAGTGTGCTTGCCGAGTTCCTGCCCGTTGAGCCGACCGAGACGCATGCCACCGTGCGCAAGCGAACCATCAGGATTGGCGAACGGCTCGACGAGCAGGTTGCAGAAGAAGAATTGCGCGCAAGGGCGCAAACGGACGAACGACACCAGCTTGAAATGCAGCTTCCCGGCGATCGCCGCAAAGAGTTCGTCATCAGCATCGATACGGCGCATGTCCGCAGCACCGATCCCAATTCAGCGCGCAATTTCGAGCTCGTGGTGGCCCGATGCGGCCGCGGCGGGCGGGGCGAAGGCGGCGGTCGCTATTTCGTGACCAGCAGCACCAGCCAACGGGCAATCCGGGATCGCGCTCTTCATGCCCTTCGGGAAGTAGGCTACCGCGGCTTTGGCGATGTGACGGTGATTTCGGACGGCGCCGAAATCCTGAAGCGACTGCCCCGCGCCATGCCGAAGCCGACGGCCCACATCATCGACTGGTTCCACATCGCCATGAAGATCCGGCCGATGCAGCAGATCGCCGATCATATGGCTCGATCCCGATCGGGTCCTTCTGAAGCGCTTCCCGCCATCGACAGGGACATCAGAGCGCTGAAGTGGCGTCTGTGGCATGGGCGGGTCGACCGCGCGATCCGGGACCTGGAGCAACTCCTGGAGAAAGTGATGGCTTCGCAAGGAGACGGCGAGTTCTCCATCGCCCGTCTTCACAGCCTCGGCGCGCAGCTCCTGACCTATGTCAGATCGAACCGCGGCGCGATCGTCAACTATGGCAAGCGCTACCGAGCTGGCCTTCGTGTCGCCACAACCCTCGCCGAGTCAGCGGTGAATTCACTCGTCGGCAAGCGGATGGTCAAGAAACAGCAGATGCGATGGTCGCTCCACGGCGCTCACATGCTCATGCAAGTCCGGACGGCAGATCTCAACGGCGAGCTTCGCAATCGATTGCGGGCACCGTTCCGACAGCCGGAGCCGAACGTGCCACCACTATTCAAACCCAAGCCGCCTCTCTTGCGCGCCGCCTAACCCCAGAGAAGTTACCGGTCTCGCGGCGGTCGGTTCGTCGGCCAGGATGATGCGGGGACGGTTGGCCAGCGCCCGCGCAATGGCCACCCGCTGCGCCTCGCCACCTGACAGGAGCGCCGGCTTGGCCGCGGCGCGGCGACCGACTTCAAGATAATCGAGCAGTTCGCGTACTCGCGCCCGACCCTTCTCAACCGACCAGCCGGCGAGGTCGAGGACCACGGCAACGTTTTCTTCGGCGGTCAGGAAGGGCAGAAGGTTGTGCGTCTGGAAGATGAAGCCGATCTTGTCCAGCCTGAGCCGCCGCAGGTCGCGCCGCAGCCATTGCCCCTCAAACACCGTCTCGCCGTCCAGCGTCACCTTGCCCGCCGATGGCGCCAGGATGCAGCCGATGACGTTGAGCAGTGTGGTCTTGCCCGAGCCGGAGGGGCCAAGAAGCGCGATCACCTCTCCGGCCCGGACCTGAAGGTCGACGTCGCGCAGTGCATCGACACGGGTTTCGCCCTCGCCGAAATGCTTGGCCACACCTTTCACGTCGATGAGGATTTCGCCGTCCGCCATGTCAGCTCCCCAGAGCCGTAGCGGGATCGACCTTCATCGCCGCCCGTACGCCAAGGCCCGAGGCGGCGATGCAGACGGCGAAGATGATCCCGGCCAGCACCATCACGTTGAACGGCTCCAGCACCACCCGGCGCGGGAAATAGTCCTTTACCGTCAGGATCAGCACGAGTCCGATCCCCCAGCCTGAAGCACCGAGGATCAGCGCCTGCTGCACGATCAGCCCGATGATGGTGCGGTCGGGCGCGCCGATCAGCTTCAGCGTGGCGATCTGCTTCAGCTTCTCCATCGTCATCGTGTAGATGATGAGCGCGATCACTACCGCCGAAACACTGAGCAGGATACCGAGAAACAGGCCGATTTGCCGCCGCGCCAGATCGACCACCGAGGAGACCAGAATGTCCTCCTGCTCGGCTTGCGTCAGCGCCGCCAGATGTTTCCATTGCCGCACGGTCGCTGTCAGCAATTCGACATCCGCGCCCGGCGCTACCTGTCGATTTACACTTCAATCTGGGACTCGGGCGTTTTCCGTAAGAAAGTTACACTCCATTTGAGACTCAGGACGAGGGAGTCTCAATTGAAGTGTAAGGGTTTGGGCGGCTATGCGAATGCCGCCTCCTTTTCCAAGGCTGGCCTCCAGGATTCAATGCTGTCGTCGGTGATACGCTCGATCCCATTCTGGATCGCCTCGATTGCGAGCTCATTGAGTATCCCGAATACGCGCGCTGTGATGCCGTCACCGAGACGGGAAAGATGACGTAGGCTTTGGCTTGACAAAGCGGATGGAAGCCTGAGTGGCAGGCTGCGCAGGATCGCTGTTACAAGCTCCTGGAATTCCTCATCTGCCTTCCATCTCGGTAGAACAAATTGATCAAGACGTCGGGCCAGTTGGGTGTCGCCGGCAATCGCGTCGCGTGCTTCCGACACGCCGAGGCAAACCAGCGAGGCTTTGATCTCGTTGCTCAGATATCGCAGGAGCTGGAGGATCACGCGCTGTTCCCTCGGGGTGCCGGCGAGGAGGTTGTGAACCTCGTCAAACACCAGAACACGCACATTGTTGCTCTTCAGCAAGAGAACTGTTCGGATCTCAAGTTCCATAAGGGTCACACGCTCGTTGATGCTGGCGCCCATGGCCATGAGCAACTGCCCGTAGATTCGGCGCTCTGTAGGGCGCGATGTCAATGTAATCGCCAGCACCGGCATGCTCTCCACGCCGGTGCTGGGGTTGATCGTCGATGGATGATCGCGCTTGAACTGTAAAATCGCATGCAATGTTGTCCCCCTTGGCGGGGATTTTCGCGACCAAAACTGACCCCTGCTGAACTGTTTACAGTTCCTCCTTTCAGCCTTTTGGGGCTGTAGGAGGCGATGCGAGGGAATGATTGGCGTGGATTTGATAGGGCGGATACGGCGTGCATTTCATGACCAAGGCCAGGGGATCAAGGCGATTGCCCGGGAGTTTTCGGTGTCGCGGACGACGGTTCGCAAGGTCGTCCGCGGCGACGAGACCGAGTTCCGATATGAGCGTGGCGTTCAGCCGGCGCCCAAGCTCGGGGCATTTGTCGAGGAGCTGACGCGGATTCTGGAATCGGAAGCAGCGCTTCCCCGTCGGGAACGGCGCTCGACACAACGTCTTTTCGAGGAACTGCGCGGTCGCGGCTATGACGGCGCCCACGACAGCGTTCATCGGTTTGCCAGGACATGGCGGCAGGAGCGCGCTCGTCTCCCTGCAAAAGCGTATGTGCCGATGAGCTTTGCACCGGGCGAGGCCTACCAGTTCGACTGGAGCCACGAGACAATCACGCTTCAGGGGCTGCCGCTGACAGTGAAGGCTGCGCACATGCGCCTGTCGCACAGCCGGATGCCGATCGTTCGCGCCTATTTCCGCGAGACGCAGGAGCTTGTCTTCGACGCGCACGACAAGGCGTTTGCCTTCTATGGCGGGATCTGCCGGCGCGGGATCTACGACAACATGAAGACGGCGGTGGAGACGGTCTTCGTCGGCAAGGCTCGTCAGTACAACCGTCGCTTCCTTCAGATGTGCTCGCACCACCTGATCGAGCCGGTGGCCTGCACGCCGGCGGCGGGCTGGGAGAAGGGTCAGGTTGAGAACCAGGTCGGCAATCTGCGCGACCAGATGTTCCGGCCCAAGCCGAAGGTGACGAGCCTTGAGGAACTGAACGCCTGGCTGGAAGACCAGTGCATCGCCTACGCCAAACGGACCCGTCATCCCGAGTCAGACCACTACAGCACCCGGTCGAATGACGATCTGCTATGTGGGAAGAACGGTCCTCATCACAGGGGCCAGCCGAGGCATTGGACTTGGGTTGGCGCGCAGTTTTGCAGCCGCAGGTGCAAAACTGCGAGGCGAACGCATCGCAGCCTTCCAAAGTTCCGGCAGGACTGGACCGAAGAATATCGACCCAGCGCCATAAGCGCTGGCTCGGCCTGCAATTTCGTAGAGCGCGCCATAGTGCCACTGCTGCAGCAACTCAATGGCGGTTTGCGTTGTTCAATCGTGTCGGGCCGTGGCTATTGAATCGGCGATGAGCCGGATGCGGTGGCTGATGGCTACCATGGTCGAATTCACAAGTTGATCAGGAAAGTTGCCCGGCAGCGAAGTTACTACAGCTTGTGCCTGACGCTCGGCGTTCGCATGAATGTCTTCGAAGATTGCCTTCATCGTCGGCGTGCCAACACCCGCTATGTCCGCCGTCTGCATGAAATGACGGGGCACAATGTCATGGACGGCGTAGTGTCGGTTTGTCCCGACCGACATCGCGAGCTTGAATTTCTTGCGGGGGACTTGGTCCTGATCGAGGCTCGGCTGGGCGGTCAGAACATCGTAGAGCGGTGTCATGCGGAAGCGTCCGCCGGGCCCGAGGAAGATGCTGAAGTTCTTCGCGTGACCGTCAGTCGCGCCGAGCAGCCAGAATATGATACTGGCGCGCATGAATGTCGCAATGTCAGCTTCGGGCTTGTCGCTGCCTTTCAGCAGGTTGATAATCTCGCGCATCCCGGGCCCACCGTCAGACTGGTATTTTTTGGTGGGCGGGATCGACAGAGCCTGGCAGGTGTCCTCTTGGGGCAGCCGGAGCAATCGTCCTTCCTTTGTCCAAAGGCGGTCGAAGCGTTCGACGATGAGCGTGCGGCGTCCCCCAAAATCCGCGATCTCGACATTTGCGGCGGGAACGCCGAGCGCTTCCGACAGCTTCAGACAAAGATACTCATTCTCAACGCTGTTGGAGAGATCGATGCCGTTGGGGAGCTGCCCGATCTGCGGTTTGAGAATGTGGGTGGTGGCGGTGGTACCGGTGGGTTTGAACCACTGTCCATCCTTGCGCAGCAGCGCTGTCTTTTCCTGCGCCCCCGCAATCGAGATGCGGAAATCTTCGTCCTCGCCCATGCCTAGCGGTGCTGCATGGAGGTTGTTGACGATGTCGGCAACGTCGTCGTCACCGACCGGCTTGCCGTCGGTGCCGCCGGCAACGCCGGGGTCATTGCCGTCGGGCAGAAATTGCAGAGCACCCACGCAGTCATGGCCGAGGGCGGTCAGCAGGCTAAAGGCATCAGTGCCGTCAGCGCCGACGCGCTCGGCGACGCGCTTGCGGATAGGGTCGCTGTCGGGCAGCAGGTTGTCGAACACATTAATTACCGGGGCGCCGATATACCGGTCTTCGCGCAGGGGCAGCGACAGTGACACCGGGAATGTGCCACCCCAGTCCAGCCAGTCGCTTCCGTATTGAAAGTCAATTGCTCCTGTCGCCTCGCGGCGCAAGACGCCAACATGGCGACCGTTCAGAAAGACATTGAGCGGAACGTGAGTTCGCTTCCGTGCCATCAGAACAAGTTCTCGATGTCAGCGGCGCTGCCCTGGCTGCGCGGACGCACGACTAGCTCAAGGTTCAGAGCCGATAGCGCTTCCAAGACGGTGCGCAGCTGGACGGCGGGCTCTCCAGCCTCAAGGCGCGATATCGTGCCCTGCCGCAGGTGGATTTGCTCACCGAGCGAGGCTTGGCTCAGCCGCGCCTGCTTGCGGGCGCGGCGCAGGATGGCGCCGAGTTGTTTTTCCGTACGGGCGATCTGTTCGCTCATAGCAGCCTCCAAGCTGGCTTATACGCGATAGCGTATATACCGTCAATATACGCGAACGCGACTGTCTAGCTAAAAGACGCAAAGCCGTATAAATCAAAAATATACGCGAATGCGGATGCTGATCATCCCTGGCCCCTGCTGAAGCTGCCACAGGACAGATCCCCAGCCTAGGATCTCTGCCCATATGCCTAAGACCCTTCGCGTAGAAAGAAGCGCTGACTTGCCCCATGCATCAAGAAGCCCACTTGGCTCATGCGGCCGATCACCGCTTCCGGGCACGGGATCTCTGGCGTTGACGCGGGGTGCGCTCTCAAGCTGCGCCAGGTCGACTTCGACCTGCACCGGATTACGGTCTCCACCTGAATGGACTCAAGGCTCAATAGGAAAGGCGAAACTTGCCTTAACACGGTCCATGACCACCATTGTTTTAAAACCCTTGATGTCATGGTTTTCATAAAAGAAGCGTCGAGTGAACAGCTCGTAGTCTTCCATGTCCTTGGCAGTGACCACAAGAATGAAGTCGGCGTCCCCCGTCACGTAGTAGCCGATCATCACTTCGCGAGTGTTGCGAATGGCCGACTTGAAGCGATCGACGATATCGGCGCGCTCCCTTTCCAAAGACACCAGGACGATCATCGTGACGTAGCGTCCCACCGCCTTTGGAGACACGATGGAGACATCGGCCTCGATTACGCCCTCTGCCCGCAGCCGCTTCAAGCGTCGTTGGCAAGCAGAGGGGGAAAGGTTCACGATTTCCGCAAGCTCTTCCGAGGTGAAACGGTTGTTCTTCTGGACGGCCTCTAACAGTTCGATATCGGCGCGATCAAGCTCAGGCATTGCGAATTCCTGCATATTTGTCATAAAATTGCAGAATTTATGCACGCACAAGGCCAATTACGCAATCCAAAAAACTGACGCCGCTCTTACTATCGGATCACCGACTTTAGAGAAGCTGTTGCAGCATTGACGGGGCGAGAAAGCGATTGCGGAAGGATGGAGTTCCTTCCTCAGTCGACCAATACAGCCGTCTGCCCCCAGAGCCGTCAATTTCAAAGGAAACACCGCATCACGATCAACATCAAAGACATCAGCGAAAAAGACAGGAATTCTGTGCTGCATCCGTTCACGCAGCTGAAGGATTTCGCGACCGGCAAGATCGGTTATCCGACCATCGTCGAGACCGGCAAGGGCATTCGCATCCAGGATGCGCACGGCAACCAGTTGATTGATGGCTTTGCTGGTCTCTACTGCGTCAATGTCGGATACGGTCGCACTGAGGTCGCGGAGGCTATCGCGCGTCAGGCCTATCGTCTCGCCTACTACCATTCGTACGCCGCCCACACGACCGACGAACTCGCGATTCTCTCCGACCGTCTCGTAAAGATGGCGCCTGGTAAGATGAGCAAAGTCTTCTACGGCTTGTCCGGCTCTGACGCCAACGAAACCAATGCGAAGCTTGTCTGGTATTACAACAATCTGCGCGGAAAGCCGACCAAGAAGAAGATCATCTCCCGCGAGCGCGGTTATCATGGCTGCAGTGTCATATCCGGCTCGATGACAGGGATGAGTTTCTACCACGACCACATGGACCTGCCGTTGCCGCAGATCGTCCATACCGGTGCTCCGCACCACTACTGGGGCGCCAATCCCGGTGAGACCGAAGCGGAATTCTCGGCCCGCCGCGCCGCCGAACTCGACCAGCTTATCGAGACGCTCGGCCCGGATAATGTTGGTGCCTTCATCGCCGAACCGGTTCTAGGCACTGGCGGAATTACACCTCCACCGGAAGGTTACTGGGCTGCTGTTCAAGCCGTTCTGAAGAGGCACGACGTGCTGTTGATCGCAGATGAGGTCATCACGGGCTTCGGGCGCACCGGCTCGATGTTCGGCTCGCAGCACTATGGCATTGAACCCGACCTGATCACGATCGCCAAGGGCCTGACCTCCGCTTACTTCCCATTGTCTGCCTCGATTGTTGGCGAAAAGGTCTACGAGGTGCTGGAAGAAGGCGCCGACCGCGTCGGTGCCTTCTCGCATGGCTACACCTACTCAGGTCATCCCATCGGCGCTGCCGCTGCCAACGCGGTCCTGAATATCGTCGAGAACGAGGATCTACCAGGCAATGCACGGGAAGTCGGAGCCTACTTCCAGGCGCAGCTGAAGGAGAAGTTCGCCCAGCTACCGATCGTCGGCGAGGTTCGTGGTGTCGGATTGATGGGTGCCGTCGAGTTTGTTGGCGACCGCGAGGGCAAGAAGCGCTTCGATCCGTCAGTCAAGGTCGGTGCGCGTGTTTCCAAGGCCGCTCGTGATCGCGGTCTGATCGCTCGTGCCATGCCGCACGGCGACATCCTCGGCTTCGCGCCGCCTCTGGTCACGACCAAGGCTGAGATCGACGAAATCATTTCAATCGCCACAAGTGCAGTCCACTCCGTCATGGATGAATTGATCCGCGACGGCCAAAAAATTTGAGCGAAAGGTGGCCGTTTCCGGTCACCTTTAAAGCTCCGCATCCGCCGCGATCGCCGGTGCGGCTACAACGCGATGCTGCGCCCCATGACACGTTGCTTTTCGGAAAAGAGCCGCCGAGACCCGCTCCCGTTGCCCATCCGCCATTCGCCTGCATCGCGCAGATGCGACATAAAGGAAGCTGCCTGATGACCGCCGCCAAACTTCATATCGAACATTGCTCCGACACCATGTCTGTTTTCAGCCCCTTTGATGGGTCTCTCATCGGATCTGTCAATGTGAGCAGTGCGCATGAGATCGACGCTCTCATCGAGCGTGCACGGCGCGGCGCTGCAATCTCTCGCGCCCTGCCGCGGCATGTGCGGTCGAGTATCCTCGAGGCAGCGGCGCAAATTGTTGAAAGCCGTCGCGACACCTTTGCAAAGACCATTGTGCTGGAAGCCGGCAAGACAATCGTCCAGGCACGCAAGGAGGTCATGCGCTGCGTCAACACGCTAAAGCTGTCCGCCGAGGAGGCAAAGCGCAATGCAGGAGAGATCATCCCCTTCGATGCATTTGCAGGGTCGGAACAACGCCAGGGCTGGTTCACGCGCGAGCCACTCGGCATCATCACCGCAATTACGCCCTATAACGATCCTCTTAATCTCGTTGCCCACAAGCTGGGTCCGGCTGTCGCCGGCGGCAACGCGGTACTGCTTAAGCCCTCGGAACTGACACCGCTCTCGGCAGTCGGCCTGGTCGGCGCCCTAGTCGAAGCAGGTTTGCCCGATGAGATCATCACTTTGGCAATTGGTGGCACCGAACTCGGAAAAGCGCTGGTATCAGCGAGGGATGTCCGCATGGTGTCGTTCACCGGCGGGTTTGCCACCGGTGAGGCGATCACTCGGTCGGCCGGATTGAAGAAGATGGCAATGGAACTCGGCGGCAACGCACCGGTGATTGTCATGGCGGACTGCGATTTCGACAAGGCCGTAGAAGGCTGCGTCTCGGGAGCGTTCTGGGCCGCAGGCCAGAACTGCATCGGGGCACAGCGCATTCTGGTTCAGTCTGAGATCTATGAACGCTTCCGCAACGCATTCGTGGCCGCAACCGAAAAGCTGAAGGCTGGCGACCCGTCACGTGAAGATACCGACGTCGGGCCGATGATCTCGAAGCAGGCCGCCCAACGCACTGAGGCAGCCGTCGACGACGCCATTGCTACCGGTGCCACTTTGCTCTGCGGAAATCGCCGCGAGGGCTCTCTCTATCCTCCAACGGTGCTGGAAGGTACGCTGCCGAGCTGCCCGCTCTGGCGTGAAGAGGTCTTCGCGCCCGTGGTCATGTTGGCGCCGTTCGAGACGCTCGATCAGGCGATCGCCATTGCCAACGATCCCGACTACAGCCTGCATGCAGGGATTTTCACGAACAACCTGTCAAACGCACTCGAGGCGGCCGGGCGGATTGATGCCGGGGGAGTGATGATCAACGATTCCTCGGACTATCGGTTTGACGCTATGCCCTTCGGCGGCTTCAAATACGGTAGTATGGGCAGAGAAGGTGTTCGTTTCGCCTTCGAGGACATGACCCAGCCAAAGGTCATTTGCATAAATCGCGGCTGACGATCGAGCAGGGCCAGTGCGGTCGTGTCTTCCTTCGGGGAGGCAGGACACACATTGACGGGTCAATTGGCGGTTGCCAAGCACGAGCCCCCCTACACTTAAAGAATACTAGAACGTTCGCTTGGTCAGCCACTACGCGTGTGACATTCGGCCGGAACGTGCGGAAGGACTTCAGGAATGGACACACGCATCGAAGCAGATTTGCTCGGCGAGATCTGCGTTCCGGCCGGAACCCTGTATGGCGTTCATACCGCAAGGGCGGCGGAGAATTTCGATGTGTCCGACATCCGTCTTCACGACTTCCCGGAATTCATCGTCGCTCTCGCCATGGTCAAGAAGGCCGCTGCGGCGGCCAATCTCGAGCTAAACTTGGTTGCGCCTGAAATCGGCGCTGCCATCGACAGGGCTTGCGACAAGCTGATCGGCCGGGAAGTTCTCAAACCGCACTTCCCCGTAGACATGATGCAGGGGGGCGCCGGCACGTCGACCAACATGAACGCCAACGAAGTGATCGCCAATCTCGCGCTGCTCGACATGGGAAAGTTGCCTGGCGACTACGACGCGGTCCACCCAAACGATCATGTCAACCTTTCCCAGTCGACAAACGACGTCTATCCGACCGCGATCCGGCTTACGGTCTTGCGCGAGTGCGGGACGTTAGCGACTGCACAGCGCGAACTCATTTCGGCGTTTCGGCGCAAGGGCGTGGAGTTTGCCGATGTCGTCAAGGTCGGCCGCACCCAGCTCCAGGATGCCGTCCCGATGTATCTCGGCCAGGAATTCGACGCCTTCGCTGAGACGATCGAAGAAGATGTTCTCCAGCTTCAGACCACCGCTCAACTGATGGCTGAGGTCAATCTCGGCGGTACGGCGATTGGCACAGGCATCAATGCGCCCAATGGGTTTTCTGCGATCGCCTGTTCACATCTTTCAAAAATTTCTGGCGTTGCGGTTTGCCCGGCGCGCAATCTCATTGAGGCAACATCCGATACGGGCGCCTTCGTCTCCATCTCGGGCGTATTGAAACGAATTTCCGTCAAGCTCTCGAAAATATGCAACGACCTTCGGCTTCTTTCGAGCGGCCCTCGTGCCGGTCTCGGTGAAATTCGACTTCCGGCCATGCAGGCCGGTTCGTCGATCATGCCGGGAAAGGTGAACCCGGTCATCCCGGAGATGATGAACCAGATTGGCTTTCAGGTCATTGGCAACGACTTGACCGTCACATTGGCGGCGAGCGCTGGCCAGCTACAGCTAAATGCGATGGAGCCAGTCATCCTCCTGAACATCATGCAATCCATGCGGTTGCTGACAAGAGGCATGCATATACTGCGCATCCGCTGTGTCGACGGTATCGAGGCAGATGCCGAGCGTTGCAAGGCATTGTATGATGGTTCTCTTATTCTCGCTGCCGCTCTCAACCCGCTTCTCGGCTACACTAAGGCCGCAAAGCTGTCCAAACGCGCTCTGGCCGAAGGCATCGGGCTGAGGCAGGCTGTTGAGGCGGAAGGGACGTTGACGCCGGCGCAAATCGACTCGATCTTCGAGCCGGCATTGAAAACAGAGGGGCGGTAGGTGGAGAAGCCAAGGATGGCGCCGTTTAAGAGTCGGACCGTCACCAATGTCGATAGATAATTTGACGTTCGGGTTTGCCTTTGGTGTCGTTCCGCTCCCTCCGCCGCGAGGGAAACAAGGCACAAAACTTATCTAGGCGGAGTTTCGTCGAACCATCTCTCGCCTCTATTCACCAGCCCCACAGAGACATCGCTGCGCCGACGTCATTGGATTACCAGCTGGCTAACTGCGCGAGCACGCACTCTCGACTTGATTGGCGACCAACATCATTAATGGCTCGTATCATCGCCAACGAGTTCGACGCGACACCTCCAGCAACTCGGCGGTTTCAGTGCCATCATGCCCTGCTTAGTGCAAAGGCTTTTCATGGTCACCATTCTGGCCCCGATACTCAACTTCTCGTCCGCGCAGCCAGCGCTCCGCTCGTCGTCCTTTTGCGCAGCCGCTCAAGGGCGGCGGCTGGCGAGTCCATTACATTCGATGTTGACCAGAACGACGTTCATCTATTTGACGCTGAGAGCGGCGTCAGGGTCGACGCCACCGCATAGACGCTATTTCGGGGTTAGACGCTTGACGGATCAGGCCGAATTTTTCGTCGAAATCCAAGCCTGCCATACGCTCCGAGAAGAGCTGCAGATTGTCCTCGACGATCTGATGTGCCGATTTTTGCTCGTCCCGGATCAGTTCGACGACGGTCCGCTCGAAGGCATCTATGCTTTTCGCCGAGCTCGGGGGCCGGTTATTTCGCCCATTTTCCTGGGCTGCCTCGACCAGATCAAGGTCCTTGGCGACCTTCTCAACGTCGATACTAGCAAGTCGCCTGTGATTAATTCGCAAACGGTTGAGATTGCGGTGTTTGCGGCGGGCTGGGAAGTATCCGATTTTGCAAGGTCGTGCCGATTTGGCAGCATTTCCTTGCGTTTTCGCGCGGGCGTGCGTGAAGGGTCTGGGCATTCCGGGCAGGTTCTGATACCAACGGCCCGCTGATTTGACTCTCTGGGGATTCCCAGATTGAGGCTGGCGT
>VFQR01000570.1_pt1 | contig 46070 bp, 46 predicted proteins | sample 3512321 | NCBI WGS metagenome assembly VFQR01 (sample SAMN10412374, study PRJNA504923) | tailings metagenome | isolation source: Relicate 3 Philex TSF1 revegetated site | place: Philippines: Tuba, Benguet | collected 2017-08-29 | reverse complement strand
ACCACGCTGTCCTGGATCTTCATCGTCAATCCCGCGGTGGTCGAGGCGAACAAGGGCAGCGATGACGGCACCGGCTTCCTGCGCACCAATGTCGCGGGCTCCGGCGCCTTCGTGTTGCGGCGGGCGGAGATCGGCAACATCTACGAGTTCGAGCGCGTGGCAAATCATTGGCGACCGGGCGGCGGCAACCTCACCGGCGCGATCTGGCGCCTGGTTCGGGAGACGACGACGCAGCGCCTGCTGGTGCAGCGGGGCGAGGCGCATATCGCGCTCGACCTGACCGGCGAGGACATGGATGCGCTGAACGGAAGGCCGGGCGTGCGGCTGCTCAGCGAACCGGAATTCCGCACCTTCTCCATCAAGATGAACACGCGGCACGGACCGCTGATGGATGTGGAGCTGCGCCGCGCCGTCTCCTACGCGTTCAACTACCAGGGCATGCTGGATTCCGCGGGACGGGCGAAACTGATGGTGGGGCCGCTGGCGCATGGCATGCTCGGACACGACCCGGACATGGCGGTGCCGCGCACCGATCTCGCCAAGGCGCGCGACCATCTCGCGCGCAGCCGTCATGCGGGCGGCGGGCTGAAGCTCAAGGTCGTTCATGTGGTGGGCCTGGAGCAGCAGCGGCGCTGGGGCCTCGTCATGCTCGACAGCCTGCGCCAGATCGGCATCGAGCTGGAGGTGCAGGCGATGACCTGGCCGGACATGGTCGCCTCCACCCGCTCGCCGGAGACGACCGCCGACTTCTTCATGGTGTACCAGACGGCGAACTACGCGGACCCGGACAACATCGCCTTCGCGGCCTACCATTCCTCGCGCAACGGCAACTGGCAGAACCCGGTCTATCGCAACCCCGAGGTGGACGCGCTGATCGAGCGTGGCCGGACCGAGACGGCGGAGGCGGCGCGCGTCGCGATCTATCGCGAATTCCAGCGCAAGGTGGTGGAGGACGCGCCCGACATCTTCGGCGTGCTGGAGGAGCGCAAGCTCGCCTTCCGCGACAATGTGGAGGGCTTCGTCTTCGCGCCCGTCGCCTCCAACGCCATCGAGTTCTGGCCGCTCTCGCTGCGCTGAGCGCGTGCTGTTCTATGTGCTGCGCCGGCTGGTCTCGCTGGCGCTGACGCTGGTCGGGCTCTCGATGGTGGTCTTCGCCATCGCGCGGCTGCTGCCGGGGGATCCTGCGAAGCTCGCGGCGGGGCCGCAGGCGAGTGCGGCGGAGATCGCGGCGCTCGCGGCGGAATACGGGCTCGACCGCCCTTTGCATGAACAGTATCTCCGCTGGGCCGGCGGGCTGCTGCGCGGGGATTGGGGGACTTCGATCCTCAATCGCCGGCCGGTGGCGGAGGAGCTTGCCGCCTATCTGCCGGCGACGCTGGAACTGGTGATCGTCGCGCTCGCGCTGGCGGTGATCATCGGCATTCCGGCAGGGCTCATCTCGGGCGTCTATGCGAATCGCTGGCCCGATGTGCTCTCGCGCACCGTGTCGCTCGGGCTGATCTCGGTCCCGCGCTTCTTTCTCGGGCTGCTGCTGCAACTGGCCTTCGCGATGTGGCTCGGGCTGCTGCCGCTGGGCGGGCGCTTCCCGCTGGTTGAACCGCCGCCGGAGCACGTCATCGGCTTCTACACCTTCGACGCGCTGGTCACCGGCGACTACGAGGGCGCGCTGATCGCCTTCCACCATCTGCTGCTGCCGGCGCTCTGCCTCTCGCTCTCGCCGCTCGCGACGATCACGCGGATGATGCGCGCGGCGACCGTGGAAGCGTTGCAGCAGGACTGGGTGATGACGGAGCGCGCGCTCGGCCTCTCGCCTGCGCTGATCGTGGGGAAATACGTGCTGCGCAACGCGGCCTCCTCCTCGCTGACGGTCATCGGCCTCTATGTCGGCTGGCTGCTGGGCGGGACGGTGCTGGTGGAGACGGTGTTCGACTGGCCGGGCATCGGGCTCTACGCCACGCGCGCCATCACGACGCAGGATTTCGCGCCGATCGTCGCGGTGACGCTCGTGGTCGGCGCGATCTTCGTCAGCGTGAACCTGTTGGTGGACCTGCTCTATGGCGTGCTGAACCCGAAGGTGCGCACGCGATGAGCGTGGCGCTGCAACGCGGGCTCTACCGCTTCCGGCAGAGCGGGCTGTCGGTGGCCGGCGCGGCGATCGTGGCGGCGCTGCTGGTGCTGGCGGTGATCGGCCCGGCGATCGTGCCCTACCCCGATCACGTGCAGGGTGCCGTCGCGACCGGCGCGCGGTTCCAGCCTCCTTCCGCGCGGCACTGGTTCGGCACCAATGAATTGGGGCAGGACGTGTTCTCGCTGACCATCGCGGCCGCGCGCGTCTCGTTGCTCGCTGGCCTTGCGGTGGTGATCGCGGGCACGGTCATCGGCGGCCTGGTCGGCGGCATCGCGGGCTTTGCCGGCGGCTGGGTGGATGAGGCGCTGATGCGCTTCACCGACCTGATGCTGACCATTCCCTCCCTGATCCTGGCGATGGCGATCGCCGCCGCGCTGGGGCCGGGGCTTGCCAACATGGTGATCGCCATCTCGCTCTCCTGGTGGCCCGGCTATGCGCGGCTTGTGCGCGGCGAGGTGCTGGCGCGGAAGGAGGAGACCTATGTGCTCGCGGCGCGCGCCATCGGCGCCTCAGCGCCGCGGTTGCTGTTCCGGCATGTGATGCCGAACATCGTCTCGCCGGTGATCGTGAAGATGTCGCTCGACACCGGCTTCGCGATCCTGACGGTCGCCGCGCTCGGCTTCATCGGCATCGGTGTGCGGCCGCCGACGCCGGAATGGGGCATGCTGCTGGCGAATGCGCGGAACTACATGCCGGATTTCTGGTGGACCGCGATCTTCCCGGGGGCGGCGATCTTCCTGGCCGTGTACGGCTTCAACCTGCTGGGCGATGGCTTGCGCGACGTGCTCGATCCGAAGGCGCGGCGCTGAATGGCGCTGCTCGAGATCCGCGACCTGCATCTCGCCATGCGCAGCTTCGAAGGCGAGGCGCATGTGCTGAACGGTGTCTCGCTCACCATCGAGCGGGGCGAGGTGTGGGGGCTGGTCGGCGAAACGGGCTGCGGCAAGTCGCTCACGGGGCTCTCCATCTCGCGCCTGGTGCCCCGGCCGCCTGGGCGCTACCTCCGCGGCGAGGTGCTGTTCGAGGGGCAGGACCTGCTGGCGCTGCCGGAGCCCGCGATGCGCGCGCTGCGCGGGCGGCGGATCGCGATGATCTTCCAGGACCCGACCACCAACCTCAATCCCGCCTTCCGCGTGGCGTCGCAGATGGTGGATGTCGCGCGGCACGCGGGCGCGCCGAACCGGCGCATCGCACGGGAGCAGGCGATCGCGATGCTGGATCGCGTCGGCATCGTGGATGCGGCGCGGAGGGTGGACGATTTCCCGCACCAGTTCTCCGGCGGCATGCGGCAGCGCGTGCTGATCGCGATGGCGCTGCTGGGAAAGCCTGACCTGCTGGTGGCGGACGAGCCGACCACGGCGCTCGATGTCAGCGTGCAGGCGCAGATCCTGCGGCTGCTGCATGACCTGGTGCGGCAGGATGGGCTCGCGGTGCTGCTGATCACGCACAATCTCGGCGTGGTCGCGCAGATCTGCTCGCATGTCGCGGTGATGTACGCCGGCAATGTGGTCGAGACCGCGCCGGTGCGCGCCATCTTCCGCGCGCCAAGGCACCCCTATACGCGCGCGCTGCTCGCGGCGTTGCCGGCGGCCGGCGCGCAGCGCGGGGCGCTCGCGAGCCTGCCGGGCCAGGTGCCGGATCTCGTGCATCCGCCGCCCGGCTGCCGCTTCGCGCCGCGCTGCGCTCGCGCACTGCCCGCCTGTACCGGGCTGACACCAGCGCTCGTCGGCGCACCGCATGCCGTGGCCTGCATCAACCCATGCTGAGCGTCGAGAGCGTCGGAAAGACCTATCCGCTCGCGCGCGCGACGCTGCTCGGCGCACGACCGGTGCTGACGGCGCTGCAAGACGTGTCCTTCACCATCGCGCGCGGCGAGAGCTTCGGGCTTGTCGGCGAATCCGGCTCGGGCAAGAGCACGCTGGCACGGCTGATCCTCGCGCTCGAACGGCCGGATGCCGGGCGCATCGTCTTCGACGGCGCCGACATCCATCACGCCATGCCGCGCGACTTCCGCGCGCGGATGCAGATCGTGTTCCAGGATCCCTATGCCTCGCTGAACCCGCGCATGAGCGTCGCCGACATCGTGGCGGAGCCGCTCGTGATCCACCGGAGCATGACGGCCAGGCAGAGGCTGGATCGCGTGGCGGAGTTGCTTTCGCTGGTCGGCCTCGGGCCGCAGCACCTGCACCGGCATCCGCATGAGTTCTCGGGCGGCCAGCGGCAGCGCATCGCCATCGCGCGCGCGCTGGCCTGCGAGCCGGACTTCCTCGTGCTGGACGAGCCGACAAGCGCGCTGGATGTCAGCGTGCAGGCGCAGGTGCTCAACCTGCTGCACGACCTCCAGCAGCGGCTGCACCTCACCTATCTCTTCATCTCGCATGACCTCGCGGTGGTGCGGCATGTCTGCGACCGTGTCGCGCTGCTGCATCATGGGCGGCTGGTGGAACAGGGCGAGACCGAGGCGCTGTGGCGCGCGCCGCGGAGCGACTATGCGCGGATGTTGCTCGCGGCGATGCCGCTGCCCGATCCAGACGCCTCGCCGTTGCGCCGCGGCTGAGGCGCTGCCTATGCTCTGCCCGGCAGGGAGATGGAGAGAACCATGATGGGAATCACACGCCGCCGCCTCGCTGGCCTGGCCGCGCTTGCCGCGCTGCCGCGGCCGGTCTTCGCGCAATCCGATTGGCCGAACCGGCCAGTGCGCGTGATCGTGCCCTACGGCGCCGGCGGTGCGACGGATACCCAGGCGCGGCTCTTTGCCGCGCGGCTGTCCACCATCCTGGGCCAGCCCTTCCCGGTCGAGAACCGGCCTGGCGGCGGCACGGCGATCGGTGCGCAGGCCGTGCTCGGCGCGCGCGATGGACACACGCTGTTCTTCGCGGCGGGCGGCGCCATCCTCGCGACACCGCGCATGCAGGCGCTGACCTACGATCCGCTGCGCGACTTCGTCGGCATCAGCATCGTCGGCAGCAACCCGACGATGCTCTCGGTGCACAAGGATTTCCCGGCCAACACGCTCGCCGAATGGGTGGCGCATGCGCGCGCCAATCCGGGCCGGCTCAACAGCGGGCATTCGGGCAACGGCACGTCGAGCCATCTCGGCGGCGTCATGGTGCAGGTGAAGGCGGGGCTCGACATCGTGCATGTCGCCTATCCCGGCGTGCCGCAGATGCTGAATGACCTGCTGACGGGGCGGATCCACCTCACGCTCGGCTCGCCGGCCGACATGCTGCCGCAGCGCGCGGCGGGGAACCTCAAGATCCTCGCGGTCACGGGTGAGCGCCGCAATCCGCGCCTGCCGGATGTGCCGGCCTTCGCGGAGATGTTCCCCGGATCGACCTTCCTGGCGTGGAACGCCTTCTTCGCGCCCGCCGGCACGCCGCAAGCCGTGGTGCAACTCATCGCCCGGCATTGCGCCGCGATCGCGCGGGAGCCGGAGATCATCAGCCGGCTCGACGCGCTCGGCATTGACGCCGATGGCAGCACGCCCGAGGGCGTCGCCGCGATGGTGCAGCGCGAGGATGCGGAATACGAGACGCTGCTGCGCGCGGCGGGGCTCAGGCGGACGTAGCGCGTGATCCGCAGGCAGAACGCCGGAGCGGTGGGTCAGCCGCCCCCACCCGTCTCCGGGACCAGCACGAAGACGCGCCCATCCGCCTCCTCGACCGGATAGAGCCGCAGCCCCGGCGCGCCGGGCCAGAACAGCTCGGCGCCGGTGGCGAGATCGTATTCGTAGCCGTGCCAGGGGCAGGCAAGAATCTCGCCCTCCCGCCCGAAGACCAGCTCGCCCGGCCTGCTCGGCAGCCAGGTGCCGCCGAGCAAGCCCTTGCAGATCGCCGCCGCCTTGTGCGGGCAGCGGTCGCGCACCGCGCGGAGGGCGCCATCCGCCAGGCGCGTCACGCCGATGCGCCGCGTGCCGGCCTGCACCATCGTGAATCGCCCCGGTACGATCGCCTCGGCCGGTCCGGCGTCGAGCCGCAGCGTCGGCCGCCTCACGCCAGCCTCAACGCACGGCGCGGGTTGGTGGAGAACAGCGCGCGCCGCGTCTCGGCAGGCAGGAAGCGCAGCGTCGCGCCGGGCATGTCGTTGTCCCAATGCGGGTAGTCGGAGCTGAAGCACAGCACCTCCATGCCGATCAGCTGCATCAGCCTCGCAAGGTCCTGCGGATCGTCCGGCTCGTCCACCGGCTGCGTGGTGAAGAAGCAGCGCTGCCGCACGGTCTCGGAGGGCGGGCGCGTGACCCAGGGCACCTCGTGCCGCAGCCCGCGCCAGACGCGGTCCATCCGCCAGAGCAGCGGCAGCAGCCAGAGGAAGCCGAATTCGGCGAAGACGAAGCGGAGCTTCGGGAAGCGCTCGAACACGCCGGAGAAGACCAGGTTGCGCACGCTGGATTCCGCGAGTTGCGGCATTGCCAGGTATCGGTCGAGATAGCTGTCGAAGGTGCCGGCGGTGATCTGCGGCGTGCCGCAGATCAGGCTCTCGATGCCCGTGACGTGCAGATAGATCGGCAGGTCCGCGCGCTCCGCGGCCTCGTAGATCGGCCAGTACCACCGATTGCCCATCTGGATGTTGAGCAGCGGCAAGGAGATCGCGGCGACCTGGCTGTGTTTCGCGACGCGGGCGATCTCCTCCGCGGCAGCGTCGGGCACCTGCACCGGCACAGTCGGTGCGTAACGCAGGCGCTTGTCCAGCGGCAGCCAGGACTCGAGAAAATGGTCGTTGTAGGCACGGGCGAGGACGATGCTCTCCTCCGCCTGCGACAGCGCAGCGGAGACGGCGCCCGCCTGGATGCAGTTGAGCAGGGCGATGTCCACGCCGTTGCCATCCAGCAGATCAGCGATGAGGTGGTGCGGATCGGATCCCGCGACGCCGCCCTTCGGCCCGCGCGCATCCATCCGCGGCACGCTGCCGTTCGGGTGCTGGAAGCGCAGCGGCACGCCCGAGACGCCCTGGAAGTTCGCGCCCTTGCGGCGGAACCGCTCCAGCCAGGGCTTCGGGATCCAGGGGACGAGCGTCTCCATCCCGGGCACGATCGGGTGCACGTCGCAATCGATGACTTCAAGGCGGGCTTCGGTCGGCATGTCCATCGCGAGCGGTCTCCGGCGGCCCTGGCCAGGACGGTCCCGCGCAAGGCCCGCCCGGTCAAGTCTTGAGCCTTGACGTTCCGCCGTCGCGGGGCGAGCGTGGATGTCCGGACAACCCGGCGGGAGAGGACGCGATGAAGCGCAGGGAGATGCTGCTGGCCGGCGCGGGGGCGCTCGCGCTGCCCGGATATCTGTCGCTGACCAGTGAGGGCGCGCTCGCGCAAGGCCAGGGGCGCACGCTGCTTCTGGCGGCACCCGGGACACCGGAAGGATTCGATGGCGATGCGCTGCGGCCGGGCACGCAGGAAACCGTCGTGCAGGTCTATGAGGGGCTGACGCGCTACGGGCGCGTGCAGCGCGGCGACCGCACCTATCTCAACCCTTCCGTCATCGAGGGACATCTCGCGGAGAGCTGGCAGGTCTCGCAGGACGGGCTGCGCGTGGTCTTTCGGCTGCGCGAGGGCGTGAAGAGCCCGCACGGCAACGAGCTTTCGGCGGCCGATGTCGAATGGTCCTGGACGAAATCCATCACCCAGCGCCGCACCGGCAATTTCATCGCCAATGTGTGCAACGTCACGGGCGTGAAGGCGATCTCGCCGCGCGAGGTGGAGTTCACGCTGGCCGCGCCCTCCTCCATCCTGCTCTCGGCGCTGACGCTCTACGTGCCGCCGATCTTCGACAGCACGGAGGTGAAGAAGCACGCGACAGCGGAGGACCCCTGGGGCCTGCGCTGGATGGAATCCAACACCGCGGGCTTCGGCGCCTATCACCTGCAGAGCGTCCGCGCCGGCGAACAGGCGGTGTTCGTGGCGAACCCCAACTACTTCCGCGGGAAGCCGCATTTCGATCGGGTGATCTACCGCGCCGTGCCCTCTGGCGCGTCCCGCACCACGCTGCTGCGCAGCGGCCAGGTGCAGTGGATCGACCGGCCCACGGTGCAGCAGGTGCTGGACATGCAGCGCGACCGCCGCGTGAAGGTGCAGGACCAGGCCGGCCGCGCCATGGCGAGCGTGCGGATGAACTGCTCGATGCGCCCCTTCGATGATGTGCGCGTTCGCCGGGCGATGAACTACGCGGTGAACAAGGAGGCGCTGAAGCAAGGTGTCGCGCTCGGCACCGGCGAGATCGCGCGCAGCATCATCCCGCCGATCGTGCGCGACTACGACCCTTCCTTCTTCGCCTATGACCACGATCCCGCCCGCGCGCGCGCGCTGCTGGCCGAGGCCGGCTTCCCCAACGGCTTCGAGATTGATCTCATCTTCTCCAACATCTGGTGGTGGGAGGAGCCGATGGCGGTGCAGGTGGCGGACCAGCTTCGTGCCGTCGGCATCAACTGCAAGCCGCAGCGCATCACGGGCTCCGACCTGCGGGCGCGGGGCGCGCCGAACCGGCAGGACATGGCGCTGTTCACCTTCGAGGACGGGCCGATCGTGCTCGATCCGGTGTATGCGATCTACCTGATGGCGCGGTCGGACGGCGTCTCCAACCGCGCGCGCTACGCGAACCCGGCCTTCGACGCGCTGGTGGACCGCGCGCGCACGAGCATCGACCCTGCCGTGCAATCCGCCGCGGTGCGCGATGCGCAGAGGATCTGGATGGAGGATGCGCCCTGGATCCTGACGCTCTATCCGCAGACCTTCGAGGCCATGGCGCCCAACGTCACGGGCTGGGTGCCACACCCGGATGAGCATGAGCGCTGGGTGGACCTGACGGTGGGATGAGCGGCGCGGTCCTCGGACAGTTCTGGGGCTTCCTCTGGCGCCGCGCGCTGCTGCTGGGGCCGCTGCTGATCGCGGTCTCCTTCCTCTGCTTCATGCTTGTGCGGCTGGGCGGGCAGGACCCGGTCGCGATGCTCGCCGGGCCGACCGCGACGTCGGCCGAGATCGAGATGGTGCGGCAATCCCTGGCGCTGGACCGGCCGGTCTGGACGCAGTTCGGCGTATGGCTCTCGCATGTGGTGCAGGGCGACCTGGGACGATCCTGGGTGAGCAACCGGCCGGTGCTGGGCGAGTTGCTGGAACGCCTGCCGGCGACGCTGGAGTTGCTGCTCTACGGCGTTGCGTTGGGCGCACTGGTCGGCATCCCGGTGGGGCTGCGCGCGGCGCGCCGCCCCGATGGCACCTTTGACCAGGTCAGCCGCTTCGTCTCGCTGCTCGGCTTCTCGACCCCGACCTACTGGCTCGCGCTGATGGCGCTGTTCGTCTTCTTCTACCTGCTGGGCTGGGCGCCGCCCGGCATGGGGCGCATCAGCCTGATGGTGGAACCGCCGCCGCGGATCACTGGGAGTTATCTGTGGGATGCGCTGCTGGCGGGCGATCGCGTGGCGGCGTGGTCCGCGGCGTCGCAGCTCGTGCTGCCGGTGCTCTGCATCGCGATCATCTCAGCGGCGCCGATCGTGAAGCAGACGCGGGCGATCGCGATCGAGGTACTGGCCAGCGACTACATCCGCTACGCCCGCGCGCAGGGGCTGCCGGCGCGCGACATCCGCCGGATGGTGTTGCGCAACGCGATGGTGCCGGTGGTGACCTTCGTGGGCACGGAACTGGCCGGGCTGGTCGGCACCACGGCGCTCATCGAATACGTCTTTGCCTGGGGCGGCGTGGGGCAGTTCGGGCTCAACGCCATCGTGCAGGGCGATTTCGCGGTGGTGCAGGGCTATGTGCTGATGCTCGCCCTGTTCTCGGTGATCGTGTTCCTCGTCGTGGATATCGCGGTGCTGCTGCTCGAGCCGCGGGCGGTGCGGGCGTGAGCGGGCTCGCGCTGGACCGGGCGCGGCCGGGCGCCGTTGCGCGCGCCGCGGCGCGGATCGCGGGGCTTTCCCGCCGGTCGCCGACGCTCGCGATCGGCGCCGCGATCCTGCTGGCATTCGCGCTGCTCGCGATCTTCGCACCCTGGATCGCGCCCGAGAACCCGGTCGCGGCGAATTCCGCGCGCGTGTTGCACGCGCCGGCGCCCGGCATCTGGTTCGGCACCGACGGCAATGGAATGGACGTGCTGAGCCGCGTCATCCATGGCAGCCTCTACGCCTTCGGCATTGCGATACCCGTGGTGATCGTCGGGCTCGGCATCGGCGTGCCGGTGGGGCTCTGGACCGGCTGGACCGGGGGCTGGCCGGACGAGATCGTGATGCGCGGTTCGGATGCGCTCAGGGTGTTTCCCTCGATCATCCTGGCGCTGGCGGTTGTCGCGGCGGCGGGGCCCTCGCTGCTGAATGTCGTGCTGGTGCTGGGCCTGCTGGACGCGCCGATCTTCGCGCGGCTGGTGCGGGCCGAGGTGCTCTCGCTGCGCGGCGGCACCTTCGTGGAAGCCGCGGTCGCCGCAGGCAATCCGACCCGGAGAATCCTGTTCCGCCACATCCTGCCGAACGCGCTGCGCGGCGCGATGGCGCAGAGCGCGGTGCGCGCGGCCTGGGCGGTGCGGATCAGCGCGACGCTTGCCTTCCTCGGCGTCGGGATCCAGCCGCCGACGCCGCAATGGGGTGCCATGATCCGCCAGGGCGCGGAATACATGGTGACGGGCGAATGGTGGGTCGCGGTGTTCCCGGGCACCGCGCTGATCATCCTGGTGCTTGGCTTCAACATGCTGGGCGATGGACTTGCCGACCTGCTCGATCCGAGGCGGAAGGCCGCGACGCGGTGACACCGCTGCTGGATGTGCGCGGGCTGCACACGCATTTCGTCGCGCGCGACCTCGACAACCAGGTGCGCACGGCGCGCGCGCTGAACGGCGTCTCCTTCAAGCTGGCGCCGGGGCGAATCCTGGGGCTGGTGGGCGAGACGGGCGCGGGAAAGTCGCTCACGGCGCTGTCGGTGCTCGGGCTGCTCAAGCCGCCGGCGCGGGTGGTGGCGGGCCAGGCCTTCTTCGAGGGCCGCGACCTGCTCGCGCTGCCGCCCGAGGAACTCAACGCGCTGCGCGGCGCGCGGATCGGGCTGGTCGTCCAGTCGCCGAAGACCTCGCTCGACCCGCTGGCGCGGCTCGGGGCACAGCTCGTGCGGCTGCAACGGGCGCATCGCCCCACCCTGTCGTTGCGCGAGGCCGAGGCGCGGGCGGTGGAGATGCTGGCCGCCGTTGGCATCCCCGATCCCGCGCGGCGGCTGCGGGCCTGGCCGCATGAGCTCTCGGGCGGCATGGCGCAGCGCGTGCTGATCGCGATGGCGCTGGTCAACGAGCCCTCGCTGCTGATCGCCGACGAACCGACCACCGGGCTCGACGTGACGGTGCAGGCGCAGATCCTCGATCTGCTGCGCGAACAGGCTCGGGCTCGCGGCATCGGCGCGGTGATCATCACGCATGACCTCGGCGTGGTCGCGCATTACTGCGACGAGGCGGCGGTGATGTTCGCCGGCCAGGTGGTGGAACGCGGGCCGGTCGGCCGCCTCTTCGCGCAGCCCGCGCATCCCTATACGCGCGCGCTCATCGCGGCGACGCCGGAGCGCATCACGCTGCGGGCGAAGCGGCCGGTGGGCTCGCCGCCCAATCTCTACGCGCTGCCGGAAGGCTGCCTCTATCGCGACCGCTGCCCGATCGCGCAGCCGGTCTGTTCGGCGCCGCCGCCGGAGGTGGCGTTGGCCGAGGGCAGCGCGCTCTGCCACCTCGCCGCATGACCGTGCTGGAGGTGACGAACCTGCAGAAGCGCTTCGCCACGCCGGGCGGCGTGGTGAACGCGGTCAACGACGTTTCCTTCACGCTGCGCGCCGGCGAGACGCTCGGCCTGGTGGGCGAGAGCGGCAGCGGAAAATCCACGCTCGGGCGCTGCGTGCTGCGGCTGATCGCGCCAAGCGGCGGGCGCATCCTCTTCGACGGGCAGGACATCACCACGGCACCGGAATCGCGCTGCCGCGCGCTGCGCGGCGCGATGCAGATGGTCTTCCAGGACCCCTGGGCCGCGCTCAACCCGCGGATGACCGCGCGCGACCTGATCGAGGAGATGCTTCTGCTGCACACGAAGCTTTCCCGCGCCGAACGGCGCGAGGAGGCGGAGCGGCTCGGCCTGCGCGTGCGCCTGCCGGCGGCGATGCTCGACCGCTACCCGAGCGAGCTGTCGGGCGGGCAGCAGCAGCGCGTGTGCATCGCACGCGCCATCGCGACGAAGCCGAAGCTGAGCGTGCTGGACGGGCCGACGGGCTCGCGCGATCTCTCGGTGCGCGCCGGCATCCTCGACCTGCTGGCGGAACTGAAGGAGGAGACGGGTGCCGCGATGCTGTTCATCACGCATGACCTCGGCACGCTGCGGCTGATGGCCGACCGTGTCATGGTGATGTATCTCGGCCAGGTCGTGGAGGAAGCGCCGGCGGCGGCGATCTACGACGCGCCCGCGCATCCCTACACCCAGGCGCTGATGAGCGCGCATCTGCCGGCCGATCCCGCCGTGACGCTCGCGCGGCATGTCCTGACAGGCGAGATCCCGAGCCCTATCAACCTTCCGCCAGGCTGCTTCTTCGCCAGCCGCTGCCCGGTGGCGCTGCCACGCTGCCGGGACGTCTCACCGGCGCTGGAGCCCGTGCCGGGCGCTGCGGATCAACGCGCGGCCTGCATCCGCCTCGCCGATGGCGGCAATCTGGTCAGCGGCGCGCCCGGACGGTAAGACGCGCCGTCATCCGAGGAGACGGCGCATGAGCGAGGTGAAGCAGGGCGGCCAGGGTCCTTACCCGCTTGCAGGGAAGGTCGCGGTGATCAGCGGCGGCAGCGCGGGAATCGGCGCGGCGACCGCGCGGCGCCTGGCGGAAGGCGGCGCGACAATCGCCATCGGCTACAACAGCGGGCGTGACCGGGCCGAGGCGCTCGCCGCGGAATTGGCGGGCAGCGGGCATCTTGCACTGCACCTTCCGCTGACCGACAGCGCGGCGATCCGCGCCGCGGCGGCAGAGGTCGAGGCGAAGCTCGGGCGCTGCGACATCCTCGTGAACTCCGGCGCGACGACGCGCGCGGTGCCGCATGCCAATCTGGATGCGATGGATGATGACAGCTTCGACCGCATCCTCATCACCAATGTGCGCGGGCCGTTCTCCACGATCCGCGCCTTCGCGCCGATGCTGAAGCGCAGCGGCGATGGCGTGATCGTCAACATCTCCTCGCTCTCGGCGGTGAACGGGCTGGGCAGCAGCATCGCCTACTGCGCTTCGAAGGCGGCGCTGGACACGATGGGGCTGTCGCTCGCCCGCGTGCTGGCGCCGGAGGTGCGGTTGCTCAGCGTGCAGCCCGGCGGCGTCGCGACGGATTTCGTGCCGGGGCGCAGCCGCGCCGACGTGGAGAAGAGTTCGGCCGCGACGCCGCTGAAGCGCATTTGTGAGGCGGATGACGTGGCGCTCGCCGTGCTCGCCGCCGTCACGCATCTGCGGCTGTCCACCGGCGCCGCCATCCTGGTGGATGGCGGCAAGCACCTCTAGCCGCGCTCGGCCGCCATCTGCGCGAGGATCGCCGGCATCCTCGCCGCGGCCTGCGCCTGGAGCGTCTCGAACACGCTGTTGCCGTGGGCGTCAATGCCTACGGTGAGCGGGCCGAAGCCCTCGACCGCCACCCGCACCAGGCGGTAATGCGCGACGAGGTCGTTCCAGGCGACCTCCTTCACCGCGCGGATCGCGGAGGTGTGCAGCGGCGCGCCTCCGCCGAGCACGCTGAGATAGACGCAGCCGACCTCCTTCATCGCCTCGACGCAGGCGGCATCCAGGCCGCCCTTGCCGCCCACCGCGGTCAGCCCGTAGCCGCGGATCAGCTTCGGCATCAGCGCATTGAACCGCGTGGAGGTCGTCGGGTTCATGTAGAGGATTTCGAGCCCGCCATCCGGCGTATCCTGGCTGTAGCTGCCGAGATGCAGCAGCGAGCCGCCGGCGACCTGGAACGGCGGATCGCGACCTTCGTCGAGGCAGGCGATCAGCCGCTGGATCGTGGGCAGGCCGGCGGTGATGACGATTTCGCCATCCACCAGCACCATCTCGCCGGCCTTGAGGCTTCGGGCCTCGTCCGGCGTCATCGGCATGCGGATACGGCGCATCGGGGCTACTCCATCCGCTCCACGGAACCGTCGCTATGGATCCGCGCCCGCGTCCGGCGGTTGATCCAGCAGTTGAAGCAGACGGCGACGGGCGTGTAGCCGTGGCCGGACGCGTAATCCACATGCACGGCCAGCGCCGTGGTGTCGCCGCCGGTGCCCATCGGGCCGAAGCCGGTCGCGTTCACGGCGCGCAGCAGCCGTTCCTCCATCGCCGCGAGCGTCGGATCGGGGTTGGTGCTGCCGACGGGGCGCAGCGTCGCCTTGCTCGCGATCTTCGCCGTGATGTCGAAGGTGCCGCCGATGCCGACGCCGATGATCACCGGCGGGCAATGCTGCGACCCTGCCTGCATCACCACCTTCATCACGTATTCCTCGATCTGCGCGAGCGTCGGGAAGGAGAAGGTCTCCAGCGCCGCCCAGCGGCCGGAGCCGAGCGCCTTGGGCTGGCACATGATCTCCAGATAGTCGGCACCGCCGGCGACATCCCAGGTCACCAGCGGCATGTCCTTGCCCTTGTAGCCGCGCTCATTGGTCAGCGGGTTCGTCACATGCTTCAGGAGCGGCGGCTTGATGGTGGCGACCAACTCGTCGAAGCCGTCGCTGATCGCGGCCCGAAAATCGCCCTCCAGCTTCGCCGCGGTGCCGATGGTGACGTGATAGGTCGGCACGCCCGCATCGGAGCAGACGAAGCGGTCATCCTCCTCCGCGCGTTTCGCGCTGCCGAGCATCATCTTGAGAACCTGCTGCGCGCCGTGCTGCGTCTCGCGCTCCAGGGCCTGGCGCAGGCCGAGCTTGGTGTCCTCGGGCACGCGGCGCAGCGACCAGTCGTAGAGCTGCGCCGAGAGCGTCTTCACCGCCTCATAGGTGATGGGCATGCGGACCGGGTTCCTCCACTTGGGGCCAGAGTAGGGCTGGACGACCCGCGCGGGAAGTGGCAAAAGCCATAAGACTGGCCTTTAGGCTTAACGGGGAGGAATCAGCGGGCATGAAGCTGCATTGGTCGCCACGCTCGCCCTTCGTCCGGAAGGTGCTGGTGGCGGCGCATGAGCTTGGGCTGGCGGACCGGATCACGAAGACCCGCACGGCGGTCGCGATGACGAAGCCCGCGGTCGCGCTGCTGCCCGACAATCCCCTCGGCAAGATCCCCACGCTGGTGCTGGAGGACGGAACGGTCCTCTACGACAGCCTCGTCATCATCGAGTATCTCGACACGCTGACGGAGCGGCGCCTGATCCCACCGTCCGGCATGGCGCGCGTACAGGAGTTGCGGCGGCATGCGCTGGCGGACGGCTTCCTCGACCTTCTCATCCTCTGGCGCAACGAGCGCGATCGCGCGCAGCCGAGCGCGGAGCTGATCGCCGCCTTTGCGCTGAAGACGGATGCGGTGCTGCCCGAGCTGGAAGCCGAGGTCGCGGCGATCGCGGCCGGCGCCGTGGGGCTCGCGCAGATCACCTTCGCCGTCGCGGGCGCCTACATGGATTTCCGCTTCCCGGATCTCGGCTGGCGCGCGCGCTGCCCGCGCTTCGACGCCTGGCAGCGGCAGTTTGCGCAGCGGCCTTCGATGGTCGCCACCGAGATCGCGGAGGGCTGATGCCAGGGCCGTTGTCGCATATCCGCGTGCTGGATCTCGGGCGCATCATGGCCGCGCCCTGGTCCACGCAGATCCTCGCCGATCTCGGTGCGGAGGTGATCAAGATCGAGCGGCCCGGCGCCGGCGATGACACGCGCGGCTGGGGCCCGCCCTTCCTGAAGGACCGCGACGGCAACCCGACGAAGGAGGCCGGCTACTACCTCTCGGTCAACCGCGGCAAGCGCAGCGTGACGCTCGACATCGCGAAGCCCGAGGGCCAGGCGATCGTGAAGAAGCTGGCCGAGACATGCGACATCGTCGTCGAGAATTTTCGGGCCGGCGCGCTGGCGAAGTACGGCCTTGATGCAACGAGCCTGCGGACCATCAAGCCGTCCCTGATCTATTGCTCCGTCACCGGCTTCGGCCAGGACGGGCCGCGCCGCGACCAGGCGGCCTATGACTTCATGATCCAGGCCATGGGCGGCCTGATGAGCATCACCGGTGAGGCGGATGGCGCGCCGCAGAAGGTGGGCGTGCCGATCGTGGACCTGATGACAGGCATGTACGCGACGGTCGCGATCCTCGCCGCGCTGGCCCGTCGCAACCAAACGGGCCAGGGCGAGACGATTGATCTCGCGATGCTCGACGTTCAGGCGGCTTTCCTGGCGAACCAGGCGACGAACTGGATCGTGGGCAACCGCGTGCCGCACCGCGCCGGCAACAGGCATCCCAACATCCAGCCGCAGGATGTGTTCCCGGCGAAGGATGGGCATATCGTGATCGCCGTCGGCAATGACGGGCAGTTCGCAAAACTCTGCGAGGCGATCGGCCGGCCGGACTGGGCGAAGGACCCGCGCTTCATCCGCAACGCCGACCGTGTCCGCCACAACCCGGAGCTCACGCCGATGCTCGCCGAGCGGTTTCGCGAGTTCACCCGCGCGGAGCTGACCGCGAAGCTCGACGCGGCCGGCGTGCCCTGCGGCCCGATCAACACGGTCCCGGATGTGTTCGCGGACCCGCAGATCCAGCATCGGCAGATGCTGCGCGACCTGCCGCATCCGCTCGCCGGCACCGTGAAGCAGGTGGTCAATCCCATCCGGTTCCAGGATTCGCCGCTGACATTCGAAAGCCCGCCGCCGCTGCTGGGGCAGCACACGGCAGAGGTGCTGGCCGCGCTCGGCATCCCCGAGGACGAACAACAGTCGCTGGCCGCGAAAGGCGTGATCTGATGGTTCCCCGCATCCCCCTGCCCGGCCGCGAGGAGTTGGACGAGGCGCAGCGCGCCGTGTGGGACAAGGTCGTCTCCGGCCCGCGCGGCCAGGTGATCGGCCCGCTGCGCGCCGCCATCCACAACCCCGAGCTCGCCGGCCGCTGGTCGGCCCTTGGCGAGGCGCTCCGCTTCAACACCACGCTGCCCAAGCGCATCTCGGAGCTCGCCATCTGCGTCACCGGCCGCCGCTGGTCGAGCCAGGTGGAGTGGTGGGTGCACGCGCGCGTGGCCGCCGAAGCCGGCATCTCGCCCGCCGTGCTGGAGGCGATCCGGACCGGGCAGCCTCCGCGTTTCGACAAGGTCGACGAGGCGCTGACCTATGATTTCGCGCGCGCCATCCACCACGATGGCAACGTCCCGGACGCACTGTACGCGGCCGCGCGGGAGAGCTTCGGCGTGCGCGGCGTGGTCGAGCTGGTCTCGCTGATCGGCTACTACACGCTGGTCTCGATGACGCTGAACCTGCACGGCGTGCCGCTGCCGGACGGCGTGGACGAACCGCTCAAGGCCCCGGAGAAGGGCTTCTTCGAGTTGCCTGCCCGCATTCCGTGACAACCAGAGGGAGGAAACCATGATCGCAAGACGCAGTGCGCTCGCCGCGCTGATGCTGCCTGCACTGGCCACGCGCGCGCGCAGTCAGGCCTTCCCGGACCAGCCGGTGCGCCTGATCGTACCCTTCGCTGCCGGCGGCCCGGCCGACATCATCGCGCGCCTGGTCGGCCGCGTGATGGGCGACCGGCTTGGCAAGCCTGTGGTGATCGAGGCGCGGCCGGGCGCCGGCGGCTCGATCGGCGTGGATGTCGCGGCCAAGTCGCGGCCGGATGGCCATACGCTGGTGCTGGCCAGCAGCGGCGCCACCGTGATCCTGCCGCATCTGCGGAACAACATGCCCTACGACACGCTGCGCGACCTGGCGCCGATCAGCCAGGTTCTCGGCGTGCCCCAGATCGTCTCGGTCACGCCGAATCTCGGTGTCCGGACCTTCGCGGAGCTGATCGCGATGGCGAAGGCGCGGCCCGGGCAGATCGCCTTCGGCTCGGCCGGCATCGGCTCCTCGCTGCACATGGCCGCGGAGTTGCTGAAGCTGCGCGCGGGCATCGACATCACGCATGTGCCCTATCCGGGCGCGGCGCCGGCCGTCACCGATCTCCTGGCCGGGCGCATCCAGCTGCTGATGGCCGATACACCCGCCCTGATCGGCCATGTGCGCGCCGGCGCGCTGCCGGCGCTCGCCGTCACCTCCGCGCAGCGCCTCGGCGTGCTGCCGGATGTGCCGACCGCGGTCGAGGCCGGCGTGCCCGGCATGGTCAGCGAGACCTGGTATGGCGTGCTCGGCCCCGCCGGCATCCCGCAGGACCGCATCGCCACGCTGAACGCGGCCGTCGTCGGCGCGCTGCGAGACGAGGAGACCAGCCGGCAATTGCTGAACCAGGGCGGCCGCATCGTCGGCAGTTCGCCGACCGAATTCGCCGCCTTCATCCGCCAGACCCATGCCACCTGGGGCGAGGTGGTCCGCGCCACCGGCGTCCGCCTGGAGTAGTCCGCCATGCACCGTCGCAACCTGATTCTCGCCGCCACCGCCCTGCCCTTCGCGGCGCAGGCACAATCCTGGGTGCCGGATCGCGCGCTGCGCATGATCATCCCCGTGACGCCGGGCGGCACGGCGGACACCGTCGCGCGCATGGTCGCCGAACCCGCGGGCCGCATCCTCGGCCAGACCATCGTGGTGGAGAACCGGCCAGGCGCGAATGGGCAGATCGCGGCCGTGCAGGTCGCGCGCTCCGCGCCCGATGGCTACACGATGCTGTATTGCCCGCCGCCGATCCAGATCCTCAACCCGCTGATGATCCGGAACCTGCAGTATGACGCGTTCAAGGATTTCACGCCGCTCGTCGCGCTGATCCGCTCGCCCAAGCTGCTGGTGCTGCGGCCGAATCATCCGGCGAACAGCGTGGCCGAACTGATCGCGATGGCGAAGGCGCGGCCCGGCGAGATCACCTTCTGCTCCTCCGGCATCGGCTCCTCCGCGCATCTCGCCGCGGCGATGTTCGCGCAGATGGCGGGGATCGAGCTGCTGCACATCCCCTATCGCGGCACGGCGCCCGGCGTGCAGGACATCATCGGCGGGCGCATCGACTTCACGCTCGACACCGCCGCCTCGCTGATCCCGCTGGTGCGCGACGGGCGGCTGAAGGCGCTCGCCGTCAGCACGCGCGATCCGGCCGAGATCGCGCCCGAGCTGCCGCCGATCGGGCGGACCCTGCCCGGCTTCCATGAGGCGTCTTTCAACTACCTGATCATGCCGGCCGGCACGCCGCGCGAGGCGGTGATGACGATCAACGCCGCGGTCAACCAGTCGCTGCGCAGCGACACGGTGAAGGGCAGGCTCTCCAACCTCGGCTCGGAGGCGCTGGGTGGCTCGCCCGAGGATCTCTCCGCGATGATCGAGGAGGAGATCGAGCGCTGGCGCGGGGTGATCACGGCACAGCGGATCACCATCGAATGATCGCGCGCCGGACTGTCCTGTTCGCCTCGCTCGCGCTGCCTTCGGTGGCGCGGGCGCAGGCCTTCCCGAACCGGCCGATCCGGCTGATCTGCCCCTTCGCAGCGGGCGGCTCGGCCGATGCCAGCGCGCGGCAGATCGCCGAGCCGCTGTCCGGCGTGCTTGGCCAGCCCGTGGTGGTGGAGAATCGCCCGGGCGGCGGTGCCACGCTCGGCGCGCAGCTGGTGGCGCGCGCGCAGCCCGATGGGCACACGCTGCTCTACGGCACGCCGGGGCCGCAGATCATCAACCCGCATCTGATGCGCAGCGTGCCCTATGACCCGGTGCGCGATTTCGCGCCGGTCTCCGGCTACAAGCGCGCACCAAACCTGCTCGCGGTGCATCCTTCCATCCCGGCGCGGAACATCGCGGAGCTCATCGAGCTGGCGAAGGCGCGGCCTGGGGCGCTGACCTTCGCCTCCTCCGGCATCGGCTCCTCCTCCCATCTCGCGGGGGAGATGTTGAAGTTCCTGGGCGGCGTGGACATCACGCATGTACCTTATCGCGGCACCGGGCCGGCGCTGACCGACCTGCTTGGCGGCACGGTGAGCATGGCGCTCGACACGCTCTCCATCCTGCTGCCGCCATCGCGGGCGGGGAATCTCCGCGCGCTCGGCGTGACGACGCCGCGGCGCTCGCGCCTCGCCTCCGACCTGCCGGCGCTCGCCGAGACGCTGCCCGGCTTCGACGCCGCGCCCTTCAACTACATCGCGGCGACCGGCGGCACGCCGGCGCCGGTCATCGCCCGGCTGAACCAGGCGATCGTCGGCATCCTCAACGACCCCGCCTATCGCGCGCGGATGGAAGCGCTGGGCGAGGAAGCCACGCCCTCCACGCCCGAGGAGTTGGCCGCGACGCTCGCCGCCGAGAGCGCGCGCTGGAAGCAGGTGATCGAAGCCGCAGGAATCCGCGCCGAATGAACCGTTGCCCGCGCCATGCTGCGCATGCCGCCCTCAAGCGCCGGCGCCCGCATCCGCGGGCTTGGCTCGTCGGACTTCCGGCGGGCCGCATTCGCGGCCTCGGCCACCTTCGGTGGCCGCAGGTTGCCACCCTGTGAGGCAGCCATGACGTACGAGACCCTCAAGTTGGAGGTCGCGGATTTCGTCGCGACCGTCACCCTGGACCGCCCGCCGGTCAACGCGATGAACCGCGCGATGCGGCAGGAGATCGTACAGGCCTTCGACGAGCTGCACGACCGCGAGGATGTTCGCGCCGTGGTGCTGACCGGCGCCGGCAAGGCCTTCTGCGCCGGCGCGGACCTCAAGGAGCGGCCGAACATCAGCGGACCCGGCGCCTATCCCGCGCATAACCGGCTGACCCGCGCGACCTTCGACAGCCTGATGGAATGCGGCAAGCCGGTGATCGCGGCCGTGAACGGGCTTGGCATCGGCGCGGGCTGCGTGCTCGCCTTCTGCGCCGACATCATCCTGGTGGCGGAGGACGCCTATCTCTCGATGACGGAGGTGGATGTCGGGCTCGCGGGCGGCGTGCGGCATGTGCGGCGCCATCTGGGCGAATCCAATGCGCGGCTGATGATCTACACCGCGCGCCGGATGACCGGACCAGAGCTGCTGCGGACGAACGCCGCCTCGCTCTGCCTGCCGCGCGCTGAACTGCTGGCCGCGGCGCAGCAACTCGGGCGCGAGATCGCGGCCAAGGTGCCGCTCGCGATCCAGGCCGCGAAGAAGTCCTTCCAGGTCACCGAATACATGCCGCTGCACGAGGGCTATGCCTTCGAGCAGTCGCAGACCGTCGCGCTCGCGAAGACGGAGGACACGCAGGAAGCCTGGCGCGCCTTCGCCGAGAAACGCAAACCCGTCTTCAAGGGCCGCTGATCCATGGCGCGCGAAACGCTGCTGCTGCTGGTGCCGATTCCCGCCGATCTCCGGGCCGCGCTGGAAGCCGAATACGAGCTGGTGGAGGACAAGCCCAACGACATCCCTCGCCCCGGTATCCGCATTGCCGTCACGACCGCGATCATGGGCTTTCGCGCCGCCACGCTGGACCGGCTGCCGGACCTGAAGCTCATCGCGAGCCAGGGCACGGGACTCGAAACCTCCGATCTCCCGGCGGCGGCGAAGCGCGGTGTGAAAGTGGCTTACACGCCGGACGTGATGACCGAGGATGTCGCCGATGCCGCCATCGGCCTGATGTACGCCGCGGCGCGCCGCATCGCGGAAGCCGACCGCTTCGTGCGCGCCGGCCGCTGGGGGAAGGAGCGCATGTCGCCCTCCATCAGCCTGCACCGCAAATCCGTGGGTATCGCGGGGATGGGGAAGATCGGCCAGGCCATCGCGCGGCGTTGCGCGGGCCTTGGCATGACCGTCGCCTGGACCGGCCCCCGGCCGAAGCCGGAACTGCCCTACGCGCATCTCCCCGACATCCGCGCGCTCGCGGAGCGCAGCGACGTGCTGATCCTCTCGACTCCTGGTGGAGCGGAGACGGACAAGATGGTGGATGCGGAGGTGCTGCGCCTGCTGGGGCCGCGCGGCATCCTGGTGAATGTCGCGCGCGGCTCGGTGGTGGATGAGGATGCGCTGATCGCGGCGCTCCAGGCCGGCACGATCGCCGGCGCGGGGCTTGACGTCTTCGCCAAGGAGCCGGGGCTCGATCCGCGCTTCCTCGCGCTCGAGAACGTGGTGATGGAGCCGCACTCCTCCTCCATCACCTATGAGACGCGCGCGGCGATCATCGCGCGGATCATGGGCGACATCGCCGCCTTCCGCGAAGGTCGGCCCTTCACCGATGCGGCGGCCGGGCATGGCTAGGGGCGCGGCCGTCGTTGATCTCAGCCGCAGCGCGGTCTCGCGCTACATCCAGCTTGCGACGCTGTTCAGGCGCCGCATCGAATCGGGCGCCTGGCGCAGCGGCGATCGCATCCCGACGGTGGACGAACTCGCCGCCCAGCACGGCGTGGCGCGCGCCACGATCCGCCAGGCGCTCGATGAGCTGGAGGCGGAAGGGCTGATCGAGCGCTTTCGGGCGAAGGGCACTTTTGTCCGCACGGCACCGGTGCGCCTGTGGTGCGAGGTGGAGACGGACTGGTCCGGCCTGCTGCGATCCCGCGACGGCGCGACGATCGAGATCCTGTCGGACACCCCCGGACTGCCGCCGGCCGACGTGCCCCGCGCCACGATCGGCACGCTGGCGCCGAGCTACCGCCACATCCGACGTCGCCACAGCCGCGACGGCCAGGCTTTCCTGCTCGCCGATGTCTATCTCGACGACCGGCTTTCGCCGCGTGTCACGGCAGAGGATCTCACCACGCGCACCGCGCTCAGGCTCGCCGCCGGCATTCCTGGCGTGAAGATCAGCGATGCGCGCCAGGTGCTGACGATCGGCAGCGCCGACGTGGAGAGCGCCGCTTCGCTCGGCATCGCGCTGAACGCGCCGGTCGCGCATGTGCGGCGTGCCGCGGTGGACCAGCACGGCACGCTGATCCTTGTCGCCGACGGGATCTATCGCGGCGACCTTGTGCGCCTCGACGTCAAGCTGCGCTGAGGAGGAGACCACGATGCAACGCCGTGCCCTGCTGGTTGCCACGCTCGCCCTGCCTGCCATCGCGCAGGCGCAGGAGAGCTGGCCGACGCGCAGCATCTCGCTGGTTGCGCCCTTCGCCCCCGGCGGCCCGGTGGACAACACCGCGCGGCCCTTCGCCGACGTCTACGGGCGCGTGCTCGGCCGCCCCGTGGTGATCGACAACCGCGCCGGCGGCGGCGGGTTGATCGGCACGCGCCACGTCGCGCAGTCGCGGCCGGACGGCTACACGATGGTGGTCGGCGCGCCGGCGCCGCTGGTCATCGGCCCCGCCGCCAACCCGGACGCGCCGGACCTGCTGCGTGCGCTCGCGCCGATCGGGCTCATCGCGATCAGCCCGCAGATTCTCGTGGTCAACAACGACGTGCCGGCGCGCAGCCTGGCGGAGTTCGTGGCACTCGCCCGCGCGCGGCCGGGCGCGCTCAACTACGGCTCGGCGGGCATCGGCACCACGCCGCATCTCGCGATGGAGCTGCTGAGCCAGCTCGAAGGGCTGAAGCTGGAGCACGTGCCGTATCGCGGCACCGGCGCGGCGCTGCCCGATCTCGTCGGCGGCAAGATCGAGACGCTGTTCGGCGACATCTCGGCCGTCGCGCCGCTGGTCGAGGCCGGCCGCATCCGCGCGCTCTGCGTCACCGGCAGCGAACGCTCGCCGCTCGTGCCCAACGTGCCCTCGGCGGGGGAACTCGGCATGCCGACGCTGAAGGTGCGGAACTTCCAGGCCGTGCTGGTGCCGGCCGCGACGCCGGAGCCCGTGCAGCGCCGCGCGGAGCAGGCGATGATCGAGGCGCTGCGCGACGAGACCCTCCGCGCCACCCTCACGCGCCAGGGCTCCTGGGTGGCGGAGGGCGGCGCCGCGGCCCTCACCGAGTTTCTCCGCGAGGAACGCGCGATCTGGACGCCGGTGATCCGTGCCATCGGGTTGCAGCTGCAGTAGCGGCCATGCCCCAGAGCATCGCGCAGAAGATCATCGCCCGCGCCGCGGGCAAGGACCGCGTGGAGGTCGGCGACTATGTCACGGTCACGCCGGACTACGTCGCCTGCCAGGAGCTGTTCTGGCCCGGCCACAAGCGGAACCTGGACCGCATCGGCGTGGACCGCATCCCGCGTCCGGACAAGGCGGTGATGGTGATCGACCACTCCACCTCCGCCGCGATGGGCTCGCACCACCACGAGACGCATCGCACCCTGCGCGACTGGTGCGCGAAGCAGGGCATCGAGCATTTCTTCGGCCCCGGGAACGGTCTTCGACACCAGATGCTGGTGGAGCACGGGCTCGCGCGGCCTGGCACCTTCGTCTTCTCGGATGAAGGCAACATCGCCTCGATCGGCGCGGTCGGTGCGCTGAACATGCCGATCTCCACCGAGGTGATCGTCGCGCTGATCCAGGACGGCAACTGGGTGGCCGTGCCGCCCTCGGCGCGCATCACGCTGACGGGGCGCCTGGGCTTCGGCGTGACCGCGCGCGACGTGATCCAGACGATCCTGCGCGACTGCACGCCCGATGGCCGGCTTCTGCAATGCTGCGTCGAGTTCGACGGCCCGGGCATCGCCGCGCTGACGCTCGACGACCGCCACACCATCCTCGCGTCGCTGTTCCATTCCGGCGCCTATACCGGCGTGATGGCGCTGGATGATGTGGCACTCGACTACGTCCGCGCGCGCGCCCGCGACCGGCCGTGGCAGGTGGTTCAGGCCGATCCCGGCGCGGACTACATGACGGAATTGACCTACGACCTCGGCACGGTCACGCCGATGGTGACGCGCCCGCCCGACGCGCATGGCGCGGTGCCGATCGCCGAGGCCGCCGGGCAGCACGTTGACCAGGCCTCGATCGGCTCCTGCGCGGGCAACCGCCTGGATGACATGCGCGCCGCCGCGCGCATCCTGCGCGGCCGCCGCATCGCTTCGCATGTCACGCTCTACATCACCCCCGGCAGCCGGGAAATCTACGCCACCGCGGCGCGCGAGGGGCTGCTGGAGATCTTTGCCGAGTCCGGCGCTGCCGTGCTCGCGCCGGGCTGCACCACCTGCTGGGGCTACCAGGGCGTGCTGAACGACCGGGAGGTCTCGATCTCCACGCAGCAGTTCAACTACCAGGGGCGCAACGGGGCCCGCAGCGCACAGGTTTTCCTCGCGGGACCGCATGTCGTCGCAGCCTCGGCCGTCGAAGGCCGCATCGCCGATCCGCGGCCGCTGCTCGCGGAGGCGCGCGGATGAGCCACGCCATCCCGAAGGGCCGAGTCTGGAAGTTCGGCGACGATGTCTGTGGCGATGACGGCATCATCGAGTTCGCGATTGTCGCCGCCGGCTTCGGCAAGGAGGCCGACGAGGACGCGCTGCGCGCCATGTGCTTTCGGGCGCTGCGGCCAGAGTTCCCGGCCGAGGTGCGGAAAGGCGACATCGTGGTCGGCGGGCGCAACTTCGCGCATCACAACCATGTCGAGGTCAGCATCGCGATCCGCGCCTCCGGCATCGCCGCCGTCGTCGTGGAATCCTGCGAGGCCGTGTTCATCCGCCGCGCCCTGAACACAGGCCTGCCGGTCATGATCTGCCCGGGGATCCATGCGGCGGTGAAGGATGGCGAGGTCATCTCGGCCGACCCCGCGACGGGGCTGGTCACGCCAGCCTCGGGCCGCGTGCTCAAGGCGAAGCCCTTCTCGGAGCGCATGGTGCAGATCTGGCAGGCGGGCGGCGCGATCCCGCTGCTCGAACGGGAATTCGCCGCGCGCCGCGCGGCCATCACATGAAGAGAGGAGATACGACCATGCTCACCCGCCGTCTCGCCCTGCTCGGCGCCGCCGCGCTGCTGCCGATGCCCGCCCTGGCGCAGGCCTATCCGGACCGGCCCGTGCGCCTCGTCGTCGCCTTCCCGCCGGGGGGCAATGTGGATTTCACCGCAAGGCTTCTGCAGCCCGCGCTGTCGCAATCCCTCGGCCAGCCCGTGGTGGTGGAGAACCGCCCCGGCGCCGGCGGCATCGTGGGGACGGAATCCGTCGTCCGCTCGCGCCCCGATGGCTACACCGTGCTGATCACCGGCACCGCGCCCGTCTCGCTGTTTCCTGTCGCGATGGACCACCTGCCCTACAACGTCGAGCGCGACCTTGCGCCCATTGGAATCGCCTACCGCGTGCCGATCGTGATGTCAGTCGGCCGCGAAGTGCGAGCGCGCAACCTGGCGGAGCTCGTGGCGCTCTCGAAGGCCACGCGCGGCGGCCTCTCCGCGGGCAGCGCGGGGATCGGCTCCGGCGCGCATCTCGCGATCGAGCTGTTCAACGCCGGCACCGGCGCCGGCCTGGTGCACGTGCCCTATCGCGGCACGGGCCCGGCGCTGAACGACCTGATCGCCGGCACCATCCCGGTGATCTTCGATCAGCTCTCCTCCGCCCTGCCGCTGCACGCGGATGGCCGCGCGCGCATCCTCGGCATCGCCTCGGCACAGCGCTCCCCGCTGATCCCGGATGTCCCGACCTTCCGCGAGGCGCGGATGATCGAGGCGGAATGCGCGACGACGATCGGCCTGCTCGCGCCCGCCGGCACGCCGCCGGAGGCAATCGCGAAGCTGCGCGATGCGCTGGCCTTCGCGATGCAGGACGCGACCGTGCGCCAACGGCTGGAAAGCGTCGGCGGCGAGATCCCGCCGGCCGACCAGATCAACCCGGCCCGCTACGCGCAGGTGATCCGCGAGGAGCGCGAGACGAGCCGCGAGGCGGTGCGGCTGGGGAACATCAAGCTGGAGTAGGGGTGGCTCCGGGAGGGGCAATGCCCCTCCCGAAGACCTTGCCACCTCAGCCTGATGTCCCGAACCCATGCGCCGCGACGTCCGCCGCGTGGCGCTGGAGCGCGCGGATGAAGGCGAGCGTTGCGGCGGCGGGCGCGGGCTCCGCCGCGCGGATGATCCCCGCGGGCCGTGGCGGCGCGGGCACCGGCAGCGGCACGACCTTCAGCGCACCCCGCAGCAGGTCTCCCACCATCATCGAGCGCGGCATGATGGAGATGCAGTCGCTCGCCAGCAGCATCTCCCGGATGAAGCCGTAGGATGAGGAGCGCAGCGCGACGTCCCGTGGCAGGCCGAGCAGGGCGAGAACCTCGTCGATCTCGAGGCCCACGCGCTGGCTGACGGTCGGCAGCACGAGTTCGTAGCGCGCGATCATCGCGGCGGTGACGCGCGGCGCGGCGAGCAGCGGGTGCTCGGCGCGGGCGAGGACAGAGATCGGCTCCTCCCACAGCGCCTCGCGCAGGAAGCCATCCGGCACGGCCGGCGTATAGAGGCGCCCGACGACCAGATCGAGCTCGCGCGCCGCGAGCAGCGGCAGCAGTTCCTCGGTGCGGCCCTGCTGGAGGCGGACACGCAGGCGCGGGTGGCTTTCGCGCAGCCTGATCAGCGCGCCGGGCAGCATGCCGACCGCCGCGACCGGCAGCACGCCGACGGCGATGGCACCGCCTTCCGCCTCGCCCACCGCGTCCAGCTCTTCCTCCACGCGCCGCAGCTCCGCAAGCATGCGGCGGGCGAGGCGGATCACGACGATGCCTGCCTCTGTCGGCCGCACCCCGCGCGCGTGGCGCGCGAAGAGCCGCGTGCCGACGATCTCCTCCAGTTCGCGCAGCGAGCGCGAGAGCGCGGGCTGCGAAAGTCCGAGCGCCGCGCCCGCCTTCAGGAGACTGCCATGCGTATCCAGCGCATCCGCCACCCGGAGCAGTCCCAGTTTCAGCTTCTGGTCGAGGAAGCGCCGCGTCACGCGCGACTAGTCCAGGCGATAGACGCGCCGCGCATTGTCGCGCAGGAATTTCCGGAGCGGACCGGGCCGCAGCCCGAGCGAGGCCACCTCGTCGCGCATGCGCTTGAAGTGGAGGACGGGGAAGTCGGTGCCGAACATCACCTTGTCCTGGCCGTAGCTGTCGATGTAGCGCACGAAGCTCGCTGGCCAGTGCTTCGGCGCGTGCGCATCGGCCACGATGAAGATGTTGCGGTGCTTCCAGGCCATGGCGATCATCTCGTCATGCCAGGGGATGCCGATATGGATCCCGATGAGCTTGAGCTCCGGAAAGTCGCAGGCGACGGAATCGAGCGTGATGGGCTGGCCGACGGAGCGCAGCGGGCGGCGCGGATCATAGACCAGCGACTGGCCGACCTGGAGCTGCACCGGCACGTCCAGCTCGCAGCACTCCGCGTAGAAGGGATACCAGCGGGCGTGGTCAGGCGGCAGCTCGAACCAGTGCGGATAGCCATGCGCACCGATGAAGCCGTATTCCCGCACGCAGCGCCTGAGCTCGCGCACGCCGGCCATGCCCTGCGTCGGATCGAGGCCGATCAGGCCGCTGAACCGCTCCGGCCGCCATTGCACCAGATCGGCGACGACCCGCGGGTCGAGATGCCAGGACCCTTGCAGGCCAAGTTGCCCGATCTTCGCGGCGACGAGGAAGGCGCGGCCGATGCCGGCTTCATCCATCATCGCGAGCATCTGTTCCTTCGTGTAGCCGGCGCGGACGCGGTCCTCCTGGCGGAAGGTGCCGGCGTGGAAATCGCCGCTCCAGGAGGGGCGTGAGGCGACGATCTCCGGTGTCAGCGGATTGACCACGGCGTCGATGGCCAGGATCTCGTCGGACACGCGCTTTCCCCGTCTCGGTGACGCGCGCAGGATCGTCCCGGCGCCGTCGCAAGTCCAGCTTGCGGCTTGCCAGGCAGGCGCGATGCGGCAAGCTTCGCGCCCGCCCAGGGGACACGCCATGGCCGAGGACCTGCATCGCAGCGCGCTGGTGATCGACGGGCTCAACATCTCGCGCTGGAGCCGCACCGTCTTCGAGGACATGCAGCGCGGCGGCGTCACGGCCGCCAACTGCACATGCTGCGTCTGGGAAGGCTTCGACGCGACGATGCGGACGATAGCGCAGTGGAAGCGCTGGTTCCGCGAGCATGACGACCTGATCCTGCAGGTCCGGACCGTCGCCGACATCCGGCGCGCGAAGGATGCCGGCAAGGTGGGGATCATTCTCGGCTGGCAGAACACCTCGGCAATGGATGGCGACATCCGCACGCTGGAGCTGTTCCACGATGTCGGCGTGCGCATCGTGCAGCTGACCTACAACACACTGAACTTTGTCGGCGCGGGCTGCCTGGAACGCTACGATCCCGGCCTCTCGGATTTCGGCGCAGAAGTGGTGGCGGAACTCAATCGTCTCGGCATGCTGATCGATCTCAGCCATGTCGGCCCGGTCACGGCGCGCGAGGCAATCCTGCAGTCGCGGCAGCCCGTCTGCTACACGCATGTTGCGCCGCGCGCGCTGCATGACCACCCGCGCAACCGCACCGATGAGGAGCTGCGATTCATCGTGGACCATGGCGGTTTCATCGGCGTCAGCACCTACCCGCTCTTCCTGCCAAGGGGCTACGACAGCACGCTGGACGATGCGGTCGCGGCGATCGAGCATGTGATCCGCGTCGCGGGCGAGGACCGTGTCGGCTTCGGCACGGACTTCCTGCAGGACCAGGACCAGGCGACGCTCGACTGGTTCGCGCAGGACAAGGGCACCGCACGGCGCGTGCTGGTGCGCCGCGGCGAAGGCAAGCCACCGATGCCGAAGGGTCTGGAGACACTGGCGGATTTCGGCAACCTGACGGCGGCGATGCAACGGCGCGGCTGGACCGGATCGCGCATCCGCAAGGTGCTCGGCGAGAACTGGCTGCGGCTGTTCGGCGAGGTCTGGCACGGCTAGGCCTGTCGCGTCGCGACAATTGCGTGTCGCATGGCGCAATACGGCGCGGCGTCCGCGCTCGCCATACTTGTTGACCGGTTGGGGAGGCGAAGATGATCAGGCCGTCGCGTCGCGAACTCCTGGCCGCCGGACTGGCCGGCTTCGCCGCACCGTCGAGCGCCTTCGCGCAGGCCGCGCCACGGCGCGGCGGCACGCTGATCCTCGCGCTGGAAGGCGAGCCCGCGACGCTCACCTCGCATCTCGCCACCGACACGCCCGCGATGATGGTGGCGAACAACCTGTTCAACGCGCTGATCCTGCTCGATGAGAAGCTGGAGCCCGTGCCGGATCTCGCGACCCGCTGGACGACCTCGGCGGACGGCCGCACCTACAGCTTCGATCTTGCGCAGAATGCGCGCTGGCATGACGGGCGGCCGGTGACGGCGGCGGATGTCGAGTACACCTTCAACGAGATCATCGCGAAGCTGCATCCGCGCGCGGGGGCCTGGTGGCCGAATGTGGAGAGCGCGAAGGCGACGGGCACGCATGCCTTCGAGTTCAAGCTGAAGGCGCCCTTCGCGCCCTTCCTCACGATGCTGGGCAGCGTGCTGTCCTCCGGCGCGCTGATCATGCCGAAGCACATCTACGAGGGCACGGATGCGCGCACCAACCCGGCGAACCAGCGGCCGGTCGGCAGCGGGCCCTTCACCTTCTCGCGCTGGCAGCGGGGCAGCTTCATGGAGCTGAACCGCAACCCGAACTACTTCAAGCCGAACCGCCCCTATCTCGACAGGCTGGTGTTCCAGGTCTCCTCCGATCCCGCGGCGCGGCTGCTCGCCTTCGAGCGCGGCGAGATCGATTTCCTGCACTGGTACATCGTGCCCTATGACCGCATCGGCCAGCTGCGCGGCGATCGCCGATTCACGCTCTATCAGAAGGGCGATGCGGCGGCGACGAACGGCCTCATGCTTATCAACCATCGCCACGATCGGCTGAAGGATGTGAAGGTGCGCCAGGCGCTGGCGCATGCGATCAACCGCGAGTCCATCAACCAGCGCGGCCTGTTCGGTGAGGCGAAGGTGGCCAAGAGCCATCTCGGTAGCACGCTGGCGGGCTTCTTCACGGACCGCTTCGACTATGCCTTCGATCCGGCCAAGGCCAACGCGCTGCTGGACGAGGCCGGGGCGCGGCGAGGCGCCAACGGAACGCGCTTCCCGCTGCGCCTGTTCTGGGCCTCGGGCCGGGACTACGAGGGGCGCGGCGCCGAGATCATCCGCGACAACCTGCGCGACGTCGGCATCGAGGTGACGGTGCAGGTTTTCGACCGCACCTCCTTCGTGGACCGGGTGTTCCGCCAGTGGGATTTCGACCTGGCCATGCAGCTCTTCACCACCGGGCCGGACCCCACCGTGAGCGTCACGCCGCGCTACCACACCAACGCGATCCGCCGCGCGCCCTTCGTGAACGGCATGGGCTACTCCAACCCGGCGGTGGATGCGCTGTTCGATCGCGAGCCGACCATCACGGATCGCGCGGCGCGCAGCCAGGCGTGGCACGAGATCCAGCGCCACCTGATGCACGACCTGCCGGCGCTGCCGCTGTTCGAGCTGCCGCCGATCCATGCGGCCTCCTCGCGCTTCGCGGATGTCGTGACAGGGCCGCAGGGCTACATCGAGAACCGCGAGAACGCCCACGAGGTCCGCTGACCGGTGACGCCTTCACTGCTGGTCTATGCGGCGCGGCGCCTGCTGCAGGCCGTGCCGCTGGTGCTGGTGATCATTCTCATCAACTTCGCGCTGATCCATGCGGCGCCGGGCGACCCGATTGATTTCCTTCTGGGTTCATCCGACGCGACGGAGGAATACATCGCGCAGGTGCGCGCCGAGTTCGGCCTGGATCGGTCCTGGGCCGAGCAGCTCGTCGCCTACCTGTCCAAGGTCGTCCGGCTCGATCTCGGCTACTCGCTGCGGTTCCGCGAGGACGTGCTCACGCTGATCCTCTCGCGCCTGCCGGCGACGTTGCTGCTGATGGGCACGGCGCTCGTTGTGGCGAGCCTGCTCGGCATTCTGCTCGGCACCGTCGCGGCGAGGCGGCCCTATTCGGCGGCGGACAATGCCGCGACACTGGTGGCCCTCGCCGGCTACTCCATGCCCGTCTTCTGGCTCGGGCAGATCATGCTGCTGGTCTTCTCGCTGCACCTCGCCCTCTTTCCGACCCAGGGCATGATGAGCCTGCGTGCGCCGCGCGAAGGGATCGGCATGGTGATGGATGTCGCGCACCACCTGGTGCTGCCCGTCGCGACCTACAGCGTCTACCATCTGGCGCTGGTGTTTCGCCTGACGCGGGTGAAGATGCAGGAGACGCTGGCACTCGACTTCATCACCACGGCGCGCGCCAAGGGATTGCCGGAAGGACGCGTCGTGTATGGCCATGCGCTACGCAACGCCATGCTGCCGGTCGTCACCGTGATCGGGCTGAATTTCGGCTTCATGCTGGCGGGCTCCGTGCTGACCGAGACGGTCTTCGCCTGGCCTGGCACGGGGCGGCTGTTGTTCGACGCAATCCAGGCGCGCGACTATCCGCTGCTGATGGGCCTCTTCACGGTGCTGTCCGTCATGGTGATCCTGGCGAATGTGCTGACCGACATCATCTACGCGCTGATTGATCCCCGTGTCGTCTACCGTTGAGTCCGCGGCGCCACCGGCGCCCTCCGCCTGGCGCATTTTCGGGCGCAACCGCGCGGCGGTGGTCGCCGCGGCGGTGCTCGCGGTCCTGCTAGCCTTCGCGCTGCTCGGGCCGCTGCTGGTGCCCTTCGATCCGACGCGCACCGGGGTCGGCCCCAGCATGGCGCCGCCGGGCGCGCCGCATTGGATGGGCACGGATGAGCTGGGGCGGGACGTGTTCAGCCGCGCCGCGGGCGGGCTGCGCATCTCTCTCCTCGTCGGCGTCAGCGCGGCGGGCACGGCCACGCTGATCGGCCTTCTGGTGGGTGGCACGGCTGGCTTCTTCGGCGGCTTCGTGGATGATGCGCTGATGCGCGTGACCGAAATCTTCCAGGTCATCCCGCGGTTCTTCCTGGCGATCCTGCTCGTTGCCTTCTTCGGCGCGGGCCTCGCCAACATCATCTTCGCCATCGCGATCCTCGGCTGGCCGGAGGTCGCGCGGCTCGTGCGGGCGGAGGTGCTGACCCTGCGTGGCCGGCAATTCGTGGATGCGGCCCGCGTCGCCGGAGCGTCGAGACCCGCGCTGATCTTCGGCGAGATCCTTCCCAATGCGATGGGTCCGGTGGTGGTCAACACCTCGCTCCTCGTGGGGCAGGCCATGCTCCTGGAAGCCGGGCTTTCCTACCTCGGGCTCGGCGATCCCTCCGTCGTCAGCCTCGGCGTGATGCTGCAGGAAGCGCAGCAGATCATGCGCAGCGCATGGTGGACCTCCGCCTTTCCAGGCGCGCTGATCTTCCTCGCGGTGCTGGCGCTGAACCTGCTGGGGGACGGTCTGAACGACCTGCTCGATCCCCGCGCGCGGGAGCGCTGAGATGGCGGAGCCGCTGCTCGACGTGCGGGGCCTGCACACGCATATCGCGACGCATGCGGGCACGCTGCGCGCCGTGGACGGCGTGGACCTGCACGTCATGCCCGGCGAGGCGGTGGCACTGGTGGGTGAATCCGGCTGCGGCAAGTCCATGACGGCGCTGTCGATCATGCGCCTGCTGCGGCCTCCGGTGCGCAGCGTAGCCGGCCAGGTCGTGTTCGACGGCACCGACCTCCTCGCGCTCAACGACGGCACGATGCGCAAGCTGCGCGGCGATCGGATCGCCATGGTTTTCCAGGACCCGATGACCTTCCTGAACCCCCTGATGCGCATCGGCGACCAGATCGCCGAGACGCTGATGCTGCATCGGGGCCAGTCGCGCGCCAAGGCGCGGGAGGCCGCCTCGGTGGCGCTGCGCAGCGTGCGCATCCCGGATCCGGCGACGGTCGCGGCCAATTTCCCGCACCAGCTTTCGGGCGGCATGCGCCAGCGCGCGCTGATCGCGATGGCCGTCGCCTGCCGCCCTGCCCTTCTCGTCGCGGATGAGCCGACGACCGCGCTCGATGTCACCGTGCAGGCGCAGATCATGCGGCTGCTCGCGGGGCTGCGGCGAGACCTCGGCAGCGCGTTGCTGCTGATCACGCATGATCTCGGCCTGGTCGCGGAATACTGCGACCGCGTCTATGTGATGTATGCCGGCCAGATCGTGGAGCATGCCGAGGTCCACGCGCTGTTCCGCGCGCCGCAGCATCCCTACACCCGCGCGCTGCTCGCTGCCGCGCTGCCGCCGCATCGCCGCGTCGCCGAATTCGCCGCGATCGGCGGCCAACCCCCGAGCCTGCTGAACCCACCCAGCGGCTGCCGCTTCCATCCGCGCTGTCCCGCGCGCTTCGAACCCTGTGACCGGGAGGCGCCGCCGCTGCTCGAGCCTGCGCCGGGCCGTTCCGCGCGCTGCTGGCTGCATGCGAGGAGCGAGGCCGATGCCGTCGCTTCTTGAGATCCGCGACCTTGCCGTGCGCTTCCCCGTCGGCGGCGGCTGGTTCGGCAAAGGACGGCGCTACGTGCGCGCTCTGGATGGCGTCAGCCTGGATGTGGCGCCGGGCGAGATCGTCGCCGTCGTCGGCGAGAGCGGCTGCGGCAAGACCACCCTGGCGCGCAGTGTGCTCGGGCTCGTGCGGCCAAGCGCGGGCCAGGTGCGGTTCCGTGGTAGCGAAGTGGGCTCGCTCGATGCCGCGGGCTTGCGCGGCTATCGCCGCGCAGTGCAGATGGTGTTCCAGGATCCCTTCGACAGCCTGAACCCACGCCGCACCGTCTTTGGCACGCTCGCGCGGTCGCTGCGCATCCACGGCATCGTGCCGGACTCCGAGATGCGCGCGGAAGCGGCGCGACTGCTGGATCGCGTGGGACTCAGCCCCGGCATCGCCTTTCTTGACCGCTACCCGCACCAGTTCTCCGGCGGTCAGCGCCAGCGCATCGGCATCGCGCGTGCGCTGGCGGTGCGGCCGGAGGTGATCGTCGCGGATGAGGCGGTCTCGGCGCTCGACATCTCCATCCGCGCGCAGATCCTCGCTCTCATGCGGCGGTTGCGGGACGAGCTCGGCGTGGCCTGGCTGTTCATCACACATGACCTTGGCGTGGTACGCTCGGTCTGCGATCGGGTGGTCGTGATGTATCTCGGTCGCGTCGTCGAGGAAGGCCCGACCGAGGCGCTCTTCCGGCGCCCGCGTCACCCCTACACCACAGCCCTGATCAACGCCTGCCCGATCCCCGATCCCGCCCTGGCGCGCATGGCGCGGGTTGATCCTCTGGATGGCGACCCACCCTCCCCGATCGCGCCGCCCGATGGCTGCCGCTTCCACACGCGCTGCCCGGTCGCGAAGCCGGCCTGCGCGCAGCAGGACCCGCCGCTGCGCAGCGTGGATGCCGGACGCCGGTCGGCCTGCCACTACGCCGAGCAGGCCGAGACCTGGCCGCTGCTGGCGCATCTTGCGGAGGACACGGCGCGATGACCACGACGCTCGGCATCCTGGCAGCGCATGCTGCGACGCGGCCCCGCGACTGGCCGGCCGAGGCGCTGGACGGCGCGCGCCGCATCGTGGCGGACACGCTGGCCTGCATCCTCGGCGGCCGCGTCGAGGAAGCGCCGCAGGCGGTCGCCGGCGCGCTGCGCGCCTGGCGCGCGGGCGGCGGCGCGATGGATCTCGTCGGCGGTGGCACGCTGCCCTCGCCCTGGGCGGCGCTCGCGAACGGCACGGCGGCGCATGCGCTCGACTATGACGACGTGCTGGAGCCGATGATGGGCCATGCCTCCGCGGTGCTGGTGCCGGCCGTGCTGGCGCTGGCGGAGGAACGTGGCAAGTCCGGCGCGCAGGTGCTGGACGCGCTGCTGATCGGCTTCGACGTGATCTCGGCACTCGGCAATGCGGTGATGGTGGAGCATTACACGCGCGGTTGGCACAGCACGCTGACGCTCGGCGCGCCAGGCGCAGCCGCGGCCTGCGGCAGGCTGATCGGGCTGGATGCGACGAAGATGGCCGCCGCAATCAGCGCGGCGACGAGCTTCTCGGCCGGCAGCAAGCGGCAATTCGGCACCGCGATGAAGCCGACCCATGCCGGCCTCGCGGCGCAGGCCGGCGTGATGGCGGCGCATCTCGCGGAAGCGGGCACCTCCGCCGCGCCCGACATCCTCGACGGACCCTGGTCCTTCATCGAGCTCTACACCGCGCCGAGCGCGCCGGGGGTCGCCGCAATCGCCGAGACGCTCGCGGGACCTCCCGCGATGCTCGCCTTCGGAAGCTGGCTGAAGGCCTATCCCTGCTGCGCGAGCACGCATCGGCCGATTGATGCGATGCTGCAACTGCGCCAGCAGCATGGGCTGAAGCCGGAGGATATCGCGGCGATCGAAGCCGAGGTCTCGATCGTCGTGCAGCGCAACCTGATGTATGACCGCCCGGCCACGCCTTCCGAGGCGCGCTTCAGCCTGAATCACTGCCTCGCGCTGGCCGCCGAGGGCCAGGTGACGCTCGCCGGCTTCACGCCGGAGGCGCTGGCACCGCGCCGCGATTTCTGGCCGCGCGTCGCGATGAAGCTCGACCCCGCGCTGAGCGGCAGTTCCACCGACGAGACCTGCACGCTGCGCGTCACGCTGCGGGACAATCGCGCGCTGGAGACGGTGGTGAAGGTGCCGAAGGGTCACCCGCAGGTGCCGCTCTCGGAAGCGGAACTCGCTGCGAAGCTGCGCGATTGCGTCACCTATGGCGGCGCGCCCGGCAGCGCGGCGGAGCGGCTGATGAATGTACTCGATGGCCTCGCACAGGCCAGGACGCTGGCGCCGCTGACTCAGGCGCTCCTCGCGACAAGGACGCTCGCAGCATGACCAAGCACTTTCCGGTTGTCATCGGGATCTGCCTCGACGGCGAGGCGAACTGGATCGGCAAGGCTCCGGAGAACCGCAACCGCCCGATCCTGCTCTCGCATGGCGCCTTCGAGGCGCGCGAGGGCCTGGCGCCGCTGCTCGACGTGCTGGAGGAGCACGGCGTGACCGCCAGCTTCTTCGTGCCCGGCCTGACAGCGGACCAGTATCCCGAAGCCGTCGAGCGCTGCCTGAAGCGCGGGCATGAGATCGGCGGCCACGGCTATGCGCATCTGCCGGTGCACAGCCTGAGCGCCGAGGAGGAGGAGCGCGAGCTGGTCAACGGGCTCGATGCCGTCGCGCGCGTGACCGGCCAGCGTCCGGTCAGCTGGCGGTCCCCTTCCTGGGAGTTCTCCTCGCGGACCATCGACCTGCTGATCAAGCATGGCGTGACGGTCTCCACCAACTACCACGATGCGCTGCGGCCCTATCGCCACATGCGCGAGGGCAAGCCGCTGCCGCTCGTGGAGCTGCCGGTGCAATGGCATCTCGCGGACGCGCCCTTCTTCCTCTACGGCGGCCAGGTCGGCCGCGTCATCCAGCCCGCGACGGTGGCGGAGCAGGTCTGGACCGAGGAATTCGACGGTCTCTACGAGACCCCTGGCGCCTTCTACCACCTGACGCTGCATGTGCAGCTCATCGGTCATCCCGGGCGGCTCCGCATGCTGGCGCGGCATCTGAAGCATGTGCGTGGGCGGCCAGGGGTGGAGTTCCTCACCTCCCAGCAGGCCGCCGCGCTGGTTCCCTGAAAGGCATCGCACCATGGATGAGTCGCTGCACCGCGATTCCGTGCTGATTGACGGTCTCGTCGTCTCGAAGTGGAGCCCGAAGGTCTTCGCCAACATGCAGAAGGGCGGGCTCACCGCCGCCAACTGCACCGTCTGCGTGTGGGAGAACTTTCGCGACACGATGCTGAACATCGCGAAGTTCAAGCGCGCGATCAGCGACCATCCGGACCTGCTGATGCAGGTGCATTCCGTCGCCGACATCCGCCGCGCGAAGGAACAGGGCAAGGTCGGCATCATCCTCGGATTCCAGAACACCTCCGCCATCGAGGACCGGCTGGATACGCTGCAATTGTTCAAGGCGCTCGGCGTCGGCGTGGTGCAGCTCACCTACAACACGCAGAACCTCGTCGGCGCCGGCTGCTGGGAGGAGAACGACAGCGGCCTGTCCGGCTTCGGCCGCGAGGTGGTGCATGAGATGAATCGCCTCGGCATGCTGGTCGATCTCAGCCATGTCGGCGCCAGGACGGCGGATGACGCGATCCGGCATTCACGAAAGCCCGTCGCCTATTCGCATATCTGCCCGGCCGGGCTGTTCGACCATCCGCGCAACAAGTCGGACGCTGCGCTGCGCTTCATCGTGGAGCGCGGCGGATTCGTCGGCGTCGCGACCTACCCGCCCTTCATGAGGACGGGCGAGAACAGCACGCTCGACGACTGCGTGGATGTCTTCGAATACGTCATCAATCTCTGCGGCGAGGGCAACGTCGGCATCGGCACGGACTTCACCGAGGATTACGGCGCCGACTTCTTCGACTGGCTGCGACATGACAAGGGATATGCCCGGCGCATGGTGCCGACGCGCGGCGCGGCACCCTTCGTGAAAGGGCTGGAGACGACGGCCGACTATCCGAACCTCACCCGCGCCATGCAGCGCCGCGGCTGGAGCGAGACCCGCATCCGCGGCGTGCTCGGCGAGAACTGGCTGCGCTTTCTCGGCGAGGTCTGGACCTAGCAGGCAAGGCGGCGTCGCGCGCAGGCAAGGTTCTTGGCACGGTCCGGCAAGATTCATCCGATGCACTATTCGATCTTCAGCCTTCTGCGGAACGCGGTGACCGGGAACCGGTCCTGGACGCCCGCCTGGCGCAATCCGGAGCCGAGAGCCTTCTACGACACGCTGATCATCGGCGGCGGCGGGCATGGGCTGGCGACGGCCTACTACCTCGCCAAGGAGCATGGCATCACCGACGTTGCAGTGCTGGAGAAGGGCTATGTCGGCTCCGGCAATGTGGGGCGGAACACCACGATCATCCGTTCCAACTATCTGCTGCCGGCGAACACGCATTTCTACGAGAAGTCGCTGCAGCTCTGGGAGGGGCTGGAGCAGGACATCAACTACAACGCGATGATCTCGCAGCGCGGCGTGCTGAACCTGTTCCATTCGGACGGGCAGCGCGACGCCTATGCGCGGCGTGGCAACGCGATGCGGCTTGCGGGCGTGGATGCGGATCTGCTGGATGCCGCGGCCGTCCGCGCGATGGTGCCGGGCCTCGACATGGACAATGCGCGCTTTCCCGTGCGCGGCGGCCTGCTGCAACGCCGCGGGGGGACGGTTCGGCACGATGCCGTGGCCTGGGGCTATGCGCGTGCCGCAGATCGGCGCGGCGTGGACATCCTGCAGCACACGGAAGTCACCGGCATCCGCGTGGAGGCAGGCCGCGTGACGGGCGTCGAGACCGCGCGCGGCTTCATCGGCGCGCGGCGCGTGGGCATGGCGGCCGCCGGCAATTCCGGCCGCGTCGCGGCGATGGCGGGGCTGCGCCTGCCGATCGAGACGCATGTCCTCCAGGCTTTCGTCAGCGAGGCGATCAAGCCGGTGCTCGACACGGTCGTGACCTTCGGCGCCGGACATTTCTATGTCAGCCAGTCGGACAAGGGCGGGCTGGTCTTCGGCGGCGACATCGACGGCTACAACAGCTACGCCCAGCGCGGCAGCCTGCCGGTGGTGGAGGAGGTGATGGAGAGCGGCGTCGCGCTGTTCCCGGCCTTTTCCCGCCTGCGCTACCTGCGCCAATGGGGCGGCGTGATGGACATGAGCATGGATGGCTCGCCCATCATCGACCGCACGCCGGTTGACGGCCTCTTCCTGAACTGCGGCTGGTGCTATGGCGGCTTCAAGGCAACGCCCGCCTCGGGCTGGTGCTTCGCCCATACCATCGCCACCGGCGCGCCGCATGCGCTGAACGCCGGATTCCGGCTCGACCGCTTCGCGACCGGCGCGGTGCTGGACGAGAAGGGCGCCGGCGCCCAGGCCAATCTGCACTGAGTCGAGCATGCGCATCACCTGTCCCCATTGCGGCGAACGCGGCAACGAAGAGTTCACCGTGCTCGGCGCGGCCGATCCCGTGCGTCCCGCCGCCGATGCGCCGCTGAGCCAGTGGGTCGCCTACGTCCATGAGCGCGAGAACCGGCGCGGCACGCATCGCGAGCTGTGGCATCACCAGGCCGGCTGCCGCGCCTGGCTCGTCGTGGAGCGCGACACCATGTCGCATGCGGTGATCGGCGTGCGCGCCGCGAGGGATGCGGCATGAGCCAGCGATTCCGCCTGGCCGAGGGCGGCCATATTGACCGGTCGCGATCACTGGGCTTCCGCTTCGATGGCAGGCGCTTCGCGGGTCATCCGGGCGATACGCTCGCTTCCGCGCTGCTGGCGAACGGCGTGCACCTCGTCGGGCGCTCCTTCAAGTATCACCGCCCGCGCGGCATCCTCTCCGCCGGGCCGGAGGAGCCGCATGCGCTGGTGGAGCTGCGCAGCGGCGCGCGACGCGAACCGAATACGCGCGCGACACAGATCGAGCTGTTCGACGGGCTGGACGCGCGCAGCCAGAATCGCTGGCCCTCGCTGCGCTTCGACATCGCGGCGCTGAACGGTGTTGTCGCGCCGCTGATCGCGGCGGGCTTCTACTACAAGACCTTCATGTGGCCCGCCTCCTTCTGGGAAAAGCTGTACGAGCCGCTGATCCGCCGCGCGGCGGGGCTGGGCCGCGCGCCCGAAGGCGCCGACCCCGACCGCTACGAGCGCCTGTCCGTGCATTGCGACGTGCTTGTCGTGGGCGGCGGGCCAGCCGGGCTGATGGCGGCACTCGCCGCCGGGCGCGCCGGGGCGCGCGTGCTGCTGCTGGAGGAGGACAACGCGCTCGGCGGCCGCCTGCTGTCCGAAGCGGAAGAGATCAATGGCCGCCCCGCCGCCGAATGGCTGCGCGAGACCGAGGCGGAGCTGGCGAGCCTGCCGCGCCTGCGCGTCCTGCTGCGCACCACGGCCTTCGGCGTCTTCGACGGCGGCGTGATCGCCGCGCTGGAACGCGTCAGCGACCACCTGGCCGAACCCGCGCCGCATCGGCCGCGCCAGCGCTACATCAAGATCGTCGCGCGGCGCGTCGTGCTCGCCGCCGGTGCGATCGAGCGGCCCGTCGTGTTCGGTGGCAATGACCGGCCCGGCGTGATGCTGGCGGGCGCGGTCCGAAGCTATGTCAACCGCTACGCCGTGCTGCCGGGCAGGCGTGCCGTGGTGTTCACGGCGGGCGACGAAGGCTGGCGCAGCGCGACGGATCTTGCCGCCGCCGGCGCTGGCATCGAGGCGATCGTGGATGCGCGCGCCGAGGTCCCGGATGCGCAGAAGCGGCTTGCATCGCGGCTCGGCACCCGGCTCGTCGCGGGCGGCCGCGTGCTCGGCACGCAGGGCGGGCTGCGCGTCACCTCCGTGCGCTTCGCCGATGCGCAGGGGCGCGAGGACGGCGTTGGCGCCGATCTCGTCGCGATGACGGGCGGGTGGAATCCGTCCGTGCACCTCGCCGGCCATCTTGGCGGCAAGCCGCGCTGGGATGCGTCGATCCATGCCTTCGTGCCGCACGACCTGCCGCCGGGCATGGGCGTCGCCGGCGCGGCGAGCGGCCATTTCTCGACGCATGCCGCCCTGTCGGGCGGCGCGCGGGAGGGTGTCGCCGCGGCGCGGGATTGCGGTTTCGCCAGCAACGGCCCCGACATCCCGCGCGCGGAGGACGCGCCGCGTGAGCTTGCGCCGCTGTTCCATGTGCCGGGCCGCCGCGGCAAGGCCTTCGTGGATTTCCAGCACGATGTCACCGACAAGGATGTCGCCCTCGCGCATCGCGAAGGGTTCCGCAGCGTAGAGCATCTGAAGCGCTACACCACGCTCGGCATGGCGACGGACCAGGGCAAGACGGCGAATGTCACGGGGCTCGCGGTGATGGCCGACATCACCGGCCTCGGCATTCCGGGGACCGGCACCACCACGGCTCGGCCACCCTGGACTCCCGTCGCGCTCGGCGCGATCACCGGCCCACATCGCGGCCCGCACTTCCGGCCCGCGCGGCGCACGCCCATGCATGATTGGGAAGCGTCGCAAGGCGCGAGCTTCGTCGAGGTCGGCCCCTGGTATCGGGCGCAGTGGTACGCGCGCCCCGGCGAGGCCGGCTGGCGCGACAGCGTGGACCGGGAGGCGCTGGCGGTGCGCGCCAGCGTCGGCGTCTGCGATGTCTCGACGCTCGGCAAGATCGAGGTGACGGGGCCGGACGCCGCGGCGCTGCTCGATCTCGCCTATGGCAATGCCATCGCGACCCTCGCGGTCGGCCGCGTGCGTTACGGCGTGATGCTGCGCGAGGACGGCTTCGTGATGGATGACGGAACCGTCGCCCGCTTCGCGGCGGACCGCTTCTTCGTCACGACCACGACGGCCAATGCCGGCAAGGTGATGCAGCACCTGGAGTTCTGCCACCAAATCCTGCGGCCCTCGCTCGACGTCTCGATGATCTCCGTCACCGATGCCTGGGCGCAGGTCTCGATTGCCGGGCCGCGCGCGCGCGAGTTGCTGGCCGGCGTGCTCGATCCCGGCACCGACCTTTCCAGCGAGTCGCTGCCGCACATGGCCTGCACGCTCGCAGCGATCGGCGGCGTGCCGGCGCGGCTGTACCGCCTCTCCTTCTCCGGCGAGCTTGCCTACGAGCTCGGCGTCCCTGCCGATTACGGCGAGGCGATGTTTCGGCTCCTGCTGGAACGCGGCGCGATCCCCTACGGCACCGAGGCGCTCGGCGTGCTGCGCATCGAGAAGGGCCATCCCGCCGGCGGCGAGCTGAACGGCCAGACGACGGCACGCGACATCGGGCTTGGCCACATGCTCTCGAAGAAGAAGGATTTCGTCGGACGCCGGCTCGCGGAACGGCCAGCGCTGGCGGACCCGAAGCGGCCGGTGCTCGTCGGGCTCAAGCCCGTGGATGGCCGCACGCCGATCCGCGCGGGCGCGCATCTCTACGCGACGGGCGCGTCCACGCACACGGCAAATGGGCTCGGCTACGTGACCTCCGCCTGCTTCTCGCCGACGCTCGGCCAGCCGATCGCGCTCGCGCTGCTCTCCGAGGGTGATGCCCGCATCGGCCAGCGCATCCGCGTGCTCGATCCCGTGCGCGATGGCGACGTGGAGGCGGAGGTCTGCCCGCCCGTCTTCGTGGATCCGGAAGGGGCGCGCACCCGTGGCTGAGCTCGCGATGCGCACGCCGCTGGCCGGCCTTCTCCGCGCCGGCCGGCACGGCCACGCCGCCGGCGCGCCCGGGCTTCATCTCCGCGAACGCAACCCGGCGGCGGCGGCGATCGCGCGGCGCGGCAGCGCGGCCCTGCCCGATCTGCCGCGACGGCCGGGCTGCGTCACGATCGGCACCGCCGAGTTCATCTGGACCGGCCCCGGCCTCTGGCTCGCGCTCGATTCGGCGCCCGAGGGCCTCGCGCGCTTCGGCTTCGCACGGGCGTTGGCGGAACGGTTCGGTGGCGACGCCTCGGTCACCGACCTCACCGGCGCTCGCGCGATCCTGCGCCTGCGTGGCCCCGCCGTGCGCGACACGCTGGCGAAGCTCGTGCCGATCGATCTGGACGAGACCGTCTTCCCCGCGGGTGCGGCGGCGCTGACGCTCGCCGGCCATGTCGGCGTGACGCTGTGGCGCCCGACGCCGGAGGATTGGGACATCGCCTGCTACCGCTCCTTCGGCGCGAGCCTTCTGCATGATCTGCTGGAGGCCGCCGCCGAATTCGGCTGCGAGGTCGCGCCGGGGTGACGGGGACGGCCGGATATGCGCAGGATTCCCGGCATGGCGACGCAAGGCCGACAAGGCCGCCTGCCGGCCCGGTCCGGCCCGCCCGATCCACGCGGGCCATTGCAGCGCGAGCCGGTCCCGGCGCGCCGCAGCGAGGCGCGCGCGCCGCGCCGCATCGGCTTCCTGCTGATCCCCGGCTTCGCCGTGCTCGCCTATGCCTGCGCGATGGAACCCTATCGCGCGGCCAATGAGCTGGCGGAGCAGACCCTCTACTCATGGTGCCATGTCTCGCCGAGCGGCAGGCCGGTGCAGGCCTCCAACGGCATCGCCTTCCTGCCGGACCAGGGCATAGACCGGCCCTGCGAGGTGGACGATCTCTTCGTCTGCGCCGGCGGCAATCCCACCGCCTTCGACGATCCCGCGACGATGGCCTGGCTGCGAGCCCAGGCCTCGCGCGGCATCCGCATCGGCGGCGTCTCCGGCGGGCCGGAGATCCTGGCCCGCGCCGGCCTGCTGCACGGCTATCGCTGCACGGCGCATTGGGAATACACGCCGGCGATGCGGGAACGCTTCCCGGACCTCCTGCTCACGCAATCGCTCTACGAGGTGGATCGCGACCGATGCACCTGCTCGGGCGGCACCGCCGCGCTCGACATGGCAGTGGCGCTGATCGAGGCGGAGCATGGCCGGCCGCTCGCCCATGCCGTCGCGGAGTGGTTCCTGCACACGCGCCCGCGCGCCAAGGACGAGCCGCAGCGGATGAGCCTGCGCGAGCGCTACGAGGTCGGCCATGCCGGTCTGCTCCAGGTGCTCGCGGCGATGGAGGAGGCGCTGGAGGATCCGCTGCCGCGCGCGGCGCTCGCGCGCAGCGCCGGCGTGTCCGTGAGGCAGCTCGAAAGGCTGTTCCGCGCGCATCTCGGGCGCAGCATCGGCGCGCATTATCTCGCGCTGCGGCTGGAGCATGCGCGCCGGCTGCTGCGCCAGACCTCGCTCTCCGTGCTGGAGACGGCGCTGGCCTGCGGCTTCGCGAGCGCGGCGCATTTCTCCCGCAGCTACCGTGCGCGCTTCGGCCTGGCGCCGCGCATGGAACGCAGCGCAACCACCCGCATGAGGAGCGAGGAGCATGGATGAGCTGACCGCCGGCCCCGAGGCCATCGCCTTCACGCGCGACAGCTTCGTCTTCGACTGCCTGAGCCTCAACTACGTGCTGGAGGACGCGTACGCCGCGCGCTGCGCGGAGGGCGGTGTCAACGCCTTCAACCTCACCGTCGCCGCCGAGGAGGAAAGCTGGGACGATACGCTCCGCCTGACCGACAGCTACCTGGCCCGCATCGCGCGCAGCCCCTACCTCCAGCAGGCGACGGACAGCGCCGGCATCGCCGCGGCAAACCGCGCCGGGAAGATCGCGGTGATCCTCGGCACGCAGGGTGCGGCGATGCTGGAGGACAAGGTATGGCGCGTCGGCGTGCTGCATCGGCTCGGCTTCCGCTACATCGGCCTCGCCTACACGGGCGCGACGCTGTTCGGCGATGGCTGCGGGGAGCGGCGCGATGCCGGCGTCTCCTTCCTCGGGCGCGAGCTGATCGAGGCGATGAACGCGCTGAACCTCATCCTCGATCTCTCGCATTGCGGCCACCGCACGCGGGCGGAGGCGACGGCGCTCGCGACATGGCCGGTCTGCACCCATTCCAACGCCTATTCGCTGCTGGCCAACGACCGCAACACGACGGACGAGACGATCCGCGCGATCGTCGCGAAGGGCGGGATGGTCGGCCTCTGCGGCCTGCCGCGCTCCGTCTCGGCGGATGGCAGGCCGACGATCGGCCAGATGGTGGCTCATGCGCGGCATATCGTCGGCCTGGTCGGGCATGACCGGCTTGGCCTCGGCTTCGACTTCATCGAGGGGTGGGTCGAAGCAACGAAAGCCGGCCGTGCCTCCCACAAGCCGCCGAAATGGCGCGTGCTGCGGCCGGACATCTTCGGCACCGTGGAGGATTTCTTCACCGACACCTATCCCCGCGGCATGCACAGCATCCGCCTGCTGCCGAACCTGACGCAGGCCTTCTTCGACGAGGGCTGGACGCGCGAGCAGGTCGCCGCCGTGCTCGGCCGAAACTGGCTGCGGCACTTCACGGCTGCCAATGGGTAGCCGTGTCGCGGGGGAGCAATCCGAGGTCGCCTCCGGATAGGCCCGGCGCGGCACGCAGCGTGTGCATTTCGCCACTTCCGCAGCCGCGCTGATGCGTGAAGCCGTGCGCTCCGCGACGGGACCTCTGTCAGCATCCGCGCTGCTGGTGCAGGGCACCGCGCTCGCCACGAGGCGCGACCTGGTCGCTGAGACCCGCAACGACGAGATGACGCTCGCCATGGCGGTCCGCCCCCCGCCGCGTTCCGCGAAGGCACGGCGCCCGATTCTGGCGCAGCGCAAGCCCGCAGCTAGGCTCAGGACCCATTAATTCGCTTGCCTCGACGCGGGCGGGCGTGATTCTGAA
>VFQR01000569.1_pt1 | contig 46071 bp, 50 predicted proteins | sample 3512321 | NCBI WGS metagenome assembly VFQR01 (sample SAMN10412374, study PRJNA504923) | tailings metagenome | isolation source: Relicate 3 Philex TSF1 revegetated site | place: Philippines: Tuba, Benguet | collected 2017-08-29 | reverse complement strand
ATCGCTGCGCGACCGGCTCGAAGTCCCTCAAGGGGAGAAGGCGATCACAGCTGGCCGCGGTGCCATAAACGATAGCCCTCGCCGTCGAAGGGGGAGGGTGACGACTGCCGCGTCGGCGCGACAGGCGGTTGATCGGACGGGGGGCCGAACCGCCGCGCTGGCGAAGCAGCGCGGCGCGGACGATCAGATGGCGAGGGCGGTGCCGACGGCGACGATCGGGCCCTGGGCGACGCCGGTGGGCGAGCCGCCCTTCTGCTCGAGCGTGACGGCGAACACCGTGCCCGGATTGATGGCGGCGCGGGCCGGCTCGTCGAGCGGGATTTCCATGCGCTCGTTGACCGGGATCACGCCCATCGACACCGCAGGCTGCTCGCCCTCGATGTACCAGAGCTCGAAATCCCGATCCGGGATCGCGTCGCCCCGCAGCGAGGTGAGACGCACCTCGCCCGAGGACTGGTCGTAGAGCGCGATGAACTCGACGCCGAAGCCTTCCTGCGCCTGGATGGCGGCGACCAGCTGGGTCGCGAACTCATCCGGCGCCAGCTGCTGGGGCTGGACGAGGTTGTAGCCGATGGCCAGCACGGCGACGGCGGCGGCACCGGCCGCGGCGCTGCGCCAGAGCAGCAGCGATTCCCAGAAGCCGGTGCGGGCCGGTTCGCCGAACAGGCGCCGCTCGATGGACGGCAGGGCCGCGGGCGGCGGCGGCGTTTCGACGAACGCGGCGTCGAGCGTTTCGAGCTTGCTTCGCCAGGTGCGCAGCTCGGCCCGCAGCGCCGGTTCCGCCGCAAGGCGCCGCGCCATCGTCAGGCGCTCGGTATCATCCAGCAGGCCGAGCGCATACTCGGCGACGAGGATCCTGTCGTCCTCGTTCAATCCGCCGGTATCCAATCCCATAGTCATGCCGCCAGACACTCTCTCAGCTTGATCAGGCTCCGCCGGAGCCAGGTTCTCATCGTGTTCAGCGGCACGCTGTGGCGCGTCGCCAGTTCTTCGTAACTATAGCCGTCCAGATAGGCGCCCCGAACGCAGTCGGCCTTGTCGGCCTCCAGCGTATCGAGACAGGAATCGATGCGTCCACGCTCGCCCCTGTCGATGCTCGCCTGTTCCGGGTCCGGCCCGCCATCGGCCACTTCCAGCGCCAGCTCGATGTCGTCGCTCATGGGCTTGCGGGCCCTCAGCACATCGAGCGAGTGATTGCGAGCCACCGCAACCAGCCAGCTGATCGGGCTGTAGTTGCCCGGTATGAAGCGGTCGGCGCGTTGCCAGACCTTGACGTATATTTCCTGCAGGGCCTCTTCGGCTTCTGCCCTGTCCCTGAGGATACGGAGGGCCACGCCGAAGAGTTTCGCGCTGGTCCTTTCGTAAAGCGTGCGGAAGGCGGAGCGGTCCCTGAGGGCTGTCCGCGAGATCAGACCGGCGATTTCTTGGCTTGGATTCGTCATCGGCCGGAACGTTATCGGATGCTCGCATTTCTGCCTATCCCCCTCATGAGTCACGAAAACATCGTGATTGAGTTGTTGAAGGCGCCGCGGCTGCGGCAAAAGCGCTTCCGGCACGACGAGAATAGCGATAGGACACACGCACAATGGACACACAGCGCGCCATGCCAGACATCGAGACGTTCTCCCGCGACGCCGCCGTGCTCAGCCAGGCCCTGCCCTACATGCAGCGCTACGAAGGCAAGACCGTCGTGGTGAAGTATGGCGGGCACGCCATGGGCGACCTGAAGCTGGGGCAGGCCTTCGCCCGCGACATCGCCCTGCTCAAGCAGTCCAAGGTCAACCCGATCGTGGTGCATGGCGGCGGGCCGCAGATTGCCCAGATGCTGAAGAATCTCGGCATCGAGAGCAAGTTCGAGGGCGGGCTGCGCGTCACCGACCAGCGCACCATGGAAGTGGTGGAGATGGTGCTGGCCGGCTCCATCAACAAAGAGATCGTCGCGCTGATCAACGCCGAAGGCGAGTGGGCCATCGGGCTGTGCGGCAAGGACGGCAACATGGTGTTCGCGCGCAAGGCGAACAAGTCCGTGCGCGACCCCGGCTCCAATATCGAGCGGGTGCTGGACCTCGGCTTCGTGGGCGAGCCGGTCGAGGTGGACCGCACGCTGCTCGACCTGCTCGCGCGTTCGGAGATGATTCCGGTGATCGCGCCGGTGGCGCCGGGCCGCGACGGGGCGACCTACAACATCAATGCCGACACTTTCGCGGGCGCGATTGCCGGCTCGCTGGGCGCCAAGCGGCTACTGTTCCTCACCGATGTGGACGGGGTGCTCGACGCCAACAAGCAGCTGATCCCGGAGCTGACCGTGCGCGACGCCAAGGCGCTGATCGCCGACGGCACGATCTCGGGCGGCATGATCCCCAAGGTGGAAACCTGCCTCGATGCGCTGGAAAACGGCGTCGAGGGCGTGGTGATCCTCAACGGCAAGACCCCGCATGTGGTGCTGGTGGAGCTGTTCACCGAGCATGGCGCCGGCACGCTGATCGTTCGTTAGGACGGGGCGGACGCAATATTCCGTAGCGCAGCGCGGGAACTGCCCCCTCCACCGGCTCCGCCGGTCCCCCTCCCCCGCTTTGACGGGGGAGGATCCGACTGCGACATCCAGGCACGGCTCGCAACGGTGGCGCAGATCGAGCCCCCCTCAGCGGTTCTGCTGCTCCTTCTGCCAGTCGCGGCCGGCTTCGGGGCGGATTTCGAGCGTGGCGTATTGGGCGATGGGGTCGTTTTCGAACAGGGCGAGCGCGGCGGCGCGGTCCGGCGCCTCGACGATGAGCAGCCCGCCAACATGCTCGCGTGCTTCGGCGTAGGGGCCGTCGGTCATGGCGGTGCCGCCGGGCGCGGAGCGGATCAGTACCGCCTCCTCGGGTTCGGCGAGCGCCAGCGCGGTGACGTAATGACCGCTGGCGATCAGACGGGCATCGAAATCGCGGCAGTCGCGATCAAGCTGGTCCAGTGCATCGGCGCTGGCGGCGGCGATCTTCTGCTTGTCGATATGGATGAGGCAAACAAAGCGCATGGCGGAACTCCCTGTGGCCGGAGACCGGCCCCGGCCGCGCGTCGGATGCGCGGCGGGGTCGGCCCGTGCGGCCGGCCGGGGGAGGATCGCCCCGGCAGGCCGCTCGCACAATAGTCGTTCGGCGTGCGCCGGATTCGACAGCGGGCGCGCTCAGGCCTCGACGACGGGGGGCGCCGCCGGCGCGCCGCTCGCCGCGGCGGAGGGCGGCCGGATCTTGAGGAACGGCACCAGCAGGAACACCAGCGCGAAGCTGACGATCTGGTAGATGATCGCCGGGGCGGCGGCATCGGCATAGGCGGCGGTCAGCGGCTGGCCTGCGGCGAGATTGTCGCCGAGCGCGGAAAAGAAGATCTCGCCCACGACGGCCACGCCGAAGGCACCGCCGATCTGCTGGAAGGCCTGCAGCGCACCGGAGCCTGCACCCGCATCGCGCGCCGGCACCCCCGCCAGCACCGACTGGAACAGCCCGGAAAAACCGATCCCGAGCCCGATGCCGGCGAGCAGCAGCGGCGGCAGCAGCACCCAGTGATCGAGGCTGTCGCCGAGGTTGAGGATGATGAGATCGAGCCAGCCGATGCCCAGGACGAGCAGCGCCGCGCCGACCATCAGCCGGGCCTTGAGATAACGCTGGCCGAGCCGCCCGATCAGCAGCGAGACCAGCAGCACGCCCACCGAGAACGGGGTGTTGGTCAGCCCCGATTCGAGCGGGGTGAAGCCGAAGCCGGACTGCAGCGTCAGCGAGATGACGATGAACATCGCTGGAATGCCGGAGGCCCAGATGGTGGTGATGAGCAGGCCCAACAGATAGTTCGGGTTGGCGATGAGGCCGTAGTTCAGCAATTGCGGCAGGCCGGCCCGGGCCCGGTGTCGCTGCCACAGGACGAACAGCGCGGTCATAACGAAGGAGAAGACGACCAGGCCATAGGCCCAGAGCGGCCAGCCATAGGCGCGCCCCTCGACGAGCGGAAAGATCAGCGCGACGCTCGCCACCGCGAAGAGGCCGATGCCGACATAGTCGTTGCTGAGGGTGGGATTGCCGGGCGTGCGCGGGATGAGGAACCAGCCGGCGACGAGCGCGAGCAGCCCGACCGGAATGTTGACGAGGAAGATCGGGCGCCAGTCGAGGCCGAAGATGTCCGCGCCGATCAGGAGGCCGCCGAGGATGGGGCCGGACACCGCGGCGAGACCGGCGCTGAGGCCGAACAGCGAGAAGGCCTGCCCCTTCTCCTCGGGCGGAAAGGTGACCTGCGCGATGGCGAGGACCTGCGGCGTCATGATCGCCCCGGCCAGCCCCTGCAGGACGCGCGCGGCGATCAGCCAGTTCATGGACGGTGCAAGGCCGCACAAGGCCGAGGCGAGGGTGAAGAGCGCGACGCCGATGAGGAACATGCGGGTGCGCCCGACGATGTCGCCGAGCCGGCCGAAGGGCAAGAGGCCCAGCGCGAAGGCGAGCACGAAGGCGGCGACGACCCATTCGATCTCGTTGGCGGTGGCATTGAAGTCGCGCATCAGGCTGGGGAGCGCGACATTGACGATGGTGACGTCGATGAGGTTCATGAAGCTCGCCAGCAGCAGGACGAACAGCGCGATCCAGCGGCGCGGATCGGCCTCGGCGCGGGACAGCGGCACACGAGCGGGTGTGGTCATCAGGCGAACCTCGCACGGGGGAAACTCCGGAGCGACGAATGCGCCCGGGCCCGGCTCCCATACGCCCATCGGAGGTCTACCACAACCGCGCGCGGACACGCGGCGGCGGCAGATGGTGCACAGTGTGCGCGAATGCTGTATTGAGCAGGCATGACACCGGTTCTGAACGACAAAGCGCATGTCCACTCGCTCGCCCATGTGACCGAGTGGGTGTTCGATCTCGACAACACGCTCTATCCGCGCCGCTGCAATCTGTTCGCGCAGATCGACTTGCTGATCAGCCAGTACATGGTGAGTGTGACGCAGTTGCCCTTCGACGAGGCGCGGGCGCTGCAAAAGGCCTATTACCGCGACTATGGCACGACGCTGAACGGGCTGATGCAGCGGCACCAGGTGGACCCGGACCACTTTCTCAATACGGTGCACGCCATCGATTACTCGCCGGTCGAGGCGCATCCGGAGCTACTGGCGGCGATCAAGGCGCTGCCGGGGCGCAAGTTCATCCTCACCAATGGCGATGTCGGACATGCGCGCGCGGTGCTGCACCGGCTGGGCCATGCGGACGAGCTGTTCGAGGACATCTTCGACATCCGCGCCATGAGCTACCGGCCGAAGCCGCTGCCCGAGGCCTATGCGGCCTTTCTCGAGCAGCACGGGATCGACGCCCGGCGCGCGGCGATGTTCGACGACCTCGAAAAGAACCTCAAGGTGCCGCACGAGGTGGGGATGCGCACCGTGCAGGTGGTCGCCTCCGACGACTACGCGCACGACCAGGTGGAAGCATGGGAACTGGCGCAGAGCGGCGAAGTGCATGTGCACCACGTCACCGCCGACCTCGCGGGGTTCCTGACCGCGCTGCGCTGAGGCGGGGCGGCCTCACTCCTCCAAGGCGATGTCGGGCAGGCCGTAGCGCTCGCGGATCACGGCCCAGCCCTGTTCCGCCGTGTCGACGACGGTGAAGAGCTCGGTGTCCTCGGGCGAGATGGTGCCGGCTTCGGCGAGCGCCTCGATATTGATCACCCGGCCCCAGAAATCCGAGCCGAACAGCAGCAGCGGCACCCGCTCCATGCGGCCGGTTTGGATCAGGGTCAGGGTCTCGAAGAACTCGTCCAGCGTGCCGAAGCCGCCGGGGAAGATGGCGACGGCGCGGGCGCGCAGCAGGAAGTGGATCTTGCGCGTCGCGAAATAGTGGAAGTTGAAGCTCAGATCGGGCGTCACATAGGGGTTGGGGCTCTGCTCGTGCGGGAGCACGATGTTGAGGCCGATGCTGGGCGCGCCGATGTCGTCGGCGCCGCGATTGCCGGCCTCCATCACGCCCGGCCCGCCGCCGGTGACTACGACATAGTCGCGATAGTCGAGGGCGCGGGCGGTGAGCGAGGCAAAGCGGGCGAAGCGCCGCGCCTCGTCGTAATAGCGGGAGGCCGCCTCGAGGTTCTGCTTCTGCGTCTCGTTGCGGGCCGCCCAGGCGGGCTTGCCGGGCTCGGGGATGCGGGCGCCGCCGAACAGCACGACGGTCGAGTTGATGCCGCGCTCGCGCAGGCGGAACTCGGGCTTCAGATATTCGAGCTGGAAGCGGATGCCGCGCGTGTCTTCGGAGGTGAGGAATTCATCGTCGGCGAAGGCGAGGCGGAAGGCCGAGGACTGCGTCTGCGGGGTCTGCGGCGCGTGCTGGACGGCGCTGACATCCTCGCTCGACGTTCTCAGCGATGTGTGCCGGCGTCTGGCCATTCTGGCTCTCCAATTGCGGTGCCGAGCCTCGCATGGGCCCGGTTAAGGATCGTTGACAGCACGGCGGGGCCGGCTATGGTCCGCCCGCCCGGCACCAGACCCCAGCGGAGACACCAATGCCCCACGAGGACCTTTCCACAGCGATCGAAGCCGCATGGGACAACCGTGCCGAGATTGGCTTTGCGACGCAGGGCCCGGTCCGCGAGGCGGTGGATGCGGCGCTGGCGCTGCTCGATTCGGGCAGGGCGCGCGTGGCAGAAAAGACAGCGGATGGCTGGCAGGTCAACCAGTGGCTGAAAAAGGCGGTGCTGCTGAGCTTCCGGTTGAATGACAATCAGGTGATGCCCGGCTCCGGCGGCAGCAACTGGTGGGACAAGGTGCCGCTGAAGTTTGACGGCTGGGGGGAGAACCGCTTCCGCGAGGCGGGGTTCCGTGCCGTGCCGGGCGCCATCGTGCGACAAAGCGCGCATATCGGCAAAGGCGTGATCCTGATGCCGAGCTTCGTGAACCTCGGGGCCTATGTGGACGACGGCACCATGGTCGACACCTGGGCGACGGTGGGCAGCTGCGCACAGATCGGCAAGAACGTGCACCTCTCCGGTGGTGTCGGCATCGGCGGCGTGCTGGAGCCGATGCAGGCCGGCCCCACCATCATCGAGGACAATTGCTTCATCGGCGCCCGCTCCGAAGTGGTCGAGGGCGTGGTGGTGGGCGAAGGCTCGGTGATCTCGATGGGCGTGTTCATCGGCGCCTCGACCAAGATCGTCAACCGGGCGACCGGCGAAGTGCATATGGGCAAGGTACCGCCCTACTCCGTGGTGGTCTCCGGGAGCCTGCCCGGCAAGCCCCTGCCCGACGGTCAGCCCGGTCCGAGCCTCTATTGCGCGGTGATCGTCAAGACCGTGGACGCGCAGACGCGGTCGAAGACCGGCATCAACGAGCTGCTCAGGGACTGAGGCCCTTGACCGCCCGCACAGCCGCCGCTCTGCTCCAGGACCTCATCCGCTGCCCCTCGGTGACGCCCGAGACGGCGGGGGTGCTCGACGTGCTGGAGGCGGCGCTGGTGCCGCTGGGGTTCAGCGTCACGCGGCTCACCTTCGAGGGCGACGGCTCGTATCCGGTCGACAATCTGTTCGCAACTCGCGGGAGCAGCGGGCCGCACCTGCTCTATGCCGGGCACACCGATGTGGTGCCGCCGGGCGATGCGGCGCTGTGGACGCATCCGCCCTTTGCCGCCGAGATCGCCGACGGCGCGATCTATGGCCGCGGCGCGGCGGACATGAAGTCCTCGATCGCGGCGTTCGTTGCGGCGCTGGCGCAGGTGCCGGCGGACCGGGGCCGGGTGTCGCTCGCCATCACCAATGACGAGGAGGCCGATGCCGTCAACGGCACGGAAAAGCTCCTCGCCTGGGCCGAGGCGGAGGGGCACCGCTTCGATTTCGCCATCGTGGGCGAGCCGAGCGCGACGCTGCGCGTGGGGGATTCGATCAAGATCGGCCGGCGCGGTTCGCTCAACGGGCGCATCACCGTCACGGGCACGCAGGGGCATGTCGCCTATCCGGACAAGGCCAATAATCCGCTGCCGGTCGCGGCCGGGCTGGTCACGGCACTCTCCGGCAAGCTCGACGACGGTACCGAGCACTTCCCGCCGTCGAACCTCGAATTCACCTCGATGGATGTCGGCAACAGCGCGACCAACGTCATTCCGGCGGTGGCGACGCTCCGCTTCAACATCCGCTACAATGACCGCTGGAGCCCCGAGAGCCTGGTCACGGCGGTGGACGAGGTGCTGGACAATCACGACAAGCAGGGCTGCACCGTGGCGCTCGAAGTGCTGGGGCGGCCCTCCCGCGCCTTTCTCTCCCCGCTCGGCGGCGGGGTGGATGCGCTGATCACCACCATTACGCGCCAGACCGGCATTCCGCCTGAACTCTCCACCGGCGGCGGCACGTCCGATGCGCGCTTTGTCGCGGCCTATTGTCCGGTGGTCGAGTGCGGGCTGCCCGGCCCCTCCATGCACAAGGCCGACGAGCATGTCCGGCTGGCCGACCTCGACGACCTGACGCGGCTCTATTCAACGTTCCTTGCCGAATATCTGGGCTGATGCGACCGGGGCAGCGCTTGTCAGGGCCGCCCCCCGCCTCTACATCAGCCGCAACCGTGGCGAAGGATCGGGTCGTGCCTGAGCAGAAGTCGAGTTTCCTGAACGAGATGCTGTTCGCTGGGCGGGGTGTCGGCGGGCTGATCGTGGGGAACCGGGCGGCGCCGAGCCATTTCGACGTGAGCCAGGCCGGCCTCGTGGGCAGCTTCATCGGCCTGTTGCTGATCACCGGCCTCAGCGCCGCGCTGCCGCTGCTGCTCGGCTTCGGCGGCGGGCGCATCTTCACGACCGTCGTCAGCGGGGTGATCCAGTACGGGCTGCAGATCGGCTTTGCCGCGGCGCTGCTGCGCCAGATCGGGCGGAGTGACGGGCTGGTGCCCTATCTGGTCGCCGACAACTGGGCCTCGTTCTACATCACGCTCGGCACCATGCTCCTCGCCATCACCGGGATCGGCGGGCAGCTGATGCTGATCGCCATCGGCATCCTGGTGATCGTGGTGGAGGTCAATATCGGCCGGCTGGTGCTGAAGCTGCCCGGCCTGCAGATCGCCATGCTGATCGTCGCGCAGCTGGTTGGCGTGCTGGTGGCGCAGCTGCTGATCGGCATCCTGTTCCCGGGCCTGCTGCCCGACCTCACGGCCGAGCTCGCGGCGGCTCAGTAATCGACGCGGGTGAGGTAGAGCCCGTCGGGCGGCGCCAGCGGGCCGCAGCGGGCGCGCTCGGTCGCGTCGAGGGCGGCGCGGAAATCCGCCGGCGTCCAGCGCCCCTCCCCCACGAGCTTCAGCGAGCCGACCATGGAGCGGACCTGCGAGTGGAGGAAGCTGCGCGCCTTGGCGCGCACGACGATCTCCTCGCCCTGGCGCGCCACATCGAACAGCTCCAGCGTGCGGATCGGCGAATTGGCCTGGCACTCCGAGGCGCGGAAGGTGGTGAAATCGTGCCGGCCGAGGATCAGCTGCGCGGCGCGGTGCATCTGGTCGGCCTCGAGCGGCACCGGCACGTGCCAGACGCGCCCCGCATCAAGCGCCGGCCGGCCGCGGCGGTTGAGGATGCGATATTCGTAGTGTCGCGCAGTGGCGGAGAACCGCGCCTCGAACTCCGGCCCCACCGCCTCGGCTGCGACGATCGCCACCCGGTGCGGCCGGGTGTGGAAGTTCAGCGCCTCGCGGATCTTCAGCGGATCTCGCGCGCGCGAGAGATCGAAACTCACCACCTGCCCCAGCGCATGGACGCCCGCATCGGTGCGACCGGCAGCCTGGGTGGTGACGGTCTCGCCGGAGAAGCGCGCGATCGCCTCCTCCAGCACCTGCTGCACGCTCAGCCGGTCGGCCTGGCGTTGCCAGCCGCAGAAAGGGCCGCCATCATATTCGACGGTGAGCTTGTAGCGGGGCATCAGCTGGATGCGGAACTGCCCATCACCCCGCCCGCTCCGGCAGTGGGCCGGCGCCGCGGAGGAAGGTGGGGGCATCCATGGCGGACTTGCCCTCGCGCTGCACGGCGACCAGGCGGACCGCGCCATCGCCGCAGGCGATGGTGAGGTCGGGAAGGATGGTGCCGGGAGCAGCGGAGCCGGAAGCGAGGGCAGAGCGCAGTGCCTTGATGCGGACGGGCTGGCCGTTGAGCATCAGTTCGAACCAGGCGCCGGGAAAGGGCGAGAGGCCGCGGATCAGATTGTGCACCTCGGCGGCCGGCTTGCTCCAGTCGATGCGGGCCTCCGCCTTGTCGATCTTTGCGGCATAGGTGACGCCCTCGGTAGCCTGCGGCGTGAAATCGAGACTGCCGCGCTCGAGGGCGGCGAGCGCCCGGCCCATCAGATCGGCGCCGACCAGCATCATGCGGTCATGCAGTTCGCCCGATGTCATGTCGGGGCCGATCGGCATCTCCTCGACGAGGCCGACGGGGCCAGTGTCGAGCCCCTCATCCATCTGCATCACCATGACGCCGGTGCGGGCGTCCCCCGCCATCACGGCGCGCTGGATCGGGGCGGCACCGCGCCAGCGCGGCAGCAGCGAGCCATGGAGATTGAGACAGCCGAGCTCGGGGGCGGCGAGGATGGGGGCGGGAAGGATCAGCCCATAGGCGACGACGACGGCGAGATCGGCCGCGTGGGCGGCAAAGGCTTCCTGCTCGGGCGCGCCCTTCAGCGAGCGCGGCGTAAGGACCGGCAGGCCGAAGCCCAGCGCCGCCTCGTGCACCGGCGAGCGCCGTTCGGCCTGGCCGCGGCCGGCGGGCTTGGGCGCGCGGGTATAGACCGCGACCACCTCATGGCCGGCCGAGACGATTTCAGTGAGGGTGGGCACGGCGAAGTCCGGCGTGCCCATGAAGATGATTCTCATGCGGTCGGCTCCGCGGGGTGAGGCGAGCAGGGAACGGCGACGAGCGAATGGCGAATGGGGCGGTGCGGACCGAGGCGACCGGTCTTCGCTGTTCGCTCCCCGGTCACCCCAGGGTTATCGGATATGTGCCCAGGCACGAGCCTCTCCACCGTTCCCTTCTCCCCTTGGGGGAGAAGGTGGCGCGTAGCGCCGGATGAGGGGGCGCACAATCCACATGGACTGTGCCGACCGAAGCGCAGCGACGGCCGGTTCAGTGCTTGCCGCCCACCCCTCATCCGCCCTTCGGGCACCTTCTCCCTCAAGGGGAGAAGGCGATCGCGGCTCGCACCGGTGCCATATGCGATAGCCCTTCCCGTCACCCCGTGCGGCGGGCCTGCTTCTGGAACTTCTTCAGCACGCGGTCGCGCTTCAGGCGGCTGAGATAGTCGATGTAGAGCACGCCATCGAGGTGGTCGATCTCGTGCTGGATGCAGATGGCCAGGCGATCGGTGGCGTGGGTTTCGACGCTGTTGCCGTCGAGATCGGTGTAGCGCACCGTGACCTCGGCCGGACGCTCGACCTCGTAATAGAGCTCGGGGATGGAGAGGCACCCCTCCTCGGTCACCACCGTCTCGTCGGAGTAGCTCAGGATTTCCGGGTTGACCATGACGATGGGCGCCGGCTCGTCACCTTCCTTGGCGAGGTCCATCACCACGATGCGGCGCAATTCGCCGATCTGCGGCGCGGCCAGCCCGATGCCCGGCGCGTCATACATGGTCTCCAGCATGTCGCTGGCGAGCGCCTTCACCTCGGCATCGACCTTGACGATCGGTTCCGCGATGGCACGCAGGCGCTCGTCGGGCAGGATCAGGATCGGGCGCTTGGCCATTGGCGGGGTCCTTCATGAAGAGACGCCTGAATATGGTATTTCGCGGGCACGGGTCAACCGGGAGCGGGGCGGGTGGAACAAAAGGGAAACCGAATCGGCTAGCATGCCGGAATGGACCGGATTCTCTTCAGCCTCGGCACGACCGGGGTCACGCTCGAAATGGCGCTGCTCGGCGGCGGCGCGCTGATGCTGGGCCTCCTGGCGCTGGTGGTCGTGGTGCTGCTGCTCGAGGGGCGGCGGCGGGCCGCTGCGGCGGCGCTCGAAGAGCATCGGCGGCAGGAGGGCGAACGGCAACTGGCCGATCTGATGCGCATCCAGTCGGAGATGACCGGGCGCATGCAGACCATGGCCGAGATCTTCGGAGCCCGCAGCGCCGATCTCGCCCGGCTGGTCAACGACCGGCTGGATGCGCAGGGCCAGAGGGTGGGCCAGGCCATCGAGAGCACCAATCAGCACACCACGGCGCAACTCGCCAAGATGCATGAGCGGCTGGCGGTGATCGACCGGGCACAGCTCAACATCGCCGAGTTGAGCCAGAGCGTGGGATCGCTGGAGGCGATCCTCGCCAACAAGCAGACGCGCGGCGCCTTCGGCCAGGGGCGGATGGAGACCATCCTCGCCGACGGCCTGCCGCCGAACGGCTTCGCGCTGCAGGCGACGCTTTCGAACGGGCGGCGGCCGGATGCGCTGGTGTTCATGCCCAATGCGGCGCCGCCGCTAGTCATCGACGCCAAGTTCCCGCTCGAAAGCTGGCACCGGCTGGGGAACGCGGAAGGGCCTGAGGCGGCCAAGCAGGCCGCCGCGGGGTTTCGCACGGATATGGGGGTGCATGTCCGCGCGATTGCCGACAGCTATCTGATCCCCGGCGAGACCGCGGACACGGCCTTCCTGTTCGTGCCGTCGGAATCGATTTTCGCTGATCTGCATGCCCAGTTCGACGACGTGGTGCACAAGGCGCTGCGGGCCCGGGTGGTGATCGTCTCGCCGGCGATCCTGATGCTCTCCATCCAGGTGGTGCAGGCGCTGCTGCGCGACGTGAAGATGCGCGAGGAGGCGCACCGCATCCAGCGCGAGGTGCGCGAGATGCTCACCGATCTCGGCCGCCTCGACGAGCGGGTGCGCAAGCTGCAGGCGCATTTCCAGCAGGCGAAAAGCGACGTCGCAGACATTCTGGTCTCGACCGGCAAGCTCACCCGGCGCGGCGAACGAATCGAGCAGATGGAGTTCGACGAGCCGGTGCCGGACCGGTTGGCCGGGCGGTGACGCGCGTCACGTCTGTGAATTGAATCGCTCTCGTGCCACGCCCTCGTCCTTCGGCGAGCTCAGGATGAGGGCTACGCCGCGCCGGATGTGAAGGGGCGCCCATGAACCAGTGCCGTCACGCCGCGTTGCACAGCCGGAACCAGACGCACGGAGCGCATGATGAGCACCACCCTTTCGGACCTGATCGGCAGCGACCTCACTTTCGGCAATGACGGCGACCGGCCCGGCTACAGCGCGCCGGTGACCGGCGACGACATCGAGGAGCTGCTCTATTCGGAGGAGTGGCCGGCGAGCGAGCGGATCGCCCGGCTCGAGGCGCTGCGCGGGGAACTCGCCGGGCTCGAAGCCCCCGATTTCGGCGACGACGATCCGGCGCGGCTGATCAGCCAGATCGACGACGCGCTCGCCCGGCTCAATGCCGGCGGCGGCCAGGAACTCGACCCCACCGCGATCGACCACGACCCCGCCGCGCATCGCGAAACGCTGGCGCCGGATTCCGACGAGATGGCCGAGCTCGCGGCGGAAGACGAGGCCTCCCTCGAAGAGAGCTTCGACGAACCGATCGACAAGGCCGAATGGATCGACGGCGACGGCTTCGACCCCGATCGCGGCGTGCGGTGAAGGTCGGCGCGGAACAGAGCGCTAGACGAGCATCTTCCCTGCCGGCCGGATAGCGCTTATCTTCGTGCCATGAGCACGAGACATCTGACGCGATCGGCCGCCCTTCTGAAGGGGATTGCCATGCAGGGTCGTGGGTCGCGTCTGCGGAACAAGGACAAGGCAACTGGCTCCATACTGTCGCCCAGCCGCTACCGGGCGCTCTCGGATGCTTTGCGCGCTTCAAAACAGCCCGCTTCCGACCGGGAGGCGAGAGAGGCAACGCCGCTGCCGGTCGTGGAGGAACGCCAGATTGCCCTCTATCGGGACCGTGTTCTCCGGCGCGTCCAGAAGCGCTTTGAGAGCACGGCAGCGGCCGAGCGCTGGTTCGTGGAGGGCAAGCTGCCCGGTTACAGCGAAACGCCGCAGGAACTCGTGAGGGCCGGGCTCGGCGCCGATGTGATCGAAGCGATCAACGCCATTGAGGCGGGCGTCTACGCCTAGATGGCCGCCTATCGACTCCGTGATGTCCCGCATTTCGGTGCTGAGGACGTAGGAGCCGTGGGGCGTTGCCCTACAGCGCGGTGCGGGCGCGGAGGGCCTGGCTGAGGGTGCCTTCGTCGAGATAGTCGAGTTCACCGCCGACCGGCACGCCATGGGCGAGGCGGGTGATGCGGATGCCGCTGGGGGCGAGGCGATCGGTGATGAAATGCGCCGTGGTCTGGCCCTCGACCGTGGCGTTGACGGCGAGGACGATCTCGGTGAACTCGGGCGCGCGGCGCAGCAGCGCATCGATCGTGAGGTCGTCCGGCCCCACCCCGTCGAGCGGCGAGAGCACGCCGCCCAGCACGTGATAGCGCACCGCGCCGACCCCGGCGCGCTCCAGCGCCCAGAGGTCGGCGACATCCTCGACGACGATCAGCATGCCGCTTTCGGCGCGGCGCGGATCGGCGCAGATGTGGCAGGGCGAGACGGTGTCGACATTGCCGCACACCTCGCACACCGTCACCGCCGCCACCGCCCGGTCCAGCGCCGCTGAAAGCGGCAGCATCAGCTGCTCCTTCTTCTTGATGAGGTGCAGCACGGCGCGGCGGGCCGAGCGCGGCCCGAGCCCCGGCAGGCGTGCCAGGAGCTGGATCAGCTGTTCGATCTCGGGGCCGGAAGTGGGCATGACGGGTGGGGAGCAGCGCGTGGGTCGGGAGGGCGGTTGGTGTCGGCTACGCGCCGGGCACCACCCGGATCAGAACGGCAGCTTCATGCCGGGCGGGAGCGGCAGGCCGGCGGTCAGCTCCTGCATGCGGGCATTGGCCTCGGTCTCGGCCTTCTGCTTGGCGTCGTTATGGGCGGCGATGATCAAATCCTCGAGCACCGAGACGTCGTCGTCGCGGAACAGCGAGGGGTCAATCCTGAGGCCACGCATCTCGCCCTTGCCGGTGAGAGTCACGGTCACCAGCCCGCCGCCGGAACGGCCTTCGACCGTCAGCTCGGCAATCTGGCGCTGCATGTCCTCCATCCGCCCCTTCATCTCCTGGGCGGCCTTCATCATCCCCATCAGGTCTTTCATGGTTCTTCGTCCTCGTCTGTGTCGCGAATGGCGTCGGCATAGGCCTCGACCGGGATCTGCTCCTGCCGCACGGTGACCCGAACGCTCGAGCCGGGAAATTTTTCCAGTATCGCCTGCACCAGCGGATCGTTGTGCGCCTCGGCATAGCGGGCGGCCTGCTGCTCCTCGCGCTGCTCGCGCAGCGTCGGCACCGCCACGGCGTCGCGGGCGAGGGTGATCATCCACTGCCGGCCGGTCCAGGTCTTCAGCCGCGCCGAGAGCGTCTGGATGATGGCGGGATCGGCGTTCTCGACCAGTGCGACCTCGAGCCGGCCTTCCGACATCGAGACGGGGCGCAGCGCGCTTTCGAGCGCGTGCTTGACCAGCAGGTCGCGTTTCGTGCCGGCGAGCGCCACCAGCTCGGCATAGTCGCGCGGCTGCGCGAAGGCCTGTGGCGCCGGCGCGGCCATGGTGGTCGCGACCGGAGTCGCGGCGGGCATGGCGGAGATCGCCGCGGGCTGGGGGGTTTCGATGCGGAGTGCGGTGGCTGCTCCGCCCGTGCCACCCGAGGGCATTGGTCGACCTGACGGGGCGCCGGCAGGCTGCGACTGCAGCCGGGTGAGCAATTCGTCTGGGGTCGGCAGATCGGCCGCATAGGCGAGCCGGACCAGCACCATTTCGGCGGCCTGCAGGGCGTTGCCGGCCTTCTGCACCTCTTCGAGGCCGCGGAACAGGATCTGCCAGGCGCGCGAGAGCACGCGCATGCCGAGCCGGCCCGCCAGTTGCGGCGCGCGCGTCCGTTCGTCGGGGGTCAGCGCCACATCGTCGGCGGCGGCGGGCACCACCTTCATGCGGGTGACGAGATGGGTGAGGTCACAGAGATCGGCGATGATGGTCTGCGGGTCGGCGCCGGCGTCGTAGAGTTCGCGGAGGATCGCGAGCGCCTCGGCGATCCTGCCCTCCATCAGGCGCTCGAACAGGTCGATGCCGCGGGCGCGGTCCCCGAGGCCAAGCATGGCCTTCACCGTCGCGGCGGTCACCGCGCCGTCGCCATGGCTGATCGCCTGGTCGAGCAGCGAGAGATTGTCGCGCACCGAGCCCTCGCCGGCACGCACGATCATCGCCAGCGCCTCGGGCTCATAGGCGATGTCCTCGCGGCCGAGGAGGTTGACAAGATGCGCCGTCATCACGTCGGCGGGCACGCGGCGCAGGTCGAAGCGCATGCAGCGGCTGAGGATGGTCACCGGGACCTTGCGGATCTCGGTGGTGGCGAAGATGAACTTCACATAGGGCGGCGGCTCTTCCAGCGTCTTCAGCAGCCCGTTGAAGGCTGCCGTCGAGAGCATGTGCACCTCGTCGATGATGTAGACCTTGTAGGGCGCCGAAACCGGGCCGTACTTCACCGAGTCGATGATCTCGCGGATGTCGTTGATGCCGGTGTTGGAGGCGGCGTCCATCTCCACCACGTCCACATGCCGGCCCTCGATGATCGGGCGGTCGTGGATACCCTCCGTTTCGAGATCGAGGGTGGGGCGGCGGCCCGCGGCATCCTCGAAATTGAAGGCGCGGGCGAGGATACGGGCCGTCGTCGTCTTGCCGACGCCGCGCACGCCGGTGAGGATGAAGGCGTGGTGGATGCGGCCGGTGCGGAACGCGTTGCGCAGCGTCTGCACCATCGCGTCCTGCCCGATGAGGTCGGCGAAGGTAAGCGGGCGATATTTGCGCGCCAGCACCAGATAGGGGGAGCGAGAGGTCTCAGGCGATGCCACGATACCCTTTCCCTATCGCACGAGAAGCGGAAGCGCGCTCTGGCCGCGCTACGGCGGAAAAGCGCAAGAGGAGGCTGGCAACGACCCGTGAAGGTCTCGTTGGGGCTGCTTCCTTCCGGACCTGACCCGGTTGGCGAGGGACACGTCCGCGCCAACCTCCCGGCCCGTATATGACCTCCGGGACGAGATTAGGCAAGGGGGGCGCGGGGGGCATTCCCCGTCGTCGGCCCGCACGGCGATCGTGATGCAACCGCAGGGCGACCGTGGCCGTTGCGAGAAGCCGGCGCCTCTGCCGGGAAGTGACGGAGCAGCACGATGATCGCCAAGGGAAGCGACGAAGAAGCACGGGCACGGCGGCACCTCGCCATGTGGCAGGGCATGATCGTGCACTGGAACAAGGAAGCGGACGCCTATCGCCTCGCCGCCCGGAGCAGACAGGGCGTCGCCCGCCACATGCTCGAGGAGGCGGATACGACACTGCTCGATCTGCGCCATGCGCTGGAACTGTGCGACGGCATGACCGACCGGCTGCCGCCCGGCCACGAACTGCGCGGCGACATGCTGCGCATCGGCATGGCACTCTCGGCCTTGGCCGAAAGCCTCGAAGTCTCGGTGGAGCAGCTCGGCCCCCGCGTGGCGGTGGGCGAAGAGATCGCGGGTCTGCGCTACCTCGTCTCGGCGTTGCGGCAAAATGCCGGACAGGTCGACGCGGCCTGAAGCGGCTTGCGCGGGGTGCCGCTCACCTTCCCTTAACCGCCGGGGCGCAAGCTCGGTCTCGTAACGACAGGCCGGGAGGCCGCCATGCGAGACTTCAGATCCATTTCCCCTGCCCTACTGGCCCAGCGGCCGGCGCCGCGCGAGGTGACGCTGCCGCTCTATCTGCAGCTGCCGGGGGAGCTGCGGGCGCCGGGGCCTAACGCCCCCGCAGCGCGCAGCGACATGCAGCGCGACGACTTCACCCGCGACGACATGGCGGAGGCCGATTTCGGTGCCGAAGCCGGTGGGCTCACCATCAGCTTCGACGCCGACGACGATTTCTACTGAGCCGGGACCACAGACTCGGGCGACGCGGCGGGATAGACGCCGAGCACGCGGAACTGGTCGGTAAAGAAGCCAAGTTCCTCGAAGGCGAGCTGCACGCTGCGATCGGCGGGGTGGCCCTCGATATCGGCGTAGAACTGGGTGGCGGTGAACGAGCCGTCGAGCATGTAGCTCTCCAGCTTGGTCATGTTGACGCCATTGGTGGCAAAGCCGCCCATGGCCTTGTAGAGCGCGGCCGGCACGTTGCGGACGCGGAAGACGAAGGTGGTCTTCACCGGGACGGTGCCGGGCGCCGGCTCCTCCGGGGTGCGCGACACGACGAGGAAGCGCGTGGTGTTGTGCGCGGCATCCTCGACATTGGCCGCGAGAATATCGAGGCCATAGACTTCGGCGGCAAAGCGCGAGGCAATGGCGGCGACGGACTTGTCGCCCCGCTCCGCGACCTCGCGCGCGGAGCCGGCGGTATCGACGGCGTTGATGGTGCGCAGCCCATGCGCGGTGATGAAGCGGCGGCACTGACCGAGGGCGACCGACAGCGATTGCACCGCCTTCACATCCTCGAGCCGCGCGCCGGGCACGCCGAGCAGGTTCATCTCGACGCGCAGGAAGTGCTCGCCGACGATGTGCAGCCCGCTCTGGGGCAGGAGGTGATAGATGTCGGTGATGCGCCCATAGAGCGAGTTTTCCACCGGCACGACGCCATAATCGGCCTCGCCCTTCTGCACTGCCGCAATAGTATCCTCGAAAGTGATGCAGGGCAGCGCGGTGTCGGCCGGAAACAGCGCGTGGGCCGCGGCGTGGCTGAACGCCCCGGGCTCGCCCTGGAACGCGATCTTTCTGGTCATGTGCTATCCTCCGGCGGCGGGCGGCCCTCAATGCCGCCGGGCCCGGGGCAAGTCAATGCCCCAACCTCGTGCCCAGCGGACCGAACAGGCCGCGGCGGCAGCGTTTTCCGCCTATTGTCGCAGGCTGCGTCAACGATGTTGCACCCAAAAGGCCGACAGACTATCTTCCGCGCGCGTCGGGACAGGGGCTGGGACGCCGGGCGAGCGCGCGCCGGCGATATCTGTTCCGCGAGAGACCACCGGCGGCAAAGGCAAAGATACCCGCAATGGATTCGTTCGAACTCAACAAGATTATTGGCGCCATCCTCGGCACCCTGCTGTTCGTGATGGGTGTGGGCTTCCTCGCCGAAGCCATCTACCACCCGATCGAAGGCAGGGGCCCGGGCTACACGCTGCCGGAACCCGAAGTCGCCGACGCCGGAGGCGCCGAAGAGGCCGCGCCGGTGACGCCGCTGCCGGTGCTGCTGGCCAGCGCCAATGTCGCCAATGGCCAGGCCGCTGCGCGCCGCTGCCAGTCCTGCCACAATTTCGAAGAAGGCTCGAGCAACAAGCAGGGCCCAATGCTTTGGGACACCGTGGGCAAGGTGATCGCTACGCACGACAATTTCGCCTATTCCGATGCGCTGCTCGCGCACCAGGCCGCGGGCGACACCTGGACCTTCGACAATCTCGACCATTTCCTCGCCTCGCCGCGTGGCTTTGCCCCGGGCACGAAGATGACCTTCGCCGGTGTGCGTGACCCGCAGGAGCGCGCCGACATCATCGCCTATATGGCGTCGCTGAGCGCCAGCCCGCTGCCCTTCCCCGCCATCGAGGAAACACCCTCGACCGAGGAAGCAGGCGCAGACGAGGGTGTCGCGACGCCGGTGGAAGACGCTCCGGTGCCGATGACCGACACGCTGGCGGTGGAGCCGACCGAGCCGGTAGCGACCGACGGCAATGCCATCGACACGCCGACCCAGACCCAGGACCAGATGCCGGGCGAAGGCACGCCGGTGACCGGGGTAACCACGTCGCCGTAATCCCGGTTCAGCCGACGCCGACCGATTCCTGCGAGCCGTACCCGTTGAAGGTGCGGCTCGCTGTCTTTGAGGGGGAGTTTTTCCGATGACCTTGCTGCTGCATCTCGCCGATTTCAACGAGCGCCGCTGGGCCGACCGCTTCGCCGAGGCCCTGCCGGGACACCGCGTGGTGACGCGCGAAGACCAGTATGCGCCGGAGGAGATCGACTACATCTTCATCTGGAAGCCCAAGCCCGAGGCCTTCGACGGGCTGACGGGACTGAAGCTGATCCTGTCGCTGGGCGCCGGGGTCGATGCGCTGGTGCGCCATCCGCGCCTACCGCGCAACGTGCCGGTGGTTCGCTTCATGGACGATGAACTGGTTCGCCAGATGAGCGACTATGTGGTGGCGCAGGTGACCATGCACCAAAGGCTCGGCACGCGCTTTCGCCGCGACCAGCAGGCCAAGCGCTGGTCGCAGCTCTATCCGCGTCCCTCCATCTACGCCACGGTCGGCGTGATGGGGCTCGGCCAGCTCGGCACGGACGCCATACGCTGCCTCAAGGCGCTCGGCTACCAGGTCCGCGGCTGGAGCCGTTCGCCCAAGAACATCGACGGGGTGGAGGTGTTCAGCGGCGCCGAGCAGTTCGACGCGTTCCTCGCCGGCGCCGACATCCTCGTCAACCTGCTGCCGCTGACGCCGGAGACGCAGGGCATCCTCAACTACGACACCTTCAGCAAGCTCAAGCGCGACGGGCTCGACGGCTGGGGGCCGGTGATCGTCAACGCGGCGCGCGGCGGTCACCAGCGCGAGGCCGATATCGTCAAGGCGCTGACCGACGGCACGCTGAAGGCGGCGAGCCTCGACGTGTTCGAGGTGGAGCCGCTGCCGCAGGACAGCCCGCTCTGGGCGCTGGACAACGCTTATCTCACCCCGCACATCGCCGGCGCCTCGACCGAGCGGACCGGGGTGCAGTATTTCGCCGAGGTGATCCGCGACTTCGAGGCGGGCAAGCCGATCGAGAACATCGTCGACCTCGACCGCGGCTATTGAGGCGATCTCGCGCCCGGCCCTGTCGCCGGGGCGAGGATCGTGGCAGAACGGGGTGGTCGGGTCGATATCTGAGCCCGCCGCCACAGTTCAGGAGCCGTAGATGCCACGCGCCATTCTCTGCATACTCGACAGCTTCGGCATTGGCGGCGCTCCCGATGCGGATGCCTATGGTGACGAGGGCGCCGATACGCTGGGGCACATCGCGGACAATTACGCGCTGCAGCTACCCAATCTCGATGCGCTGGGACTGGGCGCCGCGGCGCAGCTCTCCACCGGACGCGTGCCGCCGGGCCTCACCGATACCCCGAAGGGCGGGCGCTGGGGCGTCGGTCGCGAGCGGTCCAAGGGCAAGGACACACCCTCCGGCCACTGGGAGATCGCGGGCGTGCCGGTGCCGTTCGACTGGGGGTATTTCCCCAAGACCGAGCCGTCCTTCCCGCCCGACCTGATTGCCGAGCTCGTCGCCCAGTCGGGCATACCCGGCATATTGGGCGACCGGCACGCCTCGGGCACCACCATCATCGCCGAGCTGGGCGAGGAGTCGATCCGCACCGGCAAGCCCATCTGCTACACCTCGATCGACTCGGTGTTCCAGATTGCCGCGCATGAGACGCATTTCGGCCTCGACCGGCTCTACCAGCTCTGCGAGACCGCCTTTGCGCTGACCGCACCGCTGATGATCGGCCGGGTCATCGCCCGCCCGTTCGTGGGCGAGGACGCATCGAGCTTCAAGCGCACCGGCAATCGCCGCGACTTCGCCATTCCCCCGCCCGAGCCGACCCTCCTCGACCGCGCCAAGCAGGCCGGCCGGCAGGTCTATGCCATCGGCAAGATCTCCGACATTTATGCCGGCCACGGCGTGACCCACAAGATCAAGGCAACAGGCAACATGGCTCTGTTCGACCGCACGCTCGAGGCGATGGGCATGGCCGATGACGGCGCGTTCGTCATGACAAATTTCGTCGATTTCGACCAGGATTACGGCCATCGCCGCGACGTGCCGGGCTATGCCGAGGCACTGATGGCGTTCGATGCGCGCATTCCCGAGCTGATCGCGGCGATGCGGCCGGACGATCTCGTCATGTTCACCGCCGATCACGGCAACGATCCGACCTGGCGCGGCAACGACCATACGCGCGAACAGGTGCCGATCCTCACCTTTTCCCCAGCGCTGAGCGCCGGGAGCATTGGCATGCGGCACGGCTTTGCCGATATAGGAGAGAGCATCGCCCGCTGGCTCGGCCTCGCGCCCGGTCCGCACGGTCGCTCCTTCCTCTAGGCTCCGGGACCTTTCTCATGCATGGCGTTACGGTCGTCGATCACCCGCTGATCCAGCACAAGCTGACGATCATGCGCGACAAGAGCACCTCGATCGCGAGCTTCCGCAGGCTGCTGCGCGAAATCGCGCATCTGCTGTGCTACGAGGTCACGCGCGACCTGGAGCTCGAACTCATTCCCATCGAGACGCCGATGGAGGAGATGCAGTCGCCCACCATCAAGGGCAAGAAGCTCGTGTTCGCCTCCATCCTCCGCGCCGGCAACGGGCTGCTCGACGGCATGCTGGATCTTGTCCCCGCCGCCCGCGTCGCCCATATCGGCATCTATCGCGATCACGAGACGCTGGAGCCGGTGGAGTACTACTTCAAGGCGCCGTCCGAGCTCGAGAACCGGCTGATCATCGTCGTCGACCCGATGCTGGCGACCGCCAACTCCTCCATCGCCGCCGTGGAACAGCTGAAGAAGCGCGGCGCCAACAATCTGCGCTTCCTGTGCCTGCTCGCGGCGCCCGAGGGCATCGAGAAGTTCACCGCCGCCCATCCCGACGTGCCGATCTTCACCGCCGCGATCGACAGCCATCTCAATGAGAAGGGCTATATCGTCCCCGGTCTCGGCGATGCCGGCGACCGCATGTACGGCACGCGATAGCGCCGGCCCCTCCGCCGGACCTGAAGGGCGCGCGGCGACTTCGTTGATCGTGTTTCGACATTAAGGACTGTCGCCAGTGCCGTCTGGCGCTCTGGCCTCCCCTTCCGCCTGTTCAATGACCGACAGCAGCTGTCTGGCCAGCATGGCGCGCATCATCATCTCCATCTCGGAGACGTCTTCCTCGCCCTTTGCTGCCGCCGAGTCAGCTGCTTCCAGGGCTCTGATGTAGTGGCCGTTGTCGAGCTCGATCTGCTGGGGAATGGTGGGCGCGCCCGGCAGGACATACCCCAGCCTGATCGACAGAATGGCATATGACAAAGCCCGCGAGGTCCGGCCATTGCCGTCCGTGAACGGGTGAATCCAGTTCAACCGCCACATAGCGTAAGCCGACAAGTAGAAAGCGGTTCGCTCGTGCCAGTTGTCGTTGATGTAGTCACACAGCGCGGTCAGGTAAGGCAGGACCAGATGTGCAGGGGGCGGCCTGTGCGCACTTTTGGTGATCCCCACCGCAGTGCCGCGGACCTGTCCCGCCTGGGCTTCGATGCCCGCAACTGCCTCCCGCTGGAGATCCAGAATGAGCGGAACCCGAAGAGCGAACGGCCTACCGGGTTCCAGGTAATAGCGTATTACATCAATCGTCAGGTCGTATTGGCGAAAGCCGTTCTCGATCTCCAGCCGCGTGCTGTGATCGACTCCCACGCCCCTGACTCCTGGTCAGTCGCGATCAGGCGCTTGCGGCACGCGATGCGAAATCTCTTCCACCAACTCGCGGGTTACGTTTCCGTTCTCGATCTTCGTGTTGCCATACACGAAGCTGTTGCGCTGCTCGTTGCGCTGCGCATCGTTCATTCGGACGCCCTTCGCCAACTCGACGAGCCTCGAAAGGTTATGATCGTTCATGAGGGCCTCCTATCGATCTGACCAGTGAACGTACCGTCCACAAATGGCGCTGCCAATCTGCAAAGTGAAGTGGCACCGACGGCCCGGCCTCCGGCGTCCAACGGGCGGAGCCTCGGGAGGACCAGGGTAGCAGCGGCCAACCGGGGAAGACCCCGAGGCTCCAGGCAGCCGGCCGCTTCAGCGCGCCTAAGCTTTCGCCTTCACCGGCAGGCCGCGGCTGAGCAGGTCCTTGCGCAGCGCTGCGGCGTCGGTGAAGTGGATGGCGTCCATGCCGAACTTGCGCGCCGCGATGACGTTGGGCTCGCTGTCGTCGATGAAGATGCAGGAGTCGGGGGCGAGCCCGTAGCGCTCGCAGAAGACGCGATAGATGCGCGGGTCGGGCTTTACGAGGCCCTCGAGCCCCGAGACCACCACGCCGTCGAATTTTTCGAGGAAGGGCCACTCGCCGAGGCAGCTGACCCATTTCTCCCAGGAGAAATTGGTGATGGCGAAAGTCGGCACCTCTGCAGCGATCAGCTCGTCATGCAGCGCAATGGTGCCGTCGATGAAGCCGCCCAGCGTCTCCTTCCAGCGCAGGTCATAGGCCTGGATCTCCCGCCAGTAGCGCGGGTGCCGGGTGATCAGCCGGGCCACACCCTCGGCGAAGATGTCGCCGGCGTCGAATTCGAGGTTCCAGTCCTTGGTGCAGATATGGTCCTGGAACCACTGCGCCTCTTCCTCGCTGTCGAACAGCTGGCGGAACAGGTACATCGGGTTCCAGTCGACGAACACGCCGCCCAGGTCGAACACCACCACCTTGTCGTCTTGCATCGCCGGCCCGCCCTGTTGTGTGAGACGGTGCGGCTCATCGCACGCCCATGCCGGGCCCGCAAGCGCGCCGGCTCAACTGAGCCCGATATAGGCCTCGTAGCGCGGCAGGAAGTAGGCGGTGTGCCCAATGTCGAAGGTGCGGTTGATGACCAGTCCGAGCATGGGTCGGTAGGGGTAGACGATTTCGGACACCACCAGGAAACCGCTGCTGTTGCGGGCGAGGAGATTGATCTGCGCGTCATCGGTCATGTCGAAGGCGCTGTTGACGGTCCGCGCCACCCCGCCGTTGTAGCCCACGCTCCAGCGCACGGTGGCAGCCCCGGCCGGGCTGATCTGCAGCATGGAGACCACCTGCTTCAGCCCATCGGTCGAATAGGGCAGCATGATGCCCTGCGCGGCATGGAAATAGTTGTTGAGCGTGGTGTTCGCCGCAATGGTGTCGCGCTCGCGGGAGACGAGGTCGGCCATGGTGTTGGCCACCGTCGAGACGCGCTGGTCGACCGTATAGAGCGCTGCGGCCTCCACCGTGCCGAGATAGAGCGTCAGCAGCAGCGGCAGGATCAGGGCGAACTCGACTGCCGCCACGGCACGCTGGTCGCGGCGGAGCCGGCGAAACCATTTATGGCGCATCAGGTGCATCCCGAACATCCGAAGGGCTCGTTGCGGAACACCCGGACCGCGCCGAGCAGGCGCTTGCCATCGGGCTGGTCCTGGAAGTTGAACCCCGGCAGGTTCAGGATGGTCGGCCATTTGTAATAGACCTGCACCAGCACCACCTCGCTGCCATTGCCGGGCTGGAACTGGTCGCCGAGCTTCCAGTCGCAGGTGGTCGTCGTGCCCGACACCGTGCACTCATTGCCCTGCTGGATCGGGTAGGTCGTCTGCGCGGTGGTAAAGCTCGCGACGGGCGCAACGTTGATCTTGAGCTGGTTGCAGTCGAACAGCCCGTAGAGCCGGCCGCATACGGCGGTGCGGAAATTGGGAAGCGTGTAGTTGGCCGTCTGGGCCTGCCCGGTGCGCACCAGCCGCGAGGCATCCTGCGTCGCGCTGTCGAGAATCTGGCCGGCAAAGAAGATCAGGCTGGTTTCGAGGATGGCGAAGACCAGCGTGAAGAAGGGGAAAGCGAGGATGGCGAACTCCAGCATGGTAACGCCCTTCTCGTCGCGTGCCAGGGCCCCGGCGCGCCGCAGCGCCGGAGAGAGCATCCATCGCAATGGTGATTTTCTTGCCGCTCGCATCCATTCTACCTGCCGGATGCGGAAATACTACCGCGCCGGCACTAATCGAAGGTTGACGGCAATGCTGCAGCTTGGCGTATCGCGGGCGCGCTAGTTGCTGTTGGCGAAGCCGGCCACGGTCTGGGCCGAGCCGGCGGTCTGGGCCGTGAAGGTGTTGTCGTCGCCCAGCATCACGACGCCCTGGCAGACCGGGGCGCAGGCGAGCGTGGTGCGGCGGTCGCCCATGAACACGGTGACCACATTGGCCTGCTCCTGCACCACTTCGATCAGGGTGTCGGCGATGGGGTTGCCGATCTTGTCGAGAATGATGAGGTTGGTCTGGCCATAGCTGCGGCCGGTGAGCACCAGGGTCTGCGGGTCCTGGATGGTCACGTCGGCGACGCCGGGATTGCCGATGATCACCGTGGCGGCCGGGGCATTGATCCGCAGGATGCGCGCCATGTTGACCTTCACGCTCACCGGCGCGCTGTCGGCCAGCGCGGAGGCCAGCGGCGACAGCACGAGGGCGGCTGCGAGCAGGGCAGCGATACGCTTGCGGAACATGGGGACCACCCGGACTGACTGGATTACGCTGAACCAAGTGTTGCGCAGAATGGTGAACATTTGGCAAACGACGGGAAGACGGGCTGCAGCCTAAAAAATGCCCCCTTCGACGTTATGATTGTAATCATCAAAGCAAACATCCCTTTACCATGCCGCAAACCCTTGCAGCACGGGCCTTTCCGGCTGCGGCGATTAACGCAATATCAAGAGGTAACGGCTAGTTTGACGTCATGTTCGCTGTGCCGAACGTCAGCACGAAGCTGACTCATTGGATGTCTGCAAGGAGCTCTTCATATGACCACTTTCGCTCGTTTCGTGAATGACGAGTCTGGCGCCACCGCGATCGAGTACGGCCTGATCGCCGCCCTGATCGCCGTCGGCATCATCGCCGCGGCCACCACCCTGGGTGGCAGCCTCTCCGGCCTGTTCAACACCATTTCCAGCGAACTGACCGCCGCCTGATCGCGTCGGACATCGCCGTTCTTGCGCAGGGGGCCCGTTCGGCCCCCTGTGTGTTTTTGGGGCCGGGTTCGTTCGGGTCCCTGCCGCTTGCAAGCCGCCACTGGACCGGTCGCCCGAAGGCTACTGCGTTTCGGGTTTCTTAACCATGATCTGGCGGAATGGCGCAGCCTTGGCATCGGCCTCGGCCCTGCCGCTTCCGGACCATCATGCTCCCTGCCCTCGCCCTGCCCCTGTCGCTGATCTTCCCGCTGCTGATGATCTTCGCGGCGATCTCGGACATGCTGACCATGCGCATCTCCAACCGGCTGGTGGGGTTGGTGGTGCTGTCTTTCTTCGTGCTCGCCTTCCTCGTCGGAATGCGGATCGAAACCATCGGCATGCACCTTCTGGCGGGGCTGGCCGTGCTGGCGATCGCCTTTGCCTTCTTTGCGCTGCGCTGGATCGGCGGCGGTGACGCGAAGCTGATGGCCGCGACCGCGCTGTGGTTCGGGTTCGGAGAACTCCTGCCCTATGTCGTCTATGCCTCGCTGCTCGGCGGCGCGTTGACCCTCCTGCTGCTGCTGGTCCGGCGCTGGCCGCTGCCCGACGCGCTCGGGCGGCAGGCCTGGGTGGCGCGGCTGCACAACGCCGGAACCGGAATTCCGTACGGCATCGCCCTCGCGCTCGCCGGGCTGCTGGTCTATCCGCGCAGTGCCATCTTCCTGAGGCTGTTCGCCTGAGCCGTCATGAATTGGTCGTTAACCGTAATTGACAAGCATCGATTAACCAAAACTTGACCCTTTGGGTGGATAGTCGATTGACAGTAGTCGGAGGCCGATCGGCCGCTTGAGTGGAGTACCGGCGATGAGAGCGTCACGCATTATTCTGCTGTTGGTTGCGCTTGTAGCCGGTGGTCTCGCCGCGTTTCTCGCCACCCGCACCCCGGCACCGCAGCAGGTCGTGGTCGAAGGCCCGACCAGGGTCATCGAAGAGAGCAAGACCAAGATCCTCGTCGCCCGCGAGCCCATCGGCGTCGGCCAGCGGCTGACCGAGCGCACCATCGAGTGGCAGGATTGGCCCGAGCTGGCCGTTCGCCCCGAATATATCACCGAGCAGGCCCTGCCCGACGGGCTCGACAAGATGCGCGGCGCCGTCGCCCGCTTCGAGTTCTTCCCGGGCGAGCCGATCCTCGACAGCAAGCTGGTCCATACCGACCAGGGCTATCTCTCCGCCGTACTCGCGCCGGGCATGCGCGCCGTGTCGGTGCAGGTCGCGGCTGCGTCGGCCTCGGGCGGCTACATCTTCCCCAATGACCGCGTCGACATCGTGCTCAGCCGCGCCGGCACCTCCGGGCCGGTCTCCGAGACCATCCTGTCCAACATCAAGATCCTCGCCATCGGCCTCAGGCTCGGCGAGGCCGGCGAGACCGGCCAGACCGACGATCCCGAAAACCCGCGGTCGGGCGTGTTCCAGGATTCCGCCATCGCCACGCTCGAAGTCGATCCGGCGCAGGGCGAACTGGTGATCAATTCCAGCCGCCTCGGCACCCTCTCGCTCGTCCTGCGCTCGATCGCCGACTATGCGCAGAAGCCCGAGGAAATCCGGGCCAACGACGTCAATCGCTCCATCCGCCTCATCCGCTATGGCCGCAACAGCGAGATCGTCTCGTCGGCCGCCGCAGCGGACGCGCAGGTGGCCAACGCCAATTTCGTCGACGCCGAACCCGTGGACCAGTACTGATGCGCAAGGCAATCACGATGTCTCGTTCCGCCCCCGACGCCGACCGGCAATTGATCGGCCAGACCGTGCGCATGGCCGTGGTGGCCGCCTTGCTGGGCACGGTGCTCGGCCTCGCCCCGATGGGGCTGGCCCCCGCGCATGGCAACGAGCCGACCCAGCTTCGCATCACCGCGCAGTCCATGGGCGCGACCCGCAGCATCAACATGAGCATGAACAAGTCGCTCATCGTCGACCTGCCGGTGGATGTGCAGGAAGTCATCGTCTCCCAGCCCGGCGTCGCCAATGCGATCCTGCGCACCAAGCGGCGCGCGATCCTGCAGTCGACGGGTTCCGGCGACACCAACATCTTCTTCCTCGATGCGCAGGGCCGCGCCATCACCGTGCTCGACGTGTCGGTGAAGGGCGCGGTCTCCAATGTCGCGGCGGCACTGCGCGATACCTATGCGCGGGTGCTGCCGGCGGCCCGGCTCGAGGTGCAGTCGGTGGCGCTCGTCAATGCCGACGGGCAGACGGTCAATCGCATCGTGCTGTCGGGCTTTGCGCCCACCCAGGACGATGTGGACAAGGCCGTGGCCATTGCCGGCCAGTTCGCCGGCTCGGCGGACAATGTCGCGAGCGTCGTCAGCGTCGGCGGCCCGCAGCAGGTCATGCTCCGCGTGACGGTCGCCGAGGTGAACCGGCAGGTCGCCAAGGTGCTCGGCATCAATCTGGGCGCCACCTACAGCAATGGCGGACTCACCACCGGCCTCGTCAGCACGCAGCCTATCGGCGGCATGTCGAACCTGTTCACCAGCAATGGCGTCACCGCGAGCTTCCAGGCGGGCGACCTCAGCATCAATGCGACGCTCCGTGCCCTCGAGCAGCAGCGGGCCATCCGCACCTTGGCTGAACCCACACTGACCGCTCTGTCGGGTCAGCCGGCGGAGTTCATCGCGGGCGGCCAGTTCGCCGTCCCCACCAATGTCAGCGCCGATGGCACGGTGGGCTACAGCTACAAGGATTTCGGCGTGAAGCTGAACTTCACCCCGACCATCCGCTCCGGCGGCAAGATCGGGCTCACCGTCGATACCTCGGTGTCCGAGCTCTCGGCAGAAGGCTCGATCACGGTGGGGCAGACCACGCTGCCGGGCATCAAGAACCGCCAGGCGACGACCTCGGTGGAGCTCGGCGTCGGCCAGACCCTGGCCATTGGCGGGCTGATCCAAGACTCCGTCCGCACCGAGATCTCGCGCCTCCCCGGCCTCGGCGACATCCCGGTGCTGGGCGCCCTGTTCCGCTCCCGCGACTATATCCGCGCCCAGACCGAGATGGTGGTGCTCGTCACCCCCTATTTCGCCCAGGCGACCACCGCGCAGCCGGAACTGCCGACCGATCGGCTGAACTTTTCATCGGACGCCGAGGCGATCTTCCTCGGCCATATCGAGAACATTTACGGGGTCGGTCCCGCGGGCATCCGCGGCAGCTATGACGGCAAGATCGGCTTCCTGCTGGACTGATGGAGTGAGTACGCGATGAGTTTCCTCGGCCGAGACGATGGCAGCAAGGTCGCCGATGAGCCGGCCGTCGAAGTGGCGAACGGCGCCCGGCTGATCCCGCGCATCACCATCCAGGCGTTCTGCGAGCATTCGCAGACCGCGGCGCTGGTCGAGGCGGCGGTGCATGACCGGCGCATGAGCAAGGTGGCGCTCACCACCCACAATGGCGGGCTGGAAGGCGCGATCGAGACCTATCGCGAGAACCCCACCCCCAACCTGATCATCGTCGAAACCTCGCTGCAGCCCGAGGCCATCCCGCATGCGCTGGAACGGCTGGCCGAAGTCTGCGACGCGGCGACCCGGCTGATCGTGCTCGGCCATGTCAACGACGTGGTGCTCTATCGCGAACTGATCCGCTCCGGCGTGTCGGAATACATCGTCCTCCCAGCGACCTCGCAGCAGCTGGTCGCCGCCATCACCGAGCTGTTCGCCACCGAAGGCGCGGCGCCGATCGGGCGCACCATCGGCTTCGTCTCCGCCAAGGGCGGGTCGGGCGGCTCGACGATTGCGCACAACGTCGCCTGGGCCATCTCGCAGCATCTGCGCCAGGACGTGATGATCCTCGATCTCGACCTCGCCTTCGGCACGGTGGGTCTCAACTTCAACCAGGACCCGCCGCACGGCATCGCCGACGCCATCGGCGCGAGCCAGAAGATGGACCAGATCATGCTGGACCGCCTGAGCTCCAAGGCGGCCAACCATGTGAGCCTGCTCACCGCACCGGTGGTGCTCGACCGGCCGTTCGATTTCGAAGAGCGCGAGTTCGAGCAGATCATCGAGCTCAGCCAGCAGTCGACGCCCGTCGTCATCCTCGACATTCCGCATCTGTGGAGCGCCTGGGTGCGGCACACCATCGCCACCATCGACGAAGTCATCATCGTCGCCGAGCCCGACCTCGCCAATCTGCGCAACGCCAAGAACCTCGCCGATACCGTCAAGGCGCTGCGGCCCACCGAGGCCGAGCCGCTGCTGGTGATCAACAAGGTGGGCGTGCCGCGCCGGCCCGAGATCGCGCCCGGGGAATTCGCGACATCCGTGGAGTGCCGGCTGCTCGGCCAGTTCGGCTTCGATGCCGCCACCTTCGGCACCGCCGCCAATAACGGCCAGATGATCGCGGAAGTCGCCGCCAACAACCGCGCCAACGAGGTCTTCCGCCAGGTCGCCATGCATGTGACCGGCCGCAACAGCCCCGAGCGCAGCACCGGCAAGCTGACGACGCTGAAGCTGCCCTCCTTCCTCAAGCGCAAGCGGGCCTGAAGGGGCAGCTGATGTTCGGCAAGCGTACCACATTCGGCGGCAACACCCCCGCCACCCAGTCGCCGGCGCGGCCGGCGCCGCCGCCCGTTGCCGTCAACCGTGAGGTGGCGCGGGTCAGCGAGCCGCGGCGCAGCGACGAGGTCGTCGATGTGCGGACGCCGGAATCGGCGGCCCGCGACAAGGAATATTTCCAGACCAAATCGGCCATCTTCAACGCGCTGATCGATTCCATCGACCTCAGCCAGCTGGCCACGATGGACCAGGACGCGGCGCGCGAGGAAATCCGCGACATCGTCGCCGAGATCATCGCGCTCAAGTCGATCGTCATGTCGATCTCCGAGCAGGAGGACCTGCTCGAGGACATCTGCAACGACGTGCTCGGCTACGGGCCGCTGGAGCCGCTCCTCGCCCGCGACGACATTGCCGACATCATGGTGAATGGCAGCCAGCGCTGCTACATCGAGGTGAGCGGCAAGGTGAAGCTCACCAATGTGCGCTTCCGCGACGAGGCGCACCTGATGAATGTGTGCCAGCGCATCGTCAGCCAGGTCGGCCGCCGCGTCGATGAAAGCTCGCCCATCTGCGACGCCCGCCTGCCCGACGGCAGCCGCGTCAACGTGATCGCGCCGCCACTGGCGATCGATGGCGCCGCCCTCACCATCCGCAAGTTCAAGAAGGACAAGCTGACGCTGCAGCAGCTGGTCAAGTATGGCTCGATCTCGCCCGAAGGGGCCGAGGTGTTGCGCATCCTGGGCCGCGTTCGCGCCAACATCCTGATCTCCGGCGGCACCGGCTCGGGCAAGACGACGCTGCTCAACTGCCTCACCGGCTTCATCGAGCGCGACGAGCGCGTCATCACCTGCGAGGACTCGGCGGAACTGCAGCTGCAGCAGCCGCACGTCGTCCGGCTCGAAACCCGCCCGCCCAATCTCGAGGGCGAGGGCGAGATCACCATGCGCGACCTGGTCAAGAACTGCCTGCGCATGCGCCCCGAGCGCATCATCGTGGGCGAAGTGCGTGGACCGGAGGCGTTCGACCTGCTGCAGGCCATGAACACCGGCCATGACGGCTCCATGGGTACGCTGCACGCCAACTCGCCGCGCGAGGCGCTGAGCCGTCTCGAATCCATGATCACCATGGGCGGCTATTCGCTGCCCAGCCGCACCATCCGCGAGATGATCGTCTCCTCGATCGACGTCGTGGTGCAGGCCGCGCGCCTCCGCGACGGTTCGCGCCGCATCACCCACATCTCCGAGGTGCTGGGCATGGAAGGCGACGTGATCGTGACGCAGGACGTGTTCCTCTACGACATCCTCGGCGAGGATTCGAACGGCAATCTCGTCGGCCGCCACCGCTCCACCGGCATCACCAAGCCGCAATTCACCGAGCGCGCCCGCTACTTCAACGAGGAGGCCAATCTGGTCGAGGCGCTGGAGAAGTCCAATATCGAGCAGCGCGAAATCCTGGGAGCCTAGTGCGTATCGATGAGCCCCCTGGTCTACGCCATCCTCGCCGTGATCTGCGTCGCCGCCGCCGGCTTCGCGCTGGTGCCCTCGATGATGGGCGGCAGCCGCGCCGACAAGCGCATCAAGGCGCTGCAAGGCGATATCCAGGCGAACCGTCGTGAAGCCAACGTTCAGCGCACCCGCGAGACCCGGCGCCGCGAGATCCAGCAGACCCTGCGCACCCAGACCGACACGCTGGAAAAGCGCAAGAAGCGCGTGCCGCTGCAGGACCAGCTCTACCAGGCCGGCCTCAAGATCAAGCGCGGAGCGTTCATCCGCAATTCCGTGTTCGTCGGCGTCGGCGTGTTCGTCCTCTGCTTCGTGCTGCAGCTGGAACTGCCCTACGCCGCCGTATTCGGCATCGCGGGCGGCTATCTGCTGCCGCGCATGTATCTGGGTTTCCGCCGCAAGAGCTTCCAGAACGCCTTCCTCGAAGAATTGCCCAATGCCGTCGAAGCCATCGTGCGCGGCGTGAAGTCAGGCCTGCCGCTCAACGATTCCATGCGGCTCGTCTCGCGCGAAGCCAAGGAGCCGATCAAGTCGGAATTCCAGCGCGTGCTCGACCAGCAGTCGGTGGGCAAGTCCATGGCCGAGGCGGTGCATATCCTGTATGACCGCGTGCCGCTGCCCGAGGTGAACTTCTTCGTCGTCGTCATCACCGTGCAGAGCCAGGCAGGCGGCAACCTCTCCGAAGCCCTCGGCAACCTCGCCCGCGTGCTGCGCAACCGCAAGCGCATGAAGGCCAAGGTGAAAGCCATGTCGTCCGAAGCCAAGGCCTCGGCGGCGATCATCGGCTCCCTGCCCTTTATCGTCGCCGTGCTCGTTTCCATGACCACGCCCGGCTATCTGCTGCCGCTCATCGAGACGCCCGTGGGCATGCTCTGCCTCGGCATTGCGGCCATTCTCATGCTGACCGGCGGGTTCATCATGAACCGCATGATCCAGTTCGACGTCTGAGGCGGCCATGGACCAGCTTATCGACACCCTCACCAATACCCGCTTCCTCGTCGCGGTGCTCGCGGCGGTCGCGGCGGCGGCGGTGGTGTTCTCGCTGGGTGCGGCCCTGTTCAGCGGCAACTCGCAGATGCGCCAGCGCATCAAGCGGGTCGCGCTCGAACGCGAGAAGATGCGTGCCGAGGAAATGGCGCGGCTGCGCGGCACCAGCGGGGCCGACCAGCCGACCCGCAGCATCCGCCAGGTGGCGAGCCGCGACTACATGAAGAACATCGTCGAGCGATTCTCGCTCGAGAAGGCGTTCGCCGACGAGGGCACGACGCTGGCGCTGGCGCAGGCGGGCTATCGCGGCCAGTCGGCCCTGACGACCTATCTGTTCCTGCGCTTCGTGACGCCCTTCGTGCTGTTCGTCCTCGCCTTCGGGTATCTGCAGCTGACCATCTTCGCCGATCGCCCGGCCTGGCTCAACGCGCTCTATGCGCTGTTCATCGGCCTTGTCGGCGCCTATGTGCCGACGCTGCTGCTCAAGAACCAGACGCAGAAGCGCCAGCAATCCATCCGTCGCGCCTGGCCCGACGCACTCGATCTGATGCTGCTCTGCGTCGAGGCGGGCATGTCGATCGAGCACGCCTTCAAGCGCGTCTCGCGCGAGATCGGGGCCCAGTCGGTGGAGCTCGCCGAGGAGCTGACGCTCACCACCGCCGAGCTCAGCTTCCTCGAGGACCGCACCCGCGCCTACGACAATCTCGGCAAGCGCACCGGGCTCGACAACGTCAAATCCGTGATGCAGGCGCTGATCCAGGCCGAGCGCTACGGCACCTCGGTCGGCAGCTCGCTCCGCGTGATGGCGGAGGAAGGTCGCGACGCGCGCATGATGGAAGCCGAGAAGAAGGCCGCCGCCCTGCCGCCCAAGCTCACCGTGCCGCTGATCGTGTTCTTCCTGCCGGTGCTGTTCATCGTGATCATCTCCCCCGCCTTGATCCGCGTATTCCAGACCAACATGCCGGGCTGAACGCCACGGCAGCACGGAAGCCGGCCGCACCCGATGACGGGTGGGCTATTGCGTATATGACACCGGGGCCAGCTGTGATCGCCTTCTCCCCTTGAGGGAGAAGGTGCCCGAAGGGCGGATGAGGGGTTGTTCGGCAAGGGCACTAGGACCCCCCGTCGCTCCGCTCCGACCGGCACAATCCCATATGCAATAGCCCTGCCCGACTAAGGGTGGGCCGGTGCCGGATAGCGCAACGGGAAATGGGTGGCGCTCAGCCGGCGCCCTTGATCAGGTCCCAGCGGTTCTGCTGGGTCAGCAGCGCCCGGATATAGGCCATGTTGGAGGCGACCTGGGTCGGCGGCAATTCGGCCGCGAACAGCTTTTCGGCTTCGTCGAAGCGGCCCTGCAGCCCGATGACCAGAGCGAGGTTCTGCCGCACCTGGCTGTTCGCGCCGGGGAGGCTCACCGCGCGGCGAAGCGAATCCTCGGCGCGGCCGAGATCATTGGTCATGGCGTAGGAGAGGCCGAGATTGGCGTGCAGCGAGGCCTGCTGCGGCGCGAGCTTCAGCGCGGTCTGATAGACCTGCCGCGCCTCGCTGTTCCGCCCGCTCTGGTCGAGGATGGCGCCCTTGACGAGCAGCGCATTCCAGTCCGGCGCGGCGGGGTTGATGGCGCTCTCGACGACATTCAGGGCCTGGTCGAACCGCCCGGCCGCGGCGAGCGACTTGGAATAGGCGACCATCACCTCGGGATCGCGCTGATGCCGGCCGATGCCGCCCTCAAGCACGGCCACCGCCTGCTCGGCCTGGCCGTTGTCGCGCAGGGCGGCCGAATAGTAGAGCAGCGTCGCCTTGTCGGTCGGGTTGCGCTTATAAGCCTGCCCCAATTGCTGCAGCCGGCCCTCGGCGCTTCCGGCACTCGCCGAAGCCGAGACGCTGCCGGTGGTCATGGGACGGCTGGGATTGGCTGCGCAACCGGCGAGCAGAACGGCGGCCGCACACACCGTCAGCATCAGGCGCAACACGTTGCTGCGCGAATTCGGGCGATGGGAAAGCAACGCTGGACCTCCGGGCTGAACACGACAAATCGAGCCCCACCCCGAAGCAATATTTGATTAACCCTAACAGCGGGTTAAGCGGCGACCCATTGCGGCTTGCCGGCGGGGCCGACGGAGGTGTAATCCGGTAGTCCCGCCCGCGAAACCGGACCCCGAGCATGACCGCGCCCGCCGCCCTGCCCATCCACACGGTCGCCCCCGATGTCTGGCCCGAGGCGCTCGATCCGGCCGCCCGCCGCTTCGCCGAGGCCACTGGCTTTGCCGGCCAGAAGGGGCGGCTGCTGCCGCTGCCCGGCGCCGATGGCGCCCTCGTGGGCTACCTCTTCGGCATCGGCCCCGAGGCGGGCCGGCCAGGCCTCGTCTATGGCCTCGCTTCGGCCGCCCTCGAACCCGGCGCCTATCGTCTCGTCGCGCCGGCCGGTGATGCCTTCATGGCTGCGCTCGGCTTCCGGCTCGGCGCCTATCGCTTCGAGCGCTATCGCACGCCACGCGAAGCGGTGACGCTGGAGTTGCCGGAGGGCGTCGACGCGGCGGAGCTGGAGCGGCAGGTGGAGGCGGCGACGCTCGCCCGCGACCTGATCAACACGCCGGCCAACGACATGGGGCCGGGGGCACTGGAAGCCGCGGTGCGCGCCCTCGCGACGCAGCACGGTGCCAGCGTTACCGCCATCGTCGGCGACGAGCTGCTGGCGCACAATCTGCCGATGATCCACGCGGTCGGCCGCGCCGCAGCCGAGGCGCCCCGGCTGCTCGATTTCAGCTGGGGCCGCGAGGGCGACCCGCGCGTCACGCTGGTCGGCAAGGGCGTCACCTTCGACACCGGAGGGCTCGACATCAAGCCCTCCTCCGGCATGCTTCTGATGAAGAAGGACATGGGCGGCGCCGCCAATGTGCTGGGCCTCGCCCACGCCGTGATGGCCGCCGGGCTGCGGGTGCGGCTGCGGGTGCTGGTGCCCATCGTCGAGAACGCGATCTCCGGCCCGTCCTTCCGTCCCGGCGACATCCTGCGCTCGCGCAAGGGCCTGTCGGTCGAAATCGGCAATACCGATGCCGAGGGTCGGCTGATCCTCGCCGATGCGCTGGCGCTCGCCGACGAGGAGCGCCCGGAGCTGCTCGTCGACATGGCGACGCTCACCGGCGCGGCCCGCGCAGCGTTGGGGCCCGAACTGCCGCCGCTCTATGCCACCGACGATGCCGTCGCGGACGCGGTGCTCGCGGCCGGTCAGGCGGCGGACGACCCGCTCTGGCGCATGCCGCTGCACGCGCCGTACCAGGCCATGCTCTCCTCGCGGATCGCCGATGTGAACAACGCCGGCTCGGGCGGCTTCGCCGGCTCGATCACGGCGGCGTTGTTCCTGCAGCGCTTCGTGTCGCCGGAAACCCCGTGGGTGCATCTCGACATCTATGGCTGGGCGCCCGAAGCCCGGGCGGGTCGCAGCTTCGGCGGCACGGATCAGGGCATCCGCGCCCTCTATGGTTATCTGCAGCAGCGATATGCTTGACATCGTCAACAAAATAGGTGCCATAATCATCCATCATGGATGATGCACTGATTGCGGAACTCCGCGCCTTCAACCGCTTCTACACCCAGCTGATCGGGCTGCTCGACGAGCATCTGGAACAGAGCCCGTTCAGCCTCGCCGAGGCGCGGGTGCTGCACGAGATCGCCACCCGCGGGCACACGACCGGCACCGAACTTGCCGGGGCGCTCGGGCTAGACCGTGCTTATCTGAGCCGCATCCTCAAGGGCTTCGCTGCGCGGGAACTGACCGTCATCTCGCCCATCCCCGGCGACCGGCGCCAGAATGCGATCGCGTTGTCGCGGGATGGCGATCGCGCTGCCGCGGCGCTGGCAGCCGGGGCCGATGCCGCCATGGCGCGGCTCGTCGCGGAACTCGGCGACGCCCCGCGGGCCCGGTTGCGCGCGGCGTTGCTCGAGATTCGAACACTGCTCGGCGACGACGTGCCGGCGATGCCGGTCACCATCCGCCCGCCCCGCATCGGCGAGGTTGCGCTGGTCGCCGCCCGGCAGGCCGTGCTCTATGCCGAGGAATATGGCTGGGACGGCAGCTATGAGGGGCTGGCCGCCGAGATCGTCGGCCGGTTCCTGCAGGAATATGACGCGGCGCGGGAAGCCTGCTTCATCGCCGAATATCGCGGCGCGCTGGCGGGTTCGGTCTTCGTCGTCGATGCCGGCAAGGGCACGGCGCAGCTGCGCCTGCTCTATGTCGAGCCCGAGGCGCGCGGCCTCGGCGTCGGCCGCCAGCTCGTGGCGCAGGTCGTCGATTTCAGCCGCGCCCGCGGCTATCGCAAGATCCGGCTCTGGACGCAGTCGATCCTCACGGGCGCGCGGCGGATCTATGCCGAGGCGGGGTTCAAGCTGGTCGAGAGCGCGCCACACCGCAGCTTCGGCGTCGATCTCGTCGGCGAGTACTGGGAGCTGGAACTGCAGGCCACGGCCTGAGCGGGTGCACGCGCCTCAGCCGAGGCCGATACGATCGGCGATCAGCGGATGGGCGGGCGCCGGCGCGTCGCCGATGCTGTAGGCGGCGAGCAGGCGGCGCGTCGCCTCCGCCGCACTGTCTTCGTCCCGCGCATGCAGGCGGGCCAGCCGATCCCCGGCGGCGAGCGCCGTATTGAGGCCGGCCAGCGCATCGAAGCCGACGCTGAAATCGATGCTGTCGGTCGGCAGCCGCCGGCCGCCGCCGAGGGCGACCACGCCCATGCCGATGCCGCGCGTATCGATGGCTGTGACGGTGCCGGCCTCAGGCACACCAATATCTCTGACGATCGGCGCCGGGGCCAGATGCGCGTCCATGCGCTCGACGAAATCGGCAGGGCCGCCGAGCAGCGCCACCATCTTCTGGAAGCGCTCAAGCGCCCCGCCGGAATCGAGGGCCTCGGCCACCCGACGGGCGGCATCCCTGCCCTGCCCCGCCAGTTCGAGCGCTGCCGCGGCGAGCGCCAGCGTCACCTCGCGGAGGCGCGGGTCCTGCCGCGCCCCGGTGAGAAAATCGACGGCGTTCCGCACTTCGAGCGCATTGCCGGCCGCCGAAGCCAGCGGCTCGTTCATGTCGGTGATCAGCGCGCCGGTGGTGAGCCCCGCCCCATTGGCGACGGTGACGAGGCTCTCTGCGAGGCTCTGCGAGCGCTCCAGCGTCGGCATGAAGGCGCCGGAGCCGGTCTTCACGTCGAGTATCAGCGCGTCGAGCCCGGCAGCGAGCTTCTTCGACAGGATGGAGGCGGTGATCAGCGAGATGGATTCGACGGTGCCGGTGACGTCGCGGATGGCATAGAGCAGCTTGTCGGCCGGTGCGAGGTCGGCGGTCTGGCCGATGATGGCACAGCCGGCCTGTTCCACCACCTGTCGGAAGCGCCTATTGTCCGGGCTGGTCGAATAGCCGGGGATGGCGTCGAACTTGTCGAGCGTGCCGCCGGTATGGCCGAGGCCGCGGCCGGAGATCATCGGCACATAGACGCCGCAGGCGGCGAGGATGGGCGCCAGCATCAGCGAGACATTGTCGCCGACCCCGCCGGTCGAGTGCTTGTCGACCACGGCGCCATCGAGGCCGGACCAGTCGAGCACCGCGCCGGAATCGCGCATTGCCTCGGTCAGCGCCACGCGCTCGGCCGTCGTCATGTCACGAAAGAACACCGCCATGGCGAAGGCCGCCGCCTGGGCGTGGCTGACCGAGCCATCGGCGAAGCCCGCGATGAACCCCTTGATCGCCGCCGCGGGCAGTTCGGCGCCGTCGCGCTTGGCGATGATGATTTCCTGGGGCAGCAGTGTCATGAACGCCTCGCGCCGAACGGGCCGGCACTGAAGCACCACCGCCGGGCCGGTGCAAGGGCGGGTGCGAGGGGGCAGTCACTCCGGTGCCGCTCCCTCCGTCCCCATCTTCGCGCACTGTGCGATCTCGGGCCGCTTGGCGAGGGTAGGAGGCCCAGTACTGCCTCCGCGGCAGAGGCTGCGCCGGGCATCCAGTGTAACTCCTCACCACTCCGGTATGTAGCGCTTCTCAAAGCGGAACATGTCGTCTTCCCCGTCAGAGAATCCGGGTTCCTGCGGCCGGTCCGGGTCGGGATGACCACAGTGGTGGTACTCGGTGATGTGGAAGCCACAGACATTGATGTAGAAATGGATGTTGCGCTTCTCGAAACACGGGGTGTGCGTGATCCAGACCTTGGTTTCGGGGTACGCTGCTTCGATCGCTGCCCAGGCCTTTCGACCGATGCCACGACCTGCTTCACTGGCTCGCACGAAGAAGAAATCCAGAGAATTCTGCTGTGTTTCCGCGTCGATTGAGACGACGGCGCCGCCTACCCAGCGCCCATCCTCGAGGATGCGGTGGACGACGGCATTGGGTGCGTTGAAGGAGGCGGCAATGTCCTCGTCTGCGGGAATCGGCCCGCCTTCGATTGCGCCGAACGTCTCAACCACGGCGATTGCGAAAGCGTCCTGCAGGTCCGTCCGAAAACGCGGCAGGTCGGCCTCGTTCGCAAGGTCCAGTGTCACTTGGCCGGTAGTCGCGGTCATATCATGTCTTCATCTGCTTGAGTGCGTCAGCCAACGCACGCAGCGTCGCAAACAGCGCTGGCAAGGCGGGGCTGGTTGATCTCGACCTCGGCCTGACGGGGGCGGGGCAGACGCAACGCCCATCCCGCAGAGCCTCAGTGGCTTCCCCCGCGGGTCACCCCGGCGGGGGAAGTCAGCGTCAGTACGTTACTCCGCAGCGAACAGGCGGCGGGAGAACAGGGCGCGGGGGGCGCCGTTGAGCGCCTTGGCGATGCCGAGGACGGCGAGATCGACCAGCGGCTCGACGATCACCACCAGCATGTAGGCCGCCCCGAAGGTCGCGACCTCGGTAAGGTTCTCGGCCGAAAAGCCCCCGCCATAGAGCGACCAGAACGCCACCCACAGCACGATACCGCCCTGATAGGAGGTGGAGAGCGCCAGCGCCTGGCCGTAGCCGACATCCTTGTAGGCGGTGCCGGCGGGGATGATGCGCTTGGCCAGCTCGCCCATAGCCCAGAGCGGGACGATCAGCGTCGTCAGGTTCATGCCGTATTGCGGCAGGTCGAAGGGCGCAAAGAACAGGCCCTGGAAGAGCAGGCCAAGGGCGAGGCCCGCGGCGGCCGGGCCGGCGCCGAACATCAGGTAGAGCGTCGAGCCGAGAATCAGGTGCACCTCGGACACGCCGACGGCGTGGTGCGGGAAGAGCTCGAAAAAGCAGAACACCAGCGCCGTGGTGATCAGCGAGCGGGCGACGACCGGCAGCACGCTGCCGTCCTTCTGCACGCTCTGCAGCAGCATGCGGGCCGCAAGGCCCAGGGACACCGCGGCGGTGCCGTAGCTCAACAGGATCTTGGCGCCGTCGACGACGCCTTCTTCGATATGCATTTCTGCCTCCAGGCGCACCCACCGTGCGCGGGGTTCGGGGAATCCGGGCCGGGAGCGGCATCCGGAACGACTGGCAGGTCTCCTGGCTCGCGGCTTCTCCGGCTCCGCCTTCCCGGCCGGATGGCCAGTGGCATGTGTGGAGAGAGATACGCCGCCTACAGTTGCGGGGGCAGCCACGGTGTTGGCCCCTGATGGGTAATCCGCACCGTGTTCCCTTTTCATCCGCCTTGCCGACAGCCTCGGCGGAACCAATCGCGCCGCGACGCTAGCGGGATCGTGATCGGAGGGCAAGCGGCAGGTGCGGGTGGAAGGGGTGGGATGGGGGCGGGTTCGGTGACCGTTGCGGGGACCCCCACCCCCGGCCCCTCCCCTCAAGGGGGAGGGGAGCTGAGCGGCCGGTGGGTTGGGGGCGGGGCGTTGCGCGGCCGGTGTATAGCGGCGAGGGCTGCTCGGCCGATGCGTGGGGAGGTTACCTCCTTGTGCCGTCTTGTCAGGTGGCGGGTCGGCGCTACATCAGCCGGAACGAAACTCCGGACGGCAGCGGGCATGGCGAGCATCACACTGATCGACGAGGCCAACCGGCCCAAGGCTCCGGCCATCGACGGCGCGACGCCGATGCATCGGCGGCAGGGGCTGCGGCTCGCGGCGATCCACCGGCTGCATCTGGGGCAGTTCGCTGAAGTGCAGGGGCTGGTCGAGCGCATCGCAGCCGGGGAAGCGCAGGCAGCGGCGCTGGGCGCGGCGGTCGACGGCATGGCGATGACGCGCAACTACCGGCTGTTCGGCGCGGTGTGCGGCGAGGAGTGCCAGATGCTCACCTTCCACCACACCGCCGAGGACACGGAGATCTTCCCCCAGCTCGAAGCCAGCGGCGTGCCGGGGCTGATCCGGGTGGTTGAGCAGCTGAGGGCCGAGCACGAGGTGGTGCATGCCCTGATCGACGAGCTGCGGGCGGGCGCGGAAGCGATCCTACGCGACCCGGGGCCGGCGGCGTTCGCGCAGTTGCGCGACACGCTGGGCCGCATGGAGGCGGTGCTGCGCTCGCATTTCCACTACGAGGAAACCGAGCTGGCCGAGGCGCTGGGCTATTACGGCGTGATGTGAGCGCCGCGCCGCTTACTCGCCGGCCAGCAGGCGCAGATCGTCGGCGAGCGGATAGACGTGGACGATGTGCCCGCCATCGAGCTGCAGATCGTCGTTGATGTAGGACTGGACCGCGAGCGCCGTGATCTCGCCCCGCTGCATCTCGTGCACCGCATGCTGCTCGCACACCCGGTCACCCGGACGGCCGAGGCTGCCGGCGAGAGCCTGCGCAATCTCGCTGCGGCCTTCCGGGTTCAGCGGCACCAACGTATCGCCCGGCATCAGGCCAGCAATGTCGTTCCCGGTCGTGTAGACCTGAAAGTTGAGTTCCGCCGCCGGCGGCACGGTGAAGCACAGCATGTCGCCGTCGAGATCGCCGACCAGGGTGAAGACGAATTTCGCACTGACTTCGGCATTGTAGCCGAAGCCGGTTACTGTCGCCTGCCGCCGGGTGATACCACTGGCGATCAGAACGGCATAGCAACCGGAGGCATCTTCGGCCTGGATGCACATTTGCGGCTTCGTCGCCAACAGCGCCGCGAGATCGAGCGCGGGGCCATTGCTTTGCGCCTGTGCCTCGGCACTGGTTACGACGAGGGCAAGCAACAGGGCGGAGATGGAGCGCAATTTGCTGTCCTTCGGCTGGGCGGAACAAATTCTGGCGCCAGAACAGGATGTCCTTGCACTTCTCGAGCGATGCTAGACTCTTGGTGCAGGGCCAGCAAGTCGCCCGCGAACCGTCGGCGGGCCGCGTCCCCATCTTGATCGCGAGACCGTGAATGCGATAGTTAGGCGTTGTTTCGGGGCGCGTTCGAAGAGGGCTCTCAATCCATGCCGCACCGCTCCGCCCGGGAGGACAGACTGATCCGGTTTCTCGGCTCGGTTCCCGCCTTTCGCGACAAGGTCGAAGCGCCGTCGGTCAAGGCCATGCTGGTCAGCTATGCGGCGAGCATCGGCATTGCGGCGGTAGCGACGCTGCTGAGGGCCTGGCTCGATCCGCATCTGCCGCCGGGCTTTCCTTATCTGACCTTCTTTCCGGCCGTGATCATCACCGGCTTCGTGTTCGGCCTCGGCCCGGCCGTGCTGAGCGCGCTGCTGTGTGGGCTGGCGGCCTGGTACTGGTTCATCGCCCCCGTCGAGAGCTTCGGGCTCAGCGCGCCCTCCATGGTGGCGCTCGCCTTCTTCGTGGTGGTGGTGACCATCGACCTGGGCGTGCTGCAGCTGGCCCTCGCCGCCTATCGCAGCCAGGCGCGCGCCAAGGCGAGCCTCGAGCAGTTGCTCGAAGTGCAGGAGACCGTCACCAGCGAAGTCGACCACCGCATGAAGAACCTCCTCGCGACGGTCAGCGGGCTGATCGGGCTGTCGCGGCGGCATGCGGAAACCCCCGAGGCGCTGGCCAAGGCGCTGCAGAGCCGGCTCGCGGCCATGGGCGAGGCGGTGCGGCTCCTCCGCGCCAGCCTCGGCGGGCAGAGCAGCGAGTTGCACCTGGCGCTGGCTGGCGGGTTGCAGCCGCTCGGGATCGTTGCGGGGGAGCGGCTGTCGCTCGACGGTCCGGCGCTGCCGGTCGGCAGTTCCGCCGTGGTGGCGCTCAGCCTGATCGTCCACGAACTGGGCACCAACGCCATCAAATATGGCGCGCTGAGCCAGCCGCGCGGCCAGGTGGCGATCCGCTGGCGCGAAACCAGCACGCCGGAGGGCGCCGCGTTGGTCGAGCTCAACTGGACCGAACGCGGCGGCCCGGCGGTCGCCGTCCCCACACGCTCGGGCTTCGGCAGCGATCTGATCACCCGCATGGCAGCCTCGCTGGGTGGCGAGGCGCGCTTCGACTACGCGGCGGACGGCGTGCTGTTCACCATCACCATGCTGCGCGACCAGCTCGCCGCCCGCGCAGAGTAACGCCGGTTCCGGACACCTGCGGGCGACGCGCGGGCGGCTGGGCGTCGTCCGAACCGCTCAGCCCGAATGGCCGGGACAGGTCGGCAGGCCGGCGCGACCACTGGCGGCAAGCGCGGCGGAGAGCGGTTCGTTGCGCAAGAGCGGCGCCACCGCCCCGCGGGCCGGCGTCGCCAGCAGCACCGACAGCGTCACCTTGGCGGGATCGATGGGATCGGTCCGGCAGAGTTCGGGCTTGAACGAGACGCTGGCGCGGGCGGTGCCGGAAGGCAGGGTCGCGGCCCAGCCCTGCAATTCCTTGAGCGCCGTGCGGTCGGCGCCGGAAAGGCCGAAGAGGTAATAGCTGCGGCTGTCGGCCGGGGGCGGCAGGAGCGCGGCAAGTTCGGCCGCGTCCGACTGCACCAGCCTCGCGCTGACGATGCGGCGCTCGCCGCCGGGGCCGATCACGGTGAAGTCGAGCACGCTCTGCGCCAGCCGCGCCGGCTCGAGTTCGGGCGGCAGGTCGAGCGCGACGAGCAGGCCGGAAAGATCGTCGCGCAGATAGTCGAGGCCCGGTGCGGAGCGGCCGGCGCTCGCGCCTCCGCCGGGGGCGCCGCCGGGAACCGAGGAGCAGGCCGCGAGACCAAGGAGCAGCAGCGCTCCCGCCATCACCTTCACCAGCCGCACGGTTACCCCCTCCCCGATAGCCCGGTGTCGATGGTTACACCGGTTCGCGGAGGGCTGGAACCCGGATCGGCTGCGGCCGATCAGCCGAAGACGCTGGCGCCGGTATCGGCGGTGCCGACGAGCGCACGGAACCCGGCAAACAGCTCGCGCCCCATCCCGAAATGTTCGCGCTGGAGGTCCTCGACCGCCGGGGTGCGGGCGAAGAACTCCTTCTCGTCGCCGATGAAGTCGAGCGTTCCCGCCTCGGCATCGAGCCGGATCAGGTCGCCGTCGCGGATGCGGGCAATGGGGCCGCCATCGCTCGCCTCGGGCGTCATGTGGATCGCGGCGGGCACCTTGCCGGAAGCGCCGGACATGCGGCCATCGGTGACCAGGGCGACCTTGTGGCCGCGATCCTGCAGCACGCCGAGCGCCGGGGTGAGCTTGTGCAACTCCGGCATCCCGACCGAACGCGGCCCCTGGAAGCGAACCACGGCGATCACGTCGCCGGTGATCTCGCCGGCCTTGAAGGCGGCCAGCATGCCGTCCTGGCTGTGGAAGACCCGGGCGCGCGCCTCGACGACGCGGTTCTCGGGCTTCACGGCCGAGACCTTGATCACCGATTTGCCGAGATTGCCCGAGAGCAGCTTCAGCCCGCCATTCTGGCTGAAGGCCTCGCGCGCGGTCGAGAGCACGCGCGGATTGCCGGACTGCGCCGGCGACGGCTCGAACACCAGCTTGTCGTCGGCGAGCTTGGCCTCGACGGTGTAGTTGGAGAGGCCCCCGCCCCAGACGGTCTTGACGTCATCGTGCAGATAGCCGGCCTCGAGCAGTTCGCGGATCAGAAAGCCCATGCCGCCGGCGGCATGGAAATGGTTCACGTCGGCGATGCCGTTGGGATAGACGCGGGCGAGCAGCGGCACGACGCCGGAGAGGTCGGACATGTCCTCCCAGGTGATCTTCAGCCCCGCCGCGGCGGCGATGGCGACCAGGTGCATGGTGTGGTTGGTGGAGCCGCCCGTCGCGAGCAGGCCGACCATGCCGTTGACGATGGCCTTCTCGTCGACGACGTGCCCGATGGGAGTATAGGCGTTGCCCTCGGCGGTGAGCGACAGCGCACGCCGGGTCGCCTCGCGGGTCAGCGCATCGCGCAGCGGGGTGCCGGGATTGACGAAGCTGGCGCCGGGCAGATGCAGGCCCATGATCTCCATCAGCATCTGATTGGAGTTGGCCGTGCCGTAGAAGGTGCAGGTGCCGGGCGAGTGGTAGGATTTCGCCTCGCTCTCCAGCAGTTCGGCGCGGCCGACCTTGCCCTCGGCATAGAGCTGGCGGACCTTGGCCTT
>VFQR01000568.1_pt1 | contig 46163 bp, 57 predicted proteins | sample 3512321 | NCBI WGS metagenome assembly VFQR01 (sample SAMN10412374, study PRJNA504923) | tailings metagenome | isolation source: Relicate 3 Philex TSF1 revegetated site | place: Philippines: Tuba, Benguet | collected 2017-08-29 | reverse complement strand
CGCTCACGCAGCTTGTACGCCTTGCCACCATCAGCCATGTCGGCCAGGTACAGCTTGCGGTCGTTGAAGTCGTACGACTTGCGCTCCAGCGCCTCGATCCGTTCGGCGATCGTCTCCCGAGCCAGATCATCCAGCTCGTACCGCTCGCCGTTTACCACCGTAAACCCGTCGGCCTCCGCCTGGCGCAGCAGCTTCAACGTCTCGACGTCCTGGGCGGCATCGTTGAACACCGCATCGAGCGCCGTCAGGTTCGCATCCACCTGGGCCAGCGCACGATCCGCCTTCGAGCTGTCCGCCAGCATCGCCATCTGGCGCTCGGCGCGCTGGGCGTCCTCCAGCTTGACCACCAGATCGTCGCGCAGCCGAGCCAGCGGCTCGGGCAGCGCACCACCGAACACCTTCTCGTCGCGAGCCACCAGCCACATCGCAGCCGCACGCGAATCGCCGATCGGGGCACGACCCGTGCCCGCATCGGCCAGCACCTTCGTCACCTCCGACTCGGTCATCGTCGCGATCCGCGACTTCGGCACAGGAGCCACCGCGTTCACGCGGGCGAACCACTCGCGCGAGTCCAAGTTCTGCTGGAGCCACGGGCGCATCTGCCCCGCCTCGGCCGCCAGGCGGCCCTCCACCGACTTCGAACCCTTCGTCGGCGCCAAGAACCCAGCGACACGGCCCATCGTGTTCAGGTCGGCGTCCTTCGTCGCACGACCCTTGACGATCGTGTCGTAGCTCGCCGACAGGTGCTGGTTGAACTCCAGCATCCGCCGCTGCGCGCCGTCCAGCTCCGACACCAGCGCACCCAGCTCGTCGGCCTCCCTCGACAGACGAGCCTCGATGCCGACACGGGCGTTGGCCGTGCGGCCCAACGCCGCCTCCGTCGACTCGGCCTGCGCCAACGCGCGGCGATAGTCCGACACCCGCCGCTTCAAGCGGCGCAGCTCGTCAGCCATCCCCTCCGCCACCGCGGGGATGCCGCCGTCGAACAGGGCGTGCATCTGGTCGTACTGCGCTTGCAACGCGCCCTCGACCTGGAACAGCTCCTGCTGGGTGCGGGTCAGCACCCCGCCCGCCTCGGCGGCCGAGTCCGTCGAGCGGGCCAGGATGTCCTCCACGCTCTCCAGCCGCTCACCGAGCGCTGTCTGGCGGGACTTCAACGTGTCCACCGACGAGCGCAGCGCAGCCGTCAGATCGCCGAACGTCTGCTTCATCGCAGCGTCCATCTCCTCGACGACCTTCTTCTGGGCGGCGACAGCGGCGTTGTCGACCACCGTGATGTCGGTGATCTTCTCGTCCAGCTTGTCGAACACGCCCGCGTCGAGCAGATCCTTGTAGCGGGCGAACAGGCCGACCTGCTGTGAGTACGCATGTGCGTACGCGTCGCCGACCTTCAGCATGTCCGTCTCGAAGAAGTCGCCGTCGAAGCCGCCCTGGCGGGCCAGCTCGTTCAGCCGCTTCACGTTCAGATCCTCGGGCGTCAGCTTCGTGCCGAACCACGTGTAGCCCTGGCCGCTCAACACCTTCTCGCGGATCTCGCGCTGCTTGAACACGCCCAGCGGATCACCGTCGTCGAAGCCCTTCAGGATCTGCCCAGCGAACTCCTGCTCGGTGCGCTCCGCCGCCTGGCGGGCGGCGTCGGTCGGCATCCACGGGAAGTAGCCAGGCACCACACCGAACCCCGCCTCGGGGTCGACGTCCTTCGCGATCTTGTTGATCGCCTCGATGTTGTCGGCGAACCAGTTCGTCCACGCCTCGGTGACCGTCCGCTCCGCATCGTTCGCTGCGGGGCGGGCACCCTCCAGCACCTCATGCAGTCGGCCCCGCATCGTCGGGTCCGACGTCATCCGTGCCAGCGCCCCCAGCTTGTGCTGCTGCTCCTGCAAGGCGATGCCCATCGCCGAACGCTGCGAGTCGCGGGACGTGACGAGCTTGATGAGGCGGGCGGCGTTGTCGCCCGCCACCTGGCCCCTGGCGAGCGCCAGCTGGGCCTCACGGTTCACCTGGGGCGTGAACGCCTTCTGGGCGGCCGCACCAAGCCGCGTCTCGCTGGAGACGATCCTGAGCCTCGCCAGCGCCTTCTCCGAGCCCTCACCGATCAGCCCCGACCCAGGCAGACGACGGGCCTTCATCCGCTTGCCGAAGAAGTACACCCCCGAACGGTTGTAGCCGAGGCGAGCGATCATCTCGGGGTCCATCGCTGCCCGCCCGTAGCGGGCGATCTCCGCCGCCCTGTCAGCGTCGTAGCCGAGATCGAGCGCCTTGCGGGCCGCCGCGAAACGGCCGGCCCGACCCGCGACCTGGTTTGCACCGAACGTCATGTACGTCAACGGGTCCAACGCCACATCGCCGATGAACCCGAGCAGGCGGTCCGTCCACTTGTTGCCCGTGTCCACGAAGCGGCCGACGCCGAACGTCGGATCCTTCACCTGGTCGACGAAGTCATCCCACGACGCATCCCCCGAACCGATCGCATCGCTGACCTCATGGATGCCCGAGATCACCGCCCGACGGCCCGTGTCCAACAGCTCCAACGGCTTCAGCGCCGTCGACACGATCGGGTTGTCCAAGATCCCGCCCACCAGGCCACGGAACCCCCCAGGGTTCCTGTCCTGGCCCTCGGCGACCTTCAACGCCTGCTGTCGCCGCTCGAAGTCGGTGAACCGCTGGTTCGCCAGCGCACGCAGCTGCGACACTGAACCTTCCTTCGCCGCAGTCGACAGCTGCACCGTCGGTGCGGGGCCGTTCAGCATTCCCTCCAGGGTCTGCACACGGGGATTGACGGCAGCCCGCCGCTCAGCGGCGAGCCGACGTGCCAGCTCTAGACGGGGATCAACGGCCATCACCTACAGGGCCGATCGTTGCGTCAGATCAGGTGTAACCGAGCATCTTCGCCATCAAGGCGCGCTGGGCCAGGGCATCCCCCAGCGGGGTCTTGCCCGCCGCCGTCTTGCCAGCGGCACGGCCCTGCTGCCAGGCGGCAGCACGGGCATCCAGCTTCTCGACGTGAGCCCGATGCGCCAACACCTGGCGCATCAGCTTCTCGTACTCGTCGGTGGTCGTCCTGATCGGCTGACGCTCGCCCTGCGGGCGGGCGGCAGGCGTATGCTGACGCCCACTCGCGGCGAACTCCTCGGCGGCCGCGCGCTCGTCGGGCGTGACGATCCGCCCGCCAGGCGCGTAGTTGCCGAACTGCAACCCCGTCGCCACCTGCTCGGTCCGCTTCTGCTCGTCCGTCAACTTCGGAGCGTTCGGCGTCCGCTGGCGCAGCCTCGACATCGCGTCGGGGATGCCGCCCTCGGGGGAGTCGCGGAACGCCTTGCCGCTGTCCCGCATCTGCGCCGCCCGCCGCTCCAGGGCGGCCAGCTGCTCCGAGCGGCCCCCGAGCGCCGTGCCCATCCGCTGATGGAACTCGTCCGAACCGATCGTCTCGGGCGTGTACTCCTCCAACGGCGACGGCAGACCCGCCGCCGCATACGGGTCGGTGCGCTGGGCGGCCACCGCTGCCGCCTCCGACTCGTACTTCTGGCGGTTCGAGGCGTTGGCCGTGATCTCCTTCTGGAGCGCCAGAACCGTGTCGAACAGCTGCTCCTGCGGCATCCCACTGATGTCCGAGGCCGGGTCGGCCAGCGCGTTCATCACCAGCTTCTGGGCCTGGGTCGCCGACAGACGACCATCGAGCATCCCCGCAGCGATGTCACCCATCACCCCGCCGTCATTCAGGTACATCGTCGTCAACGGCAGATCGTCCTGGTATGGCTGCTGTGCCTGCGGCACAAGCAGCGTCGGGTCATAGGTGCCCGTCATCATCCCGAACTGGGGGCTGAAGATCAGCGAGTTGGCGTCCTGGCCGTAGTTCAACTGCTTCTGGAGCATGTCAAGGAACGCCTTCTGGTAGTCCACCCCCTGCTTGGCGCCCTTCGGGTCCGACGTCGGCGGAGCCTGCGTCGACATGATCATCGCCAGCAGCTGCATCAGCTCCTCGTCCATCAGAACGTCACCCCCAGCTTCGCGACGTCCACGCCGTTCTGCACGGCGAACTGGAGGATCTGCAACATCAGCGCCTCCTTGTCCTTCTGGCGCTGCTGGGCGTTCTGGATCTTGCCCGTCGCCACAGCGTTCCCCAGCTGCTGCGAGAACATCTGATCCATCACCGAACCGTCAGCCAGACGGGACTGCTGGGTGTTCTGCCACGACTGGTTCAAGCGGTCGTTCACCATCTGGTCGGCAGTCACCGTCTGCTGCGACGACGCCTGGAGCATCTGGCGGAGAGCTTCGACCTGGTCTGTCGACGCCCCCGACTGGCCCATGTACGCGGCCAGCGGGTTCGCCACCACCTGGGGGGTGGCGTACTGGTTCTGGTACGGGTTCTGCTGGGCCGACAGGGCGGCCGTCAAGCGGGCCAGCGCGTCAGCCCCCGTCTGCTTCGCCTGGCCCGCCTGGCGGTCCAGCTCGTCATCCATCGACGTGTCGGGCGCGGCGTTGTACTTCGCCCACAGCGTGCGGATCGCGGCCTCGGCGGCAGCCGTGTTGGCGTTGCTGCCACCACCACCGCCACCCCCACCTCCACCGCCGCCGCCGCCGCCGCCGCCGAAGCCGCCACCAGCGGCCGCCTGCTGGGCGGCGCGCAGCTCGGCGAGCTTGCCCCCGACGAACGACGAACCGACGAAGCCAGCGGGGTTGTAGCCCGCCTGCTTCGCCGCCTGCACGGCAGCGTTCACGTTCGCGTTGTTGTTGTACTGGGCGCGCTGGCTGACGGAGTCCGCCACCATCTTCTGCGTCGCTGGAGCGTTGCGGATCCTGCGCTGCGCCCGACGGTACGCCGCTTCCTTCTGTGCATCACTCACGTCAGCCTCCCAGCAACGCCTTCAACTGCGCCGCAGCCGCCAAGATGTCGGCCGCCTTCTGCGCCTCGATGTCCGCCTCCGTCTGGTGGTAGTCGTTCCACGCCTGCGAGTCGGCGAAATCCGCCTGCCGCAGCGCCGCAGCCAGCTCGTCGTTGATGTCCTGCTGGCCCTGCGTCCACTGCTGGGCGTACTGCGACTGGGCGTTCTGGAAGATCCCCGAATGGCGCAGCCCGCGGCGGCCGTAGCCCGCCGCCATCTGGCCAACACCCTCGGTCATCTTCTTGTTCAGATCCACCGCCTGGCGACCACCTCGCTGCTGGGCCAAGAACCGCGAGTAGGCGTTGCGCGCCAACGCCGCATCGCGGGACGTCACCGCCCCGCGCTGCCGTGCGCTGTAGTCCAACCCGAAGTTCGCAAGGGCCATCACCAAACCACCTGATCGTTACAGGAGTTCGGCCTCGAAGGCGATGAACGCCTGGTTGGTGAACCGCGCCATCCGTACGAACTGGTTCGACGTCATGAAAGCCCCCGTCGTGATCGCCAGCCCCGCCGACACCGTCGACGACAGGTTGGCGTCCAGCGACATCGCCGTGACCTGGGTCGATGCGGTTCCCCACCACATCAGCCAGTTCGTCACCGTCCCAGGGATCAGGGTTGGCACCCGCTGCATCGGCTGGCGGAACGGAATCCAAATCTGGGCCGTGCTGGTGGAGGTGGCAATGCCAGCTCCGATGATCTCGTTCGTGTTCGCAGCCGTCCAGCCGAACCGCTCGTAGTACCGCTCGCACATCGCCAACTCCAGCGCCAGCGGGCGCTGCTCGAATGTGGTGGCCCGAGAGCCGCGCTCCACCTGGACCCCCCAGAAATCGAACGTGTTGTTCTGGTGCCCGAGGGTCTGGAGGCGGGCGTCGAAGTTGCTGCCCGCCGACACGAACAGCGACAGGCGGAGACAGGAGGTGGCGCCAGGCGTCGAGCCCGCCGCCGACGGCAGGCGCCCCGTGACGGTGTACCGCCGCCAGGTCGTGTCCAGCACCACCGTGCCGATGTGGACGTTGTCCAGCACCGCCCCGCCCGAGGCCAGCATCCGAGTGAACTCCACAGCCACCTTCGGCGCGCCCGAGCCAGCCCGAGCCCAGAACGACACCGCGACCTGTTGGCCCTCCAGCGTCAACATGTTCTCGATCGACTGCCTGAGAGCAGCGTGGTCGGCGGCCGCCGACTGCGATGCCGTCACTAGACGGGCGAAGCTGGTCGAACCGTGGCCGACGATCGGGTCAGAGCCGACGGTGGTCGGCTGCGAGGAGTAGGTCACCGTCCCTCCGCCGCACGCCATCCACCAGCGGTCATGTCCGAAGGTGGCGTTCGTCGTGGTCGAGGCGAACGAACGCTGGTTGATGCGGAAGTCGCCGTTGATGACGTGGTTGCGAAACCCGCCGACGGGGCCAGCGAACAGCTCGTCGACGTAGTTCTTCATCCGCTGGAGCGCGTTGCGGCCGTCCTGGGACAGCTCATTCGGGGACGGCAGGCGGAGCTGGGCCATGTCACTCCGCGATGCGGGTCATCGCCAGCCGCGCCGACCCCAACGTGTCGGCGCCACTGAGGCTGTTGATCTGCGCCGTCACCGTGTCGCCCACGTCCAGCCACGTCACCCAGAAGTTCTTCTTGTGGGTGGAGCTGTTTGCCGTCGACGGCGCCGCCGAGAAGGTGCCCACGCCTGCCGACAGGGCGAGGAGCCAGGTCGTCGTGCCAGCCAGCGTCTGTGCGGCGACAGTGATGACGTAGACGCCAGCAGCGCCCGCGGGCACGGTGATCGTGGCGCTGGGTGCGACGATGAAGGCCGACGTGTCCACATCCTCCGTGTCCCAGGTGATGTTGTTGGGGCCAGCCGACAGCGCCTGGTTGGCGACGCGGCGCAACCGCACCCGCCGACGGGAGTCCTTGTGCTCGACGTCGTTGTTCAAGAACGACGTGATCGCGCTGAAATTGTCGTTGATCTTCGTCGCGTCGGCGTTCACGCCGTTCGTGAAAGAGTTCGGAACACTGGCAGTGGCCATCAGCGCACTCTCCTCGGGCTATAGGGATACGTGATCGAGTTGACACCCCACGGCTTTCCGCCAGGGCCAGACACCTTCAACTGCACGGCGCGGGCCAACCCCAGGTTGGCCCCGCGGGCGTACATCGAGCCCGTCGGAGACTCGCCCCAGGCGGCCTCGCCCCAGCCAGCGATCCCGTCAGGTTCGGCGGCCTCGGCCGCCCACACCAGCCCCGCCGTCTTCAGCTTCAACAGCAGCTGGCCAGAGCGGCGCACCAGCCCCTCCGTCCAGTCGTGGTACACCTCAATGCCGAGCGCCGTGTCCGAGTTCGGCACCTTCACCACGAACGACGGACGGCGCCACATCTTCCTCGCCGCCGTCACCCCACCGTCGACCCACTTCGTCTTGAAGTACGACGTGAAGTTGCTCGGCGTGCCCGTGATGTTGTCCTGGTACAGGTGCTCCTGCTCCAGCTTCAACACGTACGGTTGCGTCGGGTGGGCGGCCAGGTACAGCCTCGTCCCCGTCGACGTGACGAAGTCAGTCGCGGGGCCGAGCGAGTTACCGCAGAAACACTGGTACAGCGTCCACGCCTTGATCGACGGGTCGAACACGTACGTGTGGTTCGGCTTCGTCGCCCCATCCACGGGCAGCGACAGCCACACCTTCGCGTTCGTGTACGACAGCCAGACCTGATCCAGGTACGCCTCGCTGACCCGACCCTCGCGCACCAGCGGGCGGATCTTCTCGAACAGGTCGATGATCTCGCTGCCGTCGAACAGGTGCAGCCCGTCAGGCCAGTCGAAGAACCACAACCCCTCCTCGGTCGTCACCACGCAGTTCGAGTTCGGCACCCCCAACGCCTCGGTGATCGTCACCAGCTGGAAGGTGTCCGTGTCGTAGCCGTAGATCGCGTGGATCGAGTTCGACTTGAACACGTACAGCGCACCCTTGAACGGCACCAGCGCCGTGATGCCCTCCCCGCCCCCCATCACGTCGATGTAGTCCTGGGAGCGCCACGACTCGGGGAACCCAGGATGCGAGAAGCGGACACGGTTCGGGTACGACGTCCCGTCCTCGTTCGTGCGCGCCACCCACATGCGGTCCACGTGGGTAGCGATGAAGTCCGCCCGCGGCATGTGCGTCCCCGTCGGTGACGCGTACGACTCCTGCCAGGCACCCGCCGCCGACGCCGTCAACACGACAGCTGCGGCGCCCGTCCACTTCCGCGGATCGGTGCGCCGAGCGATGTACAGCACCTTGTCCCACGGGGCGAACCGCGGATCGGCCACGTACGTGATCCCTGTCGTCGCAAATACGCCAGCAGCCGCGTAGTAGATCGTTCCATTTGTCCCCAGCAGGATCTGCGGGGTGGCAGCGTTCCAGGCGTACATGCTGCGGGGCGTCGCCAGGCCAGCCCCGATCGCGCCGACAGCGGCCGTGTTCCACCGCTCGAACCCGCCACGCATCGAGAACCCGCCACGCGGGTCCACGTTCACGTTCAACAGATCAGGCGACTCGTTGTCGGCCAGCTGGAACGGGTCGGCGCGCAGGTTCAGCCCGCCGATGAACGAATCGGTGCGAACGACCTTGATGTTGCTCGCCACCGCTCAGCCCCACCGTCGGGGCCGACCACCCGCCAGGATCAGCGGCTGCTCGACCGAGGCCCGCATGATGTCCGCATGGGCCAGCCGCACGCCTTCATCGAAGGCGGCGCGGTGGAACGCCGACATCTCGGTGTCCTCCTGCATCTTGTACAGCTCGGAGACGACGAAGTTGATGAGCGGGCGATGCAGCCGCTCATCGGCGTCGACCTCCGCCCCGTCCGACAGGTGCCAGTCGGCGGGCTTGCGGTAGCCGCGACAATGCAGCGTGTACGTCGACGAAGGCAGCGGCCAGATGTGGACGCTGCCGCCCCACTGGGACCACCACTGGGGCGGACCCGACCACTCGGGGGCGCCCAGGAACGCCTCCTCCGCATCCTCGAACGAGGTGTGCGTCAGGCGCCGCACGGGCTCCAGGCACATGATCGACGACACCTCACGCCAGTTGCCTGCACCGAACGTCGCCAGGGCGTACTCGCGCACACCCTGCGTGGTCAGCTTCGTCGTCGTCACCTCGAAGAACGGCCAGCGCCGCTCCAGCGAGATCATGCGGTCGTAGCCGTCCTTCACGAACAGGTTGAGGAGATCCGACGAGACGTCGGCCTCCTCCAGCTCGGTGATCGAACGGGCTGCGCTGCGGATGTCGGCCCTGTTCACGCGGGCTCGCCCTCCGCGACCGACAGCTCGGCCAGCGCCCGCTCGGTGGCCTCGGCCTCGTCACGGAGCCGCTTGTCGAGCTGCTTCTGGTGCCCAGCGCACAGATCGCCGCCGATGATGCGGCGGGCTCGGCAGGTGTTGCCGTTCGCCATGCACAGCTGCTCGCCCTCGTAGGGCATCCCGCCCGACACGGGGCGGGTGCCCGCAGGAGCGACAGAGGTGGCGGTGTAACGGCCGAACTGGGTGGAGTAATACTCGGAGACAGGGCGCACGGTCATCATCCACAGCCGAGTTCGTTACCCGAGAACGCAAACGGCCCCCCCGAAGGGGGGCCGTTGCAGCACTCCCGCGACAATGCGGGGCAGGTGTCAGGCGGTGGCGCCCGTCAGCTTGCCGTGACGAGCACGGTTGCGGACCGTCAGGTTGCCGTACGCCGTGATGAGGGCGAAGCGGGCATCCTGGTTCTCGGGCCGCACGAACGGGGTCTGCTCGAACCAGCGGTCCGAGTGGCCCACCAGCGTGAGGTACTTGCTGTTCAGGAAGTACACCACGCCCGACTGGCAGGCAGCGTCCCAGAACACGGGAGCCGTGCGGAACATCAGGTTCTGGAACCCGAGGTCCGCCATCTTCGTGTCCGTGTACCGCAGCTGGCCCTGGAGGGTGCTCTCGTACTTCTCGTACAGCACCTGGGTGGTGAACACGCCGTCAGGCACGTCCGAACCCTTCGAGCAGCTGTTGAACAGCGTGGTCATCGCCGCCTGGGTCAGCACCCCACCGAGAGCGGTGACCTTCGACCGCCAGTAGGTGTGGGCGTTGCCGTCGATGTTGCCGACGGTGTTGGTGGTGCCGACCACGGCCGCCAGGCCGAGCCAGTCCTTGCCGCCGTTGCCCGTGCCGTCGGCGTACAGCATGGTCGTCAGCTTCTCCTGAAGCGACTCCTCCAGCTGCATGATCTTCGCCTCCAGCAGGTGCAGCACGCGGGACTCGCCAGCGTTCTGCGCCTCCTCGATGCCCGAGATCGCGATGGAACCAGCGAGCTGCTTCCAGTCGAACTCGGCGGCGGTGATGCCCGACTGCGGGGTCAGAGCGATCGTGTCGTAGCCGCTGTAGGAGGCGACCGTGTCGTTCTGGGCGTGGATCAGCGGCTCGATGATCTTGACGCCGCCGTCATCCTTCCGCATGCGGTTCTTGGCGGTGAGCCACCCCGTCAGCGGACGATGGTTGAAGACGTTGTCGGTCAGACGCTTCTGGTAGTTGTTGAGCGTCGTGGACAGGAGGGTGTTGAAGTTGGCGTTCGACATGGCGTCGTCCTTCCGTTAGACCGTGCCGTGCGCCTGCTTTGCAGCGCGCCAGGCGTCAGCGATACTGGTGATGGAGCCGACGTCGACCTGCTGTGCCCCGCCGCCCCTCGACGACCCGCCCTCCACCACGGCTGCGTCACGCTTGGCCGTGGTGCGCTGCTTCAACTTCGCGGCCTCAGCCTCGGCACGCAGCGCCTTCTCGCGGATCTTGTCGAAGGCGATCTGGCGGTACACCGCCTCCAAGTCGGTCTGCTGCGTAGCAAGTGCTGCCGCAACGACCTCCGTGGCGTCGAAATCGTCCCCGTACTTGTTCGACAGATGGTCGATGGTCGCCTGTAGCTGACGCTCCGCTTCGAGCTGTTCGTAACGGCTCAGCCGCTCGTCCAGATCCTTGTAGCGGGGATCCTCAGAGGGTGCGGGGTCATCCCCGAACCAGTCGAACTCGTCGGCCTGCTTCGGCGTTGCCGCCTGGGGCGGCTTGACGCCGAACTGGTTGGCAAGCAGTTCGATCGTTCCCTGCGGGTCGTGCTCCAGCGCGCCGCGGATCGCCGCGGCCCAATGCAACTCGGCCTTCTGCTGCGACAACTCCTGGGTCTTGCGAGTGAATGCCTCCTGGCGCATGTAGCCATTCCGCAACTCGCTCAGAGGAACATTGAACTCCTCGCCATTGACCTTGACGGGGACCAGGCGGTCCGCGAACTGGTCAATGTCTAGGAACTCCAGCTCCTCCTCGGGGGCTTCCGCCTCCTCGACCACGCTGTCGTCGCTCACGTCCACCAGATCGGCTTGTCCGAACTCCTCGGGGCCGTCCGTTGTGACTTCCTCGGACACTTCGTCCTCCATGTTCAGAGTTCCGCCCACTGCGGATTGCTCTCTACATGGTGCAAATGATCGTTACATGGATCAGGCGGGCGGCGGGGGAAGGGCCGCGTCGCCCGCCCCAGCGTCGGGCGGCGGCCCCCCTTCGGGGCCGACAGCACCAGGCGGGGGCGGGGCCATCATGTAGGACTCGGCGTCCTTGATGCCGAAGCCGAACTGCAACACGTGGGCCGCCAGCTTGCGGACATCGACAACGCCGAGCTGCACGAACGGGGCCATCGCATCCACCATCTGAAGCGCCGACTGGCGGCGGAACGACTCGTTGTTCGGGGCCGTCGAGCCAGCCTCCACCTCGAAGTCGAACTCGCCAGCGATGTAGTCGGCGTCGAACGTCACCCACGCTGGCTCGCCGTCCTTGCCGACCACGCGGGCCACCTGCTCCGACGACATGAACTGCTGGGCGAGCTGCACCAGCCGCTGCGCCACCAACGCGATCGACTGCTCGATCTGCGCCAGCTTGTCGGCCGCGCGAGCGTTGCTCGCGTCGGCGACGATCGACGCCTCGGTCGCCGTGCGGCGGATCTCGGGCATCGCCCCACGCATGTACTCCGACACGCCCGACACCTGCTCGATGTCCGAGGCGATCAGCGACGACTGGTTGTAGAAGTCGGGCGGGGTGATGACCGCAGGCATCGGGGCGACCGCGTCGCTCAGCGGCCCGTCGCCCGTGACGGGCACCATCACGTTGTCCTCGTCGGACTGCAACAGGTTCCGAGCGGGGTCGGGGAACGACTCCTCGCGGTACAGCCACTTGCGGGCGAACCGCTTGCGGTGGTTCAGCATCTGCGTGCGCGTCTCGTTCAGCTCACGCTGCAACGGCTCGATCGCCTCCAGGTCGCCGATCGGGTAGAAGAAGTCGGGCACGTCGTAGTTGCGGAGCATCACGAACGGCTGACCGAACGCGTACGGCATCGGACGGGGCGAGATCAGGAACTTGTCGCCGCCCGTCGTGAACACCGAGATCGTCCGCTTCTTCAGGTCGTAGAACTCCCACACCTCGACGTACTGCTCGTCCTTGTCGCGCACCTCGTCACGGATCGCGGTGCCCGCATCCGTGTCGAACTTCTTCCACGACCCAGGCTCAGCGTCCTTGCGGGCCTGGGCGTCGTACCGCTTGTCCTGCTGGACGTCCTTCAACGAGCGACGGATCCGCTGGGCGATCCAGGTGATGTCGTTCATCGACGTGCCGTCGGGATCGACGTACACGTCGAACGGCGACACCCGCTCCGCAAACGGGCGGTCCTCGACGACAACGGTGTTCGGGGTGGCTTCGTTCCCCTCCACCGTGTCGTCGGACGGCTCGTACTCCGAGTCGGGATCCTGGGCGACTTCCTCCTCGACGAAGCGGTAGCCCTGCTTCATCCAGCCGTGACCGACGATCAGGTAGTCCTTGACGGCGCGACGAAACTCGTCGCGCACCCCGTAGTGCCGCCACCAGTAGTTGACGACCGCCTCGGTGATGATCGCCTGCGGCGCCGAGTCGGCGCGCACGGCGTTCACCGTGATCTTCGGGTAGTTCACCGCCACGCTGGGGGCGATGACGTTCACCGTCGAGAACGCGATGTTGACGATCAGCCTGTCCTCTTGGGTCAGGTACTCGTAGTGCCTGCCGCGGTAGACCTCGATGAGGCGACGCCAGGTGTCGTCGTAGCCCTCATCACGACGCCATCTCTTGGCGTACGTGATCTTCGTCCGATAGCGGGCGAGGATGTCGGAGTTGGCGGGGCGAGGCATCAGGAGCCAGCGTTCGGCACCGCGTAGACGGCCAGCGCGCCGACAGCGGCGGCGGCGATGGCGAACCCGTCATTGAGCGAGAGGTGCTGGTCGACCGTCACCGAGACGGCGACACCGAGAGCGGCAGAGATGGCGACGATGAACTTGGCGTAAGCGGACATGTCAGTCCTCCGTGAGTGAGGGGGTGATGCGGACGTGGGCGGGGAACTCCAGGTCGTGGATCCGCACCTCCTGGGCGCGCTGCACGGCCTTGATGTCTCGCAGATCGGCCTTGATGTCGAGGATGTCGTCGCGCATCGACGACCCCCCGTTGGGGCGTGTCTCCTTCGCTGCGCGGTACGCCCAGCGGGCGGAAACCAGGACGCCGACAAGCGTGAGAAAGCTGCCGACCACGGCGGCGTCGGCGATCGAGAACACACCGACCACGTCAGATCCATCTCCTGCCGACTGGCTCGATCGAGTTGCCCGCAGCCGCGTTCGACTCCTCGATCTGGCGTTGCCGCTCACGGATCGTCGGACCGTGGAAGTCGTCCTTGCCGTAGGTGAACCCGAGACGAATCGAACGGACGTGGCACTTGAAGCAGGTCGTTCGACGCGGCTTGACGTCGAAGAACCAGGTTTCGTCGCATTCGGTGCACTTGGAGTGGCCCATCACCTAACGGCAGGGCGTTACCAGAGTCCCCCTACGTGCGATGGCGCACGTTGTACGCCCCTAGAGGCACCCGTTGGAACGCCAGATTCTCCCGCTCGCGGTCGGCCAGCTTCGTGAACCAGTCCACCGAGAACCGTGGCGGCTCCTGGTCGACGCGGTACTCGGGCAGCCACACGTACTTCAACATCTGCCAGGTGATCGCCAACGCCATCACGTAGTCGTCGTGCGGGGAGCCGTGCATCTTGCCGTTCGGGTCACGGACGAAAGCCATCATTTCCGTGATCGTCGGCTCGCACCGCAACCCGATGTCGGCGTCGCGGACCGCCGCCCCCAGCTCGTCGATCGCCAACGGCTTCGACGCCGTTGTCGTCCGCCAGCCCAACAGCTCCGTCACGTCAGGCACCCGCTGGGCCATCCGCCGCTGGCGGAACAGGTTGCGATAGCCGTACCGCTGCAACGCCTTCAGCGTCGTCAGACCGTGGTTGTTCGACTCCACGCCGACCAGGGCGTAGTTGTACCGCCAGCCGATCTCGGCGATCAGATAGCCGAAGCTGTCGGGGTCGATGCGGCCATGCCAGTTGGCGACGACATCCTTCGAGCGGGCATCCACGATGTGGAAGCAGGAGTAGTCGCCGTGGCCCAAGCCTTCGGCGACGTCGGCACCGATCACGTAGTTGCCGTCGATCTTCGGGTGCTCCCAGACACGGAACTCACCCTCGGGGGCTGGCCCCAGGTCGACGTTCTTCTTCTCGCGGATGATGACCTGGAACCGCTCGGGCTTCACCGTCTCCAGCTTCTGGAGCGCATCGACGTCGAACACGGGGTTGCCCGACTTGATGAACGCCTCCTCGGGCGTCCGCGGGTACTCCTGGTGCATCTGCCATTCGGGGGTGCCGCGGGCCTTCGCCGTGTACCAGGAGTCGTCACGGTCCTCGTTCGCCGACCAGGGGAAGAAGATCGGCGTGAAGTTGTTCAGCCCGATCTTCGCCCCCAGCCACATCTGGTGGAAGAAGTCGCCCGAACCGTTCGCCGTCGAGAGCCCGATCACCCGACCGCCGACGTCGGTGATCGGCTCGATCGACGCCCACGCCTCCTCGGCGTTCGGGAGGAACGCCCACTCGTCGACGATCACCAGGTACACCGACTCACCACGGGCAGGGTCGTTGCCCGACGGCAACGACTCGATGGCGGACTCGTTCGAGAACGTCAGCTTCGTCTGGTTGTTCGACGTCATGTCGGGGCCGCGCTGCTTCAACCAGGCGGGCATCGCCGTGTAGCCGTACTTGGCCTTGCCGAGCAGCTTGATCGCCTCCCGCTCGGTGCGTGACAGCATCACCACGAAGCGGTCGGAGCGGAAGAAGCACAGCCAGAACGCGAAGGCGGCAGCGAGCGTCGAGAACCCGATCTGGCGGGCCTTCAGGATGATCGTGTACCTGGACGTCAGCCAGGTGCGGACCGTCTCGACCTGCGCGTCACGCAGCTCGAACGGGATCCGCCCCCGCTCGGGGTGCTTGATCTTCCAGTAGGTGTGGCAGAAGTACAGGAACGCTTCCAGCTGCTGCTCGGCCGTGGCCTCGTCGGGGCCACGGCACTTCCGCCACTCCTTCTCCCGCAGGAGTTCTTGCAGCTCCATCACAGATGGGCGGCGTCGTTACCTCAGCACCACCGCTCCGACGATCGACGCGAACTGCTGGCCGTTCGTGTGCTCCTGGTAGCGCAGCCCCCACGTGTACGCGCCACGCAGCCCAGGCAGCCACGCGCTCGCCGTCGAGTAGATCGACGCCATGTCCTGGTACGGCATCAGGTAGCCCGACGGCCAGTCCCACGGGCCACGCCAGAACCCGACGACGAACTGGGCGGGGGTGATCCCAGCGCCCGCCTCCCAGCGGCGGAACTCGGCGATCACGTCGTTGTGGGTCAACGGGACCGTGCGGTTGTAGAACTGGAACCCGACGTAGGCCAGGTCGCCCGTCGCATGGAGCTGCTTCGCAGCCTCCATGTACGGGCCGACGATCGAGGCGTGCCCGAACGGCGCCATCGTCACCATGAAGCTCGGCCCGAAGCGGGCGCGCAGCTGGCGGGACACGTCGACGATGCCCGCCGACGAGATCCCGCCTGGCACGTTCAGCTCCAGATCCCAGTCGATGCCCTGGAAGCCCCACTGGTTGACGGCGGCGGCGACACCGTTCACCAGGTTCGTGCGGGCCTGGGCGGTGTGCAGCCCGTTCAGCGCGCCACCCTCGCCGCCGAGCGACAAGATCACCTTGTCGCCCTGGGCCTTGACCTTAGCGTAGTCGGCGATCAGCGTCGCCGCAGGAGTGTGCGACCAGATGTTCAGCGTGCCGTCGGAGCGGATCTGGCCGAACGAGTGGTAGAAGACGTTGTACGCGGCGGGGTACTGCGACGGCAGCGCGGGGCTGCCGTTGGTGAAGTTCCACACCTCGAAGTAGCCGCCCAGCACCTTGCCACTGACGGGCGCAACCGTCGTCGTCGGAGCGACCGTCGTGGTCGTGACTGGAACAGTCGTCGTCGTTGTTCCAGCAGTGGTGGTGGTCGCTGGAACAGTGGTGGTCGTTGTCGACGCCACCGTCGTCGTGGACGACGGGGGCAGCACGATCTGGTAGCCCCAGTCGCATTGCAGCGTGCCGCCCGAACTCTCGGCCGGCTCGCCACCGAACACCGCCACCCCGACAAGGCCTGCCGCCGCCACGGCGGCAAGATTCCTGATGTGCTTCCGTGCAACCCTCATCAAGAGAAGGGCGCGGCGTTACCTCGCAAGGAAGTGACGGGTCAGAGGCCGAGGAAGGCCTTCATCTGCTGACGCACCAGCAACGTCGGGTCGCCATCGGCGGCGGCACCCCCAGCCGTGCCCGTGTGGGTCGGCATCTCGGCGATGGCGGCGGTGACGGTGTCGTCGAGCCAGTTGTTGCCCGAGCCCGTCCACTTGCCTGCGGCGTTTGCCGATTGCCAGAACCCCGTCCAGGTCTGCAACGTCCCGTCGTGGCGCTGGTAGTAGGCGCGGTTGTTCTCGATGACGTGCCCCGTGAACCCGTCGCCCAGGTTGAGCCTGTCCCAGATCATGAAGGCGACGTTGCCGTTCGGCACCGACTGGGCCTGGTAGACGACGTTGTCGGCCATCCTGTTGTTGGCACCGCCCTGGATCGCCACGCCGTACTGGCCTGGGTTGACGAGCAGGTTGTGGTGGGCGTTGTTGTTGCTGCCCTGGGAGTCGCCAAGCAGGATCCCGCCACCAGAGTTCGATGGCCCGCCGCCGATGATGACGTTGCGATGCACCTCGACGTTCGAGGTCTTGTACAGGTTGATCGCATCCTCTGCGGTGGTGTCGGCGTAGACGTGGCGGATCATGTTGCGGAAGGCGGAGCCTCCGTCGCACTGGTCGAACTGCACGGCGTTCGAGAAGGGCGGGGCACCCGTCGTGTTGAACACGTAGTTGTTGATGAAGTGCACGTTGGTGCAGCTCACGAACCGCGCGCCCGTGCCGCAGTTGATGAACACGCAGTCGCGGACCCTGATGTTCGAGCAGTCGAAGAAGTACGCCGCGGCCGTGTTGGTGTCGAGGCTGGCGTTGACGAACACGAGGTTGGCGAGAGTCCGATTGCTGACGCCCGACGTGAGGAGGGCGCCGCTGGCCTTGAAGCGGCCGAGGTCGAGGACCGCATCGACGGGCATGACGCCCGTCTCAGCTCGGCGTGAAGCGGATGAACAGGCGGGGCGGCGCCGAGCCCGACACGGCGAGTGTGCCCGACGACGGCAGCGCACCCGAGATGCCCGTGAGACTGTAGCCCCACGCCGAGTTGGCGCCCGAGATGGGGCTGGCGTCGGTGTCGATCCGCTCGGCGCCGCTGTAGTAGCCGTTGATGACCCGCACCGTGGGAGTGCCGCCCTGGGCGGCACCGCAGAACCAGTACCAGCCCTTCGTCACGGGGACCGAGACGGTGACCTCCTGCGGCGACAGTGTGTTGCCGTCGATTGTGGTGTCGAGGAGCGGGGCAGCAGCCAGGTCGGGGCGGAAGAACCCGTTGTCGCGGTAGGCGCCGAGGCGGAGCACCGAGCTGGCGGCGCCCGTGGTCACCTCGCCGCCGATGCGATCCACGACCCCGTCCTGCCAGAAGTAGAACGGGACGAACCGCAGCACGTTGAGCGACATGGCGGCCGTGCCGACGCCGACGGTGGCGGGCACGATGTGGTACTTGCTTCCCGACGACGGAGGCAGCTCAGAGGCGCCCGAGGCGCCGCCGTCGGCCCACTCCATGACGATCGGCCCCGTGGAGGCGATGCGAGGCACCTTGCCGACCGCAGCGCCGCTCTCGGGCTGCGGCACAAACCGTGAAGGAAGGCCCGTGATGACCTCGCGGACCAGCATGTCGTCCACGGTGCGGCCGCCAGGCTGGCGGGAGCGCAGCGTGTCGAGCGCCGTGTACGTACCCTGCGAATCGCTCATGACGATCAGGCCGTGTAGTTCAGGCCGACCGTGCGACCCGACCAGGTCGAACCGTCAGTCGAGGTGAACTCGAACACGTCACGGCGAGCAGCCGTGGTCGTCAGCGTCGGGTTCGTGCCACCAGGCCAACGAACCGCAGCGGGCCAGGTCGCCGTCCGCGAACCCGTCCCGTCCTGCACCAGCTCCAGCAGGAACGACTGGCCCGCCGAAGCCGCGGGGAACGTGAACGTGCAGTTCGCCGTCAACGTGACACGGACCACCTTGCCGTCACTCGGCGAAGGGATCGTCGCAGCAGCGCCCGACGCGGCGATCGTCTGCACCGTCACGGCGGCAGCGACTTCGCGGGCGATCTGCTCGCGCTGGGAACCAGCGGCTCCCGCTTGCAGAGCAGCGATTCGGGCGTTGGCTGCCTGGGTGATGGCAGTGGTCATCGGGCACTCCTTCCGTCATCAGTAGCGCGAGGCGTTACACACGGTTCGCCGTCGCAGCAGGACTCCTTCAGACCGCACGACGGGCAACGCCAACGCGTTGCCGTCGGCGGGTACAGCTCGCCACAGCCCAAGCACTCGACGAGCTGCGACACGTCAGACCACCCGACGAAGGGCGCGCTCTTGCGCGGCCCGCTGCGCGATCAGCGCATCCAGCTCCTCGTCCGTCAGCTGCGCCGACGAACGCTCCACCTCCACCTTCACGGGAGGCGGCGACATCTGGTTCGTCGCCTTCAGGTACAGCTCCGCAGAGCGGGTGTCGCCGTCCATCGCCCGCTTGTACAGCTGCTCCAACAGCGAGAACTTCTTCTCGGGAGAACCCCCGACCAGATCGACCCGCTCCGCCCAGGCGGCACGGAACACCTTCGTCTTCTCCCAGTTCCTGAGCGTCTGGTCGGTCGTGCCGTTCTCCGTCGCGAACTTCGCCTTCGACGACGGGACGCGCTCAGCGGGCGGGGTACACAGCCACTCCAGGTACTTCTCCTGCAACGGCTTCAGGGCGTTCTCGATGTGGGCCATCACCATGAGCGACGACCGTTACTCGACCTGTCATCGCCCCAGGTAGTGGACCCATGTAACGGGGAGGGGGGGTAGGGGGGGGTGGGGGCGAACCCTGGAAGGGTTCGCTACCCCACGTGCGACGACAGCCCGAAGCGTCGGAGCATGAGCGACGACAGCGCAGGGCGTCGGAAGCACGGACGTGATGTCAACCACACCTCACGGGTGTGGTTGCCATATTTCCTAAACAGATATCCCGAGTGCCTGTGGATAAGTGTCCAAATGCGACCGCAATCTGCGGGAGCGCAGTGGGACTCCTTCCTTTGGGGGTGGGGGCAGCCCCCCATGCCCCCCTCCCCCCTCCCCGACGCGCGTTTACCCTGGTAAACGCACGTAATGCTCCTTATATGTCCCGTTCTGAAACTAGGGCCATTTCTAACTGTGGATGCCCCGCCATAGGGGCGGGGATCCAGAGCACAGGAGACATGAGATGCCTACCAACACCAAGACCAACGTGTTCCAGCAGCTGGAGGATCAGCTGATCGAGCTGGAGTCCAAGACGTGGACGTTCTGGCTGACTGCGTACGAGGCGTGCGAGGCGTGGATCGCCGATGCCGCCGAGGGCGAGAAGCGGACGACGTCCGCCTTTGCGGAGGCGTGGAACAAGCAGTTCCGTACGCGCAGCGTTGCGACGATCAAGCAGCAGATCAGTTTGGTGCGGGGTGTCGTGGCGAAGGGCTACGACACGGACAGCGTCGAGGATCTGGAGCACGCGAAGCAGATCATGGGCCGCGGCGGCAAGGGTGCCACGAAGCCTGAGCCCGTGACGGTGGAGCGTGTGGCGGAGCTGGCGAACAAGCTGTCGACGGCGGAGGCGCGCAAGCTGGTGCGGCTGCTGGCGGAGCAGTTGCACATGACGGTGAAGTGATCCGCTTCCACAACTGACGAACGCTACACGGGGTCGGACCTGCGGGTCCGGCCCCGTTGGCGTTTACGGCCGTAAATCGCCCCGCTGTCGCCGCGTTTACCCGCGTAAACGCCGCTGGTTGACAACGGGCGTGGTGCGATGCCGATGCGTCACGAACTCCTGGTGTTCGTGCCGTGTCGCCGCCGCATCACGTGCGAGCGGGCCACGCCACCGAGCGGTGGCGTGCGCTGAGCGAACAGGAGACATGAACATGAGCAAGGCACGACGTGCTTCGGATTGGTGGACGGGACGCAACGGCGAGGATGGCGACGCCATCTATCGCCGTGCGTCGCATCACCGTGTGGGCGACGACACGATCGCTGGGTTTCTGGCGGAGTGCGAAGAGCTGCACATGCGCTGGCAGACGGCGATCTTCGGCGAGGTGGTCGCGTGAGGTTCCCGATGGTCATCTCGGCGTCACCACGACCGACCGACCCGATGGCGTGGGTCGGGCTGGAGGTGACGCCCCACTACGTCACGCTGTTGGACGAGGGCGGCGGGGACCAGGAGTGGCTGGCCCCGCTGGCGTCGCTGTTGGGCATCCGCGTCGACTGGATGGTCGAGGGTGGGCAGTTGACGCTGCACTTCGTGTCGGCAACGCACGTGGTCACGTTCCCGCTCGGAGACAGCGGACAGGCGTGCGCTGACGCCATCTCGGACTTGACGCGAGTGTGGAGCGGCAAGCCGCCCATCGCTTGGGTGGAGGTGCAGTCGTGACCGCCGTCATCCGTCCCGCCCTGCGGGGCGACGTGTTCCCCGCCGAACAGGGCGGTTGGGAAGTCTGGATCGACACGCCCGACGGCGCCGCCGTGCATCACTCGCCGACCCCTGGTGCGTGCGTCGATTGGGCGTTCGGGTGGGCGAACGGGCGTGGTGTCCACGTCGTGCTCTCCGTCCATCTGTGATCCGTTTACTGGCGTAAACGCATCACCACACCAGGCTCATTGACGCCATTGCAGTGGCGTCCCCGAGCCGTATTCACACAAACCACAACCCATGACATCCATTCTGCAAGAGAAAGCGAGGCAGCACCATGCTGCGATTGACTCTGTCCCCGCCCGTCGTGTTCGGGCTCTACATCATCGGCGTCATCCTCCTCGGGTTGGTGGCGTTCCTGGCGTACACGCTGGGCTACAACCACGGCGTCGCTGACGCCTTCGACGAGGGCTACAGCCAGGGCGCGGAGGCGACGTTCGCCGACGCGTACAGCGACGGTTTCAACGACGCCCAGGGCGCTCTGCTGTTCCGCCCGTTCGTGGACGACGAGCAACACGATCTGCTCGGCAATGTCGTCGCCTTCCAGCGGCGTGCCCGCTTCGCCGAGTTGGCCCAGCGGATGCGTGATGGGGGTGACTCCGATGCCGAGGGCTGACGCTCGCTGCGGCTCGCCACTACTGACGGGCGTCCCACGTCCGCACACCGAACACGGCGGTCACGCCTTCTTCGGCGGTGTGCAGGTGTTCGCACCGACGGGAGGCAGCGGCGGGCTGTGCATCATGCGTGACGGCGACTGGTCCGGGATGGCCGACGCCCTTCGCCCGTGGGGCGATTACCCCGTCCTTGTCGACGGCGTTGTCTTCATGGCTGTCGACCTGTTCCGCCAGTCGCGCAACGGCGAGCAGCCGTGGATCAACGTCGACACGTTGGTGTCGGTGCGCCGCCACCTGCGCCCGTTTACCGACGCAAACGGCCACTACCCGACGACGTTGCCAGGCATCCCGCCCCACGTGGCCGCCGACCTGCTCGTCGACGCCCCGTCCGACCCCCTCGCCTGGGGGGCGTTCTACCGCGTCACCACCAGCACCACCACCAGCAGCAACACCAACTTTCACATGGGAGATCCAGTCATGCCCACCGTCAGCCAACACGACAGCTTCACCACGTTCATGCACGACTTCGGCGATGACGAGCCGTTGCCAGCGTTCAACTGCGGCGTCTGCGGCGACACCACGCCAGAGGATCAGTCGTACCACGCCTACTACCGCACCTCACTTGGCCGCTCGGTCCGCTTCGGGGAGATGCGGCTGTGCGATGGGTGCGCCACCGACGGCGACACCATCACCTACTGCGACAACTGCTCGGACGCGTGGCCGTCGGGCGACATGGGCTACTACGAGCACCCACGCACCTACGAGAGCCTGTACCGCTGCCCGCGGTGTGTCCGCGACTACGGCGAGCCGTTCTCCGACGAGTACGACGAGCCCGACGATGACGGTGACTGCGCCGAGATCCACGGCTACTCGTACCGCCCGAACCCGCTGTTCTTCCGCACCGACCCGTCGGGCGTCACGTGGAACACGATCCCCGTCGAGCCGTACTACATGGGCATCGAGCTGGAGCTGGAGTGCGGCGACTACGGCAACTCCAGCCGCAGCGAGATGGCGAACATCGCCCAGGCTGGTCTGGGGGCACACGGCTACTTGAAGTCCGACGGTTCGCTGTCGTGGGGCTTCGAGGTGGTCACCCACCCGCACACGCTCGACGCGTACCGCGCCCTGTCGTGGGAGTGGATGGAGGAGCTGCGCCGCCTCGGTGCCCGTGCGTGGAACAACTCCACCTGCGGGCTGCACATCCACGTGTCGAAGACGGCATGGCAGTCCACCGCCCACTTCGGGCGGTGGTGGTATCTGCTGCGCCGCAACGCGGGTGACTGGGCGAAGCTGGCTGGTCGCCGCTCGTCGTATGCGAAGTGGGACAACTACGAGGACGAGGGCGCGCTCGGCGCCCGCGCCTACGCGGTGAAGCCCGCCGATCTGGAGCGCAACGCCCCGCCGTTGCCGACGTACTCGCATCGCGAGACGCCGCAGCAGATCGAGCGGATGGAGTTCGAGCGCAAGCTGTACTTGAAGTACCACCCGAACAAGCTGGCGAAGAATGCCCGCAAGAACGGCGAGCGGTACTCGGCCATCAACATCCAGAACCAGAACACGGTGGAGCTGCGCTTCTGGCGGCCGTCGATGCGTCACACGACGGTGATCGCGGCGATCGAAGCGACGCACGCGTCGATCGAGTTCGCCCGTGCCCAGAAGGGCAAGGGCGCAGCGGACACCCGTGCCGAGGCGCTGTCGTTCGCCGAGTTCCGCCGCTGGGTGGAGCTGCGCGGCGACGAGTACCGCTACCTGGTCGGCCGCCTGAACGAGCGGATGCCGCTCGCCCGTGTCGGCGACTCGTCCGAGTCCGACGCGGACGCCTAGTCGTCCCGCCCCCTGTCCGTTTACCCACGTAAATCGAACGAACGAAAGGTTCATCACCGTGTGTCTTCTTGTGTTCATGGAGCCCAACGCAACCGTCCCATCCGAGGATCTGGAAGTCGCTGCCGTCGCCAACCCTGACGGGTTCGGCTGGGCGATCATCGGCGACGACACGATCCACACCCACCGCTCGATGAGCTTCAACGAGGCTCTGTCGACGTTCGAGCAGCAGCGCAAGCTGATGCCCGACCGCTACGCCCTGTTCCATCTCCGCATCGCAACGCACGGCACGACGTCGCTCGACAACTGCCACCCGTTCCATGTGGGGGGCGATCACCGCACGGTGCTCGCCCACAACGGGATGCTGGACATCAAGGGCGACCACCGTTCCGACTCGCGGATCTTCGCCGAGGAGTGGCTGCCCACGCTCGGTGCGGCCGAATGGCTCGACGACCCCCAGCGGTTCGCCGAGCTGGAGCGGTTCGCCCGCGGCTCGAAGCTGGTCGTGCTGTCGGTCGATCCGCTGCTGCGGAACTACGCCTACATCCTCAACGAGTCCAGCGGACACTGGGGCGAGGAGAAGCACGGCCGACGGGGCGTGTGGTACTCGAACTACAGCTACGAGTGGATGCCGCGCCGCTCGTACGTCAGCTACGGCAGCTACGGCGGCTGGCAGTCCGAGTGGACGTACGACCCCGAGTCGAAGCAGTACCTGCGTCGCGAGCTGACGCCCGCCCCGCAGTCGGTGGAGTTGAAGCGGTTGAACGATCTGCCGTCGCAGTGGATCACCCCGTCGGGAGACGCGCAGTTCTTCGGCCTCGACGAGTACGCCGAGCTGACGGACGAGGGTTACACCGTCTTCCTCTGCTCGACGTGCGACAGCGAGTTCGCGGTCGACACGTTCTACGACGAACCCGTCTGCCCCGACTGCTTGACGTGCGCGTCGTGCAAGTCGGACATCTGCATGTGCAACGAGCAGGACGAGTTCGATGCAGGCCAGCCCATCCCGCTCGTCGGCAAGGCGGTGTCGCCAACCGCCTACCTCGGCGACGACGGCGAGCCGTACGTGTGGGACGACGTCCGTGCCGACTGGGTGGCGGCGGACGTGTCGGACTTCGCCATGTTCCGTGACCACCTGTCGCTGACGGACTGGTTCGACCTGTTCCCCAACCACCCCCTTCACCCTCTCGCAGGCGGCGACGTCGTCGGCGCCCACACCAACAAGGAGTTCTGATGCCACGCCTGGCAGATCACATCGTCACCATCGACCTGACCTTCCCCGAGTTGGAAGGCCTCTTGAAGACCGTCGGCATCGCGATCAACAACTTGTTGTCGAAGCTGTCGCGTGTCGACGTGTCCAGCCCGATGCACGCTGCGACGAACAGCGAGCTGTTGGTGCTGGTCGGCATCCAGCAGTCGCTGATGGAGTGCCTGACCGAAGCGTCCATCGAGGAGCACTGATGGGCGCGGAACATTCTGTGGAGATAACGCCTGTGGACAAGGTGCCGTTCACGATCGACCACCTCCTCGCGCACCTGCAGATCGAGGCGGACTTCGTGGTCGATCGGGCCGTCGTCACTCGTGGCCAACGTCTCGTGCTGCGGGATCTGCTCCAGAGAGCGCACGACGAGATCGAGCGCCTGAGCGATGAGAACGAAGCGCTGCGGGTTGACCTGGCTGCGGCGTACTGCCGCATGGACGACATGGAGGGCTACAACGATGGGTGACGAACCAGAAGACTTCGCCTACGAACTCGGCTGGACTGCGCTCGGCGAATCGTTCAAGAACGATGACAGCTGCGAAGCGGCAAGGGCGATCGGTGCGGCGATCGTCGGCTGCGAAGAGATGCAGGCGATCAAGGCCGTGCTGCGTCGGCACGGCATCTGGCTGGCGATGGACGCTGGGGCGTCGTCGGGTGATGTGTTGCGCCTGCTCGGCCTGCCCGACGTCGTCGTCGAGTGGGTGCTGTCATGAGCGACGGCGTGATGCGGATGGTCCACCAGCCGGTCCCCCAACAGGGATCGAACCTGTGCGTGTGTGGCTCGCCCGTCGAGCACGTCGTGCACGGCTTGCCGGACGATCGCCTCTACCTCGACCTCAAGGGTGCGCTGGAGCGACTGTGCCGAGCACAGACCAACATGCCCGCTTGGTGGCGTGCTGATGCTCAGCAGGCGATCGTCATCGTGCAGATGATCGGCTCCGCCGTCTGCCCCGACCAGTGGTCCAAGTACGACCAGCCCGAGTACGGGGAGGCGCCGTGACCCGACCCGTCATCAACGCCCTGTCGACGGCCGATCACGACTTCTGCGACGGCTGCGGCAAGTACACCGTCGTCACTGTCGTGTGGATCGACCGCACCCCGATGGACCTGTGCCAGCCCTGCGTGCTGGACGCCCTCACGGCCGAAGGTGAACGCCTCGGCGGCTACTGGGAGATCGAGAGATGACCACGCCGCAGATGGACTGGCTCGATGACCAACGCCGACGAGGCGTCCTCGGAGCAGGCTTCTACGGGCCGACGGAAGGTGAGCGTCGCCGTCGGCGCAACGCCACACCGTGGCCGCCCCCGACGAGCGCCGCCTGGTCAGCCATGTGCGGTGATCGTGTTATGGCGGGTCAGTGGTCGGGGGTCGTGGTGGCCCAGCACGGTCCGTTCTCGTGGGTGGTGATCGACGGCATCGGCGTACCGCAGACGCACGCCACGATCACACTGTCGCCCGCTCCCGACCCCCTGGGGACAACCCCCGACGGCACGGCCCTTACTTCCACGGATGGTGCGGGATGAGGCATTCCAACATCCCCACCTCGCAGCTGACACCCGAGGAGCTGGAGGAACGACGAGCCCGAGGACGTGAGCGTGCACGCAGGTATCGCGAGCGTGTCGCCGCTGGACTCGTCGTCCCCACTCGCCGCGTCGCACCCGAGCAGCGTCCGCGCAAGCCGACGCAGACGAAAGGTCAGTACCGCGGGGTGACGCCCACGGAGGCGATGACGTTGGAGGAGTACCGCCGCCGCGAGGCGGCGGGCACCTTGCCCCGTCAGCAGATCATGCCGCGCCACCTGCCACTGGTGGCGCGATGAGCAAACCAGTCGAAGGCCAGTTGGAGTTGCCGCCCGAATTCAGGTGGCAGCTCCGCCCAACCACCCCATCCACCCCCACGAACGACGGAGACGACCAATGCACACCGACACCCGATACACCGACCCCACCTACATCAGCCTGACCGAGCTGTTCGGCCCGCCGACGGGCGAGCGCGTGCGGATGCGGAAGCCGCACGTGAAGAACGGCCGACGGCACGGGCGGGACTGGCAGGTGCGTCGCGGCCCCGACCATCCCGCCCCGAAGGCCCGCCACGTGTGGTCCGACGAGGAGCACATCACGTTGCTGATGCTCGCCGAGGATCAGAACATGCCGCGCAGGCGGATCGCCGAGGTGCTGGGTCGCACTGAGTCATCGGTCGCCACCCGCCTGTCGAAGCTGCGGCATGGCGAAGCGTGAGTTGGCGGTGGGCGAGCCAAAGGGGTTCGCCCACCACGCCGACGGTTCCCAGTCGTTCCATTTCGTCGGTGGCCCGTATGGCGGCATGAAGTTCCGTTCGTATCCGCCGTATCCGCCGATCGAGTTCCCCGCATCGGGCCGTCGGCCCGCATGCGTCTACCACCTGTCCCCACCCCAGGGCCGCTACCGCACCTGGATCTACCTGTTCGACACCAACGACAACGTCACCACCATGAGGAGGAACCCATGACCATCAAGTGCAACACCGAGAACATGCGCCGCTGGATCGAGGCGCTGGAGTCAGGCGAGTACGAGCAGACCAACGGCGTGCTGTTCGACGGCACGGGCTACTGCTGCCTGGGCGTGCTCGCCAAGATCCAGGGCTACGAGTTCGTGCCTGTGGGCACCAAGGAGCACGTGGGCTGGGGGGTCCCCTGCCCTGACGTGCCGCGGCTCCCACACACGGGGCTGCCGCCCGTGGCGGCGGTGGACTGGCTCGGCATCGACCGCAGCGAGGTCGGCGGCGTCCTGGACAACGTCCTCATCCGTGTCGAGACGGACTACGACGGCGGCAGCGACCGCATCCACGCGACCGAAGCCAACGACAACGGCGAGTCGTTCGCCTCCATCGCGGCGCAGCTGCGGGAGATGTACGGCATCGAGCGGGAGGCGTGATGGCGTACCGCTACCACTACATGGTTGGTGCGAAGTGGTGGGAGGTCGTCCCGCTCGGGGCGACCCTCATCCGCATCAACACGGGCCGTGGCTTTGCCACGTTCGCCCTGCCGAACGACACGGTCGACGTGATCGTCGACCTGTTCTCCGACACCGTCACCGAAGTGAAAGACGCCGCGTGAACGCGGCCGAGCGAGAGCGAGAGGATGCAGCCGCATGAGCAAGTTCAACGTCAACGACGTGGTCTGCCACGTCGACAACGCCACGTACAAGTACAGGATCATCGACGAGGGCGAGGCTGGGTGGTACGAGGTCGCCCACCTGTCCCTGCCGTCGATGCCCTCGTTCTACATGCCCGAGCATCTGCTGGCCGAGATCGGCCCGCCCCGCTACGTGGTGGAGATCCGCCGCCCGAAGGCGGGGGAGCGGTACATCTACAGCGACGTGATCGTGACCGCCGTCAGCGACCACCACCAGGGCGACGGACTCCGCCCCGTGATCGTCGAGGAGCTGTGATGGCGGAACATCCTGTGGGGATAGTGGCGGACGGGTTCGGCAGCGAATGGGTGAAGTGCAGCCACCCGCTGTGCGACCTGGAGGTGGTCCGCCCAGGCAAGGTGCAGTGCTCGGACTGGTGCGAGTATCAGAACGAGCCAATCACCCCCCACGTTCACGACCTCATCGCCTGCATCGTGCGCGAGCGGGAGTGGAACGTCCAGTGCGGCAAGCAGGACCAGGCTGAGATCGACCGCTTGCTCTACCAGGACGTGCATCACTGGATCACGGGTGGCTACGAGAACCCGCACATCCCGTGCGGCGTCGGCCTGTCGGCCATTGCACACCGTGATCCCAGCCTGGCGACCTGCACCGAGTGCCGTGAAGCGGCACATCGTTCCACGGAGGGGACGTGATCCTCTACGTGTGCCCCACCTGCGGCAACAAGGTCAGCATCTCCGTCCGAGTGACAGCCCCGCCGACCTGCGGGCGCACGGGTGCCTGTCGTCGCCCAAGTGGGGGTGCTACAGTCATGAAACCCGACGGCACATAAGCCGTCGGGCCACCAACAACCGCCGTTTACCAGGGTAAACAGAGGTGGGTGACGGTGAGTCGGTCTGTAAGCCGGATTCTGTGACGCCTCGCGGCGCCGGTGACCATCCATCTGTGCGATCCACCCGAGGGTGGGTCGCTGTCGCGACCCGGGCGAGCCACCCGTCCCTCTGCTCGATCTTGCTCCGGGTGGGGTTGACCGAGCCGTGCGGATCGCTCCGCACGCTGGTGCGCTCTTACCGCACCGTTTCACCCTCACCTGTGGCCGGTCGCCCGGCCCATCGGCGGTCTGCTCTCTGTTGCACCTTCGTCAGGTCGCCCCGACCTGGCTCTCGCCAGCACCCTGCTCTGTGGAGTCCGGACTTTCCTCGACACGGTCGTGCCGTGCCGCGGTCACCCGACCGACTCACCGTCGCCCGCCAGTCTACGGGCGCCGTCCAGCACACCCGCCGTGCCCACCGGACGGCCGGGTCAGCACGCCGGGTTCATGAAGTCGTAGATGAAGGTGTTGAGGCTGGGCGTGTCGACGCTGAACGAGGTGCGGACCCCGAACTCGTCGGGTGCGCCGACCACGAGGTTCTGGCCGCCGAGCTGGCCGAAGCGGGCGGGGATGGCGTGCACGACCGGGAAGTCGGTCTCCTCCTGGCCGTCGCCCGGGAGGTAGCCCGCCGGTCGGCCGGTGATGGCGATGGCCAGGATGGCCGCGTGGCGCACCTCGGTGCTCCCGATGCGGATCAGCTCCTGGCGCAGCAGCGGGTCGTTCACGGATGCCACGAGCGCCTGGTAGGTCTCGCCCGCGAGCGTCTCCAGGGCGTGCGCGAAGTTGGCGGTGTCGCGCCGGGGGTCGTCGCTCGGGTCGACGCCCGTGGCCTCGTCGCCGGTGATGCGCGCCAGCACCGGCGCCACGAGGAACTCGTCGATGCGCGGGTTGCCGCACGTCCACGGCTCCGCGCCGAGCTCCTCGGTCAGCTCGTCGAGGATCTCGGTGTGGGCGACGTGGTCGTCGCGGAACCGCCTGGCCGCATCCTGCAGCTGCGGCGCCAGCAGGTCGGTCCCGATCACCTGGTCGTAGACGGCGATGGCGGACCGCTCGATCGACGCTGCCGTGCGCAGGTAGAGCGCCTCGTCGAGGATGCCGTCGGGCAGCGTGGTGCGCGTGGGGGCGACGCCGACGCGGGCGACGCCCCCGGGGCCCTCCTCGCCGCAGGCGGCGACGACGGCGGCGGTGGCCACGCCGAGGCCGCCGATGGTGAGGAACCGGCGCCGGCCGACCAGCGCGTCGCGGCGAGCCCCCTCGGGCACGTCGCGCTCGAACATCGCCCGCAGGGCGGTGCGCAGGGCACGGTGATCGCGCTCGGCCTCGGCGCCCATGTCGCGCAGCTGGCGGCGGAGCTCGCCGGAGGATGCGGTGCGGTCGTCCATGCTCAGCTCTCCGCCCCCGCGGCGATCGGCTCGGCCTCGGGGGCCAGCAGCTCGTCGAGGTCGGTCACACCCGCCAGGTCGCGCAGCACGGTGGCGTGACGGGCCTCCACCACGAGGACGGAGGCGATGAGGTTGGCGCCGTCGAAGCCGACGAGCCGGCCGATCAGGTCGGTGTGGGTGGCCACGGCCACGTCCTCGAACCCGGCGGCGTTGAGCGCCAGCTCGGGGTAGGCGGCGTCGAAGGCCGCTCCCTGCTCGTCGACGACCTCGGCCTGCGGGCCGGGCGACGGCTGGCCGAGGAGCCCGCCCAGCGCCTCGGCGTAGCTGCGGTGCGAGTCGCGGATCCAGCGGAACAGGCCCTGCGCCTCCTCGGGCAGCGCGCCGCCGGCGAGCGCCCGGTCGTAGAGCGTCACGGCGGCCAGCTCGACCTGGCGGGCGAAGCCCAGCAGATCCACGTCGGCCGAGGTGGGCTGGAGCGGCGGGGACGTCGTCGTGGTGGTCTCGTCGGGCGCACCGGCCGAGACGCGCGCGGCGAGTCCCGGGAGCAGCGAGACGGCGACACCGGCCAGGCCGGCACCGATCACCCGGCGGCGCAGCGGGTCGGCGGCCGGCGCATCGCCGCCCGGGGGCGCAGCCGTCGGTGTCGCTGGCGAGTCGATGTCCACGAGGGGGTGTCGTCCTTTCCCTGTCGCCGGCCGGGCCGTGTCGGCCGCCCAGCATTGCCCGCCCGGCGCGAGCGGGGCAATTCTAGGAGTCACGCGAAGTCGAGGGCCGACAGCTCGGGGATCCAGCGGCGCGCTCGCTCGACCGCCGTCTGCCACCGCTCCCGCGCCGCCGTGCGCCCGCCATCGTCGAGGCGGGGCTCGACCGTCGCCGCCGGCCGCCACAGCGCACCGAGCTCGTCGATGCCGGCCCACGCCCCCACGCCCACTCCGGCGAGGTAGCCGGCGCCGATGGTGGTGGCGTCGGCTGACGGCGCGGTCTCCACCGGTCGACCGCTCGCGTCGGCGAGCGCCTGCACGAACGTCGGGTTGCGGCTCATGCCGCCGTCCACGCGCACCACGTCGATGGATCCGCCGGTGTCGCCCTCCGCCGCATCCACGAGGTCGGCCCCCCGGTGGGCGACGCCCTCGAGCACCGCCCGCACCACGTGCGCGCGGCTGCTCCCGCGGGTGAGCCCGAACAGCGAGCCCCTCGCCCCGTAGTCCCAGTGGGGCGTGCCGAGCCCGAGCAGCGCCGGCACGTACACCACGCCGTCCGACGACTCGCAGCCCTGCGCCACCTCGTGGCTGTGCGCGGGGGAGTCGATCACGCCGAGGTCGTCGCACAGCCACTCCACGTTGGATCCGGCGGCGAGCATGATCGCCTCCACCCCCCAGGTGGTCCGCCCGCCGACCGACCATGCGACGATGGGGAACGTCCCGTGCGGCCCGCGGTCGGCGCCGAGCGGCCGGCCGCCGTCGGTGCACGTGTCGAGCATGCCGCCGGTGCCGAAGGTGATCTTCGCCGGCCCCGGCCGCACGCAGCACTGCCCGACGAGGCTCGCCTGCTGGTCGCCGACGATCGCCGAGAGCACCGGCGCACCGGGGATGGCCGTGGCGGGCGCGAGCTCCCCGACGGTGTCGACGATCGCGGGCAGCGCACCGCGCGGGATGCGCAGGGCGTCGAGCGCCCGCGACGACCAGTCGTCGGCGTCGGGCGTCGTCAGCCCGGTCACGGCAGCGTTGGAGCGGTCGGTGACGTGGACGGCGCCGCCGGTGAGCGTCCACGCGATCCACGAGTCGACCGTGCCGACGCAGACGTCCTGATCGCGCTGCGGGTCGACCTGGTCGAGCAGCCACGCCGCCTTCGTCGCGGTCTGGTTGGGTGCGAGGGCGAGGCCGTGCTCGGCCTTGGCGGTCATGCACTCCACCACCGTGCGCAGGTCCTGCCACCCGAGGCCGGGGCCGAGCGGTCGACCCGTGGCGCGGTCCCAGATCACCGTGCTCGCCCGCTGGGTCGTCAACCCCACGGCTCGGACCGGCCCGCGCTCGTCGACGGCTCGCACGGCGAGCTCCAGCACGGCGGAGGCCATCGCCGCCGGGTCGAACTCGACCAGGCCGGGGAACGGCGACGTGGGCGGGAGGCGGCGGTGGTGGACGGGGCCGAGCACACCGTCCTCATCCATCACGGCGGCGCGGACGCCGGTGGTGCCGATGTCGACGACGAGCAGGCTCACACGGGTCCTCCGTTCTCGTGGCCCTGCGGGGCGGACCGCCTGCTGGACGGTTGCACGCCGCGGCGCTGCAGCACCAGGCCGAGCACGCCGCCGATGACGCCGGCGAACAGCACCGGCATGAGGTTGAACAGGGCTGCGAACCACCGGACCTCGCGGCCGAGCAGCAGGCGGATGGCGATGAACACCGCCTGGGCCACCAGGTAGGTGCCGGAGGCGGTGACCAGGCCGTGGTAGAGCGGCAGGCCGCGCTGCTGCACCCACGCCGCCACGCCGGAGCCGACGGTGAACCCGGCGATCGCGCCGAGGGTGAGGAGCACGGCGAGGTCGGTGTCGTCGCGGTCGGCCGCCCACCGGGCGAGCAGGGAGAACGGCACGGCGAACAACAGGCACACGCCGGCGCCGGCGCGGACGGCGGCGAGGTCGAGGCGGTCGCTCACGGCCAGCCCACCTCGCCGAACGCGGTGGGCAGGCCGAGCTTGCCGGGATTGAGGATGCCGGTGGGGTCGAGCGCGGCCTTCAGCGCCTGCAGCACCGTGAACCCGCCGCCCAACGCCTCGCGCACGAAGCGGCCGCGGTTGACGCCCACGCCGTGGTGGTGCGAGAGGTTGCCCCCGTGCGCGAGCACGGCGCGCTGCCCGGCGTCCCACAGCGCCACGTACGTGGCCTCCACCTCCTCCGGCGGGGGCGTGGCCGCGAACGTGAAGTAGAGGCAGGCGCCGTCGGCGTAGCTGTGCGAGAGGTGGCAGGTGGCGGCGCGGGCGTGCGGCACCGCCGAGAGCGCGCTGCGCGCCGCATCGAAGATCCCGCCGAGCGCCGCCCACGGGGCCGCGATCTCCATCGTGTCGACGACGAAGCCCCGCCGTGTGAGGGCCTGCAGCGCGCTGGTGTCGTTGCGGTGCGCGAGCCAATGGTCGACGCGGTCGGCGTCGAGCGCCCCGGCGTCGGCGCACTCGTCGGCGACCACCGCCATCACGGCGTCGACGATCGTCGGGTCGCCCTCGTCCAACACGAGCAGCGCGCACCGGGTGCCGTCGCCGCCGTGGCCGCGCCGGGTCTCCTCGGCGTCGTACAGGCGGAGCACGGCCGGGGTGGCCCCGCGCTGCACGATCCGCCGGCATGCCTCCACCCCGTGCACGAACGCGTCGAACGAGTACGCCGCCGTGCGCACGTGGCTGGGCCGGGGGTGTGCCCGCAGCCAGACCCGCGTGATCACGCCGAGCGTGCCCTCGCTGCCGACGAACAGCTGCGTCAGGTCGGGGCCGACCGCCGCGGCGGGCGCCCCGCCGGTGCGGACCACGGTGCCGTCGGCGAGCACCACCTCGAGGCCGACGACGAGGTCCTCGATCTTGCCGTACCGGGTGCTGTACTGCCCCGCCCCTCGGCAGGCGACCCAGCCGCCGACGGTGGCGATGTCGAAGCTCTGCGGGAAGTGCCCGACCGACAGCCCGTGCGGCGCGAGCGCACCCTCCAGCTGTGGCCCGAAGGTTCCGGCCAGCACCTCGACCACACCCGAGACGGCGTCGACACCGACCACCCCCTGCAGCCCGCTGAGGTCGAGCAGGATCCCGCCGAACAGCGGCACGGAGGCGCCGCACACCCCGCTCCGTCCCCCCGCCGCGGTGACCGGCAGCGTGTGCCGCGCCGCCACCCGCAGGACGGCCGCCACCTCGTCCACCGAGGCCGGTGTGCACACCACCGCCGGCACCTGCGGCGCGAGCCCGGCGAGGGCCCAGTGCATCGACAGCGGCCACCAGTCGCGCCCGGCCTCTGCCCGCTCCGCCACGGACGTGGTCACGGCCGTGCACGCTCCGGCGAGCTCGGCGAGCGCCCCGGGGTCGACCTCGACGACCGGCCCGGCGAGGCGCGCCCCGTGCCCCGTGAGCTCGATCGGCGGCGTCGGGGCGTGCGCCACCGGGGCGCCCGCCGCGGGCTCGCTCACCGCGGGTCCCCCGTCTGCCCGGCCAGTTCGGCCTCCGTCACCTGCGCGGCCGCCGCCTCGTCGGCGCACAGGGCCCGGAACGCGGCCACCTGCCGGGCGGTCTCGGCGTCGTCCCACCCCAGCTCCCGGGCGACGAGCGCGGCCACGGCGGGTGCAGCGGCCAGCGTGGCGGCCCGGTCCATCAGCCGGGCACGGGTCCGGCGGGTGAGCAGGTCGTCGAGGGTGGTGGCCATCTCGTGGCGCACCGCGTGCACCGCCTCGGCGCGCAAGTAGGGGAGGCCCGGCACCAGCGGCTCGCCGAGCGCAGGGTCGGCGTCGACGAGGCGCAGCACCTCGGCGGCGCACGAGCCGTGGCGGCCGTGCAGGTGCTGGTCGATGTCGGCGGAGGGGCCGCTCACGCCGGCGTCGGCCCCGAGGAGGCGCGCCCGGGCGGTGCGCGACCGCCCGCCGTGCCCGAGGAGGCGGACCACCTCGTCGACGGTGTCCTCCGCCATCTGCCGGTAGGTGGTGAGCTTGCCGCCGGTGACGGTGACGACGCCGCCCGGGCTGGCCGTCACCCGGTGACGGCGGGACAGGTCTGCGGTGCGGCCCCCCGTGGCGCTCTTCACCAGCGGGCGCAGGCCCGCCCACACGCCGGTGATGTCGCCCTCGGAGAAGCCGCCGCTGAGACGGGGATCGATGCACGCGTCGAGGGCCCGGAGGACGTAGGCGACGTCGTCGGCGCTGCACTGCGGGTCGTCGAGCGGGCCGGCGTAGTCGGTGTCGGTCGTCCCGACGTAGGTGTGCCGGAACGTGCCGTCGCCCTTCGGGCCCCACGGCACGAGGAACAGGCTGCGCTTGTCCTTCGGCACAGGGATGACGACGGCGATGTCGTTGCGCACCTTCTCCCACGGCACGGTGAGGTGGATGCCCTTGGCCGGGCGGATGCTGCCGGGGTCGCTGCCCTCGTCGAGGGCACGCACCTCGTCGCTCCACACCCCGGCGGCGTTGACGACCGCACGTGCCCGCGTCACGAAGCGGCGGCCGTCGGCCTCGAGCTCCACGCCGACGGTGCCGTCCGCCCCGCGAGGTCGCAGGCCCACCACGGCGCACCGGTTGGCCACCGCTGCGCCGTGGGTCGCCGCCGTGCGGGCCACCGTCAGCACCAGGCGGGCGTCGTCGACGGCGGCGTCGTAGTACAGGTACGCGGCGAGCACCCGCTCGGGCGCCATCGTCGGCATGTGCGCGAGGGCGGCACGGGGGCGCAGGCGGCGGTGCAACTTGCCGATGCGCCACCCGCCGGTGAGGTCGTACATCCACATCGCGGAGCCGAGGGCCCTCGCGATCTTGCGGTCGACGACGCTCTTCGTCTGATCCGCCGGCTGGCCGTCGCCCGCCCGTCGGGGCCGGGCGAGGATCGGGATCATGAACGGCAGCACCTGCACGAGGTGCGGCGCGTTGCGGCGCAGGCGCTGCCGCTCGCGCAGCGCCTCGTAGACGAGGCGGACCTCGCCCTGCTGGAGGTAGCGGAGGCCCCCGTGCACCAGCTTCGAGCTCTTGGACGAGGTGCCCGAGGCGAAGTAGTCGCGCTCGACGAGCGCGGTGGCGAGCTGCCGCGACGCCGCGTCGAGGGCCACGCCCGCCCCCGTGATGCCGCCGCCGATGACGAGGACGTCGAACACCTCCTCCTCGAGCCGCGCCAGCATCGCGGCGCGGTCGAACCCCTCGACGCCCGGGTGCGCGCGACGGGGACGGGAGCGGAGCGCTGGCATGGCCACCCGCATGGTACGTGGGGCCGGGCAGCGGTGGCGGACGCGACGCACGCCGGTGCCCGGCGTGTGCCCGACGTCCAATCTGCAACGGTTGCGAACGAGCAATCGGTGCGCGTAGCGTGGTCGCCATGCGCAGCCCCGCCGAGCTCACGGCGGCCTTCCGGGCGGAGGGCCTGAAGGTCACCCCTCAGCGCCAGCTGCTGTTCCGCCTGCTGCACGACACCACGGCCCACCCCTCGGCCGACGCGCTCCACGCGCTCGCCAGCGCGCAGATGCCGGGGATCTCGCTGCGCACCGTGTACCAGACCCTGAACGACCTCGTCGTCATGGGCGAGCTGCAGCACCTGCAGGTCGACCACGGCTCGGGTCGGTTCGACCCCAACGTGGCCGAGCACCACCACCTCGTGTGCACCGAGTGCGGCGACGTCCGCGACGTCTACGTCCCCGGTGCCGCGGGGCTGGGCCCCGAGCTCGGCAGCAGCGGCGGCCTCGACGGGTTCGTCGTCGAGCGCACCGAGGTGGTGCTCCGCGGCCGTTGCGCCACGTGCGCCGGCGGCCGTGCCGCCAGCGATTCCCCGTCTCCATCCACCCCATCAGCGAGCCAAAGGACACCGTCATGAGCCTCCACGGCACCAAGACCCACGAGAACCTGAAGGAAGCCTTCGCCGGCGAAAGCCAGGCGAACCGTCGCTACCTGTGGTTCGCCCAGCGGGCCGACATCGAGGGCCAGCCCGACGCTGCCGCCCTGTTCCGCTCGGTCGCGGAGGGCGAGACCGGCCACGCCCACGGCCACCTCGAGTTCCTCGCCGCCGTCGGCGACCCCGCCACGGGCGAGCCCATCGGCAGCACCTCCGACAACTTCAAGGCCTCGATCGCCGGCGAGACCTACGAGTACACGCAGATGTACCCGGGGTTCGCGAGGACCGCCCGCGAGGAGGGCTTCGCCGACGTCGCCGACTGGTTCGAGACCCTGGCCCGCGCCGAGAAGAGCCACGCCGGCCGCTTCCAGCAGGGCCTCGACGCCCTGGCCTGAGCGCTCGCCCGCCGGTCGAGGCCCCTCCCCGCGGCGGCGGCACCTCCCGCCGCCGCCGCCGGGTGGGGGCCCGCCGCGCGAGACTGGCGGTCGCTCCCAGCGAACCGCCATGCCCGAATCGTCCGACCCCACCCACCCCGCCTACCTCGACGAAGCCGAGGTGCGCCAGGAGCTGACACGGGTCTTCGACGTGTGCACCGGGTGCCGCGCGTGCCTGCCGCTCTGCGGCGTCTTCCCCACGCTGGTGGAGCTCGTCGAGCGCCATCCGGACCGCGAGGCCGGACGGCTCACCCCGGCCCAGCAGGACCGCGTGGTCGACCAGTGCTACCACTGCGACCGGTGCGTGACCGCCTGCCCCTACGCGCCGGACCGGCACGAGCTGGCCGTCGACGTGCCGCGGCTCGTGCTGCGCGCGGTGGCCATGCGCAAGGCGACCGGCCAGCTCGGTGGTCGACGGCGTGTCACCGCGGTGCTCGCCGGCCGTGTCGACGTCGTCGGCCGGCTCGCCACGCGCGCCGCGCCGGTCGCCAATCGGGTGGTCGGGGCCACGCCCGGATCGCTGGTGCGCCGGGCGGTGGAGCTGACCACCGGCGTCAGCGCCGTCAGGGTCCTGCCCACCTACGCCCGGCAGCGGTTCAGCACGTGGTTCCGGCGCCGCCCACGCGTGCGCCTCACCAACCGCCAGGGCAGGGTCGCCGTGTACCCCACCTGCCTCGTGGAGTATCACGAGCCTGCCATCGGTCACGCGCTGGTGCGGGTGTTCGAGCGCAACGGCATCGAGTGCAGCCTGGCCGCGGGTGTCGGCTGCTGCGGCCTGCCGGTGCTGCAGGGCGGCGACGTCGAGCGCTTCGCGGACATGGCCAGGGCGAACGTCAAGGCGTTGGCGGCGGTGGTGCAGTCGGGCAAGGAGATCGTGACGGCCCAGCCGGCCTGCACCGCCGTGATCCGGCGCGAGTACCCGGCCCACGTGGGCGGCGCCGCCGCCTCCATGGTGGCCGACCACACCTCCGACGCCGTGGAGTACCTGATGCGCATCCACCGCAGCGACCGCAGCGCCCTCGACATCGACTTCGCCGGCGACCGGCCGGCGCGGATCACCTACCACGTCCCGTGCCACCTGCGCAGCGTGGCCGACGGGCTGCCGAGCCGCGACCTCCTCCGGCTCACCGGCGCGCGGGTCACGCCGGTGCAGCGCTGCAGCGCCATGGAGGGCATGTGGGGGTTGCGGAGCGGGAACACCGACGTCGCCGTCCCCGTCGCCGCCGCCCTCGGCGACGAGATCCGCAGGGCCGGCGGCGACGTGGTGGTCGGCGACTGCCACCTCGCCAACACCGCCATCGCCGAGCAGACGGGCACGGCGCCCTTGCACCCGCTCCAGGTGCTGGCCCGTGCCTACGGCATCCCTCCCGAGCAACCTTGACCGCCCGCCGGTGGAGCACCGGCACACGTCGTCACCACCCCCAGGAGAACCCGATGAACCTCCCCACCAGCTCCCGCAAGCTCACCCTCGACGACATCCTCGACGTGCGCGCGTACGAGCGCGAGCGCGAGTCGTTCCGCCGGCACGTGATCGCCCTCAAGGAGCGGCGACGCATCGCCCTCGGCACGCTCGTCACGGTCATGTTCGAGAACCGGGACACGATGCGCCACCAGATCCAGGAGATGGCCAGGGTGGAGCAGCTCACCACCGACGAGGCCGTCCAGGAGGAGCTGGACATCTACAACTCGATGATCCCCGAGCCCGGCCAGCTCTGCGCCACGGTGTTCATCGAGCTCACCGACGACGACCAGATGCGCGAGTGGCTGCCGAAGCTGGTGGGCGTGGAGAAGGCCTTCCTGTTCCGCCTCCCGGGCCTCGACGGCGAGGCCGCGGAGGTCCGCTCCATCACCGAGGAGCAGCACGAGTCGCAGCTCACCCGGGCCGACGTCACGGCCGCGGTGCACTACATCCGCTTCGAGCTCACGCCCGAGCAGGTGGCGGCCTTCACCGGCGCAGGGGGCGTGGTCCTCGCCGTCGACCACCCGAACTATCGTGAGGAGACCGAGCTGCTCCCGACCACGGTTGAGGAGCTGCGCAGCGACCTGGTCGGGTGAGCACTCCGGCCCCCGAGCCGCGCGCGAATTGCCCCTGGCGGAGCCGCGAGACGGCACGTAGATTGCGCGATCGGCGAGGTGACGACACCCGCCGAACCGATCCATGGGGGACCAAGTCGTGTCTGCCAGCAACATCATGTGGCGAGAGCTGGGCGCCTGCCGGGGGCTCGAGCCCAGCATGTTCTTCCCGGACGAGGACGACGACGCCGCCGACGCGAAGGCGGTGTGCGCCGGCTGCGGCGTTCGGGTGGCGTGCCTCGAGCACGCGCTCACCATCCGCGAGAAGCAGGGGGTGTGGGGCGGCGCCACCGAGCGCGAGCGCCGCAGGATCATCCGCCAGCGGCGCCGCACCGCGTGACGCCGCCTCGCGGCGCGCCGAGCACCCCCCGCCAGCGGGGCGGGCGCCACTAGCCTCCACCCGGTGGACGACCTCGACGTACACGGCGGCTGGCCGGCGCTGCTCACCGAGCTCATCGAACGCCGCGACCTGACGGCCGCGCAGAGCAGGGCGGCGATGTCGACCATCCTCGCCGGCAACGCCACGCCCGCCCAGCTGATCGGCTTCGTCGTCGCCCTGCGGGCCAAGGGTGAGACGCCCGAGGAGCTCTCCGGGCTGCTCGACGCCGTCCTGGCCGCCAGCGCCGTGGTGCCGCTCCCCGCCGAGGTGCGCGACAGCGCCGTCGACATCGTCGGCACCGGCGGCGACCGCAGCCACTCCATCAACGTGAGCACCATCGCCGCCCTGGTCGTGGCCGGAGCCGGGGTGCCGGTGTGCAAGCACGGCGCACGGGCGGCCTCCTCGAAGTGCGGGGCGGCCGACGTGCTCGAGGCGCTCGGCGTGGCCGTCGACCTGCCGCCCGACGGCGTGCAGCGGTGCGTGGAGGAGGCCCGTATCGGCTTCTGCCTCGCTCCGGTGTACCACCCGGCGTTCCGCTTCGCCGCGCCCAGCCGCCGCGAGATCGGCATCCCGACCGTGTTCAACCTGCTCGGGCCGATGGCCAACCCCGGTCGGGTGCGCCGGCAGGTGATCGGCGTGGCCAACCCCGCCGTGGCCGAGCGGATGCTCGCCTCGTTGCGCATCCACGGCTCGGTGAAGGCCTGGGTGGTCCACGGCAACGGCCTCGACGAGCTCACCACCACCGGGCCCTCCACCGTGCTCGCCCTGGAGGACGACCACGTGCGCACGTTCACCGTCGACCCGCTGGAGCTGGGCCTCGCCCCGGCGATCACCGACGAGCTGACGGGCGGCGACCCGGCGGACAACGCGCGGGCGGCGCGGCGGGTGCTGGCGGGCGATCACGGCCCGCACCGCAACATCGTGCTGCTCAACGCGGCGGCCGGCCTGGTGGTGGCCGACGCGGCGGCCACGCTGGAGGACGGGCTGGAGGCGGCGGCCAAGTCGATCGACTCCGGCGCGGCCGCGGCGGCGCTCGAACGCCTCGTCGAGGTGTCGCAGGCCGCCAAGGGCGAGCTCGGGTGAGCGGCGTCGTCCGGGTCCCGGCGTCGTCGGCCAACCTCGGTCCCGGCTTCGACACGCTGGGGATGGCCCTCTCGCTCTACGTGGAGGTGGGCTGCGTCGAAGGTGATGGGCCCCCGGAGGGAGCGCGAGCGATCGACGAGCACCACCCGGCGTCGGTGGCGTTCCGCCAGCTGGGCGGGCACGGTGCGCTGTGGGAGCGGTGCGGGATCCCGATGGGCAGGGGCCTCGGGTTCAGCGGTGCCGTGCGGGTGGGCGGCGGGGCGCTCGCCGTGGCGCAGCGCTGCGCGGTGGCGGAGCTCGACGACGCGGCGCGGGCCGAGGTGTTCCGCGTGGTCGCCCGGCTGGAGGGCCACCCCGACAACGTGGCCGCCTCCCTGTACGGCGGCATCGTCGCGGCCGCGGACGACCGCGTGGTGCCGGTCCGCCTCGGCTTCGACCCGGCGGTCGTGGTGTGGATCCCGTCGTCGGTCACGAGGACGGACGAGTCGCGCAAGACGCTGCCGCCGACGGTGTCGCTGGCGGACGCCGCGTTCAACCTCGGCCGGCTGGCCCTGCTGATCGCGGCCCTGGGCGACGGCGACACCAGGGCGCTGCGGACGGCCACCGAGGACCGGCTGCACCAGCCGGTGCGCCTGGCCGCCTCGCCGGGCAGCCGCGCGGCGATGGAGGCGGCCACCGACGCCGGGGCGTGGTGCGCCTGGCTGTCGGGCAGCGGGCCGACGGTGGCCGCCATGTGCCCGCGTGACGAAGCCGAGGCCATCGCCGCGGCGCTCCCGCCGGAGGGCCAGGTGCGGGTCCTGCGGATCGACCACGGCGGCGCGGTGATCGAGGCCGCGTACGATTGATGCATGACGGCGGGCCACGAGGACGACGACGCGGCCCGTGACCCCGATGCCAACTCCGGGCCCGCCTCGGGCGGCGGCGCCGAGGTGCCCGACCAGGCCCTGGTGTCGGCGCTCGAGTTCGCCGTCGGCATCGCCGCCGCCGGCGCCAGGCAGCGCCCGCCGATGGCGTTCCCCCCGGCACTGAAGCCGTACCTCCGCCTGCAGCGGCTGAGCGGCCCCGCGCTCGCCGGTGCCCGCCGGGCCCTGGAGCAGGACCCTGCCTTCCGCCGCCGCCTCGGCCAGGTGGCCGTGCCTGACCTGGTGGACGACGTGGGGCGGCTCTGGCTCGAACGCCCCGATGGATGGGAGGAGCAGGCGACGGCGCTGCTGGCGGCCCGGCGCGTCGAGGGCGAGCGAGCCGACGCGGCCACCGCGCTGCGCAAGGCCGAGCGGCGCCGCGATGCCGCCGAGCAGGCCGCACGGCGGGCGCTGGCGGAGGTGGCCGCGCTGCGCGCCGAGCTCGATCGCCAGCGGCAGCTGGCTGCGGACGCCACGGCCGAGGCGGAGGCGCTGCGTGACCGGGTGGAGCAGCTGCGCGCGGAGGTGGCGCAGGGCGAGCGGCGGCTGTCTCGGGCAGCGGCCCGCCTCGACTCGAGCGAAGGTCGCGAGGGACAGCTGCAAGCGCAGCTCGATGAGGCGCTGGATCGGGCGGCGTCGGCCGAGCAGGTGCGCGACCAGGTGCTGGCCGACAGGGCCGGCGGGGAAGCGGCCGGCGCAGCGGTGCTGGCGGGAGCGGCGGCGCTGCAGGGCGAGCTCGACCAGATCGCCGGGCGGGCGGCCGCGCTGGGGGAGGAGCTGCGACGGGTGGCCGGCGCGCTCGGCCGCCTGGAGCCACGGCCGGACCGCGCACCGGACGGCCCGCCCCCTGCCGACGACGGCCCGCGCCGCCCCCGCGGCGGACGGCGGCGGGGGAGGAGCCGCACGGCGGTGGCCCTGCCCGGCGGGGTGTACGGCTCGACGCGCGAGGCGGCCGAGTTCCTGCTCCGGCACCCCGGGGTGCTCGTGCTGGTGGACGGCTACAACGTGGCCAAGCTGGGCTGGCCCGACCTCGCGCTCGACGACCAGCGCGAGCGGTGCGTCGCCGCCTGCGAGGATCTCGCCCGGCGGTTCGGCACCGACCTGGTCGTGGCCTTCGACGGCCGCGCCGTCACGGGGGCCAGCACCTCGCAGCGCCGCCTGGTGCGGGTGCGCTTCTCGCCCGAGGGCGTCAGCGCCGACGACGTGATCCGCGAGGAGGTCGACGGGCTCGGGCCCGAGGTGCCGGTGGTGGTGGTCACCAACGACCAGGCCATCGTCCGCGACGTCCGCGCCGCGGGCGCGAACACGTTGGCGAGCGAGCAGCTGCTCGACGTGGCGCTGCGCTGACTCCGGCCGCTGGCGAGGGTCGTCGTCCCGCAGGGTTCTGTGGCACGTGGACGTCGTCCACGACGGTGGGATGCCACAGAACGGCGACGGCGGGCGTCACACCCCTCCTCCATGATGCGGGCATGTTCATCGAGTCGATCGTCTCCCTCGACGGCGCCCCCCTGGCAGGCCGGCACCAGCCCGGTCCCGCCGTGGCGGTGCTCTGCGAAGCGCCTGCGGGTGCGGGCCCCCGCAGCCGTGGGCTCGGCGCGACCGGATGCGTCGTGCTCGATCGCGACGAGGAGCGGGCCGTCCGCGCGCTCGTCGCCGCCGGGCTCGTGCCGCTGTGGGAGCCCGGCCTCGCCAACTAGGCCCCGCTCGCGTCCCGGCTCGGCCGGCGAAGGTCGCCATCACGCCGCCGGCCGTACCATGGGTGCGTGAGGCGTGCCCTGCGCGACCAGGTCGAGCGGCCGCACCCGGCCGCCGACGACACGGGGGCCCTCGCCGACCTCCGCGCGGAGCTCGCCGCGATCGCGCTCGCGCACGGCGTCACCCGGACGGGTGTCGCGTCGGCGGAGGTGCTGGAAGGCACACGGGTGGAGCTGCACCGCCGCCGCCGGCTCGGCCTGCACGACGGCATGCAGTTCACGTTCCGCAACCCCGAGCGCTCGACCGACCCGACGCGCCTGGTCGCCGGCGCACGGTCGGTGTTCGTCGGTGCCCGCCCGTACCTGCTCGACGATCCATCGCAGGACGGCGCCGGTGCCGTCCACCAGCAGGGGCACGGCGCCGTCGCCGGCCGGGTGGCCCGGTACGCCTGGGCCGACCACTACGCGCCGCTGCGCGCCGGCTTGTGGGCGGTCGCCCACCGCCTCCGCGCCAGCGGCTGGAAGGCGGTGGCCGTGGCCGACGACAACGCCCTCGTCGACCGCGCCGTCGCCGAGCGGGCCGGCCTCGGCTGGTACGGCAAGAACGCCAACCTGCTGATGCCCGGAGCCGGCAGCTGGTTCGTGCTGGGCAGCGTGGTCACCACCGCGCCCCTGCCGCCCGCCGAGGACCCGGCGGCCGACGGCTGCGGCACGTGCCGCCGGTGCCTCGACGGCTGCCCCACGGGGGCCATCGTCGAGCCCGGCGTGGTCGACGCGGGCCGGTGCCTGGCGTGGCAGCTGCAGAAGCCCGGCACGTTCCCGGTGCACTTGCGCGAGGCACTCGGCGACCGGATCTACGGCTGCGACGACTGCCAGGAGGTGTGCCCCCCGACGGTGCACCTCGGGCACCGCGAACCGTCACCCGAGGCGGGCGGCGGCGCAGCCGTCGGGGTGGAATCGGTCGTCGACGTGGTGGCGATGCTCGACGCGTCCGACGACGAGGTGATCGCCAGGTGGGGCCGGTGGTACCTGGCGGGGCGGGACCCCCGGTGGTTGCGGCGCAACGCCCTCGTCGTGCTGGGCAACGTCCTCGCCGACGGCACCGGCACGCCGGCGCAACGGGCGCGGGCCGGGGCGGTGCTCGACCGCTACGCGAGGGGGGACGACGAGGTGCTGCGCGAGCACGCGCGATGGGCCGCGTCGCGGGCAGGATTCCCCACCGCGTGAAGCACCTCCTCGTCACCAACGACTTCCCGCCCAAGATCGGCGGGATCCAGTCCCTGCTCTGGGAGTGGTGGCGCCGCCTGCCCCCCGACAGCTTCGCCGTGCTCACCTCGCCCTACGACGGCGCCGCCGCGTTCGACGCCGACCAGCCCTTCCGGGTGGAGCGCACCCGGGAGCCCGTGCTGCTGCCGCACCCGTGGATGGTCCGGCGCATCGACGCGATGGCGGCCGAGGTGGGCGCCGAGCTCGTGGTGCTCGATCCGGCGCTGCCGCTCGGGCTCGTCGGCCCGTCGTTGCGCCTGCCCTACGACGTCGTCCTCCACGGCGCCGAGGTGACGGTGCCGGGGCGGCTCCCCGCCAGCAGGCAGGTGCTCGGCCACGTCCTGCGCCGGGCCCGGCACGTCGTCTCCGCCGGCGGCTACGCGGCAGCGGAGGCCGAGCACGCGGCCGGCCGCGGGCTGCCGATCACCGTCGTGCCCCCCGGCGTGGACGTCGGGCGGTTCCGGCCGCTCGACGCGGACGAGCGGGCGGAGGCGCGCCGGCGGTTCGGGATCCCCGTCGACGCCGAGGTGATCGCCGGCATCAGCAGGCTCGTGCCGCGCAAGGGCTTCGACACCGCGATCCGCGCCGTCGCCCGGCTGAAGCCGTCGCGCCCCGACCTGGTGCTCGCGATCACCGGCGGGGGTCGCGACGAGCCGCGGCTGCGCCGGCTCGCCGCCGAGCTGCGCGCACCCGTGCGCTTCCTCGGCCGCGTCCCCCTCGACGACCTACCGGCTGCGTACGGCTGCGCCGACCTCTTCGCGATGCTCTGCCGCAACCGCTGGGGCGGCCTCGAGCAGGAGGGCTTCGGCATCGTCTTCGTCGAGGCCGCTGCGTGCGGCATCCCCCAGGTGGCGGGCAGCAGCGGCGGGGCGGCCGAGGCCGTCGCCCACGGCGACACGGGGCTCGTGGTGGATCCGCCGGACGACGTCGAGGCCGTCGCCACCGCCTTCGCCGAGCTCCTCGACGACGACCAGCGGCGGCGGGCCATGGGCGTCGCGGCGCGAGCCCGCGCCGAGGCGGAGTTCTCCTACGACGTGCTGGCCGAGCGGCTGGGGCGCTCCCTCGGCGCGCTGCCAGGATGAGCGACGCGATGGAGCCCGAGCGTCCCAACGACCCCGCGGCCACCCCGGTGCAGGGTGACGGCCTCGTCCGCGCCGGCGTGGCCGGCACCGCCGTGTTCGTCGCCGTGATCGCCGTCGGGCTGCCGCTGCGCGACGAGCGGCCGGCCCAGATCCTGGTGGGCGTGACCTCGATGGTCCTCTTCGCCGTGGGCGCGGTCGGGTGCCTCTGGGCCTACGTGAGCGCGCTGGAGCGCTCCCGCACCGACGAGATCGGCGTCGCCAACCTGTTCCTGCTCACGGGGGCCACCGCCCCCCCGCGGGTGAAGCGGACCCTCCTCGGCGCCCTCGTCGTGCAGGTGGTGGTGTCGCTCGTCGCCGCGTTCGTCGGCGCCGCCGGCCTCACGGGCAACCAGGTGAACGCGATGGCCTTCGGGATCCTCGTGCCCATGTACGGCCTGGCGATCGATGCCCTGTGGGCGGTGCGTCACGGCACGTTCGGGCCGCGCCTCGAGCGACGGGTCCGATCGGGCCGCGGCCGGATCGACTAGAACAGCCACCATGGCAGAGCAGGCCTCGCAGACCACCACCATCGCCGCGCCGCCGGAGCGGGTGTGGGCGATCGCCGCCGACGTGGAGCGCTACCCGGAGTGGGCGAAGGACGTGAAGGACGTGGTCGTGCGAGCCCGCGACGGCGAGGGGCGGCCGCTGGAGGTGGAGTTCCGGGCGTCGGCGCTGGGTCGGAGCACCCACTACACGCTCGCCTACGACTACGC
>VFQR01000567.1_pt1 | contig 46208 bp, 41 predicted proteins | sample 3512321 | NCBI WGS metagenome assembly VFQR01 (sample SAMN10412374, study PRJNA504923) | tailings metagenome | isolation source: Relicate 3 Philex TSF1 revegetated site | place: Philippines: Tuba, Benguet | collected 2017-08-29 | reverse complement strand
GCATCGAGCGCGGCGACCTCACCGCGAAGACGGCGATGGTCGAGGCCAACCTGCGCCTCGTTGTGTCGATCGCCAAGGGCTACCTCGGGCGCGGCCTGTCGTTCCTCGACCTCATCCAGGAGGGCTCGCTCGGGCTCATCCGCGCGGTCGAGAAGTTCGACTACCGGCGAGGCTTCAAGTTCTCCACCTACGCCACCTGGTGGATCCGGCAGGCCGTGACGCGGGCGATCGCCGACAAGGCGCGCACCATCCGCATCCCGGTCCACATGGTCGAGAAGCTCAACAAGGTCGTGCACCTCGAGCGGCAGCTCGTGCAGCGCCTCGGCCGCGAGCCGCGCCCCGAGGAGATCGCCGAGGAGCTCCGCATGAGCCCCGACGAGGTCCGCGAGATCCTCCGCATGGCCCAGCTCCCCGTCTCCCTCGAGAAGCCGATCGGCGAGGAGGAGGAGTCCGAGCTCGGGGACTTCGTGGAGGACGAGCAGGCGGCGTCGCCGTTCGACGAGGCGTCGGTCAACCTGCGCCGCACCGACATCCTCCGCGCCCTCGACGCCCTCCCGGACCGCGAGCGCAAGGTCATCGAGCTGCGCTTCGGCCTGCTCGGCGAGCAGCCGCGGACGCTCGAGGAGGTGGGCCGCGCGTTCGGCGTCACCCGCGAGCGCATCCGCCAGATCGAGAACAACACCCTCAAGAAGCTCGAGGCGCTCCCCGAGGCCCAGGCCCTTCGGGACTCCGCCTAGGAGGCCTTCGGCGCCCACGGCGGGACGCCCGCCGGCTGCCACGCCACGAGGGGCTCGTGAGGGGTGACCTCGTCCGCCCCGTCCTCCGGGCCCGGCATCCCCGGCATGCGCCGGGGCGTGGTGAGGAAGCGGTACCCGACGCCGTGGAGCGTCTGGATGTAGGTGTACGCGCCGCCCACCTCGTCCACCTTGCGGCGCAGCCGGCGCACCAGGACGTCCACCGAGCGGTCGCCGTGGGCGCGCTCGCCGCCCCACACGCGCCGGAAGATGTCGTCGCGCGAGAGCGCCCGGTCCCGCGCGTCGGCGAGGGTCCAGAGCAGCTTGAACTCGAGCGGCGTCAGCTCGGCGGGCCGCCCGGCCACGATGACCGACATCCGCTCGGGGTCGATCGACAGCTCGCCCTCCTGCACCGGCAGGCGCTCCGACCGCGCGTTCTCCACGGCCGTCCGCCGCAGGGCCGCCGTGACGCGCGCCAGCAGCTCGCGCATCGAGAAGGGCTTGCCCATCACGTCGTCCGCGCCGAGGGACAGCACCTCCACCCGGTCGTGCTCGTTCGTCCGGGCGGTGACGACGATGATCGGCAGCCGCGGCGCCCACTCCCGGGCCTGGCGGATGACGTGCCACCCGTCGGCGCCCGGCAGCATCAGGTCCAGCACGACGGCGTCGGGCGAGGTGGTGCGCAGGGCCCGCAGTCCCGCGAGCCCGTCGTTGGCGACGGTCGGCTCCAGCCCCGCGGCCCGGAGATGGAACGCCATCGCCTCCGCGGTGCTCTCGTCGTCCTCGACGATCAGGATCTTCATCCCTCTCCCGTCCATCGCGGCTGAGGATAGGTCCGGCGCCGCGAACGTTCGTCGCCGTGGCGTGACCATCCTGTGAAACCACGGTGAACGCGGGAGAGGCGGCCCGCGCGGGCCGGCAGGAACCGGCGGCTCAGCCCTCCCCGGGGGCGGTCTCGAACTCCGCGAGGATGGGCGTCGCCACCTCGAGGGCGGTCCACGCGGCCGGGAAGCCGGCCAGCCCGGCCACCGCGATGAGCACCTCGCGCACCTCGTCCGGCGTCACCCCGGCGCGCAGGGCGCCGCGCACGTGCCACCCGAGCTGCGGCTCCGCCCGCAGCGTCGCCGTGATGGCCATCGCCACCACCGAGCGGTCCCGCCGCGACAGCCCCGGCCGCCCCCACAGGTCGGCGAACCCGAAGGCCGAGGTCAGCTCCTCCATGTCGGGGGAGACGCTCCTCCACCGCTCCACCACGCCCTCGCCCAGGTGCAGCTCCGCCAGCTCCCGGCCCCGGTCGAGCCTGTCGTCACCGCTGCGCTCCATGGCAGCCCCTCCCGCGCTAGACTTGGTTGCGTGAGCAAGCAAACACGAGGGTCGTTGCGGATGCAAGCACACACCGACACCGGGGCCGCGGCGGTGCGCGGCGAGGGCGGGGACCCGCTCACCGTCACCGAGCTGGGCGCCTGGCGGGGGATGCTGCGGGTCCACGCGCTCGTCACCCGGCGCCTCGACGAGGAGCTGCGCGAGCGGCACGGCATGTCGCTGGGGGCCTACGAGGCCTTGATGCTCGTGGGCACGGCGCCCGGGCGGCGCATGCGCATCTCACGGCTCTCCGCGGAGACGCTGCTCAGCGTGAGCGGGATGAGCCGCATGATCGACCGCCTGGAGCGCGACGGCCTGGTGGTGCGGGAGGCGTGCGCCGACGACCGCCGGGGTGCGGAGGTGGTGCTCACGACCCTCGGCCGCAACCGGCTGCGGGCGGCGCGGGCGACCCACCTCGGCGGGGTGCGGGCCGAGTTCCTGGCGCGCTTCTCCGACGACGAGCTGGAGGGGCTGGGCGCGATGTGGGACCGCTTCGCGCCCGAGGACTAGGAGGCGATCGACGAGAGGGGCTCCCGACGGCCCCTCCCGTCGCGCCCAGGCCGGCGTCCCGGCCCTCGAGACCTCCGCGACCGGCGGGGGCGCGCCATGATCGCGTGAGGTCGAGGGGGAGTGTGCCGCGACGCCCGGCGCGAGGGGTTACGGGGGCGTGACCGTGCCGTGACCCCCGGTGAAGGCCCCGCCGGCGGGGCCCTGGGGACGGGCGGGGGACAAAGGTCGTGCGAGCCGCCGCGAAGGTTTACAGCCGGCGGCTCGTGCGACCGACTGCCGCGTCCGCCCCCTAAAGGCCGCCGAGGGTGTCCACGGGCGAGACGCCGGAGCTGGCCTCGCGGCGCTCCTCCTCCTCGGCCTGGCGGCGCAGCTGGCCGAAGCCCACGCCCTCGGCGATGAGGAAGAGGAAGCCCACCACGACGCCCACGACGGCCTCCGTCGCCTGCAGCACCACCGCGAACGCGAGCGCCTCGGCGGCCGGCACCCCGTAGGAGGCCGTGAGCGGCACGACGGCCGCCGCCTGGAACACGAGGAGGTTGCCCGGCAGCACGGGGAAGGCCTGGGCGAGCGTGACGGTCACGAGCAGCAGGCCGGCGCCGCCCCAGCCCACCCGCTCCAGCCCGAACGCGACCAGGGTGAAGTAGATGCCGGCCCACTGGGCGAGCCAGGTCGCCAGGCTCGCGCCCACCACCACGCTCATCTGGCGCGGGTCGCGCAGGCCCAGGTGGCTCTCGCGCACCGCGCCCCACAGGCGCGACAGCGCCCGCGTCGCCCGCGCCCACAGCGGGCCGGTGTTGAGCCACGGCGGCAGCGTCCGGCCGGGCCCCGACAACATCGCGACGGCCACCACCACCAGGCAGCCGACCCCGAGGGAGATCGAGGCGACCCACGCGTACGACGGCAGCGGCAGGAACAGGCCGATCGAGATGACCAGCACGACCCAGGTGATCGTGGAGACGAGGTTCTCGGCGACCACGGTGCCGAGGAGCGTCGTGGTGGGGGGCTTCTCCCCGCGCGCCTCGAGGCGCTTCTTCACCAGCAGCACCTTGGCGATCTCCCCGACGCGGGCGGCGAGGATGGTGTTGAACAGGAAGCCGATGAACAGCGGGCTCACGAGGTCCCGGTAGCGGCTGGGGCGGCGCATGCCGGGGAGCGCGTCCACGACCCCCTTCCAGGCGAGGCCCTTGAAGGCGACCGAGGCGAAGTTCGCGAGGATCGCGGCCACCAGGAAGCCCCACGACGTGATGCGGAAGGCGTCGTGGATCTCGTGGATGTCGAGCTTCCACACCGCCAGGGCGCCGATGCCGACCACCACGAGCACGCGGACGACCGACCAGATCATCCGGCGGGTCATGGTCTTCTTGCGCCCGGCGACCTCGGTGCTCATGACCGGGGTGACCCCAGGAGCTCGTCCATCGTCACGAGGTCCAGTCCGCGCTCGCGCGCGGCGCGGCAGATCTCCCCGATCGCCTCGGCCGTCTGGTGCCGTGGCCGCCCGGGCGCCCAGCCGTCCGCGTCATGGAGCAGCAGCACCGCGCCGGGGCCGAGCGCGCGCACCGACCGCTGCGCGATGACGGCGGCCCCGGGCTCGGCGGAGTCGAACACCCCGCGCGTCCAGCCCGCGGTGCGGTAGCCGGCGCGGCGGGCCGACAGCGAGGTGGCGGGGCCGCGGAACCCGTGGGGCGCACGGAACAGGCGGCTCATCGCCCCGGGGCCGGCGGCGCGCTCGGCGGCCTGCTCCGTGCGGCGGAGCTGGTCGGTCACATGTCCCGGCCCGCGGAACACGAGGATCCCGTGGTCGTAGCCGTGGTTCGCCACCTGGTGGCCCTCCTCCACCATGCGGCGCACGAGCTCGGGGTGGCGCTCCACCTGGCGCCCCAGCACGAAGAAGGTCGCGCGGGCGCGCTCGCGCGCGAGGGCGTCGAGGACGTCGGGTGTCGACGGGCCGGGGCCGTCGTCGAAGGTGATCGCCATCCGGGGGACGTCGCGGGGGCCGTGGGCCAGCACGCGCCCGTAGAGCGGGCTGCGCGGCACGAAGGCCGACGCGACGGCCGCGGCGGACGCCCCGAGGACGGCCCCGGCGAGGGCCGGACGGCGCCGCGCGGCGGCCGCGGCGACGAGGACGGCGGCGGCGCCCGCCCACGTGGCGCGATGCACGGCCTGGCCTTTTCGCATCGGCGTCATGGACATCGGGAGAAGGCGGCGGAATCGGTCCCGGGCCCGCGCGCGGCGCGATCGTATCAACCACCCCGGTCCCGGCCGGGACGACGCGCTTTGGCACTCGCACCCGGAGAGTGCCAAGGCCGCCGTGGCGCGGTCGTCTATACTCCGGGGTCGTCCGTACGTTCGCCGCCTGAGGGGTCCTGCGTGCCGTTCTACGAATACCGCTGCACCAAGGGTCACACCTTCGAGGTCATGCAGCGCATGAGTGACGAGCCCCTGACGAAGTGCGAGGTCTGCGGGGCCAAGGCGTCCCGCGTCCTGTTCGCCCCGGCGATCCACTTCAAGGGCACGGGCTTCCACAACACCGACTACTCCTCGAAGCGGCGCGGTGGCGGCGGCGGTGACGACGGCGGCTCCTCCTCGTCCGCCTCCTCGTCCTCGTCGGACTCCTCGGGCTCGTCGAACGGCGGCGCGGGCTCCTCCTCGTCGTCGGACTCGTCCTCCTCGTCCTCGTCGGGGAAGACGGTGGGGCTGGACAAGGTCTGACCCGCGGACGGAGGGTGCCCCTCGGATGAGGGGACCCCTCACATCGCGCAGCATCGGGCACCCGGCGCAGCTCGTCGTCGGCGGGTTCGCCGCGATCATCCTCATCGGCACCGCCGTGTTGCTGCTGCCGTTCGCGACCGTGGGGCCCGGCAACGCGCCGTTCTCGACCGCGCTGTTCACGTCGACCGCGGCGGTCACGCTCGGCGGCATGGCCGTGACGGACATGGCCACCTACTGGACGCCGGCCGGGCAGGCCACGGTGCTCGTGCTCGTGCAGGTGGGCGGCATCGGCATCGTGACGAGCGCCTCGCTGCTGTTCCTGGTCGTCGCCCGGCGCGTCGGCCTCCGGGGACGCCTCGCCACGCAGACCGAGCTGCACACGGTCGACCTCGGCTCCACGAAGCGGCTGCTCGTCGCCATCGTGGGCTTCTCGCTCGCCTTCCAGGCGGTCACGGTCGTCGCGCTCACGACGCGGTTGTGGCTCGGCACGGACCGGGGGTTCGGCGAGGCCGCCTGGAACGGCCTCTTCCACGGGGTCGCGGCGTTCAACAACGCCGGCCTGTCGATCTTCCCCGGCGGGATGATGGACTTCGCCGGCGACCCCTGGATCCTGGGCCCGGTGATGCTCGCGGTCATCTGCGGCGGCCTCGGGTTCCCGGTGTGGCTCGAGCTGCAGCGGCGCGCCCGCCGGCCGCGCACCTGGAGCGTCCACACCAAGATGACGCTCACCACCACCGCGGTCCTGCTCGTCTTCGGGATCGTCATGGTCACGGCCCTCGAGTGGGACAACCCGCTCACCCTCGGCGGCCTGAGCGACGGCGACCGGCTCCTGGCGGGGACCTTCTCGGGCGTGATGCCCCGCACCGCCGGCTTCAACGTCGTGGACTACGCCCACATGGAGCCTGACGCGCTCCTCGTCACCGAGATGCTGATGTTCGCGGGCGGCGGCAGCGGCTCCGTGGCCGGCGGCATCAAGGTGACCACCTTCGCGCTGCTGTTCCTGGTCGTGTGGGCCGAGCTGCGCGGCGACCCCGAGGTGACTGCGTTCCGGCGGAGGATCCCCCCGCACCTCCTGCGCCAGGCGCTGACGATCGCGGTGCTCGCGGTCAACGCGATCGTGGTGGGAACGCTCGCCGTGATGGCGTCGAACTCCATCTCGTTCACCTCGGGCCTCTTCGAGTGCGTCGCCGCGTTCACCACCGCGGGCCTCTCCACCGGGGTCACGCCCGACTTGAACGGGTTCGGTCAGGGCGTTCTGATAGTCCTCATGTTCCTGGGCCGCGTCGGTCCGCTGACGCTCGGGGTCGCGCTGGTGCTGCGCGAGCGGGAGCGCCTCTACAGCTACCCGGAGGAAAGGCCGCTCGTTGGCTGAGAACCACCAGACGCTCGTCATCGGCCTGGGCCGGTTCGGGCGCACCCTGGCGGAGACGCTGGGCAAGCTCGGGCACGAGGTGATGGGGGTCGACGCGTCGGCCCGCGTCGTCCAGTCGTGCGCGCCCTTCATGACCCACGTCGTGCAGGCCGACGCGACCGACATCGAGGCGCTGCGCCAGCTCGGCGCCGGCGACTTCCCGTCGGCCGTCATCGCCATCGGCACGGACATCCAGGCGAGCATCCTCGCCACCTACGCGGCCGTGGACCTCGGCATCCCGCGCATCTGGGCCAAGGCGATCTCCGTGGAGCACGGCGCGATCCTGGAGCGGGTGGGCGCGCACCGGGTGGTGCTCCCCGAGCGGGACATGGGCGTCCGCATGGCCCACTCGATGGTCGGGCGCACGATCGACTACATGGAGATCGACGAGAACTTCGTCCTCATCGAGACCACGGCGCCGCGCGAGGCGATCGGCAAGACGCTGGAGCAGGCGCGCCTGCGCAAGAACCACGACGTCACCGTGGTCTGCGTGAAGCACCCGGGCGGCTCCTACACCTACGCCACCCCGGAGACGGTGCTGCGGTCGGGCGACATCCTCGTCGTCGCCGGCTCCCCCGAGCACGCGGAGCGCTTCGCCGAGCTCGACTGAGCGGGGCTCAGCCCGAGATGAAGGAGGCGATCTCCCGCTCGTTGCGGTCGGGGTCCGTGCCGACGACGTAGGAGATCCCGTCGATCGTCAGCACCTCGCCCGAGAGCAGGATGCGGTCGCCGGGGCGCTGCTGCAGGCGGGCCTGGAGCCAGCCCATCTTCGCCATGTCGATCGTGCCGATGTCCGTCTGCAGGGCGCGCACCACGTCGGCGCCCCGCCACGGCGCCCAGGGCAGCGCGCTGAGCGAGAGGATCTTGTTCTTCATCGCCGCGACGACGGCCTGCTGGCGGAGCGCCCGGCCGAAGTCGCCGCCGCACTCGCCCTGGCGGGCGCGGGCGTACTCGAGCGCCCGGGCACCGTCGAGGTCGATGTTGCCCTGCGGGAACGAGACGGAGCGGCCGCCCTCGTAGGGGCAGTCCGTGAGCGCCGTCGGGTTGTTCACGGTCACCCCGCCCACGGCGTCCACCATCTTCGGGAAGCCGTTGAACTTGATGACGATGATGTGGTGGATCGGGAGGCCGGTGAGCCGCTTGACCGCGCGGATCGCCCCGGCCTGGCCGTAGAAGAAGAACGCGGCGTTGATCTTCTGGGTGCCCTGCCCCGGCAGCTCCACGCGGAAGTCGCGCGGGATGGAGAGGTACTTGATGCGCCCGGCGTCGGGGTCGGTGCGCATGATGAGGATCGTGTCCGCGCGGCTGCGCGTGGCGCCCTTGCGGGCGTCGACGCCCAGGATGAGCGTGTTGGTGGGCGTCCCGAGCATCCCGCCGCCGGTGTCGTCGAGCGACGCCTTGGCGGACGCGGTGATCTTCCCGTTCGCCTCGCCCACGGCGCTGTTGAGCGCCATGTAGCCGAGCCCGCCCCAGACGAGGAAGGCGACGAACAGGACGAGCAGCACGCGGGCGATCCACCCGCCGGGGCCGAGGCCGCGCAGCGAGTACCAGTGGCGCCCCTCGCGCTGCATCGCGCGGCGCTGCTCGCGCTCGTGGCGGGTGGGCTTCGCCTTGACCGGGTCGCCGGCGTCGCGCGGCGGCGCGGCGACACCGCCGCCTCCGTCCGCCTCCTGCCCGTTCTCGCGCGCGACCAGCTTGCGCAGGTCGTCGAGGCCCTGGTCCGGGGCGCCCTCCGACGCCGACCCGCGGGCCTTGTAGCGCTTGTAGGGCTTGCTCGTCCGGCTCATCGGCGGGTGATGGTAGCGTCAGTCCTGGCAGGGGCCGTCGAACTCGGGAAGGGGCCGCCGTGGGGGCTGCGGGAGGCCTGACGGTCGTGGGGACCCCCATCGGCAACCTCGCCGACCTGGGACCCCGTGCGGCCGAGCGCCTGCGGGACGCGGACGTGGTCGCCTGTGAGGATACGAGGCGGACCGCCACGCTCCTCCGTCACGCCGGGTCGGAGGCCCGCATGGTGGCCGTCCACCGGCACAACGAGGCGGCCCGCACCGAGGACCTCGTGCGCCGCATGCGCGACGGCGCCCGGGTGGCCCTGGTGAGCGACGCCGGCATGCCCCTGGTGAGCGATCCCGGGGCCCGGCTGGTGGCCGCGGCGGTCGATGCGGGCCTCCCGGTGGAGGTGGTGCCCGGCCCGAGCGCCGTGACCACCGCCCTCGCCGCGTCGGGCCTCGCGACCGGCGACGGCTTCACGTTCCTGGGCTTCGTGCCGCGCCGGGGCGCCGAGCGCGCCGCGGCCCTCGACGCCGTGGCGGCGTCCGTCGTCCCCGTCGTCGCCTTCGAGAGCCCCCAGCGGCTCCCGGCCCTCCTGGCCGACCTCGCGGCGAGGGTCCCGGATCGCCCGGTCGCGGTGTGCCGGGAGCTCACCAAGCTCCATGAGGAGGTGCTGCGGGGCACCGCCGCAGGGCTCGCCGAGGCCGTCACCGAGCCCCCGAAGGGTGAGGTGGCGGTGGTCGTGGGCTCCGCACCGGGCACCGCCGGTGCGGAGGAGGGGGTCCCCGAGGCCGCGCTGCGCGCGGGGGTGGAGGCCATGCTCGACGCCGGCCTGGGGGCCGGCCGCGCCGCGGAGGCCGTCGCCGCCCTCGGCGCCGCCCCCCGCAACCGCGCCTACCGGCTGGCCCTCGAGGTGGCCGAGGAGAGGCGCCGGGCGACCTGAGCGGCGTCGGGCGGCGGCGCCCCCGGCCCCGCGCCCGCGGCGATCTTCGCCAGCCGGGCCCAGTCGCCCAGCACGAGCGCCCGGGCGATCCCCTCCTCCGGGGGCTGCACCGGGATCGGGCGGCCGCCGAGCACCGCCCGCGGCCCCGCGATCACTTGATCGCCGGGGGTGGGGTCCAGTGACAGCGTCGGCCCCGCCGCCGCGAGCCCGGCCGTCACGTCCACCTCCACACCCGCCAGCACCGTCCCGCCGCGCAGCGAGGAGCGGCCGCCGCCGGAGCTGCGCTCCAGCGTCACCCCCAGGGCACGCGCCGCCGCGTCCGCGTCGGCCACGGCGACCTCGACGTCCACGTCGCGGGGCCGCACGGCGTGCCCGAGCAGGGCCCGGCCCGCGCTGCCCGCCAGGCACCAGCGCACGCCGGCCGCGTCGAGGCGCAGGGCGGCCGCCAGGACGGCGGCGTGGATCCGCGGGGGCAGGGGCTGTCGCACTACACTCCGGGGTCGTGGCCGACGGACGCTTCTACCTCACGACGCCGATCTACTACGTGAACGCGGACCCCCACATCGGGCACGCGTACACCACGATCATGGCCGACATCCTCGCGCGGCATCACCGCCAGCTGGGCGAGGAGGTCTTCTTCCTGACCGGCACGGACGAGCACGGCGGCAAGATCGCCACGTCCGCCGAGAAGGTGGGCCGCACGCCCCGCGAGCACGCCGACCTGCTGTCGGCGCGGTTCCGCGACCTGGGCGGCGTGCTCGACGCGACCTACGACTTCTTCATCCGCACCACCGACCCCGACCACGAGGCCGAGGTGCAGCGCATCCTGGCCGCGATGCACGAGTCGGGCGACGTCTACAAGGGCTCCTACGGCGGCTGGTACTGCTCCGCCTCCGAGGCCTTCTACGCGGAGTCGGACCTGCTGGAGGGCAACCTCTGCCCGGTCCACAAGACGCCGGTCGAGTGGGTGGAGGAGGAGAACTGGTTCTTCCGCCTCTCGGCCTACCGCGACCGCCTGCTGGCCCACTACGACGCGAACCCCGGCTGGGTGCAGCCGCAGGCCCGGTACAACGAGGCCCGGAAGATGATCGAGCTGGGGCTCGAGGATCTCTCGGTGTCGCGTGCGCAGGTGGAGTGGGGCGTGCCGGTGCCCTGGGACCCGGGCCAGACGATCTACGTCTGGATCGACGCGCTGCTCAACTACCGCACCGCGCTGGGCTACGCGCGGCCCGGCGAGGACCTGGTCGAGCGCTTCTGGCCGCCCGACCTGCAGCTCATGGCGAAGGACATCCTCAAGTTCCACGCCGTCATCTGGCCGGCGATGCTGATGTCCGCGGGCTACGAGCTGCCGCGGCAGCTCATGATCCACGGGTACGTCCTCAAGGGCGGCGAGAAGATGAGCAAGACGACGGGCAACGTCGTCGACCCCTTCCCGTTCATCGAGACCTACGGGATCGACGCGCTCCGCTACTACCTGGCGCGCGAGGTGCGCTTCGGGGAGGACGGGACGTTCACCGCCGAGGGCTTCGAGGGCCGCTACTCGCAGGAGCTCGCGAACGAGCTGGGCAACCTGCTCAACCGCGTCGTGAGCATGATCGGCCGCTACCGCGACGGCGTCGTGCCGGCCGACCGCGGCGAGGACGGCGAGGTCGCGGCCGAGGTGGCCGCGGCGGCGGAGGCCTTCGGCACGGCGTTCGGGAAGCTGGACATCTCGCGCGGCCTGGAGGACGTCTGGCGCCTCGTGCAGCGGCTCAACCGCCTCGTGGAGCAGCGCGCCCCGTGGACGCTCGCGAAGGACCCGGAGCGCGCGGGCGAGCTCGACCAGACACTCCACACCCTCGCCGAGGGCCTGCGGGCCGTCGCGATCATGCTGTGGTCCGTCATCCCCGGATCGGCCGAGCGCGTCCTGGCGGCCCTGGGGCAGGACCCGGCCGCCGTGGCGCTGGGCGACGCCCAGTGGGGCGCCGGCACCCCGGGTGCCACCGTCGCGCCGTCCGGCCCGCTCTTCCCCCGCGTGGAGGAGGAGGCGGCGTAGTCGACACGCACGCCCACCTCGACTCGTGCGACGTGCCCGCCGCGGAGCTCGTGGCCGAGGCGGCGGCCGCGGGGGTCGGGAGGATCGTGGCGATCGGCGTGGGGCACGCGTCCAGCCTGCGCGCCGTGGAGCTGACCGGGGAGCACGAGGGCGTGTTCGCGGCGGTCGGCGTGCACCCGAACGACGCCGACGGCTTCACGGACGACGACCTCGTGTGGCTCCGGGAGCTCGCCGCCCACCCCAAGGTGGTGGCGATCGGCGAGTGCGGCCTCGAATTCTACCGCGACCACGCGACGCCCGGGAACCAGCGCCGCGCGTTCTCGGCGCAGATCGCCCTCGCACGCGAGACCGGGCTGCCGCTCGTCATCCACACGCGCGACGCCGCCCGCGACACCCTGGACATGCTGGCCGAGGAGGCCGGGGGCGTCCCGGTGATCCTCCACTGCTTCTCGCTGCCGGAGCACCTCGACGAGGCGGCGGAGCGGGGCTACATGCTCTCGTTCGCCGGCCCGGTCACCTTCCCGAAGTCCCTCGACCTGCAGGAGGCCGCCCGGCGCGCGCCGGCCGAGCTGCTGCTCGTGGAGACGGACAGCCCCTACCTCGCCCCGGTGCCGCGCCGCGGGCGTCCCAACCACCCCGCGAACGTCGCCCACACGCTCCGGTTCGTCGCCGGGCTGCGCGGGGTCACCGAGGCGGAGCTCGACGACCTCACCACCGCCAACGCCGCCCGCGTCTTCGGCTGGTGAGCCCCCGGGCGACCGGGTGGGCGTCATGCGCCTCCTGGCCGCGCACGGGCTCCGGCCGGACACCGACCTCGGCCAGCACTTCCTGCTCGACGAGAACCTCGTCGACCTCGCCGTGCGCGAGGCCGGGGTGGGGCCGGGCGACGTGGTGCTGGAGGTGGGCGCCGGCCTCGGCGTCCTGACCGTCGCGCTCGGCCGGGCGGCATCCGCCGTCCACGCCGTCGAGCTGGACCGGCGGCTCGAGCCGGCGCTGACGGCGGCCGTCGCGGGGCTGGAGACGGTGCGGATCGTGTGGGGCGACGCCATGAGGATCGACCTCGGCGCGCTCGACCCCCCGCCGACGGCCCTCGTGGCCAACCTGCCCTACTCCGTCGCGACGCCCCTCATGATCGAGAGCCTCGCGCTCCCGGCGCTCGACCGCTGGTGCGTCATGACCCAGCGCGAGGTGGCCGACCGGTGGCTCGCGGAGCCCGGCGGCCGGCTCTACGGGGGTCCGTCGGTGCTGCTGCAGGGGACGCTGGAGCCGACCTTCCGCCGCAACGTGGGCCGCGAGGTGTTCACGCCGCGGCCGCGGGTCGACTCGGCGCTCGTCGCGTTCCGGCGCACCGGGCCCCCGCCGTCGCCGGAGCTGCGCCATCTGGTGCGCTCCGCGTTCGCCGCCCGGCGCAAGACGCTCGTCAACGCGCTGGCGCAGGCCGGGTGCCCGAAGGACGAGGCCGCCCGGGCCCTGGGGGCGATCGGCGCCGCGCCGGGCATCCGGCCCGAGGCGCTCGACCCGGCGGGCTTCGCCCGGCTGGCGGGGGAGCTGCGCTGGCCGGCCTGACCCTCCTCGCGCCGGCCAAGCTCAACCTGCGCCTGCTGGTGGGCCCCGTGGGCGCCGACGGCTACCACCCGGTGCGCACCCTCATGGTCGCCCTGGACGGCCTCGCCGACCGGGTCCACCTGGAGGAGGCCGCCGCGCGCTCGGTGCGCTGCCCGGAGGCCGACGGGCCGGACAACCTCGCCTGGCGGGCCCTCGACGCGCTGGAGGCCCACGTCGGGCGCCCCCTGCCGCTCGCGGTGCGGATCGAGAAGAGGGTGCCGAGCCGCGCGGGCCTGGGCGGCGGCTCGTCCGACGCGGCGGCCGTGCTGGTGGGCGCCGACGCGCTGCTCGGCCTCGGCCTCGGCCCGGAGGTCCTGGAGCGCGTGGCCGCCGGGGTGGGCGCCGACGTCCCCTTCTTCGTGCGCGGCGGCGTGCAGTGGGGGGAGGGCCGCGGGGACCGCCTGCGCCCCGGCACGGCCCCGCCCTTCGCCGCCCTGCTGCTGCGGCCGGACACGGGGCTCTCCACGCCGGCCGTCTACCGGGCCTTCGATCGCCTCCCCGCCCCGCCCCCGGCCGGCGACGGCGATCCCCCCGCCACCTTCGGCGGCCTCGGCGCGTGGGTGCGGAACGACCTGTGGGCCCCGGCGCTCGCGCTCCATCCCCGCCTGGGGGCCACGGCGCGCGCCCTGGCGGCCGCCGGCGCCCCCGCGGTCGTGATGAGCGGCAGCGGCTCGTGCGTCGCGGGCCTCCTCCCCGACACCGAGGCCGCCCACGCCGCCGCCGCACGCCTCCCCGAGGGCGGTTTCCGCGCCGTCGTCACCCCCTCCCCCGGGGGCGTGAGAACCGAGGCCTGAGCAGGCGTTTCCGCGTGTGCGATCACCCCATAGCGGGGGGCACGATCGGGTGAATTCAAACCCCCGCCCAGGGGCAGGCCCCGGACCCCCCGCGGCGAATACCCGGCCTCATGGAGAACGCACCCCGCTCGTCTAGGCTCGGCCCCATGAGGAGGAATCACGCCATGGGGATCCTGTCGTCGGTGATCGTCGCCGCCCTGCTCGCCGCCGGTGCGGGCCAGGCGTCGGCCGCGCCGAAGACCCGCGTCACGGTCATCGGGGACTCGGTGCAGGCCTCGTTCTCCTACGTCCCGAAGGCGGTCGCCCGGCTCGGCAAGGGCTACGACCTCAAGGTGGACGCCCTCGTGTGCCGCCGGCTCATCTCGCCGAGCTGCACCTACAACGGCGTGACCCCCAAGACCGTCCTCACCACCGTCCAGACCAAGGGCCGCGCCCTCGGGAAGGTCGTCGTCATCAACGTCGGCTACAACGAGGCCGCGGGCGGCTACGACATCAACCGGGTGATGAAGGCCCTGCGCGCCGCGGGCGTGCAGCAGGTCGTGTGGGTGACCCTCCGCGAGAACCGCTCCGAGTACCCGGGGATCAACGCCGCGATCCGGAAGGCCGCGACCCGCTGGAAGGGCTTCACGGTCGCCGACTGGGAGGCCGTCTCCAGCGGGAAGCCGTGGTTCGGCTCGGACGGCCTGCACCTCAACTCGTCGGGCGCCATGGCCCTCTCCGGGCTCATCCGGCAGAAGGTGCTCGCGGTCACCTGAAAAGGGGTGATACGGACCGCCCCGCGGTCCGGATCACGGGGTGGTTCGCAGCGGACATCGCCTGACCGGAAGGTGAACGGAACGGGCCTCCCGGAGGTATCCCCGGTCAAGGAAACGACCGAGGAGACACCACGATGGCTCGACGTCCCATCCGGATGAGCATCGCGCTCGGCGCCGCGCTCGCGCTGGCGATCCCCGCCGCCGCGCAGGCCCGGGACATCTTCATCACCGACACGGCGGGCAACCTGCACCGCGTCGACTCCCGCACCCCGGGCGTCGTGCTCGACACGGTCCCGGTCACGGGGCTCCCGGCGGGCGCCTCGCTCGTCGGCATCGACATGCGGCCCGCCACCGGCGACCTCGTCGGCGTGGGCTCGAACAGCGTCGTCTACACGATCAACGCCGACACGGGTGCCGCGACCCCGATCGGCACCGGCTTCGCCCCGGGCCTCAACGGCACGGCCTTCGGCGTGGACACCAACCCCGTCCCGGACGCGCTGCGCATCACCAGCAACGCGGAGCAGAACTACCGCATCGCCTTCGCCACCGGGAACCACGGCGCCGGCAGCCCGGACGGTGCCATCAACCCCGGCGACCCGGCGATCGTCGCCAGCGCGTACACCAACTCGACGATCTCGGCCGTGCGCCCCGTCGCGACGACGCTCTTCAACATCGACGCGACGACGAACTCGCTCACGGTGCAGAACCCGCCGAACGCCGGCACCCAGATCGACCCGAAGCCGCTCGGCGTGGACGTGGGTGACGCGACCGGCTTCGACATCGCCGGCGCGGGCAACCTCGGCTTCATGGCCACGACGCCCGCCGGCCGCACCGGCGCGGTGCTCTACCGCGTGGACATCACCACGGGCAAGGCCACCGAGCTCGGCCCCATCGCCACGGGCAGCCTGCTGCGCACGAAGGGCACGCCGCGCGTGACGATCACCGGCATGGCCGCGCGCCAGGAGGTCACGACCCCCAAGGGGAACGTCGCCCCCAACGTGCAGATCGTGAAGACCACCCTGCAGCCGCGGCCCGGCCAGCGGGCGGCGTACATCGCCCTCGCGGCCGACCCGGACGGCTCGATCGTGAAGGTCGAGTGGGACACCGACGGCGACGGCGCCTTCGACGACGCCACCGGCGCGTCCCTGCGCCTGGCGCTGAAGGCCGGCGTCCAGACCCTCGGCGTCCGCGTCACGGACGACCGCGGCGCCCGCACGGCGACCACCACCCGGGTGCTCGTCCGCAGCTAGCGCTCATCCCGACCCCGGCGGCGCGGGAGCCGCCGGGGTCCGGCGCTACACTCGGCGGGTGGATCCGCTGATCATCGAGGCCCGCCCGACCTCGGCGCGCGAGCGCATGCGCCTGTGGCTCCGGGGCCGCCGCCTCATGCTCTCCGGCGTCCTGGCGCTGCTGGAGATCATCGCCTTCTTCATCTGGCGCCCCAGCACGGTGCTGTTCGTCACGGCCGCCGTGCTCGTGCTGATCCTCGGCGTGATGGCCGCCACGCGCGTCCGCGCCGGCCTGCTGCGCGACGTGCTCTGGATCATCGCCATCGCGCAGGGGCTCGTCGTCTTCATCCCGCTCGTCGTGGGGATCTCGCTGGTCGCGGCCATGCTCGTGGCCATCGGGCTCATCGTCGCGCTCGTCGTGATCGCGGCGCGCTGGCGGGTGTGACCCCCGCCCACCCGCCTCCACCACCCGCACCGCCCGTCCTCGACCGGCCGGGCCCCACCACGCCCGCCCGCACCGCGGACGCCCTCGACCCGCTCACGGGGCGGCAGGGCTTCCTCACCCGCATCAACTGGACGCCGCCCACGCCCGGCGGCCGCCGCCCCGTCGTCGCCGTGCTCGACACCGGCGTCGACCCGAGCCACCCGGACCTCGCCGGCGTCGTCATGACCGAGGCGGGCCGCTCCTTCGTGCCTACCTCCCCCGACCCCACCTCCGACCCGGAGGGGCACGGCACGCACGTCGCGGGGATCATCGCGGCGACGTCCGGCAACGGCGTCGGCGGCAGCGGCATCGCCAACGCGCGCATCCTGCCGGTCACGATCGCCGACGCGCAGGGCCGCACCACCACCACGGCCCTCGTGCGCGGGCTGCGCTACGCCTCGGCCCGCGGCGCCCGCGTCATCAACATCTCCTTCGGCGGGCGCGGCTTCTCGCAGCTCGAGCAGGACGCGATCGACCAGGCCACGCGCCGCGGGGCGCTCGTGGTCGCCGCGATCGGCAACTCCGGCGGACGCGGCGGCGGACCGGACTACCCCGGGGCCTACCGCCAGGTGCTCGCCGTCGCCGCCCTCGGCGCCGACGGAAGGGCGATCGGCATCTCGGAGCGCGGCCCGCAGGTCGCGCTCGCGGCGCCGGGGTCGGACATCGCATCGACGGCGGCGCGCGGATCCCGCGGGGGGCCGGCGCGCGGCCTCACCGAGCGCACGGGCACGTCCATGGCCGCCGCCGTCGTGACCGGCGTCGCCGCCCGCGTCATCGCGAAGCGGCCGGGGCTCGGCGCCCAGCAGGTCCGCACGCTGCTGGAGCAGACGGCTCAGGACGTCCCGCCGTCGGGCCTCGACACGGCGACGGGGGCCGGTGCCGTGGACCTCGCCGCGGCGCTCGCCGCCCGCCCGCCCGCGCCCTCCGACCCGGAGCCCAACGACGACTTCGGCCTCGCGCTGGCCACGACGCCGCTCTTGCGGGCCGGCGGGCCGGCCTCGGCCACCCGCGCCGGGCGCACCGGCTCCTGGGCCGACCCGCGCGACATCCACCGTGTCGCCCTGACGGCGGGGGAGCAGGTCACGATCACCCTGGAGCCCGCCGCCGGCGCCGAGGGCGACCTCGACCTGGCGCTCTGGCGCCCCGGCACGCCGCCCGGCGCGCGCGGCGGCGAGGCCGCCCGGTCGTGGCTCGTGGCCGCGTCGCTCGGGCCCCGGGCGTCGGAACGGATCACGGCGGTCGCGCCGACGACGGGGGTCCACCTCATCGAGGTGCGCGGCGTGCGCGGCGGCGAGTCGGGCAGCGGCCGCGGGGCGATCGCGTACACGCTGACCGTCAACCGCGGCGTAACCCCGGCGGCCCGGGACTTCCCGGCCGCGCCGGCAGGGGACAGAATGGGACGGAGATGACGACGACGCACGACCCCCGCACGGCGCCCGACCTCTCGGACCCGGCGCTCTACATCAACCGCGAGCTGTCCTGGCTCGACTTCAACGCCCGGGTGCTGGAGCTCTCGCGCGTCACCACCACACCGCTGCTCGAGCGCTGCAAGTTCCTCGCGATCTTCTCGAGCAACCTGGACGAGTTCTTCATGGTCCGCGTGGCCGCCGTGCAGGACGCGATGGAGGCCGGCCGGCTGCCGTCGACGCCGGACCAGCTCCCGCGGGAGGACGTGCTCGACCGGGTCGCCGCCCGCGTGCGCGAGCTCACGACGGAGCAGAGCCGCATCTGGACCGGCGAGCTCATGCCGGAGCTGGCCGCGTCGGGCATCGAGGTGATCGGCTACCGCGACCTGCCGGCCGCCGCCCGCCGCGAGGTGGACGAGCGCTTCGACAAGGCCGTCTACCCCGTGCTCACGCCCCTGGCCGTCGGCCCGGGCCTGCCCTTCCCGTACATCTCCGGCCTCTCGCTCAACCTCGGGCTGCGCGTCCGCGACCCCGTGACCGGCGAGACCCGCTTCGCCCGCATCAAGGTGCCGCCGCGCCTGCCGCGCCTGCTGCCGGCCGGTGAGGGGCGGATGGTGCCGCTCGAGGACGTCATCGAGGCGCACGTCGACCGGCTCTTCCCGGGGATGCGCGTCGTCGACACGAGCCGCTTCCGGGTCACGCGCGACGCGGACTTCTCCATCTCGGACGAGTCCGACGACCTCATCGGCGCCGTCGAGGCCCAGCTCCGCCGCCGCCGGTTCGGCCACGTCGTGCGCCTGGAGGTGCAGGAGGGCGCGCCGGACGGGCTCGTGGACGACCTCATGGAGGCGATGGAGGTCGGCGAGCGCGACACCTTCCGGGTGCCGGGGATGCTCGACCTGACCGCCCTCTGGGCGCTCGCCACGCTCGACCGGCCGCCGCTGCGCGACACCCCCTGGGAGCCGCGCACGCGCCCGCGCCTGCGCCCCGAGGAGGGCGAGCGCATCGACATGTTCGCCGCCATCCGCGCCGGCGACATCCTGGTGCACCACCCCTACGACGACTTCTCGACCAGCGTCGAGCGGTTCGTGGAGCAGGCCGTGGAGGACCCCAACGTCCTGGCGATCAAGCAGACGGTGTACCGCACGAGCGGTGACTCGCCGATCGTCCCGGCCCTCATGCGCGCCGCCGAGCAGGGCAAGCAGACGGTCTGCCTCGTGGAGGTGCAGGCCCGCTTCGACGAGGAGCGCAACATCCAGTGGGCGCGCGCGCTCGAGCGCTCGGGAGTCCACGTCGTGTACGGGCTCACGGGCCTGAAGACGCACGCCAAGCTCGCCCTGGTCGTGCGCCGCGAGGGCGAGCACGTGCGCCGCTACGTCCACATCGGGACCGGCAACTACAACCCGTCCACGGCCCGCCTCTACACGGACCTCGGGTTGTTCACCTGCCGCGACGACCTGGTGGAGGACGTCGCCGACCTCTTCAACCACCTCACCGGCTTCGCCCGGCCGCCGATGTACCGGCGCGCGCTCGTCGCGCCCGCGCACCTGCGCGACGGGATCATCCGGGAGATCGACCGCGCGATCGCGGCGCACTCCGCCGAGAGCCCCTCGCGCGTCGTCATGAAGATGAACTCGATCATCGACGGCCCGGTGATCGCCGCGATCTACCGCGCCTCACAGGCCGGTGTCGCGGTGGACCTCATCATCCGCGGCATCACCGGCCTGCGCCCGGGCGTCCCCGGGGTGAGCGACAACGTGCGCGTGGTCTCCATCGTCGGGCGCTTCCTGGAGCACGCGCGCATCTTCGCGTTCACCGTCGGCGGGGAGACCCTCTACTACATCGGCTCCGCGGACATGATGGCCCGCAACCTCGACAACCGCGTCGAGCTCGTCACGCCGATCGACGACCCCGCCGCCTGCGCCGAGATCCAGGCCGTCATCGACCTGCAGCTCGCCGACACGGCCCTGGCCTGGAACCTGGGCGCGGACGGCACCTGGACGCGCGCGACCCCGGCCGAGGGCGCCGAGCCTATGGACTCGCAGGAGGCGCTCATGGACCTCGCCAGCCGGCAGGCCCGCGCCGGCTGAGCCCGGCCCGGACGATGCCGCGCGGGCGTGCGGTATCGTCCCTGTCGATGAGCAGCGACACGCCCACCTGGACCCCGCCGGCCAAGCCCAGCTTCAACTCGCCGGCGGCCGATCTCAACCAGCTCCGCAACGAGGCGAAGCGCATCGCCGAGTCCGCGCCCGGACAGGCCGTGCACAAGGCGGTCCTCGACCGCGCCCGCGCCCTCGCCGCGGCGATCGAGCACGACCTGGGCCTCCCGGAGACGCCCGACGGGCTCGCCTACGCGGACCTCGCGGTGCTGCTCTCCCAGTCGAAGTAGCTCAGGAGCCCGGCAGCTCCATCACGAGCCGGGCGATGGCACCGTAGTCCAGGTCCGGGTCGACCTGCTCCAGCATGTCGCGGGCGATGTCCGCGAAGGCCGGCTCCCGGTCGTCGAGGTCCCGGGCGTGGCCCAGGTCCTTGATGAGGTTCGCGACCGTGAAGCGCGGGGCGTGGTCGCCCTCCAGCACCCGGGGGAACAGGTTCCGCAGCTGCCACGAGTCGCCGGACGATGCCATGAGCACCTCGCGCGCGAGCGCCGGGTCGAGGCCCGCCGCCTGACCGCGCCCGATGGCCTCGGCGGTCACGGCGGTGATCGTCGCGACGAGCATGTTGTTCACGAGCTTCGCGACCATCCCGGCGCCGACCGGGCCGCAGTGGAAGCGCTTCTCCGGGTCGCCCATGGCGTCGAGCGCCGGCCCCGCCGTGGCGAGCGCCCCGGCGTCCCCGCCGCACATGAACGCCAGCGTGCCCGCGGCGGCCCCGGCCGGGCCCCCGCTCACCGGGCAGTCGAGGTAGGCGACCCCGCGCTCCGCGCACCGCGCGGCGAGCGCGCGGACGACCGCGAGGGAGATCGTGCTCATCTCGATCAGGACCGGCGGCGGCGCCGCGGCGCCCAGCAGGCCCTCCACGACGGCCTCGACGTCGGGCGAGTCGGTCACGCAGGAGCAGCCGAGGTCCACGCCGTCGAACGCCTCGGCCACCGAGCCGGCGAGCGTGACGGGCAGGTCCTCGGCCCGCGACGGCGTGCGCGCGAACAGGCGCACCTCGTGCCCCGCCGCGGCGAGGTTCCGGATCATCCCCGAGCCCATGAGGCCCGCACCCACGAAGCCGATCTCCATGCTCCCGACCCTACCGGGCGGCGGCGCCGCGGCCCCCGGGAGGGGGAAAGACCTGAGGGTCGTCCCGGCGCTCGAACACGTGTCCGTGGGAGCGATGCCCAGGGGGTGCGATCGGCTGTGCCCGAGCCTCTCGAACCTCCGAACTGCCGCGCGGGGGCAGTAGGACGACCCTCGGTGTGGAGCATGCCTGCGGCCCCGGGGCTTTTCGCCCCCCGAGGGGAGGGGAAAGGAGAGGGCAGAACCCGCCGAAGGGGGGGTTTGGAGCCCCGCCCGGGGGTGGGGAGGCGGGTGCCGCAGCCGCCTCTCCGACAAGGTGCTTCGCGCTCGGCGGATAATCCAAGCCCGTGACCACGTACCCGACCACGACATCGCGGGTCCGATCGGCGACCAGGCCGGTCCGCCGGCTCGTGTCCTGGTTCGCCGACGTGGTGGCCGGGACGACCCGCCGCTCGGTGGCCGACGACATCACCGGCGTGGCGAGCCAGTTCGCCTACAACGCCTTCCTGGCGACGGTCCCGTTCCTGTTCGTGCTCGTCTCGATCATCGGCCTCGTGGCCGAGCCGGACACGTTCGACGACTTCCTCGCGGACGACGCCGACAACGCGATCCCGGTGGAGCTGCGGCAGACGCTGCGCAGCGCGTTGTCCTCGGCGACGGACAACACCGGCCAGGCGGCCCTGTTCCTGGTGCTCGGCCTCCTGGGCGCCCTCTACGTGTCGGCGAACGTGATGGGCGCGCTCGTGGGCGGCCTGGACCGGGCGCGCGGCGTGCGGCACAGGCCGTGGGTGCGCGGGAAGCTCGCCGCCCTCGCCATCGCCATCGCCACCAGCGTGCTCGTGGTGGCCACGACCCTCGCCCTCATCGGCGGCTCGCGCCTGGTGGAGAGCGTGGCCGAGGCGATCTTCGGCAAGGGCGCCCCGAACGTCGCCGGCCGGATCCTCTACCTCATCGGCACCGCCAGCCTGCTGCTGTTCACGATCGCCGTGTACCACTTCGGCCCGAACGCGGCGAAGCGGCGCGTGATCGCCTCGGTGCCGGGGGCCCTGGTGGGCGTGGCCATCTGGATCGGCGTCACCCGGCTCTTCGCGCTCTATGTCGAGAACTTCGACTCGTACCAGACGGTCTACGGCGCCCTGGCCGGTGCCGCGATCTACCTCATCTTCCTGTTCCTCACCTGCGTCGCCCTGCTGGTCGGGGCGGAGGTGAACGAGCAGATCTACGGCATGCGCCACCCCGACCGGCCGGTCGACGACACGGCGCACTCCAACGGGCCCACCCGGATCCGCTAGCTCAGCGCTGGCAGGTGGGGCACCAGTAGGTCGTGCGGTTGGCGTCGCCCTGGCCGCGTGAGCGGATGGGGGTGCCGCAGCGCCGGCACGGGCGCCCGCGCCGGCCGTAGACCCAGGTGCGCTCGCGGGCCCAGGGGGGCGCGTCCGGGGGCCGCCAGGTGCGGATGGGCCCGCGGTCGGCGACGCCCAGCGCGAGGAGCCGCGCGGCCTCGGCACCCAGGGCGGTCGCCTCGGCGTCGCTCAGGTCGCCCACCGGCCGCCAGGGGTCGATGCCGGTGAGGAAGCAGGTCTCGCTCTTGTAGATGTTCCCGATGCCGGCCACGACGCGCTGGTCCATGAGCGCGTCGCCCACCTGGCGGGTGGGCTCCAGGCGCCCGAGGGCGGCCGCGGCGGCGGGGCCCGGGTCGACGTCCGCGCCCAGCAGGTCCGGCCCGGTCCCGGTCACGGCGCGCGGCATCGGCTCTCCCGGCTCCAGCAGGCGCACGGACGGGCAGCGGTAGAGGGCGGCCACGTGGTCCTGCGTCCAGAGGGCGAGGAACAGGCCGCCCGGGCGCGGCGCCCGCGACGACGGGAGCAGGCGCCACACGCCGCTCATCATGAGGTGGGACACCAGCACCCGGCCGCTGCCGAAGCGCAGCAGGTGGTGCTTGCCGACGGCCTCGGCGCCCGTGACGACGTCCCCCGCGAGCCGCTCCGGCAGCCGCTGGTCCCGCAGGCGCGGCTCGGGGGCCTCGACGCGCACCAGGGGGTGCCCCGTCAGCGCGGCGTCGAACCGCAGCGCGTTGCGGTGGCTGACCTGTCCCTCGGGCATCGTCCGACCCTATCCCCGGCGGGCCGCCTGGCGCCGTCCCTCCGCGGCGGTCAGAATGCCGCCGTGGCCGATCACGAGGACGCCCGCCCCGAGGACCGCGCCCCCGCCCCGGCGATGCCGCTGGGCAAGCGGGCGCTGCTGATCGGCGGCGTGATCGTGGCGCTCATCGCCGCGTACTTCATCGGCGCCGCCACCATCCCGCGCTGGTGGGCGCAGCGCATCGGCGACCAGGTCGACGGCTCCATGGCCGCCGGGACGGGCCTCGGCCTGTTCTACGGCTTCGTCTTCACCTTCCTGCCGCTGCTCGTGCTCTCGTTCGCCCTGCGCCGCGGGCGCTCCTGGAAGTTCCGCGGGTGGCTCGTCGCGGCGGCGATCGTGCTCGCCATCCCGAACCTCATGACGCTCGGGATCGTGCTCGGGGACGGCTCCGCCGCCCACGCCGGCGAGCGCATCCTGGACGTCGACGGCCCCAACTTCCGCGCGTTCACCCTCGTCGGGGCCATCATCGGCGCGGTCGCCGCGCTGGGCGTGCGCTACCTCATCGACTCGCGACGCCGGGCGAAGGGGCACGAGTCGGAGATGCGCGCCGAGATCCGCCGCCGCGACGACGCCGAGAAGGCCGCGGCCGAGGCGGCGGGCGGCGACGGGCCGGGGGACTGACCTGCCCGTCCGGGTCTGCTTCGTCTGCCTCGGCAACATCTGCCGCTCCCCGACCGCCGAGGCGGTGATGCGCGCCCGCGTGCGCGAGGCCGGCCTCGAGGACGAGGTGGTCATCGACAGCGCCGGCACGGGCGCCTGGCACGCCGGTCACCCCCCGGACGCGCGCGCGACGGCCGAGGCCGCCGCCCGGGGCGTGCGGATGGAGGGGCGCGCCCGCCAGTTCGCCCCGGGCGACTTCGACCGCTTCGACCTCGTGCTGGCGATGGACGAGAGCAACCTGGCCGACCTGCGGGCCATCGCGCCGGACGCCGGGGCGCGCGGCCGCGTGCGGATGCTGCGGGAGTTCGACCCCGCCGGGCCGGACGACCGGGCGGTGCCCGACCCGTACTACGGCGGCCCCGACGGATTCGCCGAGGTCTTCGACATGGTCGACGCGGCCTGCGCCGGGCTGCTCGACCACCTGCGCGCCGGGCCGCTCGCCGGGCGGTGAGCCTCCCGCCCGCCGTCGAGGCGGCGCTGGGCGCGGCGCTCGGCGCGGAGCCGGTCACGGACCGGCCGGTCGGCGGCGGCAGCATCAACCGGGCCGCGCGGGTCGTGCTGGACGACGGCCGGGAGGTGTTCGTGAAGCACCACCCCGACGCGCCGCCGGGGGCCTTCGCGCTGGAGGCCGACGGCCTGCGCTGGCTCGACGTGCCCGGCGCGCCCCGCGTCCCGGCCGTGCTGGCCGTGGGCGACGCGCCGGGCGCCCGCTTCCTCGCGCTGGAGTGGGTGGAGGACGCCGGCGGGGGCGGCGCCGCGGCGGGCGAGGCGCTCGGGCGCGGGCTCGCCGCGCTGCACCGGGCGGGCGCGCCGGGCTTCGGCTGGGAGCGCGACAACGTCATCGGGCCGCTCCCCCAGGCCAACGACCCGCTCCCGGACTGGGCATGCTTCCACGCCGAGCGGCGCCTGCTGCCGATGGCGCGCGCGGCCGTGGACGCCGGGGGCATGACGCCGGCGGGGGCGGCGCGGGTCGAGGCCGTGGCGGCCCGCCTCGGCGACCTCGGCGGCCCGCCGGAGCCGCCCGCCCGCCTCCACGGCGACCTCTGGGGCGGCAACGCCATGCTCGGCGCCGACGGCGGGCCGGTGGTCATCGACCCGGCGGTGTACGGCGGCCACCGGGAGATGGACCTGGCGATGATGCGCCTCTTCGGCGGCTTCCCGCCGTCGGCGTTCGCGGCCTACGAGGAGGAGCACCCGCTCGCCCCGGGCCACGAGGACCGGTGGAGCTGTGCCAGCTCTACCCGCTGCTGGTGCATGCGGCGCTGTTCGGGGCGTCCTACGGCGCCTCGGCCGAGCGCGTCGCCCGGCGCTACGCCGGTTAGGCGGGCTGCGTCCCGGGCGGCTCGAGCGGCGGCGGCTCGGAGCCGGTCCAGTACTCCTCGATCTCCTCGAGCGACTTGCCGCGCGTCTCGGGGACGTTGCGCATGATCCAGATGTAGGAGACCACGCAGATGCCGGCGAGCAGGAAGAACGTCGCCGCCGAGCCGATGCCGTCCACGATCGTGAGGAAGAACTGGGTCACGAGGAACGCGGCGAGCCAGTTGGCCGCCGTGGCGAGCGAGACGGCCCTGCCGCGGACCCGGTTCGGGTAGATCTCGGAGATCATCGTCCAGACGATCGGGCCCAGCGAGAACGCGAACGAGGCGATGAACACGACGAGCGCGACGAGGGTGAAGATGCCCGCCGCCGTGACGTGGGTGTCGGCCCCCGCCGTCGTGTCGAAGAAGGCGAACGAGACGCCCACGCCGGCGAGGCTCACGGTCATGCCCACCAGCCCCGCCAGGAGCAGCGGCCGGCGGCCGAAGCGGTCGACGTAGGCGATGGCGATGAACGTGGCGAGCACGTTCACGAGGCCGATCGCGTAGAGCGTCGCCTCGGCCTGGTCCTCGGCGGTGGCGAAGCCGGCGTCCGCGAAGATGTCGTTCGCGTAGTAGATGACGGCGTTGATGCCGGTCACCTGCTGGATCACCGAGAGCCCGATGCCGATCATCAGCGGGCGGCGCATCCCCTTGGCGAACACCTCGCCCCAGGTCGCGTGCCCCTCGGCGGCCTCCTCGGCGAGGTCCTGCTCCATCGCGGCGAGCGCCGCGTCGCCCTCGGCGTCGTCGCCGGCCATCTTGCGCAGCGAGTCGCGCGCCTCGTCGCGGCGGCCGCGCCGCAGCAGCCAGCGGGCCGACTCGGGGACGAGGAGGAACCCGACGATGAGCAGGGCGCCGGGGATGACCGCCAGCGCGAACATCGTGCGCCAGTGGTCCCCGCCGGTCAGCGCGTCGTCGGCGAGGTAGGCGAGGAAGATGCCGACCGTGACGGCGAGCTGGTACGACGAGACGAAGCGGCCGCGGAGCCGCGCCGGCGCCATCTCGGCCGCGTAGAGCGGGGCCACCGTGGAGGCGAAGCCCACCGCGACGCCGGTGATGACGCGGCCCACCGTGAGGAGCCCCGCACCCGGGGCCACGGCCTCCAGCACGGCGCCGCCGGCGAACAGGACGCCGGCGAGGATCGAGGTGTGACGGCGGCCGATCCGGTCGGCCAGGGTGCCCGCGATGAGCGCGCCGATGAGGGCGCCCAGCGTGACCCAGCTCGTGATGATCTCGGCCGCGAACGTGCCGAGGTCGAGGTCCTCCTTGACCAGGGGCAGGGCACCCGAGATGACGCCCTGGTCGTAGCCGAACAGGAGGCCGGCGATGAACGTGACGACGCCGACCATGAGCAGCCAGACCGGCATCCGTCGCCGCCCCGGCGGCGCGGCCCGGGTGGCGGCGACGGGAGGTTCCTGCGAATTCACGGCGGCGACCATATCCCGGCGATGCCGCGCCGCGCCAGAGCGGGGATGCGTTCCGTCCGCCCGATGTCCACGCACCGTCCGAACAGACCAGCCGTCCGCGGGGCCCTCCCCCGCCGTCCGGGGTGGACCATCGGTCCGTGCACCGCACCCGATCAGCCCTCCTGGCCACCGCCGCGGCCGCCGTGGCCCTCGCCGCCGGCGCGGCCCCCGGCCTCGCGGCCGACGGCGTGCTGACCGGGGGCGCCATCCCGCGCCTCGACCCCTTCACCGCCCGCGCCGTGCCCTGCGGGGACACGAGCTGCCTCGACATCTCCTGGCGCGTGCGCGGCGAGCTCGGCCCGCGCCTGCGCTGGCACCTCACCGTGACCCGGCCGGGCGGCGCGGTCGTCTACGCCGGCACCGGCACGAGCGCCCGCGGGCGCCGGGTGTCCGGCCTGCTCCACCCCTCGGAGGCGCCGGTCTGCGGGCGCCACCGGGTCGCGCTCAGCGTGGTCGACCCCGACGGCGACCACATCGAGGGGGCGCTCACCGTCGTCCGGCGCACCCGCTGCGCCGCCCCGGGCGCCGGCTAGGCCGTCTCCGGCCGGTGCCGCCCGCGTAGCGCGGACACCGCGGCGCCCAGCAGCGAGAAGGCCACGAGCACCCACAGGGCGGTGTGCATCCCGTCCATGAAGGGCTGCAGCTTGTCCTCGGACAGCCCGGTGGTGAGTCCGCTGAAGATGCGGAAGAGCAGGTCGGTCGGCACGACCGCGGTCACGATCATCAGCATGAGGGCGATCGAGATGACGGCGCCGGTGTTCTGCAACATCGTCCGCGTACCGCTGGCGATGCCGCGCCGGTGCACCGGCGCGGCGGACATCATCGCGGCGGTGTTGGGCGAGTTGAACACGCCCGAGCCGATCCCCACGATCGTGAGCCACACGGCGGAGACGGCGAACGGCGTGTCCACGGCGAGGGTGGTCATGCCCGCCAGGCCCGCCGCCGTGAGCAGCATCCCGAGCACCGCGGGGGCGCGCGAGCCGTGGCGGTCCGCCCACCAGCCGGCGATCGGTGACGCGACGAGCATGCCCGCGGCGAGCGGGATGAGCTTGATGCCCGCCGTGATCGGGTCGTCCCCCTGCGGCCCCTGGAAGTAGAAGACGAACAGGAACATGAGGGCGAAGCGGGCGAGGCCGTTGAGGAACGCGGCCGTCGCCGAGGTCCAGTAGACGCGGTCGCGGAACAGACTGAGGTCGAGCATCGGCGCGCTCGCGCGGAGCTCCACGAGCACGAAGGCCGGGAGCAGGACCGCGGCCGCGACGAGGCCGCCGACCACCATGGGCGCGCCCCAGCCGTCGAGGCCGGCGTCCGAGAGCCCCAGCACGAGGCCGGTGAGGCCGCCCAGGGCGAGGACGTTGCCCAGCAGGTCGTTCCCCGCGCCCGCCTCCGGCCGCTCCAGCTCGCGCAGGACGAGGGCGGCCCAGACGGTGCCGACGATGCCGAGCGGGACGTTGAACCAGAAGACCCACTCCCACCCGAAGCCCACGAGCCACCCGCCGAGCACCGGACCGATGACGAGCCCCACCGCCGCGACCATCGTGTTCGTGCCCATGGCCAGGCCGAGCTTCTCGCGCGGGAACGCGTCCGTCACGAGGGCCCCGGAGTTCGCGAACACGAACGCCCCGCCCACGCCCTGCAGGATGCGCCACAGGATGAGCGCGGTGCCGGAGTCCGCCAGGCCCGCGCCGAGCGAGGCGAGCGTGAAGACCGCCATGCCCGCCACGTACAGGCGCCGCCTCCCGAAGCGGTCGGCGAGCCGTCCGGCCGGCAACAAGAGCACGGTGCTGGCGACCATGTAGGCCAGGATCACCCAGACCAGGGTCAGCAGGGACGTGCCGAGGGCGCGCTCGACGTCCGGCAGGGCGATCAGCAGCGTGCCGCTGTTCACGGTCGCCAGGAACATGCCGAGGCTCGTCACCGACAGGACCCACCACGCGTAGTGGGGGTGGGCGGCGTCGACGCCGGGGCGCCGGCGGCGGGCCGCGGGCACGGCGGGGGTGGGGCTCGTGGTGGTCATGCGTCAGATACTTGCACTCTGCAAGTATCTGCGCCCGGTGAGGCGCGCCGGCGTTCAGCCCGCGGTCAGGCCCGCAGCACCAGCCCGCGCAGGTCCTGCTTGAAGCCGGCCTCCAGGAGCATGCGCTCGAGCGGGGTGCCGAACACCGGCTCGCCGTCCACGCGCTCGATCCCCGCCCGCCGCTTCCGGTCGGCCAGCACCCAGCCGGCCAGGGCGGCAACGGCGCGCTCCATGTCGGCGTCCTCCGTGCCGGGGAACGTCAGCAGCCCGCGCCCACCGCGCTCGAGGTAGAGGGCGGGCGCGCCCTCCACCAGCACCACCTGGGCGCCGAAGGCCCGTGAGGGGGCCCGGCCGCCCTCGCGCTTCGGCCACGGCACCGCGGCGCCGTACGGCTGCGCCGGGTCGGCGGCGCCCAGGACGATGACGTGGGGGGTCTCGCCGGGCGGCGGCTCGCGGACGTCGCGCAGCCGCTCCACGGCACCCGGCATCGCGAACTGCGCGCCGCCGAGCCCGTCCACGAAGTAGCCGCGGCGCACCGACCCGAGCGTCTCCAGGTCCGCGAGGGCCGGGTAGACGCCGGCGTACCCGCCGGGCACGCCCTCCGCCAGCACGGCCGACCGCGTGAGCACGCCGTGGCGCTCGGCCAGCAGCTCGGCCACCGCGCGCCGCCGGTCGAGCGGGTCGACCTCCCCGGCGAAGAGGCGCGTGGCGAGCGACCAGCGCCCGGCCACGGCCGAGGGCGCCCCGCGCCGGGCGCCGAGGCGGCGGCGCGCCCCGGGGCGCTGCGGGCGCTGCGGGGGCGGCAGGCGCCGCGCCGCGCGCAGCGGCAGCCACAGGTCGTTGGTGACCTCGCCCGCCCAGACGAGCTCCCAGAGGGCGCCGAAGACGTCCTCCCGGGTGGCCCCGTCCCCGGCGGCGGCGAGGAGGTCCTCCCAGAACGAGGCCCCCGATCCGAGCGCGGCGCGCAGCGCGTCCGGCACCGGGCCCTCGGGCGCCGGGTCGGCGGGCGGCGGGCCGATCAGCGGCGCGTCCTCGCGGAACAGCAGGGCGACGCGCCCGCCCCCGATGCCCCCGGCGCCGGCGCCCACCCACACCACCTCGCCGCGGGCGGCGAGCTCGTCGAGGTGCGCCGGCCCATACCCCGGCACCCGCCGGGGCAGCACCTCGGCCTCCCACTGGGCGGGCGGCAGGGCGACGCCCTGGAGCGTGGCGAGGGCGTCGCGCAGGGCGTCGGCGCCGGTCGCGCCGCCCGGGCGGTCGACGCGCTGCCAGTCCGGCAGGAAGCGTCCCAGGGCGCGCGGGTCGGCGGGCTCGATCTCCTTCCGCAGCGCGGCGAGGCTGGCCCGGCGCAGGCGGCGCACCACCTCGGCGTCGCACCACTCCCGGCCCGACCCGCCGGGCCGCAGCTCGCCCAGCACGAGCGTGCCGCCGGCCTCCAGGGCCGCCAGCGCCGGCTCCACCGCCCCGGCGGGCAGGGCGTAGCGCGTGGCGACGTCGATGGCGTGGAAGGGGCCGTGGCATCGTGCGTACCGGGCCACGATGGACGAGAGCGCCCCCGGGACCGTCTCCAGGAAGGCGTCGGGCAGCCCGGCCGGCGGCATCGCGCCGAGCCCGTCGCGGAAGCGCCCGGCGTCCTCCGCGGCCACGACCCGCTCCTCCCCGCCGATGCGCATGCGCGCCGCGCGCCGCTCGGAGATGAGGTCCTCCACCCACGCGTCGGCCGCGCCCGGCTCGGTGACACGGTCCGCGATCTCCGCGGGGGAGAGGTCGCCGATGCGGCGCAGCAGGTCGTGGAGGCCGTCGGGCCCCCGCGCGCGGGACCGCTCGGACAGTCCCTGCAGGTCGGCCTCCAGCGTCTCGAGGGCGCCGGGGTCGATGAGATCGCGCAGCTCCTCCTGGCCGAGCAGCTCGCGCAGCAGGTCGCGGTTGAGCGACAGCGCCTGGGCCCGCCGCTCGGCGACCGGCGTGTCGTCGTCGTACATGTACGAGGCGACGTACTCGAACAGCAGGGACCCGGCGAACGGGGACGCGGTGGCCGTCTCCACCTCGACCACCGCCAGCTCCCGCGACGCGATGCGCCCGAGCACGGCGCGCAGGCTGGGCAGGTCGAACCAGTCGTCGAGGCACTCGCGGTAGGTCTCGAGGATGACCGGGAACGACCCGAACCGCCGCGCGACCTGCAGGAGCGACGAGGCCTTCAGCCGCTGCTGCCAGAGCGGGGTGCGCTTGCCCGGCCGGCGGCGGGGGATGAGGAGCGCGCGGGCGGCGTTCTCGCGGAAGCGGGCGCCGAACAGCGCGGTGCCGCCGAGCTCCCCGAGCACGAGCTCCTCCAGCTCGTCGGGCGGCACGAGGGCGATGTCGGGCGCGGGCGCGTCGTCGGCGTCCGGCAGATGGAGGGCGATGCCGTCGTCCCCCCAGATGACGTGCGGCTCCTGGCCGGTCTCGGCGCGGATGCGCGCGCCGGCGGCGAGGGCCCAGGGCGCGTGGACCCGGGCGCCGAAGGGGGTGAGCAGGCAGAGCCGCCAGTCGCCGATCTCGTCGCGGAAGCGCTCGACCACGACGGCGCGGTCGCTGGGGACGGTGCCCGTGGCCGCGGCCTGGTCCTCCAGGTACGCGACGAGGTTCCGCGCGGCGCGCTCGTCGAAGGAGCTCTCGGCGCGCAGGCGCGCCTCCGCCGCCTCCGGCCCGGCCGCCACGAGCTCGCGCGCCAGGCGCCCCACGGCCTCGCCCAGCTCGAAGGGCCGGCCCATGCCCTCGCCCTTCCAGAACGGCACGGCCCCCGGGGCGCCGGGGGCGGGGGTCACGATGACCCGGTCGCGGGTGATCTCCTCGATGCGCCAGGTGGAGGCCCCGAGCAGGAACGTCTGCCCGCTGCGGGCCTCGTAGACCATCTCCTCGTCCAGCTCGCCCACGCGCGCCCCGTCGGGCAGCACGACGGCGTAGAGGCCGCGGTCCGGGATCGTGCCGGCGTTCTGCACCGCGAGCGCGCGGGAGCCCTGCCGCCCGCGCACCGTGCCGGCGGTGCGGTCCCACACGATCCGGGGCCGCAGCTCGGCGAACTCGTCCGAGGGGTAGCGCCCGGCGAGCATGTCGAGCACGCCCTCGAGCTGCTCCCGCGACAGGTCGGCGAACGGGTACGCCCCGCGGACGACCGCCTCCATCTCGTCCACGGTCCAGCCCTCGTCGCCGGAGGCCATCGCCACGAGCTGCTGGGCGAGGACGTCGAGCGGCAGGCGGGGGACGCGGGTCTCCTCGATCGCGCCCCGGCCCATGCGCTCCACCACCGACGCGCACTCGAGCAGGTCGCCCCGGTACTTGGGGAAGACGCGCCCGCGGCTCGGGGCGCCCACCTGGTGGCCGGCGCGGCCGATGCGCTGCATGCCGCGGGCGACGCTCCGCGGGCTCTCGACCTGGATCACCAGGTCGACCGCGCCCATGTCGATGCCGAGCTCCAGCGACGAGGTGGCGACGAGGGCGGGGAGGCGCCCCGCCTTGAGCTCCTCCTCGATCAGGACGCGCTGCTCGCGCGCCAGGGAGCCGTGGTGGGCGCGCGCCACCTCCTCCTCGGCGAGCTCGTTGAGGCGCAGGGCGAGGCGCTCAGCCAGGCGGCGGTTGTTCACGAAGATGAGCGTGGAGCGGTGCGCCTTCACCAGCTCCAGCAGCTCGGGGTACATGGCCGGCCAGATCGAGCGCCGGCGGCCCTCCGACCCGGCGATGCCGTCCTGGGACGTGCCGGGGTCCTCCGTGATGGGCTCCCCCAGCTCGCGCATGTCGTCGACCGGCACGACGACGCGGATGTCGAGCTCCTTCGCGGCCCCGGCGTCCACGATCTCCACCGGCCGCGGCGTGCCCTCGGCGTCCTGGCCGCCCAGGAAGCGCGCGATCTCGGACAGGGGGCGCTGGGTGGCCGAGAGCCCGATGCGCTGCAGCTCGCCGCCGGCCGCGGTCACCACCCGGTCGAGCCGCTCCATGCTCAGCGCGAGGTGGCTGCCGCGCTTCGTCCCGGCGACGGCGTGGATCTCGTCGACGATGACCGAGCGGATGCCCGACAGGAGGTCGACCCCGCGCGAGGTGAGCAGCAGGTAGAGGCTCTCGGGGGTCGTGATGAGGATGTCCGGCGGGGTGCGGAGCATCGCCTGGCGCTCGCGCTGGGGCGTGTCCCCGGTGCGCACGCCGACCGAGATGGAGGGCGGCTCCACGCCGTGGCGCTCGGCGACGGCGGCGATGCCCGCGAGCGGGCCGCGCAGGTTGCGCTCCACGTCGTAGTTGAGCGCCTTGAGCGGCGAGAGGTACAGCAGCCGCGGGGGCGTCCGCCCGGCCACGCGGTCGGCCACGATCCCGTTGAGGGCCCAGAGGAACGCGGCGAGCGTCTTGCCCGACCCGGTCGGCGCGAGGATGAGCGAGTGGGCGCCCGCGGCGATCGGCGGCCAGCCCAGGCTCTGCGCCTTCGTGGGCTCCGCGAACGCGCCGGTGAACCACTCCCGCACGAACGGGTGGAAGGGCTCGAGCGCCGGATGGTCGGCGGCGGCGGGCGCGTGGAGGGTCACCCGTGGATGGTACCCGCGTCCGCGGCGGGCCCCCGGGGAACCGCCGCTACTTGTCGAGCATCACCTGGATGCCGAACACGATGATCACCAGGCAGACCACGAAGCAGGCGATGCCGGCCGCCTTGCGCACCCGGCCGACGGTCTCGCCGTCGGGCGCCGTGGTGGCGACGACGCCGAGCGCGTAGAGCCCGACCACCCCGACCCCGAAGGCGGCGCTCAGGGCGGCGACGCGCCACAGCGCGTCCCAGTCGACCCAGGTGCTCACGCCGCGCCCGCCATCGCCGAGCCCTCGTGGGAGTCGCCGTCCGAGGTGACGACCACCGTCGGCGGGGGCGGCCCGTCCGGCTCGATCACGTTCGCCGCGTTGACGGGGTCCCGGCGGGCGAGGAACCAGATGAGCAGCGACGCGCCGGCCCCGATCAGGGCGACGACGACGACCCCGGCGTTGCCGCCGATGCCCGCGGCGATCCCGTACATCCCGGCGGCGACGAGGCCGGCGGCGGGGAGGGTGAGGGCCCAGGCGATCGCCATCCGGCCCGCGACGCGCCAGCGCACGCTGGCCCCCTTGGCCCCGACGCCGGAGCCCATGATGGCCCCGGAGGCGACCTGGGTCGTGGAGAGCGGGAAGCCGAAGTGCGAAGCCGTCAGGATCACCGTCGCGGCCGAGGTGTCGCTCGAGAAGCCCTGGGGCGGGGTGATCTCCGTGAGCCGGGTGCCCATCGTGCGGATGATCCGCCAGCCGCCCATGTAGGTCCCGGCGCCGATCGCGAGGGCGGCCGACAGCACGACCCAGGTCGGCACGCCGGCGTCCTCGCCGATGGTCCCGTTGGCGACGAGGGCCAGGGTGATGATCCCCATCGTCTTCTGCGCGTCGTTCGTGCCGTGGGCGAGCGAGATGAGGCCGGCCGAGGCGATCTGGCCGCGCCGGAAGCCGCGCTCGGCGCCCGCGCGCGGCGAGCGCGACGTGAGCCGGCTCGCGATCCGCACGGCCATGATCGCGACGGCGCCGGCGATGACCGGGGCGAGGAACGCCGGGACGACGACCTTCTGGACGATGGCCGTGCCGTTGACGGCGCTCGTGCCCAGGGCGGCCAGGGTGGCCCCGACGACGCCCCCGATGAGGGCGTGCGACGAGCTCGACGGCAGCCCCAGCAACCAGGTGATCAGGTTCCAGAGGATCGCCCCGAGCAGGCCGGCGAACACCACCGTCAGGGTGATCGTGCCGGCGTCCACGATGCCGCCCGCGATCGTCTTCGCCACCTCGAGGGAGAGGAAGGCGCCGACCACGTTGAGGAGGGCGGACATCCCGACCGCGATCCGGGGTTTGAGGGCTCCCGTCGCGATGGATGCGGCGGTGGCGTTCCCGGTGTCGTGGAACCCGTTGGTGAAGTCGAACGCGAGCGCCGTGACGACCACGACGATCAGGATCAGGTCCTCGGCCATCCACCTGGAACACTCCCGCTGAAGGGCGGGTGTTTCAAGCCTGATACACGGCTTTCACCACCTGGTCACATTCCCCGCGGCCCGCCGGTGTCGCCGTGGAACCTCCCCGCTCAAGGGGGACACGGGTCACGCCGATGCGCGCGATGACGTCTCCCGAGGGCCCTCCGCGTGACCATCGACACCCAGAGCACCGGCTTCTCCCAGGCCGTCGCGCGCGTGCGCGAGATCCAGCAGACCGTGACCGGCGCCGCGCAGCCCGCCGCGGCCGGCTTCTCGGACCAGCTCACGTCCGCGATGGGTGGCGGCGCCACGACCGCCGGGACGACCCCCGGCACCACGACGACGGCCTCCCCGTACGTCTCGGCCTCCCTCGGCACCACGCCCGGGGTGAGCCCGGTGACCCCGCTCACCACCGTCTCCGGCGCGGGGACGCGCGGCCAGCAGATCGCGGCCCTCGCGACGGCGGAGCTCGGCGTGGCCGAGGCGCCGCCCGGCTCCAACGACGCGCCGCGCATCGCCCAGTACCGCACGGCGACGACCGGCTCGGGCGTCGGCCCCTGGTGCGCCTACTTCACCTCCTGGGTCGCCGCGCAGGCCGGCGTGCCGATCGGCCCGAACGGCAGCGGCCTCGGCTACGTGCCGACGGTCAAGTCGTGGGCCGAGGAGACCGGTAAGTGGATCCCGGCCGGGTCCGGCGCGCCGCAGGTCGGCGATCTCGTGGTCTTCGACCGCGGCGGCGACGGCGTGCTCGACCACATCGGCGTGGTCACCGGCGTGTCGCCCGACGGCAGCATCCAGACCGTCGAGGGCAACTCGAGCGAGAAGGTCTCCCAGCGCAGCTACGGGCCCGGCGGGTACGCGGGCCTCGTGCGGCTGGTGCCCCCCGGCACCTGATCCCGGTCCCTGAGGTGCCCCCGGCGCCCGGGGTATCCTGCGCGGCGTGGGCACCGAGACACCCGTCAAGCCACGCACGGGCCGGCCTGGCGCGGGTTCCGGTCACGGCGATCCGTGCCACGTGATCGTCCTCAACGACGACCACAACACGTTCGAGCACGTGGCGCGCACCCTGGAGCGGTACATCCCCGGCGTCGACTACTCCGGCGGGATGGCGCTCGCGAACAAGATCCACTCCGCCGGCCGCGCCCGCGTGTGGAGCGGGATGCGCGAGCAGGCCGAGCTCTACTGGGAGCAGCTCAAGGGCGCCGGCCTCACCATGGCGCCGCTGGCCTAGTGCCCGGGGCCGACGGCGCAGCCTGGCTGCTGGAGGCGCTGGCGGCCGAGGGCATCACCCGCCTCTTCGGCAACCCCGGCTCGACCGAGCTGCCGATCACCGACGCGCTGGGGCGCCAGGACGGCGTGGAGTACGTCCTCGCGCTCCACGAGGCGGCCGCGATGGGGATGGCCGACGGGCACGCCCAGGTCACGGGACGGCCGGCGGCGGTCAACGTCCACGTCCAGCCCGGGCTCGCCAACGCGATGTCGGGGATCCTCAACGCGGCCCGTTCGCGTGTCCCCGTGCTCGTGACGGTGGGGCAGCAGGTGCTCGACATGCTCCCGGGCGCCCCCTTCCTGGGCGGCGAGCTGGTGGGCATGGCCGCGCCGCTCGCGAAGGGGGCGTGGGAGGTGGAGCGCGCCGCCGACCTGCCGGAGGCGCTGGGCCGCGCGCTCGCCGTGGCCACGGCCCCGCCCGCCGGTCCGGTGGTGCTGTCCCTGCCGCTCGACGTGCAGGTGGCCCCGGCGCCGCCCGCCCATCGCCCCGCGCCGCCCCCGCCGCCCGCCCCGCCCGACCCCGCGGCCCTCGACGCGGCGGCCGCGCTGCTGCGCGGCGCCCGCGCGCCGCTCGTGGTGGCCGGCGACGAGGTCGCCCGCGCCGGCGACGCCGCGGGGCGCGACCTGGCGGCGCTCGCCGAGCGGCTGGGCGCCCCGCTCCACGGCGAGCCGATGGGCGCCCGCGTGCCGCTGCGCACCGACCACGGGCTCTGGCGCGGCCCGCTCCCCCCGTTCGCCGCCCAGATCGCGCCGGTGCTCGCGCCGCACGACGTGGTGCTGGCCGTGGGGATGCCGGTGTTCCGCCTCTTCGGTACCAGCCCCGGTCCCGCGATCCCCGAGGGCGTCACGCTCGTCCACCTGGACGCGGACCCCGAGGAGATCGGCCGCAGCCATCCCCCGGCCGTGGGGGCGGCGGGGGACGTGGGCCTCGCGCTGTCCGGGCTGCTCGCCCGCCTCGGCCCGCCGGGGCCGGAGGTCGGGGCCCGCGCGGCCGCTGCGCGGCAGGCGACCCTCGCCGCCCGGCGGGCGGCCCGGGAGCGGGTGGAGGGCGCCGCCGGCGGCGCCCGCATCGGGCCGGCCGACGTCGCGCTGGCCGTGGCGGAGGCGGTGGGGGAGGCCGACGTCGTGGTGGACGAGGCCCTCACCAGCGGGCGCTCCCTGCGCGCGACCGTCGGCCCGCGCACGCCCGGCACCTGGTTCGCCCACCGGGGCAGCGCCCTGGGCTGGGGCCTGCCCGCGGCGGTCGGCGCCGCGATCGCGGACCCGGCGCGGCGGGTGATGGCGCTGCAGGGGGACGGCGGCTTCGTGTTCGGCGCCCCGGCGCTCTGGACCGCGGCCTCGCGCGGGACGCCCCTCGCGCTGCTCGTGGCCGACAACGGGGGCTACGAGATCCTGCGCGCCGGCCTCGAGGGCCTCACCGGCCGGCCCGAGGGCGCGTGGCCGGGCATCGCGCTCGACTCCCCCCGGCTCGACGTCGGCGCGATCGCCTCCGGTTTCGGGGCCTCGGTGGCCCACGTCGACGCGCCCGCGGACCTCCCCGTGGCGCTCGACGACCTCTGGCGCCGGGCCGCGGACGGCCCCGCCGTGCTCGTCGCGGCCGTCGAGGGGCGCACGGCCCCGGTGGGCTACCCCGTGGAGCCCGGCGGCTAGGAGCCTGGCGGGTCAGCCGGTCGCACGATCCGCTGGCTGCAAACCTTCGCGCTCCGGCGTCCGCGTCACCACCGAGGCCCTCCGGGCATCGGCGGTGGCCGCGGCCATCCGGATCACTCGGTTTTCGCGGCGGCTCGCACGACCTTCGTGCCCCGCCAGACTCCTCAGGAGCGGGGGCGGATGACGCCGCGGGCGTCGATCCGCGGCGCCCGGGTCCCGAAGTCCTGGGCGGAGAGGTCGCGCACGACGGTGATCGCGCTGCCGCCGGGCGCGGGCGTGCCGGAGCCCACGAGCTGGGTCGGCCGGATGCGGCCGGTCTGCAGGCGCCCGTCCGGCGCCAGGGTCACCTGGAGCACCATCGAGGTGGAGAGCGGCCCGCCGAGCGAGAACACCTTGTAACCGGCGAAGTTGCCGAGGCTGTAGGCGATGAGCCGGCCCTTGTACATCTCCATGCCGCGCAGCACGTGGGGGCCGTGGCCCACCACGAGGTCGGCGCCCGAGTCGATGACGGCGCGCGAGAAGCGCCGCAGGTCGCCCCGGTTCTCCCCGAGGTAGGACTCCGGGCCGGTGGGCACGCGGCCGCGGTCGCTGCCCTCGGCGCCGCCGTGGAACGTCACGATGACGATCGGGGCGACCCGCGATGCGGCCTGCACCCGCCGCTTCGCGGCCGTGATGTCGAGCAGCGGGTCGGCCCACTCGTAGGGGGCGAAGCCGAGGATCGCGACCTTCTGGCCGTCGATCGTCTGGACGGCCATCGTGCCCGGGCGGCCGGTGTTGCGGATGCCCACCCGCGTGAGCGCGGCGACGGTCTGCCGCTGGGCCACCGCGCCGAAGTCGTAGGAGTGGTTGTTGGCCAGGTTCATCGTCGTGAACCCGGCCTGGCGCAGCCACTTCGCGTACGACGGCGGGGTGCGGAAGGCGTAGCAGTTGCTGGAGCCACTGCCGCACTTCGAGTACCCGTCCGTGGCGAGCGTGCCCTCCAGGTTGCCGAGCACGACGTCGCCCGTCAGGAGGTCGTCCACCTGGGAGAAGAAGGAGGCGCCGCCGTCGGAGGGCAGGCCGTACGGCAGGCTCCCCATCACCGTGTCGCCGGCCGCGGCGATCGTGATCGGCCGCGCGCCGGCGGGCGGCGTGGCGGGCGACGACCCGGTGGTCGTGCCGCCGCCGGGGCGCCCGGCCTGGTCGATGGCCTGGCGCGGGGTCACGGCGGACCCGTCCCCGCCCGACTGCAGCGCCACGGCCACGCCGGCCGCGAGCAGCAGGGCGGCCACCAGCACCAGCAGCGTCCGCCGGCGGCGCAGGGTGCGCTGCCGCTGACGTCGCCGTCGCTCGAGCCGGTCCGGATCCATCGCGCCCATCGTAGACGTGTTCGTGGCCGGCGCCGCCCCGCCTGCCGGGGACGGGTCAGGCGGCCCCGAGCACCGCGTCCAATTGACCGTCGACCGCCGCGATCACCCGCTCCGCGGTGAGGTCCGGGACGAACTCGCGCAGCCCGGCGGCCCGGGCGCGCAGGGCCGAGGCGAGCGGCGCGCCCCCGCCGGTCAGGCGGCCCAGCCGCGCGGCGTCCATGGCCAGGGGCAGGCCGGCCTGCAGCAGCGTGCCGGGGCGGCGGCGGGTCTGGGAGAGCCCCACCACCTTGCGTCCCTGGGCCAGCACCTCGAAGGGCGACAGGCCCCCGAAGCAGACGGTGGTGGCGGGGGATTCGTCGGCGCGGGCGGCGCGGGCCCGGTCGACCGACACGAGGGCTACGCCGGGGACACCGAGCCCGACGAGGGCCTCCGCGAGCGCCTCGCCCAGCCAGCGGTAGGCCAGCACCACGTCCCGCTCCTCCAGGGGGTGCCCGCGGGGCAGCACCACGTCCAGCGCCAGGAGGTCCGCGTCCCACAGCACGGGCCCCCCGCCGGACGAGCGGCGGGTGAGCACCACGTCCTCGTCGGCGAACGCGGCCGGGTCGAGGTCGGGCTCGCTCCCGGAGCGGCCGAGCACCAGAGTCGGCCGCAGGACGGTGGACCAGGAGACGACGGCCGGGCCGCCGCCGGCCGCGGCCAGCAGTTCGATCGGCCGCGCCACGGCGACCTCGGGCTCGAGCGCCTCCGGCCCGAGCCGGGTCACGTCAGGAGAGGTAGGGGGCGACGCCGACCGCCTGCTGCGCGGCGTCCATCACCATCTCCGAGACCGTGGGGTGCGCGTGGATGATCTCGCCGAGCTCGGGCACCGTGAGCCCCTCGGCGATCGCGACGCCGATCTCGTGGATCATCTCGACGGCGTGGACGCCCATGATGGTCGCGCCCAGCAGGAGGCCGGTCTCCGTGTCCATCACGAGCTGGGCGTAGCCGTCGGGCTCGCCCTCGCCGAGCGCCTTGCCCGACCCCATGAAGCGCGCCTGGCCCAGCTTGACCGTGTACCCGGCCTCCTTCGCGGCGTCCGCGTTGAGGCCGACGGTGGCGATCTCCGGGTGCGTGTAGATGCAGCTCGGGACGACGGTGCGGTCCATGGGCACCAGGTGGTCGCCGAGGGCGTTCTCGACGGCGCGGTGGCCCTCCGCGGACGCGAGGTGCGCCAGCTGCAGGCCGCCGATGCAGTCCCCGACCGCCCAGATCCTCGGGTTCGCCGTGCGCAGGTACTCGTCCACGACCACGTGGCCGCGCTCGGTGATCTCGACGCCGGCCTCCTCGAGGCCGATGCCCGCGGCCTGGGAGCGGCGGCCGACCGACACGAGCAGCTTCTCGGCGGAGATCTCGGTGCCGTCGTCGAGCGTCACGGTGACGCCGTCCTCGCGGTACTCCGTGACCTCGGCCTGGCGCCCCAGGTGGAAGGTGACGCCCTCGTCCTGCTGGATCTTCTGGAACTGCTTGGCGGTGCGGTCGTCGATGCCCGCGAGCAGGCGGGGGAGGATCTCCACCACCGTGATCTCGGTGCCGAGCGCCGCGAAGAGGCTCGCGAACTCGCAGCCGATGACCCCGCCGCCCACCACGATCATGCTCTCCGGCACCGACTCGAGGCGCAGGATCTCGTTCGAGGTGAGGACCGCGGGGTGGTCCATGTCGTACCCGGGCAGGCCCGACGGCTCGGTGCCGACGCACACGATGAGGTGGTCGTAGGGGTACCGGGTGCCGTCCACCACGACGGCGTCCCCATCCACGCGGCCCTCGCCGCGCGCGACCTCGACGCCCTTGCGCTTGGCGGCGCCCTCCACGCCCTTGCGCATCTGGAGGACGATGCCCTCCTTGCGCTCCATCATCTTCGGGAAGTCGAAGGAGACCTCCGGGACCACGAGGCCGTACTCGTCGGCGCGGCGCACCCGGCGCAGGAGGTCCGCGGTGGCGAGGAGCGCCTTCGTGGGGATGCAGCCCCAGTTGAGGCAGGTGCCGCCCAGCTCCGCCCGCTCGACGATGGTGACGCTCGCGCCGAGCTGCGCGGCGCGCAGGGCGGCGACGTCGCCGGCCGGGCCACCGCCCAGCACGACGACCCGCGACGGGTCGCTCATGTGGTCCTACTCCCCCTGAGGATTGAGGGCGGCACGGAGGAGGCGCTCCTGCTCGGCCTGGTGGGCCTGCGGGTACCCCTCGCTCGTGCTCGCGCGCCGGGCGCGCCCGGTGTACTCCAGCGTGACCCCGTCGGGCAGCACGCGCTCCAGCTGAAGGCGCGCGAACTCCCACGCGCCCATGTTGCGCGGCTCCTCCTGGACCCACGTGACCGTGGTCAGGTTGGGGTAGGACGCGACCAGCTCCTGGATCTGCTCGTCCGGGAACGGGAACAGCAGCTCCACCCGGCCGATGGCCAGATCCTGCTGAGCCGCGCGCTCCGCGTGGCCCTCGAGCTCGTGGTAGACCTTGCCCGAGCAGAGGATGAGGCGCGTGATCGAGTCGCGCCGCTCCGCCGCCGCCGCGTCGTCGAACACCGGGTGGAAGGCACCGTCGGTGAGGTCGGCGAGCGTCGAGGACGCGCTCTTGGCGCGCAGCAGGCTCTTCGGCGTGAAGATGATGAGCGGCCGCTGCTGGTCCGTCAGCGCCTGCTTGCGCAGCAGGTGGAAGTAGTTCGCGGCGGTCGAGCAGTTGGCGACGCGGATGTTGTCCTCCGCCGCGGCCTGCAGGAAGCGCTCGATGCGCGCCGAGGAGTGCTCGGGGCCGTTGCCCTCGTAGCCGTGCGGCAGCAGCAGGGTGAGACGCGACGTCTCGCCCCACTTGGCGCGCCCGGACACGATGAACTGGTCGATCATGATCTGGGCGCCGTTGGCGAAGTCGCCGTACTGCGCCTCCCAGAGCACGAGGGCCTCGGGGGCCTGCGTCGAGTAGCCGTACTCGAAGCCGACGGCGGCCGCCTCGGAGAGCGGGCTGTTGTGCAGCTCGAGCGAGGCCGAGGCGCGCAGCAGGTTGCCGAGCGGCGTGTGCACGCGGCCGGTGTGCGGCGTCCAGGTCTCGCCCTCGCCGACGTCGTGCAGCTCCAGGTGGCGCTGGCTGAACGTGCCGCGGGCCGCGTCCTGGCCGGTGAGCCGGACGGGGACGCCCTCGGTGAGCAGCGACGCGAAGGCGAGCGCCTCGGCGTGCGCCCAGGCGATGGCCGGCTCCGGGGAGTCGATGGCCTCGCGCCGGCGCTCGAGCTGCGGCTTGAGCTTCGGGTGGATCGTGAAGCCGTCCGGCACCGCGAGCAGCTGCTCGTTGAGGGTGCGGAGGGTCTCCTCGGTGACGGCCGTCGCGACGGGGTGGGTGCCGCGCGGCGCCTGGCGCCCGTTCTCGCCGTTGCCGCCCGCGCCCAGCTCGCCACGGCTCGTGACGGCCTCGTGGGCGTCGCGCATGTGGCGCTCGGCGGCGGCGATCATCTCGTCCACGCCCTCGCGGGTCACGACGCCCTCGTCGATGAGCTTCTGGGCGTAGATCTTCGAGACCGGCGGGTGCGCCTTGATCGTGCGGCTCATGACGGGCTGGGTGTAGGCCGGCTCGTCCAGCTCGTTGTGGCCGAGGCGGCGGTACCCGATGAGGTTGATGAGCACGTCGCGCTGGTACCGGGCCCGGTAGGCGGACGCGATCTGGGCGGCGCTGACGCAGGCGTCCACGTCGTCGGCGTTGACGTGGATGACCGGGACGTCGAAGCCGCGCGCCAGGTCGGAGACGTGGTACGTCGAGCGCGAGTCGTACGGGTCGGTGGTGAACCCGATCTGGTTGTTCGCGATGACGTGGACCGTGCCGCCCGTGCTGTAGCCCTTGAGGGCCTGCAGGTTGAGCGTCTCGGCCACGACGCCCTGGCCGGTGAACGCCGCGTCGCCGTGGATGACGACGGGGACGGCGCTGGCCGGGTCGTGGCGCGGGGAGCGGTCGTTGCGGGCCGTCTGGACGGCGCGGGTGTGGCCCTCCGCGACGGCGTTGACCTGCTCCAGGTGGCTCGGGTTGGCGGCGAGGCGCACGGTGACCGAGCGGCCGCCGCGGCTGCTGAAGGTGCCCTCGGCGCCGAGGTGGTACTTCACGTCGCCCGCGGTCTCGCGCATGTCCTCGTCGCCCGACTCGAAGGCCATGTGGCCCTCGAACTCGGCGAGGATCGACTCGGCGGGACGGCCGCAGACGTGCGTGATGAAGGCGAGGCGGCCGCGGTGGGCCATGCCGAGCACGACCTCCTTGGCGCCCTCGTCCGCCCCGGCCTCGATGACCTGGTCCACGATCGTCACGAGCGCGTCCACGCCCTCGATCGAGAAGGTCTTCTGGCCCAGGTAGGTGCGGCGCAGGAAGCGCTCGAAGGCGTCCACGTGCACGAGCCGGTCGAGGACCTCCACGCGGCGCTCGTTCGCGAGCGGCGAGCGCAGGCGCCCGGACTCGATCACGCCGCGCAGCCAGAGCCGCTTCTGGTGGTCCGAGAGGTGCTCGATCTCGTAGGCGATCGTGCCGCAGTAGGCGTCGCGCAGGTGCGGGAGCGCCGTGGCGAAGGAGTCGCCGGGCACCTTGACCCGCAGCAGCGAGGCCGGGATGCGCGCCATGACCTCGGGCGTGAGCCCGACGTTCTCGGTGGAGAGCGCGGGGTCGCCGGGCGGCTCCGAGCCGAGCGGGTCGAGGCGGGCGGCGAGGTGGCCGTGGCTGCGGTGCGCCTTGACGACCGACATGGCCGCGGCGACGCCGGCGAGCAGCTCGTCGTCGGTGACCGCGGGGACGCCGGCGGGCGCGGCGACGGCGGGCGCCGGGGCGGCGGCCACGGGGGCCGGCGCGGGCGCGGCGGCGCCGAGGCCGAGCGAGGCGCGGATGTCGTCGTAGAAGCCGTCCTTGCCCGCCAGGAAGCCGTCGATGTCGGCGAGGAACTGGCCGCTCTCGGCGCCCTGGATGACCCGGTGGTCGTACGTCGAGGTCATCGTCATGACCTTCTCGACCCCGAGGTCCTTGAGGGCCTCGGGACGCACCGACGCGAGGCCCGGCGGGTAGCCGATGGCGCCGGTCGCGACGATCGTGCCCTGGCCCGGCATGAGCCGCGGGACGGAGGCGATGGTGCCGATGCCGCCCGGGTTCGTGAGCGTGACGGTGGCGCCGCGCAGCTCGTCGGGCTTGATCTGGCCGCCGCGCGTGCGGCCGACGAGGTCGTCGAACTGCTCGCGGAAGCCCTGGAAGCCCCCGGCGGCGGCGTCGCGGACGACCGGCACGAGGAGGGAGCGCGAGCCGTCCTTGCGCTCGACGTCCACGGCCAGGCCGAGGTTGACGGCCTCGCGGACGAGCTTGGTGGGCTTGCCGTCGACCACGTCGTAGCCGGTGCCCATGACGGGCAGGCCCTCGACGGCCTTGATGATCGCCCAGGCGATGATGTGGGTGAACGACAGCTTGCCGCCGGTCCCGCCGTTGGCGAGGTCCGCGTTGAGCTGCCGCCGCTGGGCGTCGAGCGTCGCGACCGACAGCGTGCGGAACGAGGTCGCCGTCGGGATCTTGAGGCTCTCGTCCATGTAGCCGGCGAGCGCGGCGGCGGGGCCGCGGAGCGTCACCGGCTCCTCGCCCGGCACGGGCGGGATGGGCGCGGAGGCCGCGGCGGCCGTGACCGGCGGCTTCAGGCTGGACGGGTTGGCCGCGGCGGCCACGACGTCGGCCTTGCGGATCATCCCGCCGGGGCCGGAGCCGGGGATGCGGGCCGGGTCGATGCCGTGCTCGATGGCGAGGCGGCGGGCGACCGGGGAGATGACGGGCCACTCGGCGGCGGCGGCGGACGCGCCGGTCGCGGGGGCCGGCGCGGACGGGGCCGGGGCGGCGGGTGCCGCGGCGGCGGGGGCGGAGGGAGCGGGGGCCGACGGGGCGGCGCCGGACGCGCCGGCGGCGATCTCGCCGAGCGGCTGGCCGACGGTGAAGGTCTCGCCCGCGGGGACCGCGATGGAGGCCAGGCGGCCCGCGGTGGGGGCGGGGACCTCGAGATCCACCTTGTCGGTCGAGACCTCGAGCACGACCTGCTCGGCCTCGACGGCGTCGCCCACGGCGACGCGCCACTCCACGACGACGCCCTCGGTCACCGACTCCATGTCGGGGAGGACGATCGGGACGAGCGTGGCGGGGCCGTCGTCGGCGGGCGGGGCGGCCTCGGCCGCGGGGGCCGCGGCGCCGTTGCCGCCGGAGGAGCCGTTGCCGCTGCCGCCGCCGGCGGTGTCGCCCGTGGTGAGCTCGGCCAGCAGGGCGCCGACCTCGATCGTGTCCCCGGGCGCGGCGACGATCTTCGCGATGCGACCGGCCGCGGGGGCGGGGACCTCGACGTCCACCTTGTCGGTCGTCACGTCGAGGAGGGGCTGCCCCGCCTCGACCACGTCACCCTCGGCGACCCTCCATTCGACCACGATCCCTTCGGTGACCGACTCGCCGAGCTCGGGCAGCACAACCTGGATGGTCTGGGAGGAGGTGGTCGACACGCCGACTTCCTAGGCTATCGCGTTGAGAACGTTGTCGTGGGGCCAAGAGCCACGATGAGACCTTGTGCGTACGGCCACATGTTCCTGCTCCCCGCAACGACCCGGCACGCGGCCGGGCCCCAGGGATGCTAGGCGCCCATCTCCAGGATGCGCTCCATGGCCTCGGCGACGGCGTCACGCTGGTTCTGCGTGAGGCGGCCGAGTCGGGCGACCACGGCGTCGGCGTCCTCGAGCTCGAGGTCGCGGGCGACGCGGGTCAGCTCCCGGAGTGCCCCCTGCCGCTCCCACTCGTCGACCGGCGGGTCCGTCAGGGACAGCAGCCGGCGGTGGTCGTCGGGGCGGGAGTCCACGGGGCGCACTCTAGCGGGCACGTCCGGGGCGGCGCCCCCCGATGGTCTAGACCTGGCCTGTGGATCTCATGTGCGATATAGTTGAGCGCACAATGAATAGGACGGAGACACCGATGACCATCCCGGCGGCCACGACCATGGGCCCCGTGCGCCTCGTGGCGGGCGATCCCGACACGATGACGGCGTTCTACTCGCGGGCCGTCGGCCTCGAGGTGCTGGAGCGCGCGGGCGATCTCGTGCGACTCGGCGCCGGGGGCGTCCCCCTCGTGGAGCTGCAGGCCGGCCCGTCGGCCCCGGCGCGCCCGCCGCGCACCACCGGCCTCTTCCACCTGGCCATCCTCGTCCCGTCGCGCGCGGAGCTCGCCCGGTCTCTGCACCGGGTCTCCGGCGTGGGCTGGCGCTTCAGCGGCGCCTCGGACCACCTCGTGAGCGAGGCCCTCTACCTGGACGACCCCGAGGGCAACGGCATCGAGATCTACC
>VFQR01000566.1_pt1 | contig 46400 bp, 35 predicted proteins | sample 3512321 | NCBI WGS metagenome assembly VFQR01 (sample SAMN10412374, study PRJNA504923) | tailings metagenome | isolation source: Relicate 3 Philex TSF1 revegetated site | place: Philippines: Tuba, Benguet | collected 2017-08-29 | reverse complement strand
CCCCCCACCGACCCGGCCGTCTACGGCAGCGGGCCGGATGTGCTGAAGATCGGCCTCGCCGGCGACCTCTACGGCGACGCGCCGGCCTTCGACGTGCTGCTCAACGGCGTGAAGCTGGGCGGCGGGACCACGCGCGCCGACAACAAGCTCGGCCAGGTCGAGTACATCCAGGTCAAGGGCGACTTCACGACGGGTTCGCACACCCTTGTCATCCGCTTCTACAACGATGCCTGGGGCGGCAGCTCCGACAAGGACCGCAACCTGCACGTCAAATCCGTCGAGCTGAACGGGAACGACCTCAACCGCTCCGCCCGGCTCGGCTCGAATGGTGACGCGAGCTTCCTGTTCTCCAAGGTGGACCCGGCGGTCGGCGTGCCGCCCGGCGCGCCGATCATCGGCACCTCGGGCAACGACACGGTGCGCGGGACGGATCTCGCTGAGCTGATCCGCGGCGAGGGCGGCCATGACAGCCTGACGGGGAATGGCGGCGCCGATACGCTGGACGGCGGCGAGGGCGCCGACACGATGGCGGGCGGCCTCGGCGACGACACCTACATCATCGAACGCGCCAGCGACGTGGTGGTCGAACTCGCCGGGCAGGGCGTGGACACCATCCGCACGATCCTCACCACCACGCTGCAGGATCATGTCGAGAACCTCGTGCTCACCGGCACCGCCGCGCTCAGCGGCACCGGCAACGCGGCGAACAACCACATCACCGGCAATGCCGGGAACAACCGCCTCTCGGGCGCGGAAGGCGCCGATACGCTGCGCGGCGAGGCCGGCAACGACACGCTGGATGGCGGCGTCGGCGCCGACCTGATGGAGGGCGGGCCCGGCAACGACCTCTACATCGTCGACAATGCCGGCGACCGCGTGATCGAGGACACGATGGGCGGCGCCGACACGGTGCAGGCGAGCGTCAGCCACACCCTGTCCGACCATGTCGAGGTCCTGCTGCTCACCGGCGGCGACGCCATCAACGGCTTCGGCAACGCCGGCGACAACCGCCTCATCGGCAATGGCGCGGGCAACCGGCTGGTCGGCCATGGCGGCGCGGACACGCTCGATGGCGGCGCCGGGGCCGACACGATGGTCGGCGGCAGCGGCGATGATGTCTACTACGTGGATGATGCGAACGACCGGGTCATCGAGCTGGCGAACGAAGGCAACGACCTGATCTATGCCAGCATCACCTACGTCATGCCGACCCATGTCGAGCGGCTGATCCTCGTGGGCGAGGCGCTGGCGAGCGCGTCGGCCCGCCTCGCGGGCACGCTCAACGCCACGGGCAATGCGGGCGACAACCGCATCACCGGCACCGACGCGGCCAACTGGCTGCGCGGCGAGGGCGGGCATGACACGCTCGATGGCCGCGGCGGGGCGGATACGCTCGAAGGCGGCGCCGGCGACGACAACTACTACGTCGAATGCCCGCAGGATGTGCTGGTCGAGCAGTGGAACGAAGGCTGGGACGCCGTCTTCTCCAGCGTCACCTGGCGCCTCGGCCAGCACTTCGAGCAGCTCACCCTGACCGGCGACAGCACGATCATGGGCTGGGGCAACGACCTCGACAACCGGCTTGTCGGGAATGCGGGGAACAACCGCCTGTTCGGCGGCCTCGGCGCCGACACGCTGGCTGGCGGCGTCGGCGCCGACACGATGGATGGCGGCGAGGGCGACGACATCTATATCGTGGAGGACGCCAACGACCTCATCATCGAGCGCGCCAATGGCGGCATCGACTGGGTGCGCAGCACGGTCAGCCACACCCTCGCCAACCAGGTCGAGAACCTGAACCTGCTCGGCACCGCGGTGGAAGGCATCGGCAACCGCTTCTCCAACCTGATCCAGGGGAACAATGCCGGGAATGTGCTGCTCGGGATGGAAGGCCACGACACGCTCTTCGGCTTTGCCGGGAACGACACGCTGCTCGGCGGCGCCGGGCGCGACAGCGTCTCCGGCGGCGATGGCCACGACGTGATCGCGGGCGGCCAGGGCGCGGACACGCTGCTGGGCGGCGGCGGGCGCGACACTTTCGTCTTCTACGGCCCGGATGATGGCGCGGACCGCGTGATGGACTACGTCGCAGGCGAGGACATGATCCAGGTGTCCGCCGCCGGGTTCGGCCACGGCCTCACGCCTGGCGCGCTCGCCGAGAGCGACTTCGCCCGCGGCTTCGCCACGGACACGAGCCCGCAATTCATCTACTTCAACAATGGCGTGCTCGGCTGGGACGTGGACGGGATCGGTGGCGCGGCCGCGGTGACGATCGCGATCTTCGCGGGCCGGCCGGCGATCACGGCGGCCGACATCCAGGTCGTGGCGTGATCGCGTCCCACCATCGCAAGCGCGGCCCCGGCTGCACCCGCCTGATGGGTGGCCTGCCGCTCCGGGCGCGGCCGGGCGTGCAGGCAGTGGTGGGGACCGGTCGTTGCGGGCGGCTGCCCTTCCCGCTCACCTATCGCCTGCACGCCCGCCGCGTGATGATCCTGGGCCTGCCCTGGCGGCCGCGGGGGACGGAGCCGCCCGCGCGCTGATCTGGCCGCTGCCGCCAGGGGGTGCCACCTTCGCCGCGCCCCCCAGCCGCGAATCGAGCCGCACCGCATGCCCCACACCGCACCCGACGCACGGCTGCTGACGGCGCCGCGCGAGGGGCTGCCTGCGTGGTGCGACCGCTATCTCGCGCCGCCCGGCGCGGGCGATCCCTTCGCCGGCCGCGCCTTCCTCGACAGCGTGCTCCACGCTGCGATCCCCGCGGGTGCCACGCCGTTGCTCGCGGAAGCCGGCGGCATGCTGCTGACATTGCTGCGCGGCGCGGATGGCCGGCTCGGCAGCCTGACGACCCCCTACACCCTGGCCTGGCGTCCGCTGCTGGCCGAGGGCGATCCCCAGGCCGCGGGGCGCGCGATCGGGCGCGCCTTGCGCGGCCCGCCGGTGCGGCTCGAGGCGCTCGACCCAGAGGCGCCCGGCCTCGCCGCCTTCCGCGCGGGGCTCGCGGCGTCGCGCCTCGTCGCCCTGCCCTTCGCGCATTTCGGCAACTGGCACGAGGTGCTGCCCGAGGGGACGGGATGGGCCGCCTATCTCGCCGCGCGGCCGCCGGCGCTGCGCACCACGATCACCCGCAAGCTGCACCGCGCCGCGCGCGACTTCGCGCTGGAGACCGCGGCTGCGCCGGGACCGGCGCTGGAGGCCGGCATCGCCGCCTACGAGGCGGTGCGCGCCGGAAGCTGGAAGCCGGAGGAGCCGCATCCGGATTTCGACGCCACGCTGATGCGCGCCATGGCGGCGATCGGCGCGCTCCGGCTCGGCGTTCTGCGCGACAAGGCCGGCGCCCCGGTCGCGGCGCAGTACTGGGTGGTGGATGGCGGGCGCGCCTGGGTGCTGAAGCTGTCGCACCTGGAATCGGCGAAGGCCGCCTCGCCGGGCACGGCGCTCACCGCCATGATGATCCGCGGATTGCTCGACGAGGATCGCGTGCGGGAGCTGGATTTCGGCCGGGGCGATGACGACTACAAGAAGCTCTGGGTGGCGCATCGCCGCCAGCGCATCGGGCTGGTGCTGGCCGATCCGGTGCATCCGGCGGGCCTCGCCGCGATCGCGCGGCATTGGGCGGGGCGCGCGCGGCGGCGGCTGCGGGGCGCGCGATGAGCTCAGCGCGATTCGCCCGGGCCTTCGAGCGGGATCACCAGCCCTTCGAACTGCATGTCGCGCAGCATCGCAGGGGCGGGCGAGAGGTTGCGGAGGAAGGTCGTCGGGCGCGGCATGAGGTTGGCGAAGCGCGTGCGCTCCACCAGCAGCGCGGCCGGCGCATGGCGCAGCCCCTCCGCGCCGATCACCACCGCGGCGCGGCCATTGGCGCTGCGCGGGCCCTTGCGCAGCACGGAATCGCGCAGCAGCAGCGCGCCGCCATTCGGCAGGTCGATCAGGTAGGCGGCGCCGCCCGAGAGCCCGTCGGCGATCAGCGTCTCCACGATCTCGGTGCGCGCGGCGCGGGACTTGATGTGGTGGCAGGCGCGCGTCGCCTCGAAGCGGGAGCGGCGGATCGCGACCAGCGCCAGCTCGCCGGCATAGAGCGCATGCGCGCAATCCGCGCCGAGATAGCCATTGCCGAGGAAGATGCTGTCCTCCACCACCAGCGCGGCCTGCGGCATGCGCGCCATGGTGAGGATACCGTTCTGGTTCTCGACGAAGCGGGACCGCCGCACCGTGAGGCTGCCGCCCTCGGCGCGGATGCCGGCGCCGTTCTCGTCGGGCGCCGTGGCACCGCGGAAGGCGAGGCCGGTCACCGTCGCGTCGGGTGCGGCCATCACGAACAGCGCCTTGCCGCCGCAGACCGGGCCGGTGATCTCCACCTCGCCCTCGGCCTCGATGGTGAGGCCGGGGGCGCGCCAAATGGCGCAATCGGTATAGGTGCCGGGCGCGATCAGCACGCGGTCGCCCGCGCGCGCGATCGCCGCGGCCTGGCTCGGCCAGGCGACATCGCCGCCAGGCCCGACGCGCACCACGCGCTGCGCGCCGGCGGGCCCGGCGAGCAGCAGCAGGATCAGGAGCAGCCTCCCCATGGGGCCAGTCTAGCGGGATGAGCAGCCTCCCGACATGGCCGGAAGGCGCCGGGCGGCGCGTGCTGCACGTCTTCCCGAGCTTCGCGGTCGGCGGCGCGCAGGTGCGTTTCGCGGCGCTCGCCAACCGCTTCGGTCCGCGCTGGCGACACGTGATCGTCGCGATGGATGGCCGCACGGAATGCGCGGAGCGCCTCGCGCCCGCGGTGCCCTTCGTGACGATGGGCCCGCCTGTGCCGCGCGGCGCGGGGACGCCCGCGACGCTGCGCGCGGTGCGCGGCGCGCTGCGGCACCTCGCGCCGGAGACGCTGGTGACGAGCAACTGGGGCAGCATCGAATGGGCGATGGCGAACCTGGTGCCGCCGCGCATCCGCCATGTCCACACCGAGGACGGCTTCGGACCGGACGAGGCCGGCGGCCAGAAGCCGCGCCGCATCCTGACGCGGCGGCTGGTGCTGCGGTGGAGCGACCTCGCCCTGCCCTCCACCATCCTGCTGCGCTCGGCGCGCGACGTCTGGAAGCTGCCGGAACGGCGGCTGCACTACATCCCGAACGGGCTCGACCTCAGCCGCTTCCGGCCGGAGGGGCCGCGCGCCGCGCTTGGCGTTCCGGGCGAGGAGCCGGTGATCGGCACCGTCGCAGCGCTGCGGGCGGAGAAGAACCTCGCCCGATTGATCCGCGCCTGCGCGATCCTGCACGCGCAGGGCGTCGCCTTCCGGCTGGTGATCATCGGCGACGGCGCGGAGCGGACGATGCTGGAGGGACTGGCCGCGGAGCGCGGCATCGCGGGCCGGACACTCTTCGCAGGCCATGTGCCCGATCCCGCCGCCGCGTATCGCGCGATGGATGTCTTCGCGCTGTCCTCCGACACGGAGCAGATGCCCTTCTCGGTGATGGAGGCGATGGCGACCGCGCTGCCCGTCGCCGCGACGGCGGTGGGCGACCTGCGCGCGATGCTGCCCGCGGCACAGCACGACCACATCGCGCCGCTGACGGATGAGGGGCTCGCCGCGGCGCTGCGGCCGCTGCTGGAGGGTGCCGCGCTGCGCGCCCGGCTCGGCGCGGCGAACCGGGCCAAGGCGGAGCAGGATTACGACGAGGAGACGATGTTCGCGCGCTACGCCGCGCTGATCGAGGGACCGGGGTGAGCGCGCCGCGAGTCAGCGTCCTGCTCACCACGCACAACGGCGCGGCGACGATCGGCGCCAGCATCGCCTCGATCCGCGGCCAGACCCTCGGCGATTTCGAGCTGGTCATCGTGGACGACGCCTCCACGGATACGACGCCGTCCATCCTTCGGTCGCTGGCGGCCGAGGATGGCCGCATCCGCATCCTCCATCCCGGCCGCAACCTCGGCATCGTCGGCGCCCGCAACTTCGGCTTCGCGGCCTGCCGTGCGCCGCTGGTCGCGGCGCTCGACCACGACGATCTCAGCGATCCCGAACGCCTGGCGCGGCAGGCGGCCTGGCTCGATGCCAACCCCGATGTCGTGCTCGCCGGCACCGGCGTGCGGATCCTGCATCCGGACGGGCGGCTCCAGGCGACCGACCACGCGCCCGGCAGCGGCGCGCCTTCGGTGATGCGGTGGGGGCTGCTGACCGACAACCCGCTGACCTGGGCCTCGGTGATGCTGCGGGCGGAGGCGGTGCGCCGGCTCGGCGCCTTCCTGCGGCCCGAGTACGAATACGCGGACGATTTCGACCTCTATCTCCGGCTGTCGAGACTCGGCGGCATCGCTCGCCTGCCGGAGGTGCTGACCACCTATCGGTGGCACGCCGGCAACACCACGCATCGCCGCGCCGGCGTGCTGCACGCGAATGCGTGCCGCGCGCTGGCCGAGGCGATCGCCGACCGGCTCGGCGCGGATGCGCCGAAGGTCGCCGCTCTGATCGTGCGTCACCTGCACGAACGCATTCCCGCGCAGGACGCCGCGACGCTCGATGCGCTCGGCGCGGCGCTCACACGGCTGCTGGCGGATTTCGCCGACCCCGCCGTCCACATGGCCGCCGCGCGCGACTGGTGGCGGCTGTGCCGCGCCGCGCTCCGCAGCGGCCAGCCCTGGCTGATCGCGCGCTACCGGGCGCGGCCCGCGCTCCGACAGGGCTTCGGGCCCTCGGCCGGCGACCTCGCGGCGTCCTTGGCGCTCGGCGCGCTGCGGGCGCTCAGCCGTCCCGCAGGGCGTAGACCAGGCGGCCCACCCACTCCCGCAGCATGAACCAGTTCCACCGCATCGCCTCGGACCCCGGCACGAAATCCCTCCAGCCGACGGGGTAGGGCTGGCGATAGGCCCGCACCGGCGCCGCCCGCACGGTGAAGCCGGCACGCCGGAACGCCTCGGCCGAGCGGGCCATATGCCAGGAGTGCGTGACGAGCCACGCCGATTCGATCCCCGCCTCGCGCAGCATCGCCGCCGTCATCGCGGCATTCTGGGCGGTGTCGCGCGAACGGTCCTCCTGCCAGCGGACCGGCACGCCGAAATCCTGCTTCAGGCTGCGCGTCATGATCGCGGCCATGGTCTCGGCGTCCGTGTCGAGGATCTTCCCGCCGGAGACCAGCACCGGCAGGCTCGTGCGATGCGCGAGCGCCGCGCCGGCGCGCAGCCGCTCCAGGGTGAAGGGCCCCGGCTCCAGCCCCGCCTGGCCGCGCACGATCTCCGCGCTGAGCACGATGATCGCGGCCGGTGGCGCCTGGCTCAGCGGCGGCGGGATCGCGCGTTCCAGCCCGATGGTCAGCACCGCGGAGACCAGCGGCGTCGCGAGGACCAGCAGCGCCAGGCTCGCCAGCACCGCGAGCCAGGCCCCGAACCGCCGGCCGCGCAGCGCCAGGAGCCCGCCGACCAGTGCCAGCAGCACCAGCCCGATCGGCGGCAGCAGCAGGCCGACGATCAGCCCGCGCATGCGGTCAGGCCGCCTCGGCCGGCTGGCGCGGGGCGGTGGTGGCGGCCGCCGCGCCGAAGCGCACCTCGCGCCAGGTGGCCGGGCGACCGCGCATCTCCTCGCGGAAGAAGCTGTAGAACCCGTCCAGCCAGTCGAGGAAGCGGCGCACATCGTCGGGCGTGCGCACATAGGGCGTGTTGCCCGGTTCCAGCGAGGGCGAGTGGTAGGTCAGCACGAAGACGCGCTGGCCGTTGGCCGCCATGTGCCGCACCAGCCGTTTCGCCTCGTCGAGCGTCATGCCCTCGGGGCTCAGCCGGATGCGCTCCATGAGGCCGAGCCGCGACATCACGCCGGGCAGGCCGGCGCGCGCGAGGTGCGGATGGAAGACCAGGGGCGCGAGCCGCCGGCCGAGCGGCCCGGAGAGGCCGCCGACCAGCGCGGCGGAGTTCGGGATCTCCATGAGCTGGCGTTCGCGATCCAGCCAGAAGGGCCGCGCCGGCAGCGCCCAGGCGCTGCGCCGCACGCGGATCAGCCCGCCCTCCGGCGGCCAGCAGGGGGCGAGCGAGCTGTCCGCGAGATAGCCGAGCCGCTTGAGGATATCGGCCGTGCGCGTGCCGGCGCCGAAGCGGCCGCTGCGGTAGATCAGCGGCGCCGTGCCGAACACCTCGCCGAGGATCGCGGTGAGGCGGCGCGCCTTCTCCAGCTCCAGCGCCACGGCGAGGTTGCCGGCATAGGAATTGTGCTCGTTCACCTCCTCGACGAAGGGCGGCGTCACCCAGGGATGCATCTGCGCCCCGATGTCGCACAGCCCGTCGCGCAGCAGCTCGCTGAGCGGCGCGCTGCCAGCCGCCTGGGAGGCGACGGCGTAGTCCGCGAGATAGACCGGCACCACGCCATGCCGCCCGAAGACGCGATGCGCGAGATGCTGCGCGCCCATCGAGCGGACCTCGACGGCCTCGCGCGAGAAGGGCCGCGACCAGTCGAAGGCTTCCTCCGCATCCACCATCGTCACCAGCAGCGGCCCTTCCGCCGGCGGCGGCACCGCCTCATGGAAGCGCGGATCGTGGATCGAGGCGGTGCAGCCTAGCCCCGTCTCCGCCTCCGGCACCCCCGGCGGCGGCGGCGCAATGCGGTCGGCGAGGCCATAGACGCCGAGATAGCGCGCGGCGATGCCGCGCATGCCGAAGCGCTCGGCGGCGAGCGCCCTGCCCTCCGCGCCGAGCCGGTGCCGCAGCGCCGGGTCGGCGGCCAGCCGCTCGACGGCGGCGACGAAGCCGTCCTCGTCCTGGAACAGGTAGCCGGTGCGGCCTTCCAGCACGAAATCGTCGTTCACGCCGGGAAGGTGGCGCACCACCACCGGGATGCCATGCGCCATCGCCTCCGGCACCACCGTCCCGAAGCCTTCGAGGCGCGAGGCGAAGACGAGCATGTCGGCGGCCGCGAACCAGGGGTGCGGGTTGAGCTGCTCGCCGGCGAAGTGGATCGCGCCGAGCGTGCCATCCGCCGTGGCCAGCCTGCGCATCTCCGCCAGGTACTCGGGCTCCAGCGGCGGGCCGACGAGGACGAGCCTGAGGCCGGGATGCCGCGCCAGCAGCCGCGGCAGGGCGCGCACCAGGAACATCGGGTCCTTGCGGTCGATCAGCCCGCCGACGAAGAGCAGGACAGGATCATCCTCCACCACGCCGAGCTCGGCGCGCATCCGGGCGCGCATCTCCGGCGGCTGGGGCGGGACGGTGACGCCGCAGGGGATCAGGTGGCAGCGTTCCGGGTCGGTGGCGACGGAGCGGCTTTCGGCCTGGAGCTTCGGGCTGATCCCGACATAGGCGTCGAACAGCGCGAAGCCGCGCGCCGCGAGGCCGCGCAGCCGCGGGCGGTACTGGCGGATGAGCACAGGCAGGCTGTCATCCAGCGTCGCCGAGAGTACCAGGCGCCGCCCGGCGAGCTTCGAGAGCAGATAGGTCAGGAAATACCAGTCGGCATGGGTGCGCACATGCACCGTGTCGAAACGCCAGAGGTTGCTCAGGAACCACCACACAAGCACCGCATGCCGGGCCGCCGCGCCGAGCGGCCGGGCGGAGAGGTAGCTCACCCGGTCCAGGGTGGAGCAGGCCGCGCTCTCCTCCGGCCGATCGGGGCGCGGGGTGTGGGTGACCAGCAGCTCATGCGCGACCGCCGGCGCGATCTCCTGCATGACGGCGCTGGAGCGCTCCAGGAACACGCCTTCCCCGGTGAAGGTCGGCCGGTAGTATTTCAGCACATGCAGAACCCGGGCGGGTCGCGCCGGCGTCTCGTCGGCGGCCATGTCTTCGCCTTCCCTTCACCACGCGCGATGCTGTATCAGATCGGGATACGGCGCCAAGCCGTCGTGCCGAGGGCGCGCTGACAACGCGTGCCCAGGGCACGCGGAGAACGCCGCACCGGGGGAAGCAGGCGGACGCGCGTGACGTTGACGGTCGAGGCCGTTCCCTTCCCCGGCTTCGCCGCGCTCGGCACCCTCTGGCGCGAGCTGGAGGCGCGGGCCGATCCGGCCTTCTTCCAGTCCTGGACCTGGATGGGCTGCCTCGCGGAGGAGCGGTTTCCGGCGCCGGTGCTGCTGCGCGCGACCGCAGCGGACGGCTCGCTCGCCGGGCTCGCGCTGTTCAACCGGCGGGACGACGCGCTCTGGCTCGGCGCCAGCGGCGATGCCGCGCTCGATGCGCCCTACGTCGAGCACAACGCGCCGCTGATGGCGGCGGGGGCCGATCCGGCGCTGCTGATCGCGGCTGCCTGGCAGGTGGCGGGCGTGCGGCGGCTCGGGCTGCCGGGCGTGCCGGCGACGCTCGCCGGGGCGGCGGGCGGCGTGCCGCTGCGCGAGCAGCCGGAACCGGCGCCGTGGATTGACCTCGACGCGGTGCGGCAGGCGGGCGGCGACTATCTCGCCACGCTGAGCGCCAATGCGCGCCAGCAGCTCCGCCGCTCGCTCCGCCAGCATCCGGGGCTGGCGATGGAGGAAGCGACAGAGACGGCACAGGCGCTCGACTGGCTCGATTCGCTGATCGCGCTGCACCAGGCGGATTGGCAGCGGCGCGGCAAGCCGGGCGCCTTCGCGCTGCCCTTCATGCGTCGCTTCCACGCCGAGTTGATCGCCCGTGCCCTGCCGCGCGGCGAGGTCGTGCTGCTGCGCGCGGTGCGCGGCGGCCGGGCGATCGGCTACCTCTACAATTTCCGCCTGGGCGGGCGGGTGTTCGCCTATCAGAGCGGGCTCGACCAGGCGGGGGCCGATGCGCGAGACCGGCCGGGGCTGGTGCTGCACCTGCTCGCCATCCAGCGCGCGCTGGAACAGGGCATGCGGAGCTACGACTTCCTGGCCGGCGCGGCGCGCTACAAGACCAGCCTGGCGAACGCCGAGGCGCGGCTGGTCTGGACGGAGCGGGTCCAACCCTGGTCCCTGGCGGGGATCGGCGCCCGGCTGCGCGCGATGGTCAGGCGCTGAGCTCGGCCAGCACCTGCCGGGTGCGCGCGAGGTAGGCGCCGCCCTCGAAGCGCCAGGTGCCGATGAAATGCGCGAGCGCGGCATTCGGCGGCAATCCTTCATCGTAGTAGCAGCGGTAGCGGTCCCAGGGCAGGACATGGCCGCCGGGCGAATTGGCGACGATATAGTTGGACGCGACCTGTTCGGTTCCCCACTCCGACCAGCGCGCGCCCATGCGAGCCGCCATCGCGGCGGAGAAGGCCTCCGCCGTCGCGCGCGTCGCGCCGCCGCGGGCGAAGCCGGCGAAGCCGGCGGACCCGCGGACATAGAGCCGCCCGAGGCCCGGCGGCAGCGAAGGCAGCGTCTGCTCGGCCAGGAACTGCAGGTGCCGGGGGTCGTGGTGCGAGACCTGGGCGGCGGCCTGCTCGACCGGGACGATGTCGAATTGCGGCTCGGAGTTCAGGGTGAAGGCGGCATTTGCCTCGATCGCCGCAACGACTTCGGGGACGGGGCCGAAGGTCAGCACGTCGGAGTCCATCTGGATCACGAAGCTCTCCGCGCTGGCATCCAGGATGTGCAGCAGCCTTTCCCAGCAGCCGCCGCGCGGGCAGGCGCCCGTGGGGATGTCCGCGATGCGGGCGAAGTCGGGCGCGCCGAGGGCGCGGGTGATGGCAGCGCGGTCCTGGACGGTCAGCGTGCCGTCATCGAGCACGGTGATGCCGCCGCCCGGCAGGAAGCGGTAGAGCGAGCGGATGGCGACGAGATACATCGGCACGTCGTAGGTGCTGACCATGCTGACGACCCGAACCGGGCCGGGGCGCAGCGCCAGCGGCGGGGCGGTGAAAATGGCGCGGCTCGCGCGCTCCAGCGCCATCCGCCCCAGCCTGCGGGGCAGGTGGTAGCGGTAATGGCCGAAGGTCTCGCGCAGGCGTCGGATCATGCGGGGCTTCTGCGGTCGGTGGGCGGTTGCGGCAAGGGGCTCACGCGATCCGCGCGGCACGGCGGCGCAGCCGCTCCAGCGCGCCCTGGGCCATGGCGATCAGCCGCCGCTCCGCCGCGTCCGGCGTGCCGGCGACCCGCCAGAGCAGCAGCTGCGTGCCGATATGCGCGGCGGCGCCCGTCGCCGCGAGCAGCAGGAGCTGGCCGAACAGCCCGGCAACGCCGGAGGCAGCCGGCAGCGCCAGCTGCAGCGCGGTCACCACCGCCGCCATCACCGCCGCCGAGGCGAGCGGCCGCCACAGCTCCGCGACCACCGCGGTGGCGGGCATCTCCAGCATGCGCGCCGTGCGCCAATGCCACACGACGAAGCCGGCCAGGCTCGTCGCCAGCATCGCCGCGCCCACGCCATGCAGGCCGAACAGCATGGCGCCCGGGATCACGCAGGCGATGCGCAGCGCCATCAGCGCGGCATAGATGCGCGCCAGCCGGTCCTGCGCATCGTGGATGTAGAAGATCGCGCCGGTGAAATGCGCGAGGCATTCCACCAGCGCGTAGAGCGCGCAGATCGCGATCAGCGGCGCCGCCCCGACCCAGTTCGGCCCGAGGGCCAGCGGCTCGAGTTGCGGCGAGACCAGCGCGATGCCGACCGAGAGCGGCACCACCGCCGCGGCCAGCAGGCCGAAGCCGGCCAGGTAGTGGCCCCGCAGCACGGGCCGGTCGTGCTGCACCTGGGCGTAGCCGGCGAAGATCGGCTGGCGGATGGGAACGGCCAGCTCCGTCACCGGCACCGCCGCGAGCTGGTACGACACCCCCCACATGCCCAGCGCCCGGACACCGACGAAGCGGCCGAGCGCGAGATTGGCGACCTGCGCCTCCACCACCATGCAGGCGTTGACCGCGACCATCCATTTGGAGAAGTGCAGCAGCTCCCGCGCATGCTTCAGCGACAGCCGCGGCCTGTGCGGCGCCAGCCAGTAGCTGTAGGGCACGGTGATCAGCTTGGAGGCGAGGTTGCCGAGCACCAGGCACCAGTAGTTCTGCAGCGTCACCGCGAGCGCCAGCACCACCACGAAGGCGGCGAGCTTGCCGACGACCTGGAAGCGGAACAGCACATCGAAGCGCATCTCGCGCTGGAGACGGATCAGGCCGACGCTGGTGAAGCCGTCGAGCGCGATGTTCAGCGCAACGACCATCAGGATCGGGCCCGCCCGCGGATCGCCCAGCAGCCCGGCCTGCCATTCCGCCGTCGCCGCGACGAGGCCGCCCAGCAGCAGGCAGCGCAGGATGTTCATCGTCCAGGCGGTGTCGTAGAGCGCGCGCGTGATCTCCGGCCGGCGCACGAGCGCCAGCGCGTAGTTCATCGCGGTCAGCGTCTCCAGCACCGCGATGGCGACGGCGGCGAGCATGACGATGCCGAAATCGTCCGGCACCAGGAGCCGCGCCAGGATCAGGATGTTGATGACGCTGATGACGCGCACCAGCACCCGCCCCAGCAGCATAAAGGCCGCGCCGACCGCGACCTTGCGCCCGACGCCCTCGGTCACCGTGTCAGCCCTGCACCAGCTCGGCCGGCTCCGGCCGTGCCGCGCCGGCCCCGTCGGCGAGGAAGCCCTCGATCACCAGCAGGTGCCACAGCGCCTGCGCATGGTCCGAGCCGCCGCCCTCATGCTCCTCGATCAGCCTGGCGATCGCGGCGCGGTCGAAGAGCCCCGCATCGAGCATCGGCGCGCCGAGCAGCCGCTCCCTCACCCGGGCGATGCCGCGGCGCAGCGCCCCGCCGAGCGGCGTGGCGAAGCCGGTCTTGCGGCCCCACAGCAGGTCCTTCGGCAGGTGCGGCGCCATCGCCTCACGCAGCACGCGCTTGCCGACGCCGCCTTCGAGCTTGAGCTTCGCCGGCAGCGCGAGACCCCAGGCAACGAGATCGGGGTCGAGCAGCGGCGGGCGCAATTCCAGCGAGACCGCCATGCTGGTGCGGTCCGTCTTCACCAGGATGTCGCCTGGCAGGTAGGTGTGGATGTCGGTGTACTGCGCTTGGAGCAGCGGGTCCTCGGGATCGCATTCGGCCATCAGCGCGGCGATGCGCGCCGACGGGTCGTAGCCATCGAGCCGGGTGCGTTGCGCGGCCGAGAACAGCGCGCGGCGGCGGTCGTGATGCACGCGGCAGACAGTGCGCCAGTAGCCGGTGGCGCTGTCGAGGCTGATCTCGGTCAGCGTGTGCTTGGCGCGCAGCCAGCGCGGGGCGCGGTCGAGCTTCGGATAGGCGGCGGCGAGCGTGCCGATCACATGCTTGCGCAGCGCGCCTGGGATGTGGCGGCGCACGCCCTCCGCCAGTACGTGCCAGCGGTAGCGGCGATAGCCTGCGAGCACCTCGTCGCCGCCATCGCCGGAGAGCGCGACGGTCACATGCTTCCGCGCCAGGCCCGAGACGGCAAGCGTCGGGACGGAGGAGTGGTCGCCGAAGGGCTCGCCGAAGATCCGCGCCTGGTCGCGCGCGGCCTCGATGTAGTCCACATCGCCCGCCTCATCCTGGTGGTGCGTGCCGAGCAGCGCGGCGACGCGCGCGGCGGCCTCCCGCTCATCCTCCGCGGTGTTGGGGAAGCCGATGGTGAAGGTGTCGAGCGGGGCGCCCCCCGCCTCCCGCCGGGCGCGGGCGGCGAGCGCCGTGACGGCGCCGGAATCCACGCCGCCCGAGAGGAAGGCGCCGAGCGGCACGTCCGACATCAGCCGCGCGCGCACCGCGTGGTCGAGCCGCCGCGCGAGCTCGGCCGACGCCTCGGGCATGGCGATCGCCTCGCGCCGGGGCGCGGTGGGCGGGCGCCAGTAGCGGCGTGGCGCGAGGTCCAGCGCCTCGCCGCGGCGCAGCAGCAGGCCATGCGCGGCGGGCAGGCGGCGGATCGCGGCGAAGATCGTCTGCGGATCGGGAATGTAGCCGAGGGCGAGGAAATCCTCCATCGCCAGCGGGTCGAGCCGGCGGTCGACGCCCGGCAGCGCCATCAGCGCACGGATCTCGGAGGCGAAGGCGAGCGTGCCGTCCGGCAGCAGCGTGGTGTGCAGCGGCTTCTCGCCGAGCGGGTCGCGCGCCAGCAGCAGCTCGCCGCGGTCGGCATCCCACAGCGCGAAGGCGAACATGCCGTTCAGCCGCTCCAGCACGCCGAAGCCCCATTGCCGCCAGCCATGCAGGATGGATTCGGTATCGGAGCGGGTGCGGAAGCGATGGCCGGCGGCCTCCAGCTCCTTCCGGAGTTCGAGGTGGTTGTAGATCTCGCCGTTGAAGACGATGGCAACCTGCCCGTCCTCGGTGAACATCGGCTGAACGCCGCCGGCGAGATCCACGATGGCGAGCCGCCGATGGCCGAGCGCCACATGCGGCGCGGCGTGGAAGCCATCGCCATCGGGGCCACGATGGGCGATGGCGTCGCACATGCGCCGCACCAGCGCGAGCGCGGGCGGGGCGGGATCGAGCGGGCGGAACAGGCCGGCAAGGCCGCACATGGGTCAGATGCTCCTGCCGCGACCCCGAGGAATCCCCCGCGGGCGCCGGCAACGGTGCGGAACCAAGCACGTCCGCGCGGTTCGGACCAGAAGCTTCATCCCGGAGGCGCCTTCATCCAATGGCGGAGCTTCCGGCCGACCTTCTCGACGAAGCCCGGGGCGCCGTAGCCATCCGGCAGGTCGCGCACATAGTCGCGTGCCCACAGATGGAACTGGCTGTCGGCCGCCCGCACCCGGCCGGGCGTGAGGTCCCGCAGATGCGTCCACCAGGCCAGCGTCTCCCACAGGTGGTTGGCGTAGAGGCCGCGCGCATCCGCGCCCTGCGCGGGCTCGTAGATCAGCTTCAGGTCCTCGGGCGAGGAGGTCGGCCAATGGAAGGCGTTGTAGGGCAGCACGGTGATCTCGCCGGGGTGCTCCCGCATCAGCCGCAGCGGCAATCTCACCGAATGCTCGTTCCAGAACTCGTCGCGGCCCTTCGACCGGAAATGCCGGTATTCCTCGAACCAGCGCGTGAGGAAGGGTGCGCCGGGCTCGGCGAGGATCACGGCGTTGCACAGCCCTTCCTCGCGCTCGCCCTGGCCTTCCAGCCCCATCACGGCGGAATGGCCGAGCAGGTCGTCGAAGTCGCGATGCACGAAGACGTCCGCGTCGAGATAGATGCCACCATGGTCGAGCAACGCGCGCAGCCGCAGCACGTCCGCGCGGTGGGCAACGTGCATCAGGGGGCGACCGAACACCTCGGTCGGCGCCTCGATCCTGTTCACGGCCAGGTATTCGCGCGTCAGCCTCCACCAGGGGCCGGTGGGCTCGTATTGGCAATGCAGGATGGCCCTGTCGGGCCGGATGCGCTCGACCGCGCTGCGGACGCAGACATGGTGGATGAGGCTCCAGGGCTTGCCGCCGAAATCGGGCGAGAGACCGAAGCAGAAATGCAGGATCTTCGGGATCATCGGTGCGATGCGGCCTCTTCGATGGCGTGGCGGCGCCAGTAGTCGAAGGCGCCTCGATCGAAGGCGTAATCCTTCAAGGCGGCGATCCAGATCTCGGGCCTCGCGGCGCGGCGCGCGAGCGCGTAGCGCAGCCGGCGCTTTCCGAGCCTGACCCAGAGCCAGCGCGGCACACCGAGGATCAGCCGGCCGCCGGGCCTGGCGTATTCCACCGCCTGGGTCTCGCCGGCCGCGCGGTAGTATTTCTCGAGATAGGCGGTGGTCTGCCGGTCATGCCCGATGCAATGCTCGACGATGCTGTCGGGCAGGTAGACGCCGCTGTTCCCCGCGGCGAGGATCGCCTCCACCACCACCGTCTCCTCGCCGAGCCGGGCGCGACCCGGCGCGGTGCCCAGCTCCGCCGCGTAGAGGTTGGCCTTCTGCTCCGCCATGCGCAGCGCGTAGTTGGCGCCGAAGGGGTATTCCGCGCCGCCCTGGCGGAATTCCCGCACGGCATCGCCGAAATCGCGATGCGCCAACGCATTGGCGAAGAGCCGCCAATGGTCGCGGAACCAGGGCACGGCGGGCTCCTCGAAGCGCGGGATGATGCGGCCGGTGAAGACGGCGGCCTGCGGGAAGCGCGCGAAGCCCTGCGCATAGGCGCCGATCCAGCCGGCATCCACCAGCACGTCGTCATCAGTCCAGACCAGGTAGTCGCCCTCCGCCGCGGCCACCGCGGCGTTGCGCGCATGCGAGAGCCCGGCCCTCGGCTCCGCGATGCAACGCGCCGGCAGGCGGTCCGCGAAGCCGGCGACGACCTCGGGGGTCGCGTCCGTGCTGCCATTGTCCACGACGATCAGCCGCCAATCGAGGCCCTCCGGCCGGCGCATCGCCGCCATGGAGCCGAGCGCCTGGGCCAGGGAGGCCGCGCGGTTGCGCGTGCAGAGGGCGACCGTGAGCCTCATGCGCCGAACAGCCGGGGAAAGCCGCGCCGCACAACGGATGCGTAGCGCTCCGCCAGCGCCTCCACCCGTCGCGTCTCGCGCGCCGCGCGCAGCGCCTCGACATGGCGGGCGTGGCGGGCCGGGTCGGGCTGGGTGACGGCCGCCTCCACCGCTGCTTCGAGCCCGGCCTCGTCCTCGCAAAGCACGCCGATCTCCCCATACTCGGCGAAGAACTGCTCGGTCAGCGGCACGCGCGTGGTGATCACCGGCTTGAGCCAGGTGAGCGCATCCAGCAGCGCGCCGGAGGCGGAGAGGTCGTAGTAGCCGCGCCGGAACGGCAGGAAGACGTGATGCAGCCCAGCCAGCCGCGCGACGAACTCGGCGCGGGGAAGTTGCGCCGTCGCCGGCGGATGCGCGAGCAGGGCGAATTCGGCCGGGTCGGATTGCGGCGCGACGCGGCCGACATGGACGAACTCCACCGCCTCCGGCCCGTGGCGCGCGCGGATGCGCCGCGCGATGTCGAGGAAGACATCCATCCCCTTGTCCGGCGTGCCCAGTCCGACGAAGCCGATGCGCAGCGGCGGCGGTGGCGGGGGCGTTGCGGCGGCGGCCGGAACCTCGGCCGTGTTCACCGGGAGCGGCACGACATCCATCCGCGCCTCGATGCCCGGCATCAGCTTTCCCATGGCGCTGCGGATCGCCTCCTCCAGCACCAGGAAGCGGAGCGGCACGGCGTGCCGCGCCTCCAGCGCCGCGCGGGTGTCGAACAGCCGCGCCAGCGGGTTGCGCGGCCGCCAGCCGGCGACCGCGTCGTTCAGGTTGCCGTGGAAGCCAACCTGGACGCCGATGCGCTTGCGCCCGGAAAGCCGCGCCGCCCAGGCGGCGGCGAAGCTCGCCGTGGCGGTGGTGGAGAGCAGGAAGACCAGGCAGGGCTCGTCGGGCGGCGCCTGGCGCAGCGCGTCGCGGATCAGCGCGAACTCGTGCCAGCCCCGCCGCGCCGAGACGATGTGCGGCCGGCCCTGGAACCGCTCCGAGATCACGGCCGGCACCAGCGAGAGGTTCGGCAGCGCCATCAGCGCCGCATCGCGCCGCATCTCCGCGAGATGGCTCTCCTCGGCGTGCAGGCGGACCTGCTGGCCCGGGAAGGCGCGGGCGACGATCTGCACGGTGGCGCTGTTGCCGGGCGCATGCGTCGTCCCGGTCCAGGACGGCTCGAAGACGAGGATCATCGCGGCCGGCCCGGTTCCGCCACGCCGCGCGGGGCGGCATGATGGGGGCGATGCGCTTCTCCGTCGTCATCCCGCTCTACAACGGCGCGCGGCATCTGGCCGAGACGCTGGCCGCCGTCACAACCCAGAGCCTGCCGCCCGCGGAGGTGCTGGTCTGCGATGACGGGTCCACCGATGAAGGCCCGACGATCGCCGCCAGATTCGGGCCGCCCGTGCGCGTGCTGCCGCCGGGGCCGGGCAAGGGTGTGCAGGCCGCGCGCAACCGCGGGATCGCGGCGGCGACGAGCGACTGGATCGCGCTCTGCGACCATGACGATCTGTGGGAACCCGGCTATCTCGCCGCCCATGCGGGGCTGATCGCGGCGGTTCCGAGCCTCGATTTCGTCTTCGCCAATTTCCGCGCCCTGCACGAGGACGGGCCGGCGCCGCGCAGCAAGTTCGACGAGGCGCCCGACTGGTTCTGGCCGGAGGTCGGCCGCCGCATCCTGCCCGAGGGCTGGGTGTTCGACCGCCCGATGGCGGGCGCCACCTTCCGCTGGCACCCGGTCTTCCCCTCCGGCACGGTGCTGACGAAGGCGCTGGCCGCGCGCGTCGGCGGCTTCGACCAGAGCCTGGCAGGCATGCGGGGCGAGGATGGCGAGTTCACGCTGCGCTGCCTCTACCACGCCCATGTCGGGGCGATCCCGGATCCGGTCTTCCTCTATCGCCGGCACACGACGAATTTTTCCCGCGATCAGCTGCGCAACCTCGTGGACGAGGTGAAGCTGCTGCGCCGCATCCGCGAGACGCATGCGGAGGCAGCGCCGTGGCACGATGTGATTGATGCCGAGGTCCTGCGCCGGAGCATCGAGGCGGCCAACGCCGCATTCGCCGAGCGCGACCACGCGCTGGCGCGCGAGGTGCTGGCAGCCATCCCCGCCGAGGCGCGCGACAAGAGGCTGCGGCTGAAGGCCGCCGTGCTGGCCCTGCCGGACGCAGTGGGCAAGCCGGTCAACGCGCTGCTCCAGCGCCTCACTCATCGCCGCAGCAGCCGTTCATAGACCGGCGCATAGTTCGCCGCGCTCGCGGCCCAGCTTCGCTCCGTCTCGACGAAGCGGCGCCCGCTTTCGCGCATCGCCGCGTGGCGGTCCGTGTCGCGCGCCACCTCGACCACGCGCCTGGCCAGCGCGGCGGGATCGTCGGCGGCGAACAGATAGCCGGTCTCGTTGTCGCGGATCAGCTCGCGATGGCCGCCGACATCGGACGCGATCACCAGCCGCCGCTCCGCCATCGCCTCCAGCGGCTTCAGCGGCGTGACGAGATCGGTCAGCCGCATGCGCTTGCGCGGATAGCAGAGCAGATCCACCAGGTCGTAATAGCCTTGCACCTGCGCGAAGGGCACGCGGCCGGTGAAGCGTACCGCATCCTCGATCCCGAGGCGCTTCGCCTGGGCCTGCAGGTTCTCCGCCTCCGGCCCGCCGCCGACCAGCAGCACGGCCACCTCAGGCAGCGCCTGGCGGATCGTGGGCAGCGCCTCCAGCAGGAGGTCGAGGCCTTCGTAGTGGTAGAAGCTGCCGATGAAGCCGAGCACCAGCCGGCCATCCAGCCCGAGCCTCGCCGCGAGCGCCGCATCGCGCGGGCGCGGCGTGCCGGGGAACAGCGCGATGTCCACGGCGTTCGGGATCACCACCAGCTTCTCGCGCGGGATGCCGCGGGAGGCGAGTTCCTCGCGCATGCCCTCGCAGAGCGTGGCGACCGCATCGGCGCGCTTCAGCACATGCGTCTCGAGCGCGCGCGTCGCGCGATAGCGCGCGCCGCCGGCCTTCGACGTGCCGAGGTCCACCGCCGCATCCTCCCACAGCGCGCGGACCTCGTAGACGAAGGGAATCTTCGCGCGCCGCGCCGACCACAGCGTCGGCAGCCCGACGAGCACGGGTGAATGGGCGTGCAGGATGTCCGGCCGCCGCTCCGCGATCAGCGTGTCGAGCCGCGCCGAGGTCGCGCGCATCTCCGCCAGTTCCCGCACCACCGGCTTCCCCGCGAGGAACCCGGCCGGCCTCTCGGTGCGGGCGAAGGTCCAGCCATCCACCGTCTCCTCCGCGCCCTTGTACTCATTGTAGCGCGGCGAGGTGAGGTGGCGCGTCTCCCAGCCCCGCGCGCGCTGCGCGCCGAGGATGCCGAGGCTGCGGAACACGTAGCCGCTCTGGAGCGGCAGGGAATGGTCGAAGACGTGCTGGATCAGCATGAAGCCGCGCCGGTCCCTACCAGGCGCCGCGCGTGTCGATGACGAACTTGTCCTTCAGCGTGTCGCGGTCCACCTGCAGGAAGCTCATATGGTCCACCAGCAGCAGGACCAGGTTGGCGCGTTCCACCGCCATGTCGAAATCGTGCAGCTCCAGCCCAAGCCCCGACAATTCCTTCGGCAGCTTCGAGATGTGCGGTTCCACCACGAGCAGCTCGCCGATCTTCTGCTCCGCGAGCTTCTTCACGATCTCGACGGCCGGGCTCTCGCGCAGGTCGTCCACGTCCTTCTTGTAGGCCAGGCCGAGGCAGGCGATCACGGGGTTCCGGAGTTGGCTGGCGCGTTCGCGGACCTTGTTCACCACGAAATCCGGCTTGGCATCGTTGATCAGCCGCGCCTGGCGGATCAGCTTCGCCTCGTTCGGATTGACCGCGACGATGAACCAGGGATCCACCGCGATGCAGTGGCCGCCGACGCCGGGGCCGGGCTGGAGGATGTTCACGCGGGGATGCAGATTCGCCATCGCGATCAGCTCCCACACATTGATCCTGAGCTTGTCGCAGATGAAGGACAGCTCGTTGGCGAAGGCGATGTTGACGTCGCGATAGGCATTCTCGGTGAGCTTCGCGAGTTCTGCGGTGCGCGCGGTGGTCACGCGGCATTCGCCCTTCACGATGATCTTGTAGAGGCTGGCGGCCCGCTGGGCGCATTTGCGCGTCATCCCGCCGATGACGCGGGCGTTGTGCACCACCTCATGCAGGATGCGGCCAGGCAGCACGCGCTCCGGGCAATGCGCCACCTGCACCTGCGCGAGTTCGCCGACCTGGTGGGGAAATTTCAGGTCCGGCCGCATCTCGCCCAGGATCTGGGAGACGCGTTCCGTCGTGCCGACGGGGATGGTGCTCTCCACGATCACCAGCGTGCCTTCGGTGATCACCGGCGCGATGGCGCGCGCCGCGGCCTCGACATAGGAGATGTCGGGCTTCGAGGTCTCGCCATGGCCGAGGATCGGCGTCGGCACCGCGATGATGATGGCATCCGCCGCTTCCGGCGTGGCGGTGGCGCGCAGCTTCCCGCCCTCCACCACGCGACGCACCAGCGCATCCAGGTTCGGCTCGCCGAAATGCGGCTTGCCGGCGTTGATGGTCTCGATGACCGTCGGGTTCACGTCCACGCCGATCACGTCGAGCCCGTTCTCGGCGAAGACGGCGGCGGTCGGCAGGCCGATATAGCCGAGCCCGAGGACGGAGATGCGCGAGAAGCTATGCATGGGAGGCAGCCTCGGGGCGGGTGCGGATGGCGGGGATGTCGTCGCGCAGCACCGCGATGATGCGCTCCGCGGCCTTGCCATCGCCATAGGGGTTGTGGGCGAAGCTCATCGCCTCATAGGCGCTGCGCTTGTCGAGCAGTTCGGTGGCGTTCGCCAGCAGCGCCTCGGTGCTCGTGCCGACCAGGCGGACGGTGCCGGCGGTGACGGCCTCGGGCCGCTCCGTCGTGTCGCGTGTGACCAGCACGGGCTTGCCGAGGGAGGGCGCTTCCTCCTGCACGCCGCCGGAATCGGTGATGATCAGATGCGCGCGGCGCATCAGGTTCACGAAGGGCAGGTAGTCCAGCGGCGGGATCAGGTGGATGCGCGGATGGCTCCCGAGCACGGCATTCGCCGCCTGCTGGACCATCGGGTTGAGATGCACGGGATAGACGATCTCGAGATCGCCGCGATCCGCGAGCGCGCGCACGCCGCGCGCCACGCGCTCCAGCCCGCCGTCGAAATTCTCGCGCCGGTGCCCGGTGACGAGGACGATGCGGCGCGCGGGATCGAGCGCGGGCAGGCGCGCATCCAGCGCCGCGACGCGGGCCGGATCGGCATCGAGGATCGCGACCGCGTCGAGCAGCGCATCAATGCCGGTATTGCCGGTGACATGGACGCGGGCGGGGTCCACGCCTTCGCGCAGCAGGTTGTCGCGCGATGTGGTGGTCGGCGGGAAATGCAGGTCGGCGATGACGCCGGCGATGCGGCGGTTCATCTCCTCGGGATAGGGCGAATGGATGTTCCAGGTGCGCAGCCCGGCTTCCACATGGCCGACGGGGATCTTCGCGTAGAAGGCGGCGAGTGCCGCGGCCATCGTCGTCGTCGTGTCACCCTGCACCAGCACACGGTCCGGCCTGGCGGCTTCGAGCACCTTCGGCAGCCCTTCCAGCACGGCGGTCGTGACGTAGGTGAGCCCCTGGGCGGAACGCATGATATCGAGGTCGTGGTCCGGCCGGATCGCGAACAGCTCCAGCACCTGGTCCAGCATCTGGCGATGCTGCGCGGTGACGCAGACGATGGGCTGGAAGCCATCCGCCGCCGCGAGCCGGCGCACCAGCGGCGCCATCTTGATCGCCTCCGGCCTGGTGCCGAAGACCAGCATGATGCGCTTCATGCGGAGGTCCCCAGCCGGCGATAGAGGCCGAGCAGGCAGGCCTCGGGGTAGCCCAGCCCGATCGCCTTCAGCGCTTTCCACGTCATCAGTTCCACCCGCGACGTCAGCGGCCATTTCGCGAAGGACCGGCAATCATCCAGTCGCTGGAAGCTCTCCTCCGCGAAGCCGGCCTCGGCGAATTGCCGCGCGAGGGTGGCACGCGTGTTCATCTTGTACTCGACCGGGAAGGTGTCCTCCGGCGAGGTGCCCCAGAGCCATTTCTTCGCGGCGTGGTGCACCGCCATCGGCGTCGCGGCCGAGACCAGCGTCGCCGGCGACCACTTGTCCACCGTGTAGATCACCACCCGGCCGCCGGGCCTGGTCAGTCGTGCCAGCGCCGCGAGCGCCGTGGGCGGGTCCGAGACATGCTCCGCCACCATTCGCATCGTGATGAGATCGAAGCGCCGCTGCGTATGATAGTCCTGGAGCAGGCATTGCGCCTTCTCATGGACGAAGGGGTTCTCCTGGATGTTGTCGGAGGGATCGAGCCCGGCCAGGAACTTCGCCCGCTTCGCCAGCAGATGCCCGAGCGCGGGGTTGGAGGGGAACAGGTCGCTGCCGCAGCCGACATCGAGCCACTCCGTCTCCGGCCCTACGAGCTGATGCACCGTCGCCTCGTACCATTCGTCGGGCGTGAAATAGCCGTAGCGCTGGCGCAGCACGGGCGACCAGCCGAGCCCGACGCCCTGGAACTTCAGCCGCTGCACCTCCGGCAGCGCCGCCGCCACCTCCGCTTCCATGCCGGTCGTCGAACTCATGCGGCCCGTTGCTCCGTCAGCCGGCGGAACAGCGCCAGCTGCCCTTCCGTGGTCTCGTTCCAGCCGAAAGCCTCGGCATAGGCGCGCGTTGCCGCACGCGAAGGCGGCGCGGCGAGCAACCGGCGGATGCCCTCGGCCAGCGCGGCTTGCGTCGCCTCCCCGATCACCAGGCCAGCCTCGGGCCGCGTGATCGCCTCGCGCATGCCCCAGGCCGGCGTCGCCACCACCGGCGTGCCGCAGGCCATGCTTTCGAGCAGCACATTCGCCCAGCCCTCGCGCGAGGAGGCGAGCACGCTCGCATCCGCCGCGCTGTAGTAGATCGGCAGCTCCGCATGCGGCTTCGGCCCAAGCAGTCGCACGCGATCCGCCACGCCGAGCTTCTCGGCCAGCGCCTGCAGCGCGTCGCGCTCCGGCCCCTGCCCGATCAGCAGCAGCGTATGGCCCGGCAGCAGCGTCAGCGCCTCGATGGTCAGGTGATGCCGCTTGCGCTCGATCAGCCCGCCGACCGAGACCAGCAGAGGACCCGTGACGCCAAGCTGCGCGCGCGCCGCCGCGCGATCCGCGACGGGGCGGAAGGCATCGAGATCCACGCCGTTGCGCAGCACCGTCACCTTCTCCTCCGGCGCGCCCAGCGCGACGAGCCCGGCCTTGAGATCGGCACTCACCGCGATCAGCGCGTCGGCGCGCGCGATCGCCCAGCGGATCATGCGCGCGGGGATGCGATAGCCGGGCCACTGGCTGGTGTCCGAGCCGCGCGCCGTGAGCGTGACCGGCTTGCCGTAGCGCCGCCCGAGCAGCACCGCCGCGACGCCGTCGGGGTAGAGGTAGTGGCCATCAATCACGTCGAAGCGCAGCCCCTCCGCCACCAGCCGGTCCAGCGCGCGGGCGGCGGCGCGGTAGAGCGTCAGCGGGTTGGTCGCCATGCCGATGCCCGGCGCGGCGAGGAAGCGCGGATGGTGCACGACGATGCCGTGCCGCGTCTCGCGCGCCGGCGCGTCCGGTCCGGCACGCAGGGGAAACCAAGGCACCGGCGCGAGCACGGTGCTCTCCGCCTCACCGCTTGCGATGAGGTGGCGCAGGCGGTTCTCCACGAACACGCCGTGATTCGGCTGGGCGGCGTTCGGGTAGAGGCTGCTGAACGTCAGCAGCCGCACGCGCGGCCGCGGCACGCGCGCGCCAGCCTCCGCCGCCTGCGGTTGCGGCCGTGGTCGCTGCGACGGCAGGAGCGGCGCGGCGCTGGCTGCGCTCGGCGACACCAGGCCGCTCGGGCTCGGGCTCGGCGACGGGTTCGTCGCCGCGCATGTCGAAGATCCAGAAGCCGTCGCGCTTGCGGGGGTGGCCCATGGCGGCCCAGAGGCAGAGCCAGGCGACCCCGATGAGCATGCAGAGGTAGTAGATGCCTTGCACGGCCCATTCTCCCCGATGATCGCGGACGCGCTCATGGCGTGGCGCCCTGGCGGCGTTCGGCTGGAACCACGGCGCCGGGCCTTCGCGGCTTCCAGCCTTCCGTGGCCGCGACGCTACGCCAGCCTGTCGCGCCCGTCGCGCGGATCTCCTTGAGCGCGAGCGCGTGCGCAGCCGCCACGGCAATCAGCAGCGTCCAGTAGAAATCCCAGTACTGGAGCGAGAGGAAGGTGCCGCCAACGTGATAGGCCACGATCGAGACCTGGGTCATTCGCCCGAGGTCGTTGGCCCATTGCAGCTCCGGTCTTCCCTTGGTCATCCGCACGAGCCGCATCGCGTAGAGGAAGCCCGCCACCGAGATCCCGATCCAGATGAGGAACACGATGAAGCCGTGCTCGGCCATGGTCTCGAACCAGATGCTGTGCACCGCGCGCGCGCGCCCGCCGACCTCGACCGTATCAACCACCGATTGCTGGTGCGGCCCGGTGAAGCCGACGCCGGTGAGCGGCCGCGAGACGGCCAGCTTCCAGGCGATTGTCCACATCACGATGCGGTCGTTGGCGGATTCGTCCTGCTGGTAGTTGCGGATGGTGTTCATCCGCTCCTCCCAGTTCGCCGGCATGAAGGTGATGGCGCCGGCGACCGCGCCGACGATGACGATGCCGGAGATGATCTTGCCCTTGCTCCGCCACCACAGCATGACCGTCAGCGCCGCGAGCGCGACCAGCCCGCCGCGCGAATGCGTCCCCAGCACGGCCAGCAGCACGAGACCCATCGCCACCAGCATCCCGCGGCGCACCAGCATGTGGCGCGAATGGATGCGCAGGTAGTTCATCAGTGGCAGCGTCACCAGGAAGCCCGTGGCGACGTGGTTGTTGTCGCCGATCATGGTGTTGGGCGGCCCCCAGATCCGGTAGGAGCCGCCGGTGAGCACCGTGAAGATGCCGCCCGAGACGCCGAAGAAGCCGACCGACACCACCATGATCCAGATCAGCGCATGCAGCCGCCGCCGGTCCGTGAGCAGCGAGGCGGTGAGCATGAGCCCCAGCATCACCTTGAAGACGCGGGTCCAGTAGGCCCACAACTCGTCCGGCTCCGCGATCGCGACCAGCGTTGTGAGCGTCGCGCAGGCCATGAAGGCCAGCAGCATGACGGTGACGCCGTTCAGCGCGAGCCGCTTCGGCTCGCCATTCACCACGCATCCGACCACGGTCGCGAGAAAGGTGATCTGCGCCCAGGGAATGCCGCCCGCCCAGCCCCAGACGACCTGGTGCGGATTCATGAAGGACAGCCAGGACCACAGGATGATGCCGACAAACGGGCGTGCCACTGCCACCGGCAGCAGCCCGACCATGACCGCGGCGAAGAAGAGGTCCCGCATCCGTCCCGCCGCAGCCCCTGCTCAGCGCCCGGCGCGCAGCTCGGCCATCAGCCGGTCCGCCGCCGCCCGCTCGGGGAAGGGGTCGCGGTTGGCCAGGGCAGGCTCGAGCACCCGGATCGCCTCGGCGCGCTCCCCCGCGCCCTTCAGCGCGAAGGCGTAGCGGTAGAGGATGCCGCGGTCGGGCCGCTGGGAGGCGCTCGTGGCCTGCGCCGCCTCGCGCAGCAGCGGCAGCGCGCGCGCCGCCTCGCCGGAAAGGGCCAGGACCCAGCCGAGCGTGTCGGCTGTCTGGGCGCTGGGCAGCAGGTAGTGCGCGCGCTCCGCAAGGGCGCGCGCGCGCGGCAGCGCCTGGGCGTCGCCGCGCTGCGCGATCAGCCAGGCCAGGTTGTTGAGCGCCGGCGCATGCGCGGGCGCCTTTTCCGCCAGCACCGCCAGCCGCTGCTCGGCCTGCGCATTGCGCCCGAGCTGCAGCTCGAGGTTGGAGAGCAGGTCCAGCACTTCGAGGTTCTCGGGCTCGCGCTGCAGCCATTGCTCCAGCGGGGGAAGGGCGCGTTCGGGCTGGCCGGCAGCTCGCCAGGCATTGGCGATGCGCACGGCGAGATAGGCCTGCGGCGTCTCGGCCTGGGCCGCGGCGTAGGCGGCGGCCGCATCCGCCGGGCGCTGCAGCGCCATCAGCAGGTCGCCGCGCAACGCGCGCGTCGGCGAATCGGCGGTGGCCTGGCGGATGAGCTGGTCGGCCGCCGCCATGGCGGCCGCTTCGCCGCGCGTCTGGTTGATGACGCCGATCAGCGTCTGCTGCAGCAGCACGTCGTTCGGTCGCCGGCGCAGCCCCTCCTGCAGCAGCGCCTCGGCCTGCTGGGCGCGGTTGTCGCGCAGCATCAGCAGCGCGAGCTGGCGGCGGGCGGAGGGGTTCTCCGGCTCCTCCGCCACCGCGGTGCGCGCATCATCCTCGGCCTCGGGCCAGCGCTGCAGCGCCGAATAGACCTGGCTGCGCAGCAGGGCGGGCGCCGCGCCGCGGGCGAGGCTGCGGAACTGCTCCCCTTCCAGCACGCGCAGCGCGCCCTGGAAGTCGCCGCCCGCGGCCAGCGTGTTCGCCAGCGCAACGGCCGGCGCCACCGTGACCTGCGTGTTGGCCTGGGCCGATTCGAGGAGCACCCGCGCGGTCGCCTGGCGCGCACTGCCGGGCCGCGCCAGCACAGCGAGTCGCTGCAGGGCCTCGGGATGCGTGGGGTCGCGGCGCAGCACCTCGCCCCAGAGCCGCTCGGCCCCGGCGATGTCGTTGCGGGCCAGCAGCACGCGGGCCAGGCCGAGCCGCGCGCCGATGCTGTCGGCATGGGCCTGCAACGTTGCCTCGAAGCCCTGCTGCGCGCCGTCGAGATCGAAACGGCCGAGCTTGATGGAGGCCGCGAGCACCATCGCCACCTCGGTATTGCGCGCATCGCCCTCGAGACGCTCGAGCTCGGCCTGCGCCGCGGTCAGGTCGCCGCGCGCCAGCGCCGCCGCCGCGGCAACCTCACGCACCCGAGCGGAGGTGGGGTTGAGGCGCTCCGCCGCGTCGCCGGCGATCGCCGCACCCGCGACATCGCCCGTCGCCAGGCGCGAGGCGGCGAGCCGCGTGCGGAAATCCAGGTTGTCGGGCGCCATCTCCACCGCCTTCTCGAAGGCGGCCGCCGCCTCGCGCGGGCGGCGGGCGGCGGTGTAGGCACGGCCGAGCAGATCCCATGATTCGGCATCCGCCGCGCCGCGATCGGCGAGGCGCTGCAGCACGCCGGCGGCGAGTTCCGGCCGGCTCGCCTCCATCTGCAGCGCCGCGAGGAGGCGCGCGCCACGCGGATCCTCGGGGAACCGCGCCACATGGCGTTGCGCCAGGTCCTCCGCCTGCGCGGCCTGGCCGACCTGCCGGCGGGCGGTCGCTGCCATCAGGAAGCCATCGGGAAAGTTGGACAGCGCCGCGCCGAGGCGCTGGAAGGTCTCATCGGCGGCGCGCCAATTCCCGGCGCGGCCGAGCAGCAGCGCATGCAGGTAGTTGGCCGGCGCGTTGCCCGGCTGGCCCCGCAGCACCTGGTCCACCTCGGCCCGCGCCTCGGTATCGCGGCCCAGGCGGATCAGCGAATCCGCGCGCAGCACACGGGCATTCACGAGGGTCGGATTGCGCTGGATCAGCGGCTCCAGGATCGCCGCCGCGCCGGCCTGGTCGTTCCGCTGATAGAGCAGGGTCGCCTTGCGCATCACCGCTTCGGCGTTGGTCGCATCGATTTCCAACGCCCGGTCGACCGCGCGCTCCGCCGCCGCGCGGTCATTCTGAGCCGAGGCGACCGCGGCCAGCGCCAGATGCGATTCCGCGATGGTCGGCCCGAGACGCGCCGCATCCTCGGCCGCCGCGCGGGCATTGCCCGGCTCGTTCTGCTGAAGGAAGGCGAGCGCCCGCGCCGCAGCGATGCGCGCGGCCAGCGGCTGCTGGGCGGGGTCGCTCGGCATCGGGAATTCGCGCAGGATCTCCCGCGTGCGGCCCAGCATCAGATAGGCGCGCAGCACGATCTGGGTGCCCTGCACCCGGTCGAAGCCGCGTTCCATCGCCGCGCGCGCCTCGCGCTCCGCCGTGTCGGGATCGCCGAGCTGGAGGCTGAGCTGGGCAAGCGTCGCGCGCGGCTCCACGGCCTGCGGGTTCTGGCGGATCGCGTTGCGCAGTTCGATCTGCGCGGCGCGCAGGTCGCCGCGCGCCATCGCCTCCCGCGCGCGGTCCATGTTGGCGGCCGCCGGCCCGGCCGCGAGCAGCAGGCCAGCCAGCGCCAAGGCGGGCAGGCGGCGCACGGGCTTGAGGGAGGCGGTCCGGTTCTTGGCCATTGTCGTTTCTCCGCTACTCGCTGTCATCCAGGGCCGCAACCGCGCCGGCCGCGAGGCCGTGGGTTTCCAGCAGGTCGTAAAGGGTCGGCCGGCTGATCCCGAGCAGCCGGGCCGCCGAGGAGATGTTGCCATTGGCGCGCGCCAGCGCCTTCTCGATCGCGTCCCGCTCGGCCCGCGCGCGCGCCTCGCGCAGCGTCAGGTCCGGCTCCTCCTCGGCGCCATCGGGCGCTTCCAGTTCGAGGTCGGCGGCGCCGATCATCGGTCCGTCCGTCATCAGCGCGGCGCGGCGCACGCGGTTCTCCAGCTCGCGGACATTGCCGGGCCAGCGATGCGCGAGGATCGCCGCCGTCGCGCCGGGATCGAAGCCGCGCAGGCGGCGGCCGAACTCGCGCCCGAAGCGGGCGAGGAAGAAGCGCGCCAGCAGCGTCGCATCGCCGGCGCGCTCGCGCAGCGGCGGGATGCGCACGGTGACGGAGTTCAGCCGGTACAGCAGGTCGCCGCGGAAGCGGCCCTCGTTCGCCTGCTCCTCGAGCGGCTGGTTGGTGGCGGAGACGACGCGCACATCCACCTTGATCGGCGTGCGCCCGCCGATCCGCTCGATCGTCTGGTCCTGCAGGAAGCGCAGCAGCTTGGCCTGGAGGTTGAGCGGCATCTCGCCGATCTCGTCGAGGAACAGCGTGCCGCCGCTCGCCGTCTCGATCTTGCCGAGCGTCTGCTTCACCGCGCCGGTGAAGGCGCCCTTCTCATGGCCGAACAGCTCGGATTCCAGCAGCGTCTCCGGGATCGCCGCGCAGTTCAGCGCCACGAAGGTCTTGCCCGCGCGCGGGCCCATCTCGTGGAGCGCGCGCGCCAGCGCCTCCTTGCCGGTGCCGCTTTCGCCAAGCAGCAGCACGGGCACGGCGACGCCGGCCAGCCGCTCCACCGTGCGGCAGACCTTCAGCATGCCCTCGTCGGCGGTGATGATGCCCTGCACCGGCGAGGATTTCGGCGCGGCGGCGAGACGCTGGTTCTCCTCCTCCAGCTCGCGCAGGCGCAGCGCGCGGTCCACCACGGTGCGCAGCAGGGCCACATCCACCGGCTTCTCGCAGAAATCATAGGCGCCGAGCGCGACGGCACGCAGCGCGTTCTCCCGCTGGCCCTGGCCGGTCGCGACCACCACAGGCAGGCCGGGCTGGCTCGCGCGCAGCATCTCGAGCGTCGCGAAGCCTTCCTTCACGCCCTCGGCATCGGGCGGCAGGCCGAGATCGAGCAGCACGGCCTGCGGCTGCTCCTTCTTCGCCATCATCTCCGCCTGGCGGCGATCATTGGCGATCAGCACCTTGCAGTTGGGAAAGGCCCAGCGGTACTGGGCGCAGAGGCCGGGATCATCCTCGACCACCAGCAGCTTCGGCTTGCTCATGAGGGGATCGCCTCCGGCGTCACCGCGGAAGCGGCGCCGGCGGCTTCGGCGCCGGCGAGGGGAATGACAAGGCGCATGGTGGTGCCGGACCCGGGCCGGCTGAGCACGGTCAGCTCGCCGCCAGCCTCGCGCAGCAATTCGCGCGCCTGCCAGGCCCCGATGCCGCTGCCCTGCGGCTTCGAGGTGCTGAGCGGGCGGAACAGCTCATCGCGGATGAACTCGGCGGTCATCCCGGGGCCGCGGTCCGCGATGTCCACCTCCACCCGCCCGGCCTGCTCGCGCACCGTCACGCGGACCGGCTCGCCCGGGGGGGAGGCCTCGGCGGCATTGTCGAGCAGATGGGTGACGGCCGCGTCGAAGCGGTCGGCGGAAATCGCGGCGGCGCGGGCCGGCGCGCCCTCGGCCTCGACCAGCACGGGCTGGACGCGGTCGGCGGCGATCGCGCGCAGCCGGTCGAGCGGCGCGACCGAGGCGGGCGCGGGAGGCTGGGCGGGGGCCTCGGGCAGCGGCTCGTCGCCGGGCTGGCGCAGCCGGGCGATGAGCGCATTGATCCGCTGGGCCGAGGCGCGGACGGTCAGGAGCATGTCGCGCTGGAATTCCGGGTCCTGGATGTTCTCGTCGGCATTGGCCAGCAACAGGGTGAGCTGGCTGGAAACGGTCTTCACGTCATGCGCGACGAAGGCGAAGCGCTTGGCGTAGTCGCCCAGCCGGCGCTGGTCGGCCAATCGCTCGGCGGCCTGCCGCTCGGCGAGGAACATAGCAACTTCGCGGCCAAGCGAACGTAGCAAATCGTAGACCTCGCGGTCGAGTTCGAAGGGCGCGCGCGGCGGCGCCAGCAGCACGACGCCGATCAGGCCTTCGCGATGATGCGGCAGCGGCACCGCCAGCCAGAGCGGGCCGAGCCTCTCGCGCAGGTCCATGGCCGCCGCGGCGGCGCCACCCTCCGGCCCGATCTCGGCGATCCAGCCGCCATCGCGCAGCGCGGCCACCAGCGCGTGATCGCCCGGGATGGCGAGGCCCTCGGCCGGCAGGTTCCACGACCCGCCCCAGCTGAACCCCGTCCCGCCCGCCTCGCGCAGCAGCAGCGCGCCGCCGGGGCTGTCCACGGTATCGGCGACGGCGCGAACCGCGCGCACCGCGGCGGGCGCTTCCTCGTCGGAGGCGGAGAGGGCGGCGACGCAGCGGAGCCATTCCCGGCGATAATCGTAGCGGCCGGTGAAGAAATGATCGACGACCAGCCGCTTGAGCCGCGACCGGGCCGAGCCCGAGGTCAGCGCCACCATCACCGCCATGACCGCGGCCGCGAACAGGCTCACCTGCGCCGCCTGCGCCCAATCCTGGCCGACCCGGCGCAGCAGCTCGCCCATCGCGCCAACCACCAGGAGGAAGGCGCCGGCGACCACCAGCGTCGCGCCGTGGAACACGATCTCGCGCGAGACCTGCGGCTCGCGCCGCCAGCGCCGCTGGCGGGTGGCGGCGAGCGCCAGCAGCGGCATCGCGAGCGCGGTCAGCACGGCGCGGGCATCGAGGAGCGCGGTGGAGAAGGCGCCGGCGAGCGCGGCATCGGCGTAGAGCAGCACGTCGAAGGCACCAAGCCCGCCCAGTGCGATGCAGGGCAGGTTGACCGACCACCGAGCCGATTCATGGGCGTTGCGGTAGAGATTCTCCGCCAGCAGCACGATCAGCAGCGAAAGCCCGATCCGCCCGAGCAGCGCGGGCGAACCGAGCGTCGGCAGTGCCAGCGCCCCGGCCGCGCCAGGCGCCAGCGGCTGCAGCGAGAGCAGCGCGAGCGCCGCGCCGGCGATGGCGAAGCGCCGGGTGAGCGGCACGGCGCGCTCCCCGCCGGTGATGCGGCCGAGCAGCAGAAGCAGGCCGAGCCAGGCGGCGTTGCGCAGCGTCTCCAGCGTGGCGGCGGTGCCGCCGAGCGGCGTGGCGGGATCGAGCGCGACGGCGCCGGCCCAGACGCCGGCCAGCAGCGCGGCGAGGGCGGGCAGCACACCGGCGCGGCCGCCCCGCCCGAGCACGAGCAGCAGCACCGCGAGGCTCAGGCAGACCGTGGCGCTGCCCGCATGCAGGAGCACGGAAGCGACGGGGGTTGCGTTCATGCGGCCCTATCGGCGCCATCCTAGCACACCGGCCGGCAGGGCCGCAGCCTCGGGGCCGCGGCGCGTGCCTGGCCTCGGCTAGCGCGCCCCCTCCTGGAACAGGATGACACGCACGGTGGCGACCAGGATCAGCAGGTCGAGGAACAGGCTGCGCCGGCGGACATAATAGAGATCGTAGGCCAGCTTCATCCGCGCATCCTCGACCGAGGCGCCGTAGGGGTAGTTCACCTGCGCCCAGCCCGTGATGCCGGGCTTCACGGCGGCGCGATCATGATAATGCGGGATCTGGCGGCCAAGCTGCTCGACGAAGCCAGGACGCTCCGGCCGCGGCCCGACGAAGTGCATCTCGCCACGCAGCACGTTGATGACCTGCGGGATCTCGTCAACGCGGGTCAGCCGCAGCCAGCGGCCGACGCGGGTGACGCGCGGATCGGCCTTGCTGGCCCAGACGGGCTGGCCTGCCACCTCGGCATCGGCACGCATGCTGCGGAACTTCACCAGCATGAAGGTCTTGTTGCCGCGGCCGACGCGCTCCTGCCGGTAGAAGACGGGCCCCGGGCTGTCCAGCTTGATGGCGATGGCGGCGAGCAGCAGGATCGGCGAGGTGAAGACGACGAGGATCAGGCAGCAGAGGATATCGAGCACCCGACGCAGGCCGCGCTCCATCAGGCTCTCGCGCACGGCGCGCGAGGCGGCGAGCCAGCCGACCGGCAGGGTGTCGATGTCCACGCGCGCCAGCTCGCGCTCGCGCAGCTCGGATTCGGCGATGACGCGCACGCCCGCCGCCTCGATGCGATCGCGCAGCGGCGAAGGCAGGCTGCGCGGCCCTTCGGTGACGACGGCCCAGGCACGGAGCGCGCGGAGCCTGGCCGGATCGAGCGCGTCGTCGAGGTTGGCGCCGGCGGGGATCGTCGCGGCGATCTCGAATTGCCGCTGGCGGCCTTCCGCGGCCAGCCGATCGAGGTCGAGGAGGGGGCCGGCCGGCTGGCGCACCACCACCAGCCGGCGCTGCAGGTAGCCGCGGCGCGCCATGGCGGCGTAACCGAGCCTGGTGAAGAGGACGGCGCCGGCGAAGGCAAGCGGGATGGCAAGCAACTGGCCCTGCAGAACCGCGCCGCCGCCGGCCTTCATCATCGCGAAGGCGGGCAGGGAGGCGGTGAACAGCACACCCGCGACCAGCGTGGCGGTCATCATGCGGCGGAGCCGGGACAGGGTCTCGGTGCGGTAAAGGCCGGTGGCACCGGAGATCACGCCACAGATCAGCGCGGCGGAAAGGGCGAGGAAATGGCTCTGCTCGGTCGGCATGCCGGCGCGCCAGACGAGCACGGCATAGACCGCGACAAAGCAGGCAAGCGCCTCGCTCACATAGAGCAGAAGCAGGTCCGACCTTATGCTGTGGCCGAACAGGCTGGTCATCACTCCATGCTCCCCTCAACCCCGTTGCCGGTCCCGCCGGGCAACCCGATGGCGGTCTGCGCCGGCCCTTGAACCAGGTCGCATGCCTTGTCTGGATCGCCGCGGCCCTGACAGGTGGGATCCGGCCTGCTGCCTTGTGCAAAAAATTGGGCAGTGCCTGTGGCGGAGCGTCGCCGGATCTTCACCATGGTCGGGTAACTCGATGATCCATCGACGTTTTCGTGACCTGCCACGATCTCGCCGCGATGTAGGAGAGCGGCCAGCACGCGTTTCAAACCACCAACGCTAGGCGGATGAAATGAATTGTGATTGCACTGATGGTGGCGACGATGAAATACGAACAACTTATACGGGCATTGAAGCTTTCTTGACTCGCGCTATTGGCTGTATTCTGTGAATTGGCGCGCGGTTAGCGCGATTTTCGCCTCCGAACGGAAGGGCGGACAACCGCGATCATCACGCGTCCGTGAATACGCTGGCCAAGGCTTCACGTCGCCGGTAACGCAAGAACGAAACGAGATCACGGCCTGCGCGGTAGCTCATTGAATTGTCATGATTTATCGGGCCGCACAGGCTTGACCTCGACAAGATAGGTTACCACAGTGACGATCTTTGTAATTTTGGTGCAGCAGCTTTCCGGGGCTCTCATGCCATGACGCGTCGCCTCGCGACAGGGATATGTGTTCTATTTCGGAGGCTCGTCGCGAAACCTGAGAATTTTGGCCGGGCGGTCACGTGAAGGCTTGCCACGCTGGCGGAAGCCACTAAGCTGCCGTGTCCGTAACCTTCCCGGGCACAAGCCTCTGAGGAAGATTTTTCTGCGGCACCCCCAGAATCCTGCAAGTCGAAGATTGCCATGCTATGAGGCACCCCTTCAGGAGGGATGCCCATCATGGCCGCTGCGGAACTCGACCGGATTGACCGCGAGATCCTCCGCCTCCTCATGCGCGACGCAGCCCGCTCCCTCGCGGAGATCGCCCAGGAAGTCGGGCTGACACCCACCCCCTGCTGGAAGCGCATCCGCCGCATGGAGGAGCAGGGCATCATCACCGGCCGCGTCGCCCTGGTGGATGCCGAACGCGTCGGCCTGCCGATCTCCGTCTTCGTCTCGATCGAGACCGGCGACCATTCCGCCGACTGGATCGCCCGCTTCGCCGCAGCCGTCGAATCCATGGCCGAGATCGTCGAATGCTGGCGGCTCGGCGGCGACGTGGACTACCTGCTGCGCGTCGTCGTCGCCGACATGGCCGGTTACGACGCCTTCTACCGCCGCTTCGTCGCCGCCGTCCCCGCGCTGCGCAAGGTCACCGGCCGCTTCGCCATGGAGCGCGTGAAGGGCACGACGGCCCTGCCGATCTGACCGGGGCGCGAATTGACCCCGCCTTCAGGTTCCGCAAAGCCGGCATGACAGGTAGAACCGGCCGACCATGCCCATCCGCGTCGCCCCGTCCCTGCTCGCCGCCGATTTCGCCCGACTCGGCGAGGAGGTGCGCACCGTCGCCGCGGCCGGCGCCGACTGGCTGCATCTCGACATCATGGATGGCCATTTCGTCCCGAACATCTCCTTCGGGCCTGGCCTGGTGAAGGCGCTGCGCCCGCATGCCGCGATTCCCTTCGACGTGCACCTGATGATCGCCCCGGCCGATCCCTACCTGGCCGCCTTCGCCGAGGCCGGCGCCGACCTCATCAGCCTCCACCCGGAGGCGGGGCCCCACCTGCACCGCTCTCTCCAGACCATCCGCACCCTCGGCAAGCGGGCGGGCGTGGTGCTGAACCCGGCGACCCCCGCCGCGGTGGTGGCGCCGGTGCTCGATCTCTGCGACCTCATCCTGGTCATGTCGGTCAATCCCGGATTCGGCGGCCAGTCCTTCATCCGCTCCCAGCTCGAGAAGATCGCGGCCCTTCGCGCCATGATCGGCACGACCGGCCGCGACATCGCGCTGCAGGTGGATGGCGGCGTCACGGCGGAGACCGCGCGGGATTGCATCGCCGCCGGCGCCGATGTGCTGGTCGCCGGCACCGCGGTGTTCGGCGCGCCCGACTACGGCGCCGCGATCCGGGCGATCCGGGGGGATGGCTGATGGAAGGCATCCTGCGCGGCGCGCGCCGCATCCTGGCCAACCTCAAGCCGGTGAAGGTGCCGGAAGCGCCCGCGCGGTCCTTCCGCGACCTCTGGCCGGGGGATGCCGCGCGCGGCGCGAGGCTGCTGCGCGGCGAATACGAGGTGCTCGGTACCGTCCGCCCGCTCCGCCCCTCCGAGGCTGACGGGCTCCAGGATTGGGGCCCGGCCGGCGGTTCCCCCGCATGGCGCGCGGCAGCGCATGGCTTCGCCTGGCTGCGGGACCTGCGCGCGCTTGGCAGCGATTCCGCCCGGCTGCGCGGCCGCGCGCTGACCGCCGACTGGCTCGCCCTGCCCGGCGACTCGCTGGCCGAGGCGCCGGAGGTCGCCGGCGCACGGCTCTCGGCCTGGCTCGGCCATTGGGATTTCCTCGCCGCCACCGCCGAGGACGGGTTCCGCCGCCAGTTCATGCAGCGGCTCGCCCAGGATGCGAGGGGCGTTGTCGCCTCGCTCCCCGCCGAAGCCGCGCATCGCGGCGCGCTCGCGGCGCTGAAGGGCGGGATGGCGGCCTCCGTCGCGCTCGAGGAGGACACCTGGCTTGCCCGCTGCGTGCGCTTCCTGCCCCAGGAGCTTGAGCGCCAGTTCCTGCCCGATGGCGGCCATGTCGAGCGCAGCCCGGCGCATCTCCTGCTTGCGATCCAGGACCTGATCGAGATCCGCAACCTGCTGCACGGCGCGGGGGTGGATGCACCCCCGATCCTCGCCTCCGTGTTGGACCGCGCCGCGCCGGCTCTGCGCGTGCTGCGCCATGCCGATGGCGGGCTCGCGCTGTTCAACGGCACGCGCGAGGAATCGGCCGCCATCATTGATCTCGTGCTGACCCAGTCGCAGTCGCGGGGACGGGCGCCCTCCGCCCTGCCGGATACCGGCTTCCAGCGCCTGGCCGCCAGCCGCACCCTGGTGATCTGCGATTGCGGCGCGCCGCCATCCGGGCGGCGGGATGCCGGCCCGGGCGGGCTCGCGCGCGGCGCCGATCGCCTGGCCCATGCCGGCACGCTCGCCTTCGAGATGTCGGTGGGCCGTGACCGGCTGATCGTGAATTGCGGCGCCGCCCCGGCCGCAGAGCCCGCCTGGCGCGACGCGCTGCGCGCCACCGCCGCCCATTCCACCCTGGTGCTGGCGGACACCCATTCCTCCGAGCTCCGTCCCGAGGGGCTCGGCCGCCGCGTGGAGACGGTGGAGGCCGACCGACAGGATTCGAACGGCGCCCAGTGGCTGGAAGCGGCGCATGATGGCTGGCTCCGGCAATACGGCATGCGCCATCGGCGGCGGCTCTACCTCTCGGAATCCGGCGACGATCTGCGCGGCGAGGACCTGCTGGAGGCCGACCGCGAGGTGCCCGCGCCGGGCTTCGTGGTGCGCTTCCACCTGCACCCCGCGGTGGTGGCGAGCCTGCAGCAGAGCGAATCCGGCGTATTGCTGCGCCTGCCCTCCGGCCCCGGCTGGCGCCTGCTCGGCATCGGCGCGCGCGTCGCGATCGAGGAGAGCGTCTATCTCGCGGGGGAGTTGCGACGCAGCCAGCAGGTCGCGCTGCATGCGGAGCCCGGGACGACCAGCGTGCAGTGGCAGATCAGCCGCCTGAGCCTCCCGGGGCCGCAGCAGGAGTGACCTGTCTTCTCCCTTCCCCTCATGCGGGGGAGGAACTCCGTGAGCGGCGCCGGGCATCTCCGACCGATGAAAATCCTCGAAGTCGTCAATGTGGATTTTTCCCTCGTCCACTTCCTGCTGCCGCTGATGCGCGCGCTGCGGGCGCGCGGGCATGAGGTGGTCGGCGTCTGCGCCGATGGCCGGCTGCTCGATGGGCCGCGTGCCGAAGGCTTCCGGATCGAGACGCCGCCGCTGGCCCGCAGCCTGGACCCGGGGGCGCAGCTCCGCGCCTATGCCGCGCTGCGCGACCTGATCCGGCAGGAAAAGCCCGACCTCGTGCATGGCCATGGGCCGATCGCCGGGCTGCTCGCCCGCGTCGCCGCCCGGCGCGCCGGCGTGCCCCGCATCGCCACCACCTGCCACGGCTTCCTGTTCAACCAGCCCGGCCCCTGGTGGCGGCGCACCCTGGCGCTGGGGCTGGAACGCGCGACCGGGCGGCTCGCCCACACCTACATCACCGTCAGCGAGACGGAGGCGGCCGATGCCCGCCGGCTCGGCATCCATCCCGGCGCCGTCGCCGTGCTGAACGGCCGCGATCCCGGGCAGTTCCGGCCCGATTCCGCGACGCGCGCCCTGCTCCGCGCCGAGTTCGGCGCCGGCGACGGCGATTGCGTGATCCTCTTCGTCGGCCGGCTCGTCGCCGACAAGGGCATCCGCGAATTGCTCGCCGCGATGGCGTCGACGCCCGACAACGCCGTGCTGTGGATCGCCGGCGAGCGACTCGCCTCCGACCGTGGCGAGGATCTCGAACCGCATTTCGCGCGCGCGGGTCAGCGCCTCGGGAGGCGGTTGGTGCGCCTCGGCTACCGCGCCGATATCGCGCGCGTGATGGCGGCGGCCGATGTGTTCTGCCTGCCCTCCTACACCGAGGCGATGCCAATGACCGCGATCGAGGCGATGCATGTCGGCCTGCCGGTGGTGGGCAGCGCGGTTGGCGGCCTGCTGGAGCAGGTGGTGGAAGGCGAGACCGGCCTGCTCGTGCCGCGCATGCAGCCCGAGCCCCTGGCCGCGGCGCTGTCGCGCCTGGCGGCCGACCCCGCGCTGCGGTCGCGCATGGGCCAGGCCGGGCGCGCACGCGCCGCGGAACGCTTCGATGAGGCGACGAACATCGCGCGCACGGTGGCGCTCCTCGAAGGTTGAAGCGCCGCGCCTTCGGGTTCATAGGGCGGTGCATGACCGACCGCCTTCCCGTCCGCCGCGCGCTGCTCTCCGTCTCCGACAAGGCGGGGATCGTGGAGTTCGCGCGGTTCCTCGCCGACCATGGCGCCGAGATCCTCTCGACCGGCGGTACCGCGGCGGCGATCCGCGCGGCCGGCATCCCGGTGAAGGATGTCTCGGAGCACACCGGCTTTCCCGAGATTCTCGACGGCCGCGTCAAGACGCTGGTGCCGCAGGTGCATGGCGGGCTGCTCGGGCGGCGCGATCTGCCGGAGCATCGGGCGCAGATGGAGCGGCACGCGATCGCGCCGATCGATTTGGTGGCGGTGAACCTCTACCCCTTCGAGGCCACCGTCGCGAAGGGCGCGTCCTTCGAGGATTGCATCGAGAACATCGACATTGGCGGCCCCGCGATGATCCGCAGCGCCGCCAAGAATTTTTCCGCAGTTGTCGTCATCACCGAACCTTCGCAGCTTGCGGAGGTGCGCGTGGAGCTTGAGGGCGGCGGCACGACGATGGCGCTGCGCCGGCGCCTTGCCCAGGCGGCCTATGCCCGCACCGCAGCCTATGACACCGCGATCTCCACCTGGTTCGCCGCGCAGGAGGGCGAGACCTTCCCGCCGCGGCTCGCCATCGCCGGCGTGCTCCGGCAGGGGCTGCGCTATGGCGAGAATCCTCATCAGTCGGCGGCTTTCTACACCGATGGCAACGCACGCCCCGGCATCGCCACAGCGACGCAGGTGCAGGGCAAGGAGCTCTCCTACAACAACCTGAACGACACCGATGCGGCCTTCGAATGCGTCGCCGAGTTCGACAGCCCCGCCATCGTCATCGTGAAGCATGCCAATCCCTGCGGCGTGGCCGAGGCGGCCGATCTCGCCACCGCCTGGGATCTCGCGCTGCGCTGCGATCCGGTCTCGGCCTTCGGCGGGATTGTCGCGGCGAACCGCGTGCTGGACGCGGCGGCGGCCGAGAAGATCGCGGCGATCTTCACCGAGGTCGTGGTCGCGCCGGATGCGGACGAGGCCGCGAAGGCGGTCTTCGCGACGAAGAAGAATCTTCGCCTGTTGCTGACCGGTGGCGTGCCCGACCCGGCCGCGCCGGGGCGCCTGGTCAAGTCCGTCGCCGGCGGCTTCCTGGCGCAGACGCGCGATGCCGGCCGTGTCGGGCGTCAGGCGCTGAAGCTGGTTACGCAGCGCGCGCCGACCGAGGCGGAGCTCGACGACCTGCTCTTCGCCTTCCGCGTCTGCAAGCATGTGAAGTCCAACGCGATCGTCTATGCCAAGGGCCGCGCCACCGCCGGGATCGGCGCCGGCCAGATGAACCGCGTTGAGAGCGCGCGCATCGCGGCGTGGAAGGCGGAGGCTGCCGCCAAGGCCGCCGGCCTGCCCGAGAGCCTGGCCAAGGGCAGCGTCGTCGCCTCCGACGCCTTCTTCCCCTTCGCCGACGGGCTGGAAGCCGCGGCCGCGGCGGGCGTCACGGCCGTGATCCAGCCCGGTGGCTCGATCCGCGACAAGGAGGTGATCGCGGCGGCCGATGCCGCGGGGCTCGCCATGGTCTTCACCGGCATGCGCCACTTCCGGCATTGATTGTGTGCGCTCAGACGCCGGGCGCGGTCTCCGGCCGCTTGGCTTCGTCATGCCGAAGGCATGCTTCGCATGACGCACTTGCGGCGGGCCACGTTCGCGGCCTCGGCCCGCTTCGCGTGCCGCACGCGTCGCTGCAACAGCCGAGGACGCGTTGACCCATGGACCGCCTCCTCGACGGCTACCGCCGCTTCCGCGCCGAGACCTGGCCGCAGCAGCGCGCCCGCTTCGAGGAACTGGCCGCGCGCGGCCAGACGCCGCACACCATGGTGGTCGCCTGCTCGGACAGCCGGGTGGACCCCGGTTCCATCTTCTCCGCGGCGCCGGGCGAGCTCTTCGTCGTGCGCAACGTGGCCAATCTGGTGCCGCCCTACATGCCGGACGCCGCCTTCCACGGCACCTCGGCGGCGGTGGAGTTCGGCGTGCGCGTGCTCGGCGTGCGGCAACTCCTCGTTATGGGCCATGCGCTCTGCGGCGGCATCCGCGCGCTGCTGGAAGGCGTGCCGGCGCAGGCCGGGGATTTTGTCGCGGGCTGGATCGGCATCGCGGCGCGCGTGCGCGACCTGCGCTGCGAGACACCGGAGGAGCGGCAGGAAGCCGCCGAGCATGACGCGGTGCGCATCTCGCTCGAAAACCTCATGACCTTCCCCTGGGTGGCCGAGGCGGTCGCGGATGGCCGGCTGGCGCTGCGCGGGGCGCATTTCGGCGTGGCGACGGGGCGGCTGCTGCTGCTCGACCCGGCCACGGGCGCCTTCGCACCGGCCTGAGCGGCGTGCGAGGCTGCGTCCAAACGCGCGGCCGCCGTTCCGAGTCGCGCAGGGGACGAATGCGACAATGCCGGATGTCTCGCTGATCGCGCTGGCGCTCTCCGCGGCCAGCCTGCTGCTGCTGCTGATCCTGCTGCTGCGAAAGGCGCCGGAGCAGCGGCCTGATCCCGCGATCCCGCTGCTCCAGGCGGCGCAGGAACGCCAGGGCGAGCGGCTCGGCGCGCTGAGCGGGGAGATGCAGGCGGCGATCGCGCGCGCGGGCGAGGCGACCGGCCATGCGATCGCCGGCTTCGCGGTGGAGCAGGCGAAGCTGCTCAACGAGGCGATCGCCGGCCAGCGCGCGCGGCTCGACGCGATCGAGAAGGCGCTGCTGGAGCGCCTGGCCGCGGACCGGGAGGCCCAGGCGGAGGCCGGTGCAGCGCTGCGCCGCGACACCGCCGCGACGGCCGCGGAGCTTCGGACCGGCATCGAGACGGTCCGCACCATCCAGACCGAGGCGGAGGCGCGGCTGCGCAAGGCGATCGCCGACGACATGGTCACCGCGCGCGACCTGATCGACCGCAAGGCCGCCGAAGGCCGCGCCGAGATCGAGACGAAGCTGAAGGAGATGCGCGAGGCCAATGACGCGCGACTGGCCGACATCCAGAAGACGGTGAACGAGCAGCTCCAGACCGCCGTCGAGAAGCAGATGACCGAAAGCTTCCAGCGCGTCATTGACCAGTTCGACGCGGTCCAGAAATCCATGGTCGAGGTGCAGGCCGTCACCGGGCAGATCGGCGACCTCAAGCGGCTCTTCTCCAACGTGAAGACGCGCGGCGGCTGGGGCGAGGCGCAGGCGCGCACCCTGCTCGAGGACATCCTGCCCGGCGGCTATGTGGAGAATTTCCGGCCGCGCGAGGAGAGCAGCGAGAGCGTGGAATTCGCGGTGCTGATGCCGAGCCAGCGCGGCACGCCGCTGCACCTGCCGCTGGATGCGAAATTCCCGGTGGAGGATTACGAACGCCTGCTCGCCGCCGCCGAGGCCGGCGAGAGCGAGGCCGAGCGCGCCGCGCGCCGCGCGCTGGGTGAGCGGGTGAAGCGCCAGGCGCAGGACATCGCCGCGAAGTATATCCATGAGCCCGCGACGACGGATTTCGGCCTGCTCTACCTGCCCTCCGACAGCCTCTATGCCGAGGTCGCGCGCATCCCCGGCCTGCTGGCCGAGATCGGGCGCGTGCACAAGGTGCTCGTGGTCGGCCCGAGCCTGCTGCCGGCGATGCTGCGGACCATCCAGCTCGGCCATTACAGCCTGGCCCTGAGCCGCAACGCCGATGCGGTACGCGAGCTGCTCGGCGCGACCAAGACCGAGATCCAGAAGATGGACGAGGTGCTGACGCGGCTGCACAAGCAGGCCGGCACGCTCAGCAGCTCCATTGACAAGGCCAAGGTCCGCACCCGCGCCATCGGCCGCAAGCTGCGCGGCGTGGATGCCGTGACCTTCGAGCGGTCCGAGCAGGTGCTGGAGATCGAGGCGGAGATCGAGGAGGAGGTGGAGGAATGAGCGCCCTCCAGATCCAATCCGCCACCGGCCTCCTGGCGCTCTGCGCGCTGGCCTGGGTGCTGGGCGGATGCCGGCGCGGCGTGTCCTGGAGCGTGGTGGCAGCCGGGCTTGCCTTGCAGGTCGCGCTGGCCGCGGCGCTGCTGCACATCCCGCCGCTGCGCGCAGCCTTTTCCGCAGTTGGCGACGGCGTGAACGCGCTGGCGACTGCGACCAAAGCCGGGACGTCGCTGGTGTTCGGCTATCTCGGCGGCGCGCCGCTGCCCTTCGATGAGAAGACGCCCGGCTCCAGCTTCATCCTGTTCTTCCAGGCGCTGCCGCTGGTGCTGGTGGTCGGCGCGCTCTCCGCGTTGCTCTATCACTGGCGCGTGCTGCCCTGGATCGTGGCGATGCTCTCCCGCCTGCTGCGCCGCGCCTTCGGGCTCGATGGCGCCACCGGTTTCGCCGCCGCCGCCAACGTGTTCGTGGGCATGGTGGAGGCGCCGTTGCTGGTGCGGCCCTGGCTCGCGGGCCTTTCGACCAGCGGGCTCTTCGTGGTGATGACGGCGGGGCTCGCCACGATCAGCGGCAACATGCTGGTGGTCTACACGCTCTTCATCGCACCTGTCGTGCCGGACGCGGCGGGGCAGCTCCTCACCGCCAGCCTCATCTCCGCGCCAGCCGCCGTGCTGGTCGCGCTGCTGATGCGGCCCGAGACCGATCCGCGCCTGGTCACGGAGGAGCCGGAGGCACCGCGCATCTACGACAGCGCGATGGAGGCGATCACCCGCGGCACGCTGGACGGGCTAAACTTGCTGCTCGGCATCATGGCGATGCTGATCGTCTTCGTCGCGCTGGTCGCGCTGGTGAACAGCGCGGTGCAGCCGCTGACGGGGATGACGTTGCAGCAGATCGCGGCGTATCCGTTCTGGCCGTTCGCCTTCGCGATGGGCGTGCCGGCGGAGCAGGCGATGATTGTCGCGGCCTCGCTCGGCACCAAGCTGATGGTGAACGAGTTCGTGGCCTTCCTGGAACTCGGGATGTCCGGCGGGCTCGGGCTCGATCCCCGCGGGCGGCTGATCCTGAGCTATGCGCTCTGCGGCTTCACCAACTTCGCCTCGCTGGGGATCATGCTGGGCGGAATGGTCGCGATGTGCCCGGAACGCCGCGCGGATATCGTGCGGCTCGGGCTGCCGTCGCTGGTGAGCGGGACGATCGCCTGCTGCATGACGGGCGCCGTCGTGGGCATGCTGACGGCGCCATAGGGAGAACGCCCATGATGGATTTCTTCGAGCAGCCCGAGCCCGGCTCGGCCCGCCCCTTCAGCCGCGCCACGCGCGCTGCCGGGCTGGTCTTCGTCTCCGGCCATTCCGCGCCGCATGATCCCGAACGCGGCATCCATCGCGGCGCCACCGCGGCGGAGGAGGTGCGGAACGCGCTCGCCGAGGTCTCCCGCATCCTCGCCGGCATGGGCAGCAGCCTCGATCGCGCGGTGCAGGTGACGATGCTGATCACCGACCCCGCCGACTATGCCGAGTGCAACGCCGAATACGTGAAGCATTTCCCGCATGGGCTGCCGGCACGCCACACCGCGCGCTTCGGCGTCCCGACAGAGGCGCGCGTGGCCTTCGCCTGCATCGCGCTGGCGCCGGCTTGACCCTGAACGCGACAAGGCGTGGACTCGGAAAATGCCCAGCCGCCTCATCCAGCGCAACCTGCGCAAGGACCCGCCCCTCGCCCTGCGCGGGGAGGGGATCTACCTGCATGACTCCAACGGGAAGACCATCATCGACGGCTCCGGCGGCGCGGCCGTCGCCTGCCTCGGGCATGGCCATCCGCGCGTGCTGGAGGCGATGAGGCGGCAGATGGACGCGCTCTGCTATGCCCACACCGCGCTCTATTCCTGCGAGAGCGCCGAGCGCCTGGCGGATATCGTGCTGGAGGGCGAGCCGGGCGGTTTGACCCATCTCTATCTCTGCTCCTCCGGCTCGGAAGCGACCGAGGCTGCGCTGAAGATGGCGCGCCAGTTCCACGTGGAACGCGGGCAGCCGAACAGACAAAAATTCATCGCGCGGCGGCAGAGCTATCACGGCAATACCCTCGGCGCGCTGGCGGCGAGCGGCAATGCGATGCGGCGCGCGCTCTACATGCCGATGCTGGCGGACGCCTTTCGGCACGTCTCGCCCTGCTACGCCTATCGCGACCGGCGCGACGACGAGACCGATGCGGACTACGTCACGCGGCTCGCGGCGGAGCTTGAAGCCGAGTTCCAGGCGCTCGGCCCGCAGAATGTCGCGGCCTTCATCGCGGAACCCGTGGTGGGCGCGACGCTGGGATGCGTCACGGCGCTGCCGGGCTATTTCGAGGCCATCCGGACAATCTGCGACCGCCACGGCGCGCTGCTGATCCTGGACGAGGTGATGTGCGGCATGGGCCGCACCGGCACCATGCATGCCTGGGAGCAGGAGGGCGTCACGCCCGATATCCAGATCGTCGCGAAGGGTCTCGGCGGCGGCTACCAGCCGATCGGCGGCATCCTGATCGCGGGCCATGTCGTGGGCGCGATCCGCGACGGCTCCGGCGCCTTCATGCATGGCCACACCTACCAGGCGCATCCCGTCGCCGCCGCCGCGGCGCTCGCCGTGCAGCAGGTAATCCGCGAGGAGAATCTGCTCGACAACGTGAAGGCGATGGGCGCGCTGCTGGAGAAGCGGCTGATCGAGCGGCTCGGCAACCATCGCCATGTCGGCGATATCCGCGGCCGCGGCCTGTTCTGGGCTGTCGAGTTCGTGACGGACCGCGCCACCAAGGACGTCTTCGACCCCGCGCTGCAACTGCATGAGCGGGTGAAGGCGGAGGCCTATGAGCGCGGCCTCGCCTGCTATCCCATGGGCGGGACGATTGACGGGCGGCGCGGCAACCATGTGCTGCTCGCCCCGCCCTACACGGTGACCGCCGAACAGGTGGACATGATCGTCGGCCGCTTCGGCGACGCGGTCGAGGCGGCTCTCGAATCTGTCAGCGCGCAGCGGTAACCTGCGGACCGTTCCGGCGTTCCTCTCCCGACGCGGCAATCGGGCCGCGATCCGAGGACGAGGACCGACCATGGACAAGGACCGCATCAAGGGCGCCGCCAACCAGGCGAAGGGCAGCATCAAGCAGGGCGTGGGCGAGCTGGTCGGCGACCAGAAGCTGCAGGCC